>Ga0302233_10001164_pt1 | contig 18904 bp, 13 predicted proteins | sample II_Palsa_N3_1_FD_193516 | JGI IMG/M metagenome (GOLD analysis project Ga0302233, IMG submission 193516) | Peat permafrost microbial communities from Stordalen Mire near Abisko, Sweden - II_Palsa_N3_1 | ecosystem: Environmental > Terrestrial > Soil > Palsa > Peat permafrost | place: Sweden... | reverse complement strand
AGGATTATCAGCCTGCGCAAGGCTAGCGATCGGGAGATTGATGATTATGAGCGCCAAACCTAAATTGCTGAGGAATACCCCGGAAGAAGAAGCTGCGATCCAACGAGGCATTGCAGCCGATCCGGATACCTATGAAGTGCCGACCGAGGATTTTGAGAAAATGAAACGGTTAGGCCAGCGTGGACGGCCTCGCATGAGTTCGCCTAAGGAGCTGGTATCGATCCGATACGACGCACAGGTCATCGAGTCGTTTCGTGCGATGGGTGATGGCTGGCAGACCAAAATGAACGATGCCCTGGCCGAATGGCTGAGAGAGCATCAGTCCGCATAAAAGACGTCCATTGTGATTTTGACCACAATAGGTATCGCTAGTAGTCACGAGGGGAGAGCGAGGGAAAATTTTTGCGGGTACCAGTGCGGGTACGTAAAATCCTTCGCCTCATGAGAATCAAGCAGGCAGGGGCTTCAACAGGCCTATTCGAATCCCCGTCTCGCCAGAATGATCGCTTGCTAAGCCGTTGAATCTTAAAAGATTCAACGGCTTTTTGTTTTTAGTTCGCTAACACCAGTGAAAACTGCCGCCAGCCGGCTGGTTTTCACTGGTCAAGGCAAATCCTACAACGCTTCGCCCAGTTGCTCCAGGATCGCCGGGTTCTCCAGGGTCGAGACGTCCTGCGTGATGGTTTCGCCCTTGGCTAAGCTGCGCAACAGGCGGCGCATGATTTTGCCGGAGCGGGTCTTGGGCAGGTTATCGCCGAAACGAATGTCTCGCGGTTTGGCGATCGGCCCGATTTCCTTCGCGACCCATTGGCGCAGCTCGTTGGCGATGGCTTTCGATTCATCGCCGACGGGGCGTGTGCGTTTCAGCACCACGAAGGCAACCACGGCTTCCCCGGTGGTATCGTCCGGGCGCCCCACCACCGCGGCTTCCGCGACGAGCGGATGCGACACCAGGGCCGATTCGATTTCCATGGTGCCCATGCGGTGGCCCGAGACGTTCAGCACGTCATCGATCCGGCCCATGATGGTGAAGTAAGCCGTGTCCTTGTCGCGAATCGAACCGTCGCCGGCCAGGTAGAGTTTGCCGCCGAGCTCTTCGGGGAAATAGCTTTTTTTGTAGCGTTCGGGGTCGCCCCAGACATTGCGCAGCATCGACGGCCAGGGCCGCTTGATGACGAGAATCCCGCCCTGCCCGTTCGGCACATCCTGCCCGGCTTCGTCGACGATGGCGGCCATGATGCCTGGCAGCGGCAGCGTGCATGAGCCCGGCACCAATGGCGTGGCGCCCGGCAGCGGCGCAATCACGTGACCGCCGGTTTCGGTTTGCCAGAAGGTGTCGATCACCGGACAACGCTCGCCGCCCACGTGTTTGTAGTACCACATCCAGGCTTCGGGATTGATCGGCTCGCCCACCGTGCCGAGTATGCGCAGGCTGGACAGATCATAGCTGGCCGGATGAATGTGCTGATCGGCGTCGGCCGATTTGATCAAGGAGCGAATTGCCGTCGGCGCGGTATAGAAAATCGTGGCGCGGTGTTTCTGGATCATCTCCCAGAAGCGCCCGGCATTCGGATAGGTCGGCACGCCTTCGAAAACGATTTGGGTCGCGGCCACCGCGGTCGGGCCGTATGTTATGTAGCTGTGACCCGTGATCCAGCCGATATCGGCAGTACACCAAAATATATCGTCGGACTTGATATCGAAGGTCCACTTCATGGTTTGCGCTGCCCACAGCAGGAAGCCTGCGGTGCTGTGCTGCACGCCCTTCGGTTTACCGGTCGAACCCGAGGTGTAGAGAATAAACAGCGGGTGCTCGGCACCGACCCATTCCGGCTCGCAGGTGTCGGCCTGGGTGGCGATAATCTCGTGCAGCCAGACGTCGCGCGACGCATTCCACGCGACCTGGCCGCCCGTGCGCCGGTACACCAGGCAAGTGGTAACGGCATCGGTGCCGTCCATGGCCAAGGCTTCATCGACGATGGACTTGAGCGGCAAGGTCTTGCCGCCGCGCAGTTGTTCGTCGGCAGTAATCACGGCCACGGCACCGACGTCGACCACACGCTCATGCAGCGATTTAGACGAGAAGCCGCCGAACACCACCGAATGCGTCGCACCGATCCGGGCGCAAGCCTGCATCGCGACAATGCCTTCGATCGACATCGGCATATAGATCACGACCCGGTCGCCTTTTTTCACGCCGCGCGCTTTCAGCGCATTCGCCAAACGGCAGACGCGGTGATAGAGGTCTTGATAACTGACGTTGGTCACGGCGCCGTCGTCGGCTTCGAAAATGATGGCGTTCTTTTGCCCCAAGCCGTTTTCGATATGGCGATCTATGCAGTTATACGAAGCATTCAGTTCGCCGTCTTCGAACCAGGTGTAAAACGGTGCGCGGCTTTCATCGAGCACTTTGGTAAAAGGCTTATGCCAGCTCAGCTCGGCGCGCGCCAGTCTGGCCCAGAAGCCCTCATAGTCTTGCTCAGCCTCGGCCGCCAAGGCGCGATAGGCATCCATGCCGGACACGCGGGCTGTCGCGGCCAATTCTTGCGGCGGCGAAAAAATACGATGTTCCTGAAGAACCGATTCAATGGCAGACATCGTCTCCCCCTTTAGTAATTTATATAACCAAGGCCGTCAGTTGCAGCACCGCCCGCCGCCCACCGCACTCGGCTGCGGATGCCGGTCTGCCCTGACCTGATTGTGCAGGATCGGGCTCAAGCCGCGATCCGCTGTCTCCACCCATTTACAAGCAATGTCACCGCCACCTTAAGGCAAACGACTTACTTGCAGCTTACGCGGGATTGCCGCAATCGTAGCATCAGAGCGAATCTAACACCTGCTATGTAACACCGGCCTGCGACCTACGGCATGATTTGGATCAAGCTCATGACTGGACGGCCTGTGTCCGAGCCTCGTACAATCGAAGCGCTTCGCTGTTCGCCCCTTTGCGTACCATCCTGCGCGCCCAATTTTTGCATGACGACAACGCCTACCTGCCGGCTCGTCATGCCCCCACGACAGATCGCTGCACAGGCTCACTTTTTCATGAATCGCTACGCATTTTTATTAATCGCCGCCATGTTGCTGGTCGGCAGCAATGTCGGTATCGGCAAATCGATTGTCGCGTTTGTTCCTGTGCCGGTCTTCGCAACGCTGCGCTTTGTGATTGCGGTGGCCGTACTATGGCCGTTTTACCGCTGGTCGAAGATGCGCCGGGTGACGCGAGGCGAATGGTTAAATCTATTTTTACAGGCGTTTTTCGGGACTTTCCTGTTCACCTTGCTGATGCTCAACGGCGTGCAGCGCACCAGCGCCATGGCCGCAGGCGTGATTACCAGCACCATTCCGGCGGTCGTAGCCCTGCTGGCCTGGGTCTGGCTGAAAGAACCGCCCAGCCGGCGGGCCTTGGCGGCCATCGCACTGGCTATCGCAGGAATCCTGATTATCAATCTGGCGCAGAGCCATGGCGGCCCGGGGGCAGCCGGCGGCAGCTCGCTATCGGGCAATCTGATGATTATGGGGGCCGTCGTCTGCGAATCGACTTATGTGATTTTGTCGCGCCGCCTGTCGCAAACACTGCCGGCGATTGAGATCTGCGCCTACACGCATGGTCTGGGTTTGTTGCTGATGCTGCCTTTGGGAGCCGGCGCTCTGCTGCATTTCGACTACACACGCGTCGCGGGCCCGACCTGGCTCTTGCTGATCTGGTACGGCTTATCGGCCAGTATTTTCTCGTTTTGGCTCTGGATGAAGGGTATCCGTCATGTCCCGGGTGCGCTGGCCGGGGTATTTACCGCTGTTTTACCGATTGCCGCGGCCACCTATGGCATCGTATTCCTGGGCGAACGGCCGACGCCGGCACACGCCGCAGCTTTGAGCTGTGTGGTGGCGGGTCTGGTACTGGCCAGCCTGCAACCGCGGCGCACCCTGCCCGCCACCGCGGCAAGCTGAAACAATGACCGCGCCGGCGCCTTGCTGCTTTTTACGCAGCCATTGCGCCATTTTGTTTGCCGCCACCGGCCGGACGCGAAGTTGTACAATTGCGAAGTTTCGCGCGGCAGCCGCCTCGCCGGCCGATGCCGGCAGGCCCGGCCAGACCCGTGCAGGCAGCCCGCGCCCCGGTCCCGGCCGTCGCATGCGCCCCTAATTCTCACCTAGTAGACTCGTGTCATGACCGCCATCAAGCAAGAAGATCTGATCCAAAGCGTTGCGGATTCGCTGCAACATATCAGCTATTACCATCCGCTCGATTACATCACCGCCTTGGGGCGGGCCTATGAGCTCGAACAAAGCCCGGCCGCGAAAGATGCAATTGCCCAGATCCTGACCAATAGCCGGATGTGTGCCGAAGGCCATCGCCCGATTTGTCAGGACACCGGCATTGTGACGGTCTTCGCCAAGGTAGGCATGGACGTGCGCTGGGACGGCGTAACCATGAGCTTGACCGACATGATCAACGAAGGGGTGCAGCGCGCTTATATGCTGCCGGAAAACCTGCTGCGCGCCTCCATCGTCAGCCCACCCGAAGGCGCCCGCAAGAATACCAAGGACAATACCCCGGCCGTAATCCACTATGAGATCGTGCCGGGCAATCAAGTCGATATCCAGGTAGCAGCCAAAGGCGGCGGTTCGGAAAACAAATCCAAGTTCGCGATGCTTAACCCGTCCGATTCGATCGTCGACTGGGTTCTGAAAACCGTGCCGACCATGGGCGCCGGCTGGTGCCCGCCGGGCATGCTGGGCATCGGCATCGGCGGCACCGCCGAAAAGGCGATGCTGATGGCCAAGGAATCGCTGATGGAATCGATCGATATCCAAGACATCATCGCCCGCGGCCCTCAAGATTGGATCGAAGAACTGCGCGTCGAACTGTACGAGAAGGTCAATGCGCTGGGTATCGGCGCACAAGGCCTGGGCGGCCTCGCGACCGTGCTCGACATCAAGATCATGGCGGCACCGACGCACGCTGCCAGCAAACCGATTGCCATCATCCCGAACTGCGCGGCCACCCGCCATGCGCATTTTGTGCTCGACGGCTCGGGCGTAGCCAAACTGGAGGTCCCCTCGCTCGATAGCTGGCCCAAGGTGCAATGGGTTGCCAATACGGAAACCAGCCAGCGCGTCAATCTCGATACCTTGACCCCTGCCGAAGTCGCCGGCTGGAAACCGGGCCAGACACTGCTGCTGTCAGGCAAGATGCTGACCGGGCGCGATGCCGCACATAAGCGCATTGCCGATATGCTGGCGCGCGGCGAAAAGCTGCCGGTCGACTTCACCAACCGCGTGATTTATTACGTGGGCCCGGTCGACCCGGTGCGCGACGAAGCTGTCGGCCCCGCAGGCCCGACCACCGCCACCCGTATGGACGGTTTCACGGAAATGATGCTGGCGCAGACCGGCTTGATTTCGATGATAGGCAAGGCCGAGCGCGGCCCGGTTGCGATCGAGGCGATCAAGAAGCACAATGCAGCCTATTTGATGGCGGTCGGCGGCGCAGCCTATCTGGTGTCGAAGGCAATTCGCACCTCGCGCGTAGTCGCCTTCGAAGATCTGGGCATGGAAGCGATCTACGAGTTCGATGTGCAAGATATGCCGGTCACGGTGGCAGTCGACTCGACCGGAACCTCGGTGCATAAAACCGGGCCGGCCGAATGGCAGGCCAAAATCGGCAAGATTCCGGTCGCAACAGTTTGATCGGCCTGATACATTAGACGCCTGCCGGGCCTTGCTGCCAGCAATGCCCGGCGCTTGCCAAGTGCATGATATGGACATGTATATTCCTGAGTTCACTCCTGCCGACCAGAAACTCGATCTGCATCCCGTAGCGGATGGTGCGCCGTCGCGGCGCTCCGATGCGTGGTCGGCTACGCTCGAATTGCCGCTGGACGCGCCGATCGGCATTTTCGATTCCGGCGTCGGCGGCATGTCGGTGCTCGATGCCATCCACCGTATCCTGCCCAACGAAGCACTGCTTTACTGCTCGGATGCGCATTACGCGCCGTATGGCCAGCGTGACGACGAGTACATCGTCAACCGCTCGATGGCAGTCTGCAATTGGCTGCTGGAACACCAAGTCAAAGCCTTGGTGGTCGCCTGCAATACCGCCACAGCGCAGATCATCGAACAACTGCGCAAACTCACCGAACACCTGAACCTGCCCTTAGTCGGCATCGAACCCGGCGTAAAACCTGCCGCGCTGCTCTCCAAACGGCGCATCGCGGGTGTACTGGCGACCGCCAGCACTCTAAAAAGCCAACGCTTCCAGGCACTCTTGATGCGTCATGCGGGCGACTGCCATTTTGTCTGCGTGGCCGGCAACGGTCTGGTCGATGCGATCGAACAAGGCGACACCGATTCGCCCCAGTTGATGGCGCTACTCGAACAGTATCTGGACGAAATCCTCAACGCCGGCGCCGACACCCTGGTGTTGGGTTGCACGCACTATCCGTTTCTGGACAAGGCGATCCGCAAAATCGCCGGCGAATACCTGACCGTGATCGACACCGCGGCGGCCGTCGCACGCCAACTTGAACGACTGCTTAGCAATCGCCAGTTGCTGGCGCCGCCCGCAACGGTCGCCCCCATCGTGCGCCTCTGCTCCACCGGCAATATGGCGCCGCTGCATATCCTGGCCGGCAAGCTGGGCATCTGCGCCGAGATCGATGCGCTGTCGCAGAACATTCCAACCACGCGTGTGATCAACACCTGTTGCCATCGAATCTAGCGGGCGCCTCGCGCTCCGGGTGGCGAAGGCTCGCAGGTTTCACTCAAGCGCTGCGCCGCTTCCGCCGGAAATTTTCTGGAAAATTCCTCGGCATCGGTGTCCAGGTGTTCCACCAGAAAATCCACGAAGGCCCGCACCGCCGGCATCATGCCCTGGCGGGTCAGGAACACCGCGTACAACTGCGGCCGCGGCAAAGTCCAGCCCGGCATCACCGGCGACAACTGGCCGCTGCGCAAGGCCGCGCCATACATCATCTCCGGCAAGGCCGCGATCCCCAGGCCAGTCAGTACCGCTTCGCGGATACAAATCAGGTCGGCCGTCACCAGCCGTGGATCGTGCTCGATATGATGCTCGCTGCCGTCCGGCGCGGTCAGATGAAACACATGGTGGCCGTCAAGACTCGGCGTATCCAGAGTCGGAAATTGCAGCAAGTCGGCGGCCACCATCGGCGGGCCGTTCTGCTTCAACATGCTGGGCGAGCCCACCAGCATCTGGGTGGTACGCCATAAGGGCCGCACCACGATATTCGCACTCTGCGGCGGCTCGGAACGCACCCGCAAGGCAACATCAATCGGGTCTTCAAACAAATCGGCCACCCGGTTGGTCACATGCATCGTCACCTTGACCTCGGGAAAGCGCGTCAGAAATTCCGGCAGGATCTGCGACATCACCATTTGCGACAGCGTCACCGGCACACTCACCCGCACATTGCCGCGCGGCGATGCCCGCAATTGCGAAACCGCATCGACCGCGCCACGCGCCTCGGCCAACATTGCTTGGCAGCGCTGATAAAACATCTGCCCGGCCTCGGTCAGCGCCAGCTTGCGCGTCGAGCGCTGCAGCAAGCGCACCCCCAAGGTGGTTTCCAATTCCGACAAACGGCGCGACAAGCGCGACTTGGAAATACCCAGCACCCGCTCCGCTGCCGAAAAACCGCCGTGCTCGACCACTTGCGCGAAGTACATCAAGTCATTCAAGTTGTGTGTATCGATATCCATCATCGTTCCATTTTTAGAACAATCTTTTGCCGCAATCGCGGCTGCGTAAGCCCTTCGAGGTTTCTATAATAACGGGATGTTGCAGGATTGATGCCATTCCCCTATTCAGCTTAGGAAAAATACTTGGCGTAGTCCGCTACTCGAACCCCACGGAGTCACCATGAACACCCCCGACCCTACGCGCCAGACTGCCCGCCAAGTCAGCCGCATCATGCCCTCGCTGAGAACCACGGAGGGTGCTGGTTTTGTGGTTCATCGGCCCTTCCCGACGCGGCTGTTGATGGATTTTGACCCCTTCCTGCTGCTCGATGAAATGGGCCCCACCGACTACGCTCCCGGTGCCGCCAAGGGTGCGCCCGATCACCCGCATCGCGGCTTCGAAACCGTCACCTATCAATTAGCCGGTGCCTTCGCTCATGCCGATTCGCAAGGACATCACGGCGCCTTGAACGCGGGCGACGTGCAGTGGATGACTGCCGGCGCCGGCATCGTCCACAGCGAAATGCCCGAACCCGGCTTTGCACAACGCGGCGGGCGCATGCATGGCGTGCAATTGTGGGTCAACCTGCCGCGTCGCGACAAAATGATGGCGCCACGCTACCAGGAAATCCCGGCCGCGCAAATCCCCACCGCGAGCGCGCAGGACGGCGCGATCCGCGTCAAGGTGATTGCCGGCGAAGCACTCGGCGTCAAGGCCGCGATCGATACCCGTACGCCGATTCTGTATCAGCATTTCACGCTGGCGCCGAGCGCCAAACTCAGCCATGCCGTGCCGACCGACTATCGAGTGTTCGCTTATCCCTTGTCGGGCACAGGAGTGTTCGGCCTCGATCAACAAGGTCGGGACGTCAGTGCAAGCGCGCAGCAAATGGTGATTTTCGATAATCACGGCGCCTACCTCGACATCACCGCCGGCCCCGACGCGCCGCTGGACTTCCTGTTGCTGGGCGGCGTGCCGTTAAATGAGCCGGTGGTACGCTACGGGCCGTTTGTGATGAACAGCGAAGAGGAAATTCGCCAGGCCGTGGTCGATTTCCAAAGCGGCCGGATGGGCAGCATCGCGCATTAAACTCACATCATGCAAACCGGCCGGCGCGCGCCACATATTTTGTGCAGCGCATCAGCCGACTTTTCAACGACAATGAACGAACCCGCGACGCCTGGCGGGCCTGAAATCCCTGGCCTGCTACTGTCGACCACGCGCTGCAAAACCACCGTCCCCTCTTATGGAGTTGACATGACCCGTATCACCTCGCATATCGGCACTACCCCTTATCTCGTCACCCATCGGGCCGGACGCCATACCTGGCAGGCCGACGAACCCGCGGATCTGGGCGGTGGCGACGCCGCGCCTGCGCCTTACGAATTATTGCTTTCTAGCCTCGGCGCCTGTACTTCGATTACACTCAAAATGTATGCTGCCCGCAAAGGCTGGCCGCTTGCCGAAGTCGACGTCACGCTCACGCTGGAACTCACGGAAAGCGGCTCGCGGATCGATCGCCAGATCGTCCTGCACGGCGAACTCAGCGACGAGCAGCGCCAACGTTTGTTGCAAGTAGCCAATGCCTGTCCGGTGCATAAATTATTGAGCCGTCCGATCGAGATCGGCACGAGCTTGGCGACGGGCGACATTCCCCCGTATCTACAGGAAGAGATGCCTTGAATTACGAACACTTGGTCCAGATTAACGACCCGCTGAACCCCCTGCTCGAAAAACTGAGCGTAGAACAAGTCTGGGCCGGCCTGCTGCTGCGCGCCGAGCAACCCCAATTGTTCGTGACCGGCCTCGAAAGCTGCACCATCCTGTCGCGCTCAGGCAATACCTTCGAACGTGAGTTGTCCTACGGCCCGGCCTCGGTGCGCGACCGCGTCACCCTGAACCCAGGCATCAGCGTACGCTACGACATTGCCGCCACCGACAGCTACGTCGGCGGCTCGCTGACCATGACCATCGAGCAACCCGATTCGCTGCAATTATTCGTGCGCTTCAAATATGAAACCACGCTAAACGCCAACGAAGGCGGCGAAGACAATCGCACGCTCGAAATCGTCAAATCGGCCTACCGCGAAGCCGATATCGATACCGTCAAACTAATCCGCGAACTCGCTTTAGCCGGCCGCCTTTCGGGCTCAGGCTTGCCCAGCGATAAACTGCATTAAGCCCCGGCATCCGGGTGGGCCGAAGCGCTGACTAAGCGCTTCGGCCCGACCTTTCAAGCTCGGCCGTTCTGGCCGAATGATTTTCTCTACGATTTAAATTTGCCGGTAATGCTCGGTTGACTACCGCCGATCGGATGCCGTCCTCGGTGCGGCGTTCTTATCCGCGGAACTTGCTCACGCAATTCGCACACCAATCGGCTAACAATCCCAAACCCAACAAAAATCCGTTAAAAATGGGATTATTCCTGATAATCATCTTTTTATTTTAAAAATAAATATCCCATGCATTTTATTTGCGCATGGATTTAAGATTAATCTCAACCATGCACCATTATGGTTAATTTCGATTTGACCGCACCGCAACAATTATCATCACCTGCGACCCATCCCTCCTCCCATCTCGCACAATGAGCGAACCTCGCCCTTAGGCTAGGTCTTCATGCATTGCAACAACCTAACATATCGAAAAACAAGCTCAATCCCCATTTTCGGGAATATTTCGACAAAACAAATTGCATACAAAATAATAATTCGATATCGATCAAAATGGATTATTTATCCGTTCCATCCATACAACATAGATCGGATTTTATTCATGCTATGAAATACCCACAAAATGATAATCAATTAAGCCAATACAAAAATAAATAAAAACCCAATCCCGTTCATCACCAGCGCTTTCCCCAACACACCTCCAATTCGGTTCAAACATCCAATCGAGCAATGCCAATTTGGCACGTCAGTTGCTCTGGTATAGGCACGTCAATTTAAAACAGCGGCCCGACACAATCGGACAACCGCTTTTGACAAGCCGTTACGGCAGGCGAACACGAGATGTCAAAGCGATCACCTCGCACGACACCCCGCTCGCCGCGCAGGCACCCACCCGTGCCAAGCCGTAAAGATTCAACCAGCATCCCAAACGCACAAACAAGAAGGAGCGCGAGTGAAACAGAAAACGTTGGTATCCGCCATCAAGAAAATCATCGGCGCCGAGATTTTGCTCTCGGCGGCATTTATCACTACCGCTTATGCCCAAACATCAACACCCGGCGGTGCTGCAGCACCGACTGCGGCTTCGGGAGCCGCTACGGGTAAAGTTACTACGTTGAAGAAGGTTGAGGTTACGGGGTCGCTGATCAAGAGCGCGGATAAGGTGGGGTTTAATCAGGTACAGACGATTACGGCGAAAGATATTGTCTCTAGCGGAGCGACCACAGTAGCCGATTTTTTACGTGATGTCTCGGCGAATTCCGCTAGTAGTTGGGGAGAAAATAATCCGGCCAGTTTCGCGCCCGGAGGGGCCGGTATGGCACTACGCGGCCTGAGTGAGAAATACACTCTGGTATTAATCGATGGGCAACGTGTCGCTCCTTATGCACTGGCCGTGAATGGCACAGATAGTTTCTTCGACTTGAACACCATTCCAATCAACATGGTTGACAGGATCGAAATTGTCAAAACCGGCGCCGTCTCGCAATATGGCTCCGACGCCATTGCCGGGGTGGTCAACATTATCACCAAGAAGAACTTCCAGGGCGTGCAGCTCGATGGCAGCCTTGGCGGCGGCACGAACAACGGTGGCAACGGGACAACATCATTCGGCATCACGGCAGGTTTCGGTGATTTGAATGCCGACCGGTTTAATGTGACGCTAGGCGCCAGCTACTATAAGAGCAATGGCGTCACGACCGCAGACCGCAGCCTTGAAGCACCGGAGAACTATAACGGCTTACCTGGAGGACATTTGGTGCAAGCTACGTCCTACTGGGAACCTCAGGGAGCCGGCAATGGTAGAGCGCCATTAAGTCCCTGTCCGTATGGTGGTACGGTGGTTAGCGGCATAGCAGCAGGTGGTGCAGGCGTCAGCGAACCCGGCGATGTTTGCGCGAACAATCTCGCCAATGCGTACTCCATTCAGCCGGACGAGCAACGCGGCAACGCCAAACTTCACGCCACCTTCAAAATCAGCGACACCACCGAAGCCTGGGCCGATTTGTGGGGTAGCCAAAACACGACCAAATTATATGAGGGCTATGGAGCCATCGGTGGCAATACCTCTGGCTATAATCCCCTGACAGGCGGCATTCAGATCATTCCCAACATCGTTTCAGGCAGCAACCCGTATAACCCATATCCTGGACAGGACGTACCGCTCAAATACACCTTCGAAGGCGAGCCGTACGCCGTCAAAACAACAGCCACATTTTATCGGGCGGCCACCGGCATCAAAGGCACACAGGATCTCGGCAACACCTTCGGTATATGGGATTGGAACGCTTCGCTCAGCCACTCGCAAAGCGTAGTCGAGAATACGCAGTCTGGCATGCTGAACGTCGCAGCGCTGCAGAATATTCTCGGCCCGAATGGTACGTTCAATTTTGCCAATCCTGGCGCAACGCCGAATGGTCTGACCGGCCTATATGCATCAGACTCGAATCAAGCAATTTCAAAACTCGATACTCTCGACTTAACTGCAAGCAACGCCAGTTTGTTCACACTGCCAGCCGGTGACGTAGGCCTCGGTTTCGGTGCGCATTTCGATCACGAGAGCGAATACATCGGCGACATGGCCGGCGTGCAGTCAGGGGCCGAAATTCCAGCACAGATGCAAACGGTTAACGGCCAACGCAATGTAGCGGCTGCCTATTATCAAATTGATGTGCCTATCGTCAAAGGGCTGACATTCAGTCAGTCCTCACGCTATGACCATTACAGCGATTTCGGAGGTGCTTTCTCGCCTCGCTTTGCACTGCGTTGGCAGCCTGTTTCGATGTTGACCACCTACGCTTCGTATGACAGAGGCTTTCGTGCACCAACACTCATTGAAAACTCGCAATCCGAGACATTTGCAGTGGAAGGTATCGGTAAAGACCCCCACAACAGGATGGACAGCGGTCCCACCGAAGTTCAATTGGTACAGGCAGGCAACCCGCACTTGCAGCCGGAACGCACCAAGAATTTCAACGTCGGCTTTGAGCTCTCGCCGGACAAGACTTTCGACTTTGGCATGGATTGGTACAAGATCATTATCGATAATGTAATTGGTACGCCCCCCATCCAACCCTATGTATTGGCTAACAACCCAGCTATTGTTCATCGTAACGCAGACTCGTCGATTGCCTATATCGATGCTCCCTACCAAAATCTCGGGAAGATCGCCACAGACGGACTGGAAGCCACTTTCCGCAAATCGTTGCCGACGAAATTCGGCACCTTTACGCTAGGCGGTGATTGGGCTTATATCTTGAGTTTCAAAGAGGACGGCATCGAGTATGCCGGACAAGACGCATCATTTGGTTTGCCATTCGGTGCGAGCATGCCCCGCTGGAAGGGCAATACTACCTTGGCCTGGGATTACCGCAAATTCAATACGATATTGACTTGGCAATACACAGGACCGTATGCAGAAACTTATGCCGGAGTCCAACCGAATGGGGTCGCATCGTATAGCCAATTCAATCTAATGACCACCTATAACGGCATCAAAAACTGGACCATTTACGCCGGCATCGACAACATCACAAACAAGACGCCGCCATACGACGGAGGTGTTTTGCTGTTCGGCGACGGTTATGGCTACGATCCGTCACAGTACAGTGATATTGGTCGATTCGTGGAAGTGGGAGCAACATACCGTTTCTAATCCAGTTTGAATACTTAACGCCATCACGTGACTCTCATACTGCATATGAGAGTCACGCAAAAAACCACCAATCGCTTTATAAGAAGCTCCGCATCGACCAAGATTATTCCTATTTTTCAAACAATTGAAATTCAAAATACCCTACTCGCCACAAACAAAGTAGCGCTGCCCCAGGGAATTTCATTCATTTTCGTGGGCCTTTCGAACTGCATCTACTCAATGTCGGCGAGCGCTCGACACATTCCGAATGAAGCAGTTATTACTAAACCAAATAGATATCGATGACCGCGAAACACATGAAACAACTTAAGCCCTTGGCGCTAGCGGTCAGCCTGACCTTTGCCGTAACCGCGTGCCACGCCACTCCGCTTGCAACGCCATCAGCGACCGTGGCAACCTCGCCTCATATATTCGACGTCAATGAGTTGGACCATACCATCGACGCATGCCAGGACCTCAACGGCTTCGTCAACGACAAATAGATTGCCGCTAACCCTATTCCTGCGGATCGGACGCGCTGGGGTGCCTCCGATCAACTAGTGGAGCAAAGTCCCAATGAGCAGCCGCAGCCATGGTTGCGGCTGCTCGCTTCCAAGCCCGTGACGAGTACGTCCCAAGAGAGCGCCGATGTAAAGTTAGCCCGGTCGCCGAAGTAAGCGTGACCCGCCCGCGAGGCGATGGCGTTTTCAGGGAATTTTATTCACTTCCGCGGGTCTTTCAAACTGCGCGACACAATATAAGCCAACAACCCAAACATCCAGGACGGTTTATTGAACATGAAACAACTCAAGCCCTTGGCGCTAGCGGTCAGCCTGACCTTTGCCTTAAGCGCGTGCCACACCGCCCAACTTACAACGCCTAGCCCAATCGCGTCGACCCCCGCAACGCCATCGACTACCGCGGCAACCTCGCCTCATGTGTTCGACGTCAACGAACTCGACCGCACCATCAACGCCTGCCAGGACTTCAACGGCTTCGTCAACGACAAATGGATCGCCGCCAATCCTATTCCTGCGGATCGGACGCGCTGGGGTGCATTCGATCAACTGGCGGAGAAAAGCCTGAATACCCAGCACGCTATCGTCGAGAGCGCGGCTCAGCATGCAGCTCAAGCTCAACCCGGCTCAATCGAGCAGAAGATCGGCTGGTTGTATCAGTCTGGGATGGACAGTGCAGCGATTGACCATGCCGGCTTCGATCCGATCAAACCCAAGCTGGCCGACATCGCCGCACTGAAGCATGGTTCCGATGTCGCCGCGTTCATCATCCAGGAGTTTGCCAAGGGCGATGCCCAGGTATTTAGCTTCGGCGCCGGTGCCGATTTCAGAGATGCCAAGCTCCAGATCGGCTTTGCCAATCAGGGCGGCCTCGGTCTGCCGACGCGCGATTACTACTTCGAACCGAAGTATGCCGAGATCCGCCAAGCTTACCTCGACTATATCGTCAAGTCGCTGACGCTGACGGGCGTGGCCCATGCGGATGCCGAACAGCAAGCCCGCGCAGTACTGACATTGGAAACCGAACTGGCCAGGGCGTCGCTGTCGCCGACCGAGATGCGCGATCTCGATAACCAATACCATTTCGTGAGTGTGGAAGACGCCGACAAGCTGACCCCGGGCTTCAAGTGGGACACATTTTTCGCGGCGCAGAATTTGACCATCGGCCGGGGGTTCTCTCTCTCGCAGCCGAAATTCTTTACGGCCTTCGGCAAATTACTGAGCCATGCACCGATCGCACAATGGCAGGCTTATTTGCGTTTCCACGCCATCGATGACGCCTCGCCTTATCTAAGCAGCGCCTTCCAGGACAACAGTTTCGATTTCTATGGCAAAACGCTGGCTGGTCAACCGGAGCAGAAGCCGCGTTGGAAACGCGTGTTGAGTGCCGTGAATGGATCCATGGGTCAAGCTTTGGGTCAGCTTTACGTCGCGCAGACATTCACGCCGGCCGCCAAACAACATGCCGAAAAACTCGTCAGCAATGTACGCGATGCGCTCAAGGAGCGAATTCAACATCTCGACTGGATGAGTCCCGCCACCAAGCAAAAGGCCATCGACAAGTGGAACAAGTTCCTGCCCAAGATCGGCTATCCGGATAACTGGCGTTCATGGGATGGCCTGCAGGTTAAAGCCGACGACTATTACGGTAATCTGATGGCTGCTGCCAAGTTCAATTACTACTACGACATCGCCAAGATCGGCAAGCCCACCGACCGCACGCTGTGGGATATGACGCCTCAGACGGTGAATGCCTATTACGATCCGAGCACCAACACCATCAACTTCCCGGCGGCTATTCTGCAAGCGCCGTTCTTCTATGCCGACGGCGACGACGCGATCAACTACGGCGGCATAGGTGCCGTCATTGGTCACGAATCCAGCCATGGCTTTGACGATCAGGGTAGCCAGTTCGATGGCGACGGTAATAAAGCAAACTGGTGGACCGCCCAAGACAAGTCCCAATTCGAGGAGCGTACCGGCAAGCTAGTGGCTCAGTTCAATGCTTATGCGCCGATCAAAACCAAGCCGGATCTACATGTCAACGGCGAGCTGACCTTGGGCGAAAACATTGCCGATCTCGGTGGCCTGAATGTGGCCTATGATGCGCTGCAAACCGCACTCAGGAAGAACCCGGCAGAGGCACAGCGAACCATTGACGGTTATACCCAGGATCAACGTTACTTCCTGAGTTGGGCACGCGTGTGGCGCAGCAATGTGCGCGAGAAAAGCGCGGAGCTGGCTCTTAACGTCGATCCGCATGCACCGGCTTCGCTGCGCGCGATCGGTGCGCCGTCGAACATGGCGGCCTTTGCCTCATCGTTTCAATGTCGGCCGGGCGACACCATGGTCCGTTCTACCGACAAGCAGGTCAATATTTGGTAGATCGGTGTGAACAGCCGCAACCGTGGTTGCGGCTGTTTCCAAACCCGTGACGGGCACGCCCCAAGATAGGATTGCGCGCACCGTCACGGCCCTGATGCGCCCTACTTCCGCGCCGCCACAATGCCCGCCAATAGATCCGGCTGCGTCTCATTCCTGACCAAATGCGGATACTTCAAGCCTTCGTGGTAATCGATCTTCACGGTGCTGAAATATTCATCGTTTTGCACCAACAGTTCGATCGGCTCATGATTACTCTCGGCCTGCGTCACCGCATCTTTAAGCACATCGGCCGAATACGCCTTGCCGTTGACCGCCGACAGCGTCATGCCCGGCGCCAGTCCGGCGTTAAATGCCGGCCCTCCCCAACTGACGTCGCGAATGCTACCTTTCTCGTTAAGCGACAGACCCAGCGAATAGCTCAAGTTCAATCCCGGATGGTGCGGAGCTTTGTCCAGCGGCGAAGGTTGGTCATCGTAGACCAGCTTCCAGCCACTATGCTCGACACCATGCTCCGGCAGCTCGGTGCCTGTGTAATCCAGCCGGCTCCTCAAGAATTGAGCCCAGTCGTTGGCTTGCACTTGGTTGAGGGTGGCGACCACATCGTCGAAGGTGTAGGTACGCGTCACATAGCTGCCGTTATCCATGCCGTAGAAGGCCCGCGCAAAATCGTCAAGCGAGCGCTTGCCTTGGCTGAGCGTGCGGATTTGCGTGTCCACATCGAGCCACAACAGAATACCCTCGGGATAGAAATCGCCGCCACGACGCCAGTCGGCCCAGGTACGGCCGGCACTCAGAACCAGGGGCCAGCCGGTGGCACTGTTTTGCAGAGAAAGCGACTGGCGGCCGGCGCGATGGCTCATGTCGGCTGTGGTATCGGCAAGCGAGTCGCGAAACTGCTCAGGACTCCAGATGCCGGCTCGAGCGGAAAGCACTTGGCCGTAGTATTCGGTGAGGCCTTCGTAAACCCAGAGCAGATCGTCTTGCATGGGAACATTGAAGTTGGGTATCCATAGATCGGCCGGACGGCGGAATTTGCCGTTCCATGAGTGCACATATTCGTGCGTCATCAAATCGCCGTCACGCAAGTAAACCGTGTCATCGGTAAAGAAGTCCGCCGGCAGACGGTTGTCGCTCGACTGAGAATGCTCAAGTCCGGAGTCCTCGACATGCGCCGACAAGACAGTCAGGAAATCATAGTGCTGATAGTGATGGGCGCCAAATAACTTATTGCCCTGGACCACCACAGCACGTTGCCGCTCGATCTGCTTGTCGGAGAGCTTGAGATTGTCCTGGCTGTCGGCCACGATATCGAGATGCGCCGGCACCTGGCCGTTGGGATCCAGGTCGATACGTTTGAAATACGCACCCGCGACGAGCGGCGAGTCGACCAGATTTTCGAAGCTGACGGGTTTGAATGTGACGGTATTAGCACTTTGCTGCTGCACTTCCAAAGCACTGCCGAATTGCCAGTCCACAGGCAAGGTCACGGTCGGCTGGATCTGGATCTGACGCACATAGTTGGCGGCCGGGTAAAACGCGACCTGATTAAATTCCAGGGCGACCAGCTTCGGGGTCGCCGAGGCACCGTCAAGCCCCACGTCATCCTCCCCGGGCGATAACAGCTGAAACGCCAGGTTCAGTTGACTGACCCCTTCAGGTACATGCAAGTGCAGCAAATACATATCGCTCGGGTCGCGATTCCAAGCGATCTTCTGCCCATTCCCGGTAATCATCAATCCTGCCACATCCGCGATCGGCCCCGTAGCCGCATGATCGCCAGGGATCCATTTAGGGTAGTACAGCGAGAATGCCCCCGCCTGGACCGGAATCGTTTCCTTAACGTGAAAAACTTTAGTGGCCGCGTGGCTGAGATCGACAGCCAGGCTTAACTGGCCCGGATAGGGTTGATCCAGCGATGCGGGCGCCTCGGCGCATGCAAGTTGAGCTACGACAGACAACAAAACTGAAGCAAGTAAAGATAAGCGCATCTGAACAATCTCCTGATCTGATATTTGACGCTGAATTGACCTGTTATTGGCATCTGACAACCTATCCGCCGGGGAAATATTACGGGGAAATCGATAGCAAGCGGAATGAGACGTTTCAAATTAAAAAAAGGGCCAATGAAAATATAAAATATATGAAATACTTGCGCCATTCATCCATATGGTGATTAATGACGTCCACATGACGGTATCCGAAACGCCTACTTGCCGTCCACATAAAAATCTTATTTTTTCAAAGCCTTCAGGGTTTAATTTTTTTATTATTTGATAGATACCGATGCTCGACTCATATCCGCGCAGACCTATCAGGCCTTGCTAGGTAGGTGGGCGCCGAGCATCCGAATCAGCAGCCGATGAGCATGGCGCTCATGCTTAAGAGCGAAGCCATTCTATTCAACATGAAAAAATAACTCTTTTTAACTTGGCTCTTAAATCTAAAAATCCCATAAAAAAACCGCCTGCGGAAATGTCCGCGGCGGCTTTTAATA
>Ga0302233_10001157_pt1 | contig 18960 bp, 25 predicted proteins | sample II_Palsa_N3_1_FD_193516 | JGI IMG/M metagenome (GOLD analysis project Ga0302233, IMG submission 193516) | Peat permafrost microbial communities from Stordalen Mire near Abisko, Sweden - II_Palsa_N3_1 | ecosystem: Environmental > Terrestrial > Soil > Palsa > Peat permafrost | place: Sweden... | reverse complement strand
CCCCCCCCCCCCCCCCTTCAGATGTGAGAAACATACGTTGCCACACGATGACTTGGCAGCGCTAGTGGTGGACTTGGCCTTCTTCGTGACCTGATCGGCCTCTTCGGTAGCCAGCTCGTCGGCCAGGCCGCATGTGCAATCCTTGCAGGCCTTCTTCTTCCCGGCTCCATTGGATGTTCCACAGTCTGTTATTGTTTTAGTCATCGGATGCGAGGGCCCGTCATGCAAAGCATACCATATGTCGGGTTGGGCTTCACCAAGTCGTCCGACGTGAGGAGATCGTTCTCGTCGATGAGCTCTGCGCCGTCGTCGTCGCCGTCGGTCGCAGAGAGAACCCAGACGGTCTTTGCTGCAGGGGCCTTCTTGGCGCCAAACTTGAGCTTGCTCGATGCGCCCACCTCAAAGTTGGGCTTGGTTGCCGACGCCTGGGGCCAAGCCAAAGAAAAAGGGTTCAGCGGGGAGTCATCAAAAAAAAAAAAAAATACGCGTTGTACCTCGGCAACGACAAAGCCATTGTTGGTGGCGGTCCTTTCGGCGTCTGTCAGTGGCCGTGTCCTAAAAGGAATGCGTCAACACCCCACCCCACTCCACCCCCCAACGATTGCGAGCACACGGTACTTGATGGACACATTTGCAAAGCCAGCGAGCTTGAGGCCGCGCGAAAGTTCGGCCGTGGCGTCATCGTGTGACGAGGACGCTGCCACGAGCTCGCTCAACACCAGCGTCCCTGCACGTGTCTCGTTCTCTCAGTACCAACTTTTCCCATGGTGGCCTTCAGTACCTGCGGGCTGCAGGGCGCCGAGCAGGCTGTTCAGCTGGGCCGCCGTGTGGCCACGCGTCGGCTCGACGAGTGAGTCAGACTGGATGCTCACATAAGCAGCCGGTGTTAACAACGCCGAGCTCACTGCAGTTGCAGTTGAGTTTGTTTAGTATCCCTATCACTCAGAGCCATGCGCAGCACGAGTGCACGTGTGCATGTGCAGGTTGTGCGGGGGGCGCCCATTGCAAGTACCTTCTGCGCCAGTCAACTTGATGGTCGCCATTTTTGCAAGTACACATACCATGGGCCAAGCCGAGTCAACTCAGGGTCATCACGGCCACAGGTAAGCTCAAAGCGTGCGCTGCCCAAGTACTTATCGGATTTATTGGCGGCACCAACAGCCACGGCTGGCAGTCCAAGCACGCGATGACGCACGCGTACGGCGCGCATGGCCTGCTGGGCGCGCGCACGACGGCGACGGGTCAGGTGATCTTTGAAATGCTGTTTGACACGCAAGTGCTGGCGGCGGTCAAGCAGGTGCCTGCGTCCATCGTGGTACAGGACAGCACCGATGGTCCCATCCAGCTCACGTTTGAGCAGCAGCCTGCGAACGAGAACGGCTTCCTGCGCTACTTGGCCGGCGCACCGCAGAGTGTCCAGCCAAACAGTACGCTCCAGGTCATCATCATGCCCGTGGTCGACGGTGAAGAGCGACGATGCAGCTGGGCTAGCTTTGTCCCGGCCAACCACGCGGTCTAATCGGGAATCCTCAAAGTTGTGCTCGTTGTGTTGATCAAGAAAAAGAAAAAAAATTCTTTTTTTATTTTTATTGGGGAGGCGCTCGGATTTGCTAAAAAAAGAAAATATTTCACTTCTGATGCTTGCCGGCCCAGTCCTCCTTGATCAGACCCGCGCCCTTCTCGCCGATGAGGATCGCTGGTGCGTTGGTGTTGCCACTCGGCAGGTCGGGGAGGATGGAGGCGTCAAAGACGCGGAGGCCCTGGATGCCCTTGACGCGGCCGCGTGGATCGACGACGGTCGTGGGATCGCCGATCTTGCCCATCTTTGCGGTGCCCACAGGGTGGTACACGGTCAGCGCCATGCGCTTGATGTACTCGCGCAAGTACTCGTCCGACTCTGGCGGGTGCGGGATCGTCTTGTCCACAATCTCGCCCTTGAGCTTGCTCTTCATCGGCTCGGTTTTGGCGATGTCACGAGCAACCTTCATGCTGTGCCTGTGGGTATTCACACGGTGTGGGAAAAACGGGGGGGAGCGCAACAAAGTGGGAACGTACACGAAAAGGTCGACGTCGTACTGGTCCTTCAGGTAGTTGGGATTGATCTCTGGGTAATCGAGCGGGTCGCTGCTGATGACCTTGATGTATCCAATCGACTGTAACGAAGAGAGTGGGGGGTGGGGGGTTATGTCTTGTCATAGGTAAATGTCTCTCACCTTGGGGTGCAACAGCGTCGAGATGATGTTGACGGCGTACATTGGCTGACCAATCTAGAAAGGAACGTGTTGATAAAGTAATTCATGTGCAGCGCAAACAAGCTTACACCGCGCTGGAAGTCTGTCGTCCAGTCATAGGTCTTCTTGATGAGCTGGTCGTCGGTGGTAAGACGGGCCGACACAAAGTGGTACTGAATGTCGGGGGCGTCCTTGAGGTCATCGCGAAGACCCGACTTGATAAAGGCCATCGCATCCAGGGACACAGACGTGAGCGGACCGGCCTTGGTCAGGAGGTACTCCAAAATAAACATGGTCTTTCGCAACTGGTTGCGCATGGTAAACTCAAGCGAAATGGGCATGTTGTCGTGCGTTTGGAACATCTAAGCACACCAAAAAACCGAAGTAAGAAAAACCCGAGCCTCTGTCATACGTGGAACAAAAACATGTGATCCTGGAGGTTCTTGCCAACAGGCAGATCGGCCACAACAGGGATGCCGAGAGGCTGGAGCCACTCCTTTGGTCCGATACCAGAATGCTGCAGAATCCAGGGAGTGTTGACCGCACCAGCCGAGAGGATGACCTGACGACCCATTTCAATATTACTCTTACTAATAATCAAAGGTTACCTCGCGCTTGGCATGGGTAATGATCGAAGGGGTGCGGCTGAGGACTTTGATATCATTGGAACCGCGCTTGTACTCGATGCCAGTGGCGGTGTTACCCTGGAGGACGACGCGCAGGACGTGCACCTTGGTGGCAATGGTCAGGTTCTTGCGCGTCTTGCGGATCGGGTCCAAGAAGGCGTGGGCCGTCGACGCGCGCACGCCATTGTTGACGTTTGTCTTCAAAGAACAGATTAAGCGTGTTTTTTTTTTCTTTTTTCTTTCAGTGGGTTGCTGGCGAACCTCGGACAGGGCCGTGCCGTTCATCACGGAGCCATTGTAGTCGTCTGTGCGAGGGATGCCATAGTTGACCGCCGACTCGACGAAATAATCGGCGTGCTGGTTGTGGGCGCCGTTGGCAGCGGGGACGAGGACAATCGGTCCTCCTATATTTGCATGTGCGTTAACAAAACAATGCATTGCAACATGTACCTTTGCCACGCAGCGCGGGATCCGCCTTGGGCAGACGGCAGTCCTCGTTCTTCTTGAACAGGGGCAGAACCTCGTTGTAGCTCCATCCGGTGCACCCGTTGGCGGACCATCGGTCATAGTCGTCCTTGTGACCGCGGACGTACATCATCGCGTTGATGGACGAGCATCCTATTGTCATTTCAGGGCAGGGAGATCAGTCCGCGTCTTCCCCTCCTCGCTCACCTCCAAGCATCTTTCCGCGGGGCCAGATGGACACACGCTTGTTGGCTCCCTCCTGCGGGGTCGTCTTGAACTGCCAGTCCAACTCGGTGTTCTGTTGCATATCAATTAAAACTGAAAAAGCTGACCGCACTCATCAGTCAAACGTACGTGCAGCGTGGGGTAGGCACCAGGAGTGTTGACCGGCTGGGGATGGGGGGGTGGAGGGGGGGGTTGTGGGGAAGTTCACCACGTCAAGACTCATTTTATTGATCCTGATTTGAACACGTACAAAGCGGTTGTGCTCGACACCGGCCTCGACCAACAACACGGTCACGTTCGGATCTTCGCTCAGGCGCGCAGCCACGACAGCACCGGCACTGCCCGCTCCCACGACAATGTAGTCGTACGAGTCGGAAATGGGAACAAGTGCCGAAGGCTCCTCAGACGCAAAAAACAAGGCTGTTTTTTCGGGGCTGAGTTAAGACACATTGTCCAGAGTCAACGCACCAGACTCGGGCGTCAGGCCTGTTGACGACGACGACGACGACGACGACGACGACGACGAGCCCAGATGGGCCTGCAGGCGTTCGAGGCGGGCGCGTGCTGACGGCTTCGCTGACGTCGTCATTGTACGTATTGCATAAATTGCAAAACAATGCAGTGGACACAAGACGTCACACAGGAGGAGGGCTTGGCGCGCCTTGCGGCGATCGCACAGGCCTACGGCAGGATCGGCCACGTCCGGACGACGTGGAGGGCGCATGGGCGCTGGCTGCGCTTTGGCGATGTGGTGTACCAACAAGAAGAGGGTGGCGGCCGGACGCCGTCCGCGTGGGAGATGGTCGAGCGGACGACGCCGCGCACGGGCGAGGGCGTGGATGGCGTGGACATCATCGCACTGGCCAAACGAAGGAGCGGGTCCGAGAAGCACATTGTGCTCGTCGTCAACTTTAGGCCGCCCACAGGCAAGGCCGTGCTCGAGTTCCCCGCGGGGCTGGTGGACGCATCCGATGCGAGCGTCGAGACAACGGCCGTGCGGGAGCTGCGCGAGGAGACGGGATTGGTCGGCTCGGTGCGGGATGCCACAGCCGCGTCTTCCCCGTTCTATTACCATCCTGCAATGACCAACGACTGCGGGCGCATCGTCGTGATGGATGTGGACCTCGACGACCCCGTCAACACGGACGGCCCTGGGCCCAAGCCAGAGGACCACGAGCTTGTCGAGCCCGTGTTGCTACCGCTGGCCGGACTTGTGTCCACTCTCGCAAAGGTGCACAATGATCTCGGCATCGGCATCGACTCGCGACTTTTCCTGTTTGCGCAGGGCCTTTCGATCTTGTGAGTTGCTCTTTTTTTTTTCTACCAGTAATTTTCTGTACAAACTAACAATTTAGTCCTACGCGAGAAAAGAAAAAGAAAAGAAAACAAGAGAGGAGAGACCAGATTTTAGAGGATCCCGTTGGTGTAGTACTGGTACTGATCGTAGAGCTGAGTAGACAGGTTGGTGCACGCGTCTGTCAGGATCCCATCGACGAAAACGTCGAGCTCGTCATCGCGCAGATCCAGACGAAATCTTTCGCGGAAGGCCGTGACGACATAGTCGCCACCTGCGATAAAGCACGGCATGGACGACGAGTGGTGCATGATCTCCAGCAAGAGCGCCATCGAGTCAACACGCTCGCGTAGGGCGCGGAATCCTTGCTGCAGCATCACCTGGAACGCATCAAACGCATCCGAGTCGACGCCGCCGAGCACGTCAATGTACTCTTGCGTCATCTTAAACGGCGCAGTCTCAAACTTGACGCTGCCGGGCGAGTTGGAGAGCATGAAACCGTAGTCGATGTGGATCAGGCGCCCCTCGCGGTCGAGCAAGATGTTGCCATCGTGCCTAAAATAAATAATAAAATAAATTTTGAAAGTCCGTTTATGAAGAAGAATGAATTTAAAAACAAACCTGTCCTTCAGGTTCAAAAAGTAGCACACGAGAGAGTAGCCCGCAAGGCTGTTGGCAAAGCGGCTCTGGGCAGCACGGTACCGCGGCGAGTCGACCGGGCCAAACTCCTTGGCAAAGTGATCCTTGAGGGTGTATTCTGTGCCGCCGTACGCGAGCTTGGTCGTGTAGGCGTACTTTTTGATCGAGTGAATGGAGGTGGCATTGGGGATGGTCTCGACTAGGCCGCTCGTCCGCGACGTCACGAGCACGCGGAAGGGATGGACAAACAGAGGGAGACCGGCCACAACCCACGCCCTCCGGAACTCGGAGATGATCTGGCAGGCCAGCTGCTCCTGCCTGAGGTCGTCACGGCACTTGACAATGACAGAGAGAAGACGCCATGAGGGATGCTGTCCCCACGGCGACGACTTGCGAATACGCTCGGTCTTGAGATCAAAATCCTCCAGGAAGAGATGTGCCGATGGGTCGTCCTCTGTGCGCTCAATGTCTGCCAGTTGGTCGTCATTGTCAAACAGCACGCGCTTCTTCAGCAGCCGTGCACCCTGGAGGTCTTTGATCTCTTTGAGGATGCGGCTACGGATTTGCAGCGTGTCGGCCGACGTGCCCATCGTCGATTCCTGTGCGCTAATTTGATGCAACGACAAAAAAAACAATTTACTCGCTAGTTTTTTTGGCGTTCTGATTACCTCAGCTGAGCGAGCATGACAGAGAGCGTCCGCAGCTGGATCTCGTGGTTGACCGTGGACGAGGATGCGGGGCCAGCTGCCAGGTCTTGCGAAGAGGATGAGGCCGACGGACCAAGGGAGGACTTTGCGTGGACGTCTGGCGGCAGCAGCGTTCCCAGATCACTCTCGCTCTCGGGTGTCGATGACGTGCGCGACAGGGCGAGTACCGGCGGCGAGGGGACATAGCCTCGGCCCGAGGAGCTCGTCCTTGAGAGCAGATTGGCCTGGCTGCTGGAGGCGCTGGGATCAGGGACAGCGGGTGAGGACGCCGTCGCAGGCATCAGCATCTCGCTCAAGGGCCCACGTGAATACGAGCGCTTCATCCCGAGTCGGTCGGGCGAGGGCGAGGAAAGATCGCTTTCTCCACCAAACAACGATTTGGAGTCATCTGAAGCTTTTGAGAGGTCGTCGAAATCGGGCACACGCATCGACGGCAGAGGCTCAGACGCATTCACAACCTGCGTTATCAGGGTTCAGAAAGGGAATTGGTCAGCACTCTTACCTCAATGTGAAGGAGGTAGGGCACACGGGCCTTTGAGTTGAGAACGACAGCCTCGTCCGGAGCGATGCGGACGACAACATGGTGGGCTGCATGTTCCTTTGTCGCAGGACACCACAAAGGGATGCAGACCCGAGCAGGCAGGTTGTGCGAAAGCAGGTGCAGTTCGGCCTTTAGCGTCGATTCTTTAAATTGCCAGAATAAATTATAAAACTAATTAAAAATAAAATTAAAAAACGGTTACCTCGGACGGCTTTGGGTACACCGACGAGGCGATCGCCAATGTCGGCCAAGGTCATGATAAATTGGACCTCCGAGTGAAAGTAGTGAGGATTGACGAGCGACTGTGACAGGTCGTTCCAGTTGACTTGTTGCCCGCCGCCGTTTGTGTATGGCGAAGTAGACAATGACGATGATGATCTTACGAAACTGGGGGACTTTGAGTAGAAGGTTGTCTTTTTACTTGCAATGTACTTGTTAAATGAAAATGCTCGCCCGCCATAGAGCTCTTCCAGAGTGAGGGGCCTTGTTGGGATTTTAGTTGGTGTTGCCGAGTTTATGCTGCCGACCGGGCTGCTGACACTCGACGAGGTCGGGACATTGTCGGGTAATTTTGGTTCGCCTGGTTGTTTGTGGTTCAGTTGATTGATCCATGTCTCACAGTGAAAACACAGACCTTCGTCGATAATCTCGATGGACCTTGCGTGTTCCATGATCACGTCGGCGAGCGCATGGACCAGTTGCGGCATCGCAAACGCCGCCATGATCACGCCGAGGCCCATGGCAATCACACGCGAGTCTCCCTTGACAACGTGCGTTCGCGTGGTGCTCGTCGATGGACGTGGGTGCACGAGCGTGGATGGAGATGGCGGGGACTCTGACCTTCCTGGAGGTGCCACTGTCGACGATGGTGGAGATGTATCTCCAGAGCTCGACGAGGACGCTGCTGCTAGAGAAAAAAAAGGATTAACGACGACACCAGAACAAAGATGCAGAAAGTCGTACTATCAGCTTGGACCTGTGCCGTGGCGGGCGTCTGCGGGGCGGGAGGAGACGTCTGCCTTGCCACAACATCACTTCTGGACCTTCCGAGGGTTCTTGACACATCGGGGAAGACGATGGCGCGGCATCGCTGGTACAGTTGCATGCAAAGCACATAGCACGGGTTGGCTCTGTCGTGATGCATGTCCTCCAGGTACGCGTCCAATATCCACAAGACCTGCAAAGAGTCTTATTCAGTACACGTTGCGCTCGCACGTTGTCCTTTTTGAGCGTACACAGACTGCACTGTGCATCGACCGAGTGCACAGCTCGACGAGGAATGCCTGTAAAGAGACGGATGTATCAGGCTGCGCAATCAGGAGATGGCTGTGTTTGTGGCCAAGGCGACCATTCCTAGGGTTAATTTTCCTTTATGGTTGTTGCGAGCTCACCAAAGCTGTGGCAGATAGTACTCGATCTCCCACGATGGGCATCGCCGTAGCAGCTTGCAGATGTGACCCTGAAGACCGCTGCTATCGCGGTGCCGGTACAGCAGCGCCACGGCCACCGACGTCTCGACACTGTCGGCGTGGAGCAATTGCTCAATGCTGGATGCCATAGGGGGGCTAGCCTGCTAAAATGGCGTCAGCGCGCACCACGTGGGCTCACTTACCGACTCGCCTGAAAGAACAGTACGTTGCGCCCAAGCAGAGCCAACTGACGTCCGTCTCTCTTTCTCTCTCTCTCTGTATCCCTCTATCTCCCCCGCACACACCACACCACACCGCGAACACACACCACACCACACACACACACCTCTGTCTTCTGCAGTGCCACTGGAGAAGCCGTCGTCGTCCAAGGCAGAGGAGAACGAGTGGGTCACCCTGGCTCGCTCGCTCACGGGATACGCACAGACGGTGCTGCAGTACGCCCTTGTCCCCGTCATCGTCTATATCGGTATCGCCTCTCCGTTCTTTTTTTTTTTTTTTTTTTTTGATAACTGCCACATGTCAAATTGCAACATTCACGAATTGGATACAAAACATGCCACGGCCGAATTCGAACGCATCGACCCGTTCGTACTTATGTTTGAAGGGGTCACAAGCACCGATCCACAGCCAGAGCTTCTCGCGTACGAACAGTTAACTTTTTTTTTTTTTATTATTTCTAAATTTTGTTTGTTTTTGTTTCGCTGGTTTGCCATTGCAGTGTCTTCAGCCCCCTCTGAGCGAGGTTTGTTCGATCATGCCCCCCCACCTCCCCCGATTTGTAAATACCGTAGGGTCCCTAGTCCTGTGAAGAAAAGAAGAAAAGCAACGCATCAACCAACAAAAACATACGTTCTCCGTGCTATGATACAGCTTGGATTGAGCTGGATTAAGCCTGGATTGCTTGCTCGATCCGACCATGATGTGCCAACACAGAATCGCCGACCCCCAGTGAAAAACTTTAAAAAAAAAAAAATCTCTGTTCATGGACGCTTTTTAGCTTCGACTAAGCTTTATGCTGTGGGTTGTTTGGGGTCGTAAGTCATATGAAACACACTAGCCCTAGCATGACATGTTTTGTAAGCAACGAGACGGAGTATATAATATACATAAGCAGGTAATTTAAATTGTTGGCTCGTTAAACTTGACGAGATTGCAGCCATCAAACACCCTCTCGCACCCGCCCGCAGTGCTTGGTCCCTACGTTGCGCCCACGCGTGTCGCCATCACAAAGAATAATGCAAGGTTTGCGAATTATTTTCTTTTCCAACCATTTTAATTTTACGGTATTTTTACCCGCATCAGCTAATAGGCGTTTATTCCGGAATCGCTCTTCATGAACGCAAGGCCGGAAGCCGAAAGGCCCATTAGTACGTTCAACTTTCCGTTTCTTTTTTTCGGGTTAGGGAGGGTCTTCCGTTAATCATGGTTCCCTTTTCTGTTTGTCATGTTCTGTTTGCGCGCGTGCTGTTGTGCTGTGCTCTCGTGTCCCTTCTCCTGCTGTGCTGTGCGTGCACCGTCCTCTTCGCTCCCTGCTGAACTCACACGCCCTTCCTCTTGTGCACGTCGTCGACGGACCCAACTCATTACTCCACTCCCTCGCGCTCTCTCTGGCGCACGCCACATCGTTTCATCGACTTCTCTTTGTGTGGTCTCACTGGATCGTTCTGTCGCCTTCCCCGTCCAATCGCTCCAACGAACTGAATTCATCAGGCACATGTTTTTCATCCGATTTCTTTCATTTCTTTCTCTTCAGTTCTTCTTCACTGGCGCAGTCGACTAAGATTGGCGAGGTTACTAACCGACGCTCTCCTAGTTTTTGTTCATGGACGGGGCACCTGCCAGTACGACAATGAACCTGGTGAGCCCCTCGAAGGACTAACCCCGTGACGGGAAACACACAGAGTGGAGCGCGCGCGCGGTGGCGGCATGGCTGGACAAGATAGGCCAGGGCGATCTCGCGCCTGCCTTTGAAGGTATGCATACGCTTTGGGCACGCTCACCTCCCACTGACTTGGACACACTCTGGTCCGGTGCTCACAGCAAACACGGTCACGGGCGAGGTGCTGCTGCAGCTGGACGACGAGGCGCTGTTTGACTACGGCGTGACGGACGCGGTGGAACGCGCCGACATCCTGGCGCAGATCGAGGCCCTCCACCTGGTGCAGCTGCAGACACAGGCCAACGAGCCCAAGTCGCCGCTGGCCGCGACAGTGCGTGTGCCGCCGCAGATGAGCGGCTACTTGTGGAAGCGCGGGCCCAGCAACAACCAGATCATGGGCTGGCGCCGGCGCTGGGTCACGATCGAGAACAACGCCATTCGCTACTTCAAGGGCGAGGACGAGCTAGCGGGCATCATCTACGTCGAGGATGTGCTCGGGACGGGGTCCAGCGAGGGCGCCGAGTCCAAGTACCGCGCATGCTTCTTCATCGACACGTCCAAGAACCGCCGCTTTGTCTTTTGCGCCGAGTCCAACGAGCAGCGGACAAAGTGGCTCGAGGCCATTGACGCTGCAACGGTCGCGCGAAAGGTAACATACACGCTGTTCTACAACGCCCCCCCCCCCCAAAAAAAAAAAAAAAAAATGGTAATCTCGGCGGCTTGTCTTGCAGCGCGATCCGGTCATCATGACGGTGTCGGCCACGTACGTTGCAGCGCGGGAGAACGAGCTCACCGTGTCGTTTGGAACGCTCGTGGGCGTGATTGACGAGACGGCCGACGACGAGGACGACACCGACATGGTCTGGGTGCGGCGAATTGACGGGCCCGATATCAACAACCGAACCGAGGGGTACATCCCCCGAGCCTGTGTCGAGGTACTTTGTGTCTTTGCTACTTGCAAAATTTTTGATTATTATTTTCCTGACGGCTAGGCAGCCGAGTCCCCCAACGTGGACAGTGGGATCGGTGGGGGCAACAGCGCCAGCAGCTTGGGCAGCAATGGCCATCGCGTGTCGGTGATCCAGCGCATGTCATTTTCGCCCAAGAAAGGTCTCCGAAAGCCGTCTTTTATGTCACCGGGCAAGTCGGCGATCAACAAGGTCGTTCAGAATGTCGTAATTGTACACTCGGGCTGGCTTGACAAGCAAGGCGACTTGTTCAAGTCATGGAAGCGTCGGTGGGTCGTTCTCACGTCCGATTTCTGCCTTTGCTACTACAAGGACAACGAGACAGCTGACCACTCTGGCAAGCAGCCCTTCCCCAGCTTTATCGTCTCGCCCGTCTTTGACGTCGGTCGTCCATTTGCGTTCAAGGCGTACCATCCTGGCCTGAGTATCTTTATAGTTATCACTGGAATCGACTGACAATAATATTTTTTTTTGAATAGCAAACGTCCGGCCAATGATCTTTTGCGCTGAAACCGAGTACGAGATGAAGACGTGGATCAGCATGCTCAATCTTGCGTCCAAATGCCAGCTGCCCCTTGATTGTACGTTGCTTTGATCTTTTGGCTTCCCCCAAGCTCTAACTATTTTTCTTTCCGCCAGTTGACATTGCCAAGAAGAGGGCCCAGTCCGTTGGCGGTATCAAAAATGATTTTATGTTTGAAAAACTAAACTAAACCAAACCTAAAAAAATCTTTAAACTTGTAGAGGCCGAAGTCGACAGTTACAAGGTGACCGAGATCGGACGCGCGGTTGTGATCCAAAATTACGTGCCCAATGCGTACGACACAAACGCGCTGCACTTGGTCGTCGGCGATATCATTTCGATTCAGGCACGGGACAGCAGCGGCTGGTGGAAAGGTGTTCGAGAGTCTGACCGCAAAGTGGGCTTCTTCCCGAGCCGCTATATCCAAGAGTCTGAGGTACGGACAGAATGCTTCTTCTTTTCTGAAGCTATCACGCAGAATCATCCCGGTTCAAAGCGCGGGTCGCGAGTGATTTCTGGTGCATTCAACGCCGGCAATCGCAATTCCTTCGAGGCAGCAACTGACATGGCCACACCGACAAGTGCTCCCCCTCCGATAAAGCAAGCCAGCACACCGCCGCCCGTTCCCGCCACGCCGCCGCCTCAGGAGCTGCAGCAGCTGCAGCAAGAACAGGTTCGTCCTACAATCCCCTTTGTCCCTCGCCCCCTGCCGAAAAAGCCCGTACCAGCCGTCGTCGCAGTGGCGGAGCCGCCAGAGCTTTCGAGTGCCGATGTGGAATTGCCTTTGTCTGTCCCCTATGACGAGCCTGTCTTCACTATCCCGCTGCCCCTTCCCCTTCCCCTTCCCCTTCTCCCGACGGCGGCGGCGGAAGCATTGCCGCCGGTGCCTAAGCCCAAACCCACAACCATCTCGACGATGCCGAAGCCGCCCCCGAAGCCTGCCAATTTGCTGTCTTTGTCATCGTCCTCACTGTTGCCGTCAACGCCACCACCGCAGCTGCAGGAGCAAACTCCGTTACCCCTACCAAAGCCCAAATCGCTCTCGCCGCCACCCCCCCAGCCACAGCCTCTGGAAACTGCCACAGAGGAGGCCACCACGACAGTGGAGGCTGCCACGACAGAGGAGGCCGCCACGACAGAGGAGGCCGCCACGACAGAGGAGGCCGCCACGACAGAGGAGACCGCCACGACAGAGGAGACCGCCACGACAGAGGAGGCCGCCACGACAGAGGAGACCGCCTCAGATCCAGAGGAATATCCGAGTATCCTGTCTCCGACTACCCCTGCCACGTCGTCATCACAGCCACAGCAGGACTACCTTGGTACACCGTCTCTGCGCATGCTTATTTAAAGAGATATTTGTCATGCAGTCACGTATGTCGCCACGGGGATCTACCGATTCGACGGATCCGTCGACGACGAGCTCAGCTTCAACAAGGGCGACAAGATTGAAATCCTGGACGACCCGTCCTTTGTCGTCGAAGTGGGCTGGCTCATGGGCAGGGTGAACGGTCGGATCGGGCTCGTGGTAACAAAATCGAATTATTATAATTTTTTTATTATTTTAAAACAAAATTATTTTTTCAGCCGGAAAACTACATTCTCTGAAGAAAAGCTGTATAACATTTGCTCTAAGTCTAATCGTCTAATCATTAAATGTAATTGTGCTTGTTTGAAGACACTTGAGTCTCAGAAAGTAGTAAAAGATGGAGTCACGAAATATGCCCCCTATTTTGAAAGGATGTCTGCCCTCTTCAGCTTTGTACGTTCTCTTGCCGAGAGCCTCGACTAACCATGCCACTGTATCCCCCCCCCCGTTTGTCCTCGACACTGTTGCCGCGATCACTCGTTGGCGTTCCGCGCACCCCGGCCGACGGAAAACCCTTGTTTTTCCAAATACCCCTGTGATCGTCGACCCTGCTCCCGACGAAAAAAAAAAAACTACGTCTCCTGCCGCGCTGCAGAAGCGCGCCCTCGAGCGTGCGGCGGTCAGCAATGCCTCTGGTATAGAAGACCTTGTGCCTTGTACTTTCTTTTCCGCTCACTCGTTCTTGTGCCCGTCTCCTCCGCTCTCTTTTTCCTTTTCCTTTCTTTATTTTACGTTGTGGCAGTGCGTTCCTTCAGCAGCACCAAGCGCGTGTCGCAGGTGATCAGCGCCAAGGCTGTCAACGTCGGTGAGACCAAGAGCAAGCCGACTGGCGCGTACGAATGTCTTTTGCAACAAAGGGTGCACTGAACCGTCCTTTGTAGCTACACGATCATCGACCACGACTATGACGCCGTCGTCGTCGGTGCTGGTGGTGCCGGTCTTCGTGCCGCCTTCGGTCTTGCTGAGGAGGGCTTCACCGTTGCTTGCATCACCAAGCTGTTCCCAACCCGTTCGCACACGGTCGCCGCTCAGGTGCGGCTCACATGTCAGCCAGATTTGCATAGTATAATTTTTTTTTTTTTTTTTTTTTTCCTTTTCAACAGGGCGGTGTCAACGCTGCCCTCGGCAACATGACCGAGGACGACTGGCGATGGCACATGTACGACACGATCAAGGGCAGTGACTGGCTCGGTGATCAGGTAGATGCACACCATGACTAACGACGATAGTTTCCTAAAAAAAGGCCCATTGCCACTTAGGATGCGATCCACTACATGTGCCGCGAGGCGCCTCACTCGGTCCTTGAGCTTGAGCACTATGGTGTGCCGTTCTCGCGCACAGAGGCTGGCAAGATCTACCAGCGTGCCTTTGGTGGCCAGAGCCTCAAGTACGGAAAGGGTGGCCAAGCATACCGCTGCGCAGCTGCCGCTGATCGCACGGGCCACGCCATTCTCCACACCCTGTACGGCCAGGCTCTCAAGCACGACACGACCTTTTTCGTCGAGTACTTTGCCCTGGACCTGATCATGGACCAAGGTAAGAGTGCGCCTCTCCTTTCAAAGACGGCTCATTCTCTCTCTCTCTCTTTTTTTTTTTTCCCTTGCAGGCAAGTGCGTTGGTGTCGTCGCCCTCAACATGGAGGACGGCACAATCCACCGCTTCCGTTCGCACAAGACCGTGCTCGCCACGGGCGGTTATGGACGCGCGTACTTTTCGTGCACTTCGGCCCACACTTGCACTGGTGACGGCAATGCAATGGTCGCCCGTGCTGGCCTGCCCCTCCAGGACTTGGAGTTTGTGCAGTTCCACCCCACCGGCATCTACGGCGCTGGCTGCCTCATCACCGAGGGCTCGCGTGGTGAGGGTGGCTACCTCCTCAACGGCCTCGGCCAGCGCTTTATGGAGAACTATGCGCCTACGGCCAAGGACCTTGCCTCGCGCGACGTCGTCTCCCGTGCCATGACCATTGAGATCCGCGAGGGCCGCGGTGTCGGACCCCTGAAGGACCACATCCACCTCAACCTCGCCCATTTGCCCCCCAAGGTCCTCAAGGAGCGTCTCCCCGGTATCTCGGAGACTGCGTCCATCTTTGCTGGTGTCGACGTGACCAAGGAGCCCATCCCTGTGCTCCCCACCGTCCACTACAACATGGGCGGTATCCCCACCCGCTACACTGGCGAGGTTGTTAACGTCGATGCCAACGGCAAGGACTCGGTCGTCCCTGGCCTCTACGCCGCCGGTGAGGCTGCATGCGTCTCTGTCCACGGTAACGCCGCTTTGGAATTTATCAAGTTTTGTTAAAAAGTTTTTTTATTTATTTATTTATTTATTTATTGCTTCCGTCTAGGCGCCAACCGCCTCGGTGCCAACTCGCTCCTCGACATTGTCGTTTTCGGCCGTGCCGTTGCCCACCATATCCGTGACACGCTCAAGCCTGGCACGCCCCTGCCCGCCCTGCCCACCAACGCCGGCGAGGAGACCATTGCCAACCTCGACCACCTCCGCCACAAGTCGGGTGCTCTTCCCACCGCTGATATCCGCAACACCATGCAAAAGGTGATGCAGAAGGACGCTGCTGTCTTCCGTACCGAGGCAAGCCTGGTGTCTGGTGCCAAGGACATGGACAAGACCACCCTCTCGTTCTCGGACGTCGTTGTCAAGGACAAGGGTCTCGTCTGGTATTGTTTTTTTTTATTTTTTATTTTTGATTAGAAAATTCATTCGCATCAACAACCAGGAACTCGGACCTCGTCGAGACCCTCGAGCTCCAAAACCTGCTCACCAACGCCATCCAGACCATCCACGCTGCACGAGACCGCAAGGAATCCCGTGGCGCACACGCACGCGAGGACTTCCAGGAGCGCGATGACGCCCACTGGATGAAGCATACGCTCTCGTGGCACGACGCCAAGACCAACGAGGTCAAGATTAGCTATCGCGCTGTCATCGGCACGACCCTCGACGAGAAGGAGGCCGCCGCTGTGCCCCCAGTCAAGCGTGTCTACTAAAAATTCTCCAGTCTTTTTCTGTTTCTACCCTTTTTTTTGTTGTTTCTAATTCGTCATTACAATCAAAATATCATTAACAGGCAAGAGAGCAAATAGGTCGGCCAGAGTGAAGGGGAAACACAAATAAATCGTTGATTTTCAAGCTATCTGCGCATCGTCTGAGAAGGCTTTGCGCTTACCGAGCCTCGTCGTTGTGGATACGGTTTGGTGTCGACCGCCAAAGTGGCTCGGTTGGAGGTCAAAGGGCTGAAACATGGGCTGGTCCGAGGTTTGGAACGAGTCGAATTTGTGGCGCTGTTGCTTTTTGGAATGTCCATAATAGTTTGGCGGGGGCACGAGACGCGCGGTTCCAACGGGCTGCGGCATGGTGGCCGTCCCATCGTCGTCGTCGGTTGAGTTGCTTTCCCACTGCGGTCGCCACTTGGTCATTGTGCGCACCCGGGCGTGGGCGAGCGCCAGGCTGGACGCGGTCGTAGGCGGAGCAGATTCTTCGAGAAAATTGCAATGAAATCAAAGTAAGGAATGTGGATAAAAGGATACCCTTGACAGATGACGAGGACGAGGCGCGAGACGTCACAGATTCGGGCGATGTTGTCGAGGAGAATTCGGGTGCAGACGAGGACAACGCCAAGTCAAACGCAAACTGCGAGGGCCTCCTGTATTTCGTCAAGGGGGCGTTGGCAACGACCTCGGAAGTTGTGCTGCCTAGAAGATGGGGGTACGAGGAGAACAACAGATGCGCCATCGTCGTGCCAAAAAAGGCCCCATCCACGGGCTCGTAGATCGGGTCCGCCATGTAGAGCTCCTTGCAACGAGGACAGTAGAGCTTGACCGACTCTTTCCCGACGACATCGTGCCGTCCTATGCACTCGTATTGTCAGTTTCGCACGCAGTGAAACGCTCGTTTACCGGTCGGGGCCGTGTGCGCTCGTTCGCAGAGCGTGCGCGGACACACTCCAAACGCGCCCTGCTGAAATTTTACGCCCATCTGAGCGAGGCCCTGCTTTGTGAGGATGTACCGCTGGTGGATGAGGCCGTACAAGAGCTCGGCCGCCTCCTCGATGGCCGCGGAGTCTGGGCTATCGTATCGGTCTACGTTTACTGCAAGCGGCACAGAGTTCACACCTTTGCATCGGAACGGCGAGTAGCGTACCAGACGACTCGCGGTTGAGGATCGTGTCTAGCGCGCGGTCATACAGCGGCACCTCGGCAGCCAGGCCCGTCAGGTTGAACGTGTCACAGACAAAGTCGTCGCTGACCCTGCAGAAAAAGTCGTTGCCCTTGAGGCTGCAGAACCACGACATCCACGTCGTGTCCTCTTCTTGCCCCTCGTCGTCGTCGTCGTCGTCGTCGCTGTCGTCGTCTTCTTCTTCTTCTTCGCTGTCGCTCTCGACGTCTTCGCTCTCGTCCGCCCCTTGCCCTGCCCCGTCCTGGCTGTACGACGACGCGCTGTCCTGGTCCTCTGGGGGGGGGGTACGTACGTTGTAAATAACCGACCGGCGAGTTGGCCACGGTGAGCCACGGAGCGTACCAGTGTATTGCCGCACTATTATGTTGCCCTCGTCGTCCAACGAGTGGAAGACGTCGTCCTCGTCTTCCTCCTCCTCCTCGACCTCGTCGTCCTCGTCCAGCCGGTGTTGCTTTGTCGTCGTGCGCGACATCACTGTGAAAAAAAAAAAAAATTACGAATTTTTGTTGTTTGGGACGGATGTCCGCATCGGAGACGGCGGCATCGGCGGCAGCATCCACAGTGGCAGCGGCGACGGCCGCGAGGGTCTTGGTTCAGTACATCGTCGTGCGCAAGGACCTGCTCAAGGTAACAACGTGTGGCGCTGGTTTCCGTGCCTAACTGAACAGATGGGAAAAGACACTGGCATGGCCAATCGGCAGCGTCATTGGTAAAAGAAAACAGAACAAAGAGCTTGACAAACTGGCCGTTGCAGGACAGGGATGCCACGCTACAGCCGCCGTCCTGTCAAGGCATCGCGATGACCCCGCCGTTCTCGCTTTCACGTCGCCCGAGAATCTGCCCAACATGCACACGGTCGTGTACGAGGTTGGCGTTCTGAATTTAGTCTTTCTACTCACACGCCCTCTCCACAGGTGAAAGGAGAGCCACAGCTCCAGGCTCTCGCCGATTCACTCGTCCAACGCAACATCAAGCACCATCTATGGCGCGAACAGCCCGAAAACATCATCACCGCGCTCGCCACGACCCCGTATACGCGCGATGAGGTCGGCGATGCGTTCAAGAAGTGTTCCCTCTTCCGCTGACAGGCCCTGATGATGGACTGGGCAGCAGGACTTGCTGTTTTCTTTGTCAGCTTGGGTCCTGACAACCGATCGCGATGTCGTGTATCTAGGGGAGATTTAACGCCAATATGCAATTTGATGAGTCCGAGCAAGACCAACGGACCACATAGTCCTAAAGAAAAACACTCAATAGCCTGATGAGAAAGTGCACACAGGCCGCAGGGCAATGCCCTGTGAAACGGCTGGGCTAAAAATAGATGCGTAAACAGTTTCGTCAACTCGGCTCCCTTTTATTTATTTTTTTATTTATTTATGCTGTAGCCCCTGCTGGCTTTTTAGTAAGCGGCCCGCGGGTGGGGCTGGTGGTTGATCGTTGCATGGCCGTGTGGCGCGTGGAAAGGACAGCACTGGCACGCCACCACGTGTGTGGACGCGGACAAAATTAAAGCCGTTTTATTTTTATTTTGAAGGTGGAGGAAAAAAATAAAACGTGAGGGGATTTGTGCGTGCATATGTGTGTGTGTGTTGTTTACTTTGCACACCGCCTGCGGCCTTGCTTATTGCAGCCAGCTGGGGCCGCACATGTGGCTGTACCAAGTGGCGACCGAGGACAAGGCTAGCAGGGTTGCTTGTGCTGTTTTGCAGGCAGGGAACTTTCATTGTGTCTTTTTTTTCCTAGGTTTTCCTGTGGTCCATGTGCTTTTCCTCTTCAGTTCCCTTGGACTGTGTCTCATTCGTTTTCCCTGGCGTTCGCTGCTGTTCGGGGGGGGGGGGGGGGGGGGGAGAGCCCGCACAAATGGCC
>Ga0302233_10001155_pt1 | contig 18971 bp, 25 predicted proteins | sample II_Palsa_N3_1_FD_193516 | JGI IMG/M metagenome (GOLD analysis project Ga0302233, IMG submission 193516) | Peat permafrost microbial communities from Stordalen Mire near Abisko, Sweden - II_Palsa_N3_1 | ecosystem: Environmental > Terrestrial > Soil > Palsa > Peat permafrost | place: Sweden... | reverse complement strand
GAGGAGGCCGTGGCAAAACACGCCCGACGCGGACGATGGACCGAGGAACGAGACCAGTCCGAGCGGCCTGGGCCACACCGTCGCCACGATGGCGGCCATGTAGCCTCCCATCTGTTTATCATGTTTGCTTCGTTAAGCGTTCTTTCTTCGTTGTGATGTCGTACGCTGAATCCGCCGACGCCCAGCGTGCCCATGCCGTGGTGCGCGAGCCAGTGCATCATGGGCACCGCCTCAAAGATGTTTGCGAGACCCATCGTGTACAGGTCGCTGACGTAGCGCAGATTGGACCTGAGCTGCGCCTTGGGTCGTCGCGCGCCATACAACGGCGTCTCGAGGATGAGGGACCCGACCTGGTGCCGCTGCGCCAGCGGGATGGCGTGCAGCAGCCGACGGCGCCAGAACCCGTGGTCACCGGTGCTGGCGAGGTGCAGCATGACCGGTGGCTGCTGCTGCTGCTCGGCGGCCTTGACGTCGCCGGTCACAAACGACGGCACGGGGGCAGACGAGGGCAAGACAAGCTGGAAGCGGACCTGCTCGTTGGGCTGCAGCAGCGAGGGCTCGACCACGGACAGCGGCGACGTAAAGTGGCCCTCGTACACGACGTGCCCGCTGCCCCGCTGGACCCGGCGGTCAATCGACACGCCGTTCCTCACGTGCGAATCCACCAGCACCGTGTCGCGCTGCAGGCTCGCCGCCATCGTCCGCTTCAGCCCGAGGAGACGCTCCAGGTCATCGGCGGGGCCCAGGCCGTGGCGGAAAAAGTTGTTGAACACGACCGCGCGAAACAGACGGTCGAGGATGTGCACCTGCTGCTGGGCAGGCTGCTGAGCCGAACGGGATCCACGTGGCCACATGGCCGCAGCCATTTTGTGAAAGTGTGTGTCCCTGTGGCTGTCAGATCTTTCCCTCGTGTCGCTCGTTTGTACTCACTCTCGGTTCCCAGCGTCATCGGGGCGGCGCGCGCGTCTCATCGGGCAAAGCTATGGCTGAGAAGCAACAACAGCTCACGTTGGGCTACTGGGACCTGCGGGGCCTCGGCCAGGCCATTCGCCTGCTGCTCAAGTACGTCCAGGCCGACTTCGAGAACAAGGAGTACACCGAGCCGGATGCCTGGTTTGCAAACAAGTTTGCCCTCGGCTTTGACTTTCCCAACGTAAGACCTTGCGAAATGCAGTATGCTTAAGAGCTGAGTTTTTTTTCTGTTTGGTCAGTTGCCTTATCTGATCGATGGCGACGTCAAGCTCACCCAGAGTGGCGCGATCCTGCGTTACCTCGGTCGCAAGCATGGCCTAGGTGTGTGCTTTTTTTTTTTTTTCATTGCGACCGTTGAGGTTAATACTTGAGTGGTATAGTTGCAAAGACGCCCGAGGACGAACTCAAGCTCGACATGTTTGAGATGCAGGTGGTCGACTACCGTTCGGCCTATACTACCATGTGCTTCACGCCGCCGGATGCCTTTGTACGTGACGTTGATCCTCGGATCCCATTTAATTTGCATTCGTTCTTTTGAAGGAGGAGAAGAAGAAGTCCTTCTTCGAGGTGCAACTGCCGCACCACGCCAAGATGCTTGACAAGTTCCTCGAGGGCAAGAAGTTTGCGCTGGGTGACTACCTGACCTTTGCCGACTTTGCCTTTTACGAGGCGACCGATCGAGTTCTCGTCATGGACCCGAATGCGTTCGCCGCGTACAAGAACATTTCTGCCCACCACGCGGCGATCGAGGTAAGAGTCGCTCTTTCGTAGTGAACCGCTTTTTTGAACAACACGCGGGCAGGCTCTCCCCGTCCCCGCCCTGCAAGAGTACATCAAGTGGGTCCACGAAACAAAGTACCCGATGTTTGCCCCCCGTGCCACCTTCAAGTGAAATTAGATCAGTTTTTTTTCTATTCAGTGATGTTTCAGTTTGGATTGGATGGAGTGTTGCAAGGGTAGCAAAGGCCTCATCGTCCGTGAGGGCGTCCACTCAGTTCTCGTGCCACTGCGTTCAAGTGATAGGGTTTGCAACAGAGATTTGCTCTAAAAATACATTTTTATACTGCTGTTCTTGAGTATTCACTTGTTGATGGGATGAAACGACAAGACCAGCGCCGAGAGCAGAAAGAGACCCGCGGCCATAAAGGTATTTACGATCACGCCCGTGTAGTTGTCGGGCGTCTTGCCGAGCATGAGCATTAAGGAGAACACGACCTGGAAAATGGCCGTGCCAATGCGCATGATCAGGCGGCCCGTACCTGCGTACACGCCCTCTCGACGAGCCCCCGTCCGCTTGACGTCGTCGTCAACAACATCGGCGTAGATCGCGTGAGGAAGCACAAACAGGGCAGCACTCGGGAGGGCGAGGAATCCGATTGCAACAAAGCCCACGATCGCAGGGTCTGCAAAGAGGAAGCTACAGCCTGAAATCGTTGCCGTCAGGGCCGCAAACAGATTCGCTCCCCGGAATACAACTCGCTTGCCGTGCTTTTTGGCTAGTCTTGACACAATCTACGGTAGTGGGGAAATTTTTTTTAAAAAAATTTTTTTAATTTTATAAAAAGCTATAAAACGTACGGGGACGCCAATCAAAGAGCCGATGACCGTAATGAGAATGGCCAGACCCATCCACAGGCTCCCCTTTCCGGGTGCTACATGTAAAAAAAAATTTTTTTTTTAAAATTAAAATTATTATCCTTTGCCATGGTCAAATTACCGATGATGCCGTTCTCTGTCTCGTAGACGGTTTCAAACAAGTACGGGAGGTTCATCGTAAAGACGGCGTTGGCACTGGTGGAGAAGAAGTTGGTCGAGAGTGCGGCGGTCATGAACGTGTAGTTGGTGAGGCAGTGCCACACCTCGGACCACACGTGCACAGACGAGGAGGCAGATTTGTCGGCCTTGGCTCGCTTGGCCTGCTCAAACTCCTCGGGGGTAGGGCTCTTGATAACAAATGTGGGCAGATAGTACAGCAGGAGGACGACAAACAAGGACACGGCCCAGAACTGCAGCCCTGACGTGAATGTGACCGGTCCGAGTGTGAGTCCATCCGGGTACGATTGCTCAAAGGCGTACTGCGAGCCCCCGAAAGGGAAACAATTAAATTAGGATCCTAAAGACAAAGCAAGGGACTTGGCGGTATACATTGACTGGCCCGACAAAGGCGGTGACGATGTGGCCCAGAATGCTCAAGACTCCGCTGACGGACGTCAGCCTCAGTCTTTCCGTCTTGGTGACCTCTGGGATCGACGCCTGGTACGTCGTGGACACGGACGCGTGCATCACACCAAACACAGTGACCATCCCAGTAAGGTAGGCCGTGTTGGCGACGGATGGACCGGGCGTGGGCGGGAAGTACAACGACGCGGCCGCGACCATGAGCAGCGGCGTGCCAAAGTACAGGAACGGCTTGCGGCGGCCCCAGCGGGTCACGAGGTGGTCGCTCAAATAGCCGACCTGCACGCCCCACAGGCCCTCTGCCAGCCCACGACCCAGCAGCATGGCCCCCGCAAAGCCCAGCGGGTCGATCCGATTGCTCGCCTCGTCCGATGGCGGCAGCCAAAAGTACGACAGCCACGTGTTGATGAGCACAATCATCTGCAGCAAGGGCGTTAGTCTCACGACAGGGCACAAGCAAATACGTAGGTACAATCGACACGCCAAACGTCGGGGCGCCAAACATGAGCACCTGGCTCGTGCGCAGCTTGACCTCTGCTTGGGCCTCGCCCTCCTCCCCCGAGCCATCCGCCTGATCGCCTGTGATGGACGTGTTGGTGGGCCCCAGCAGCGGCCTGTGCTCATCGTCGTTTGCCGCCTCCATAACGATAGCAGCGGCGGACAAAGAACAAAGGGGACAGGGGTCGTTCTTGTCACAACCAAATTGCCGCGGGCACAGCACTCTTTCAAATGCGGCTTCCTGCGGTTCTGCTGCTTGCCCTCGCGACGGCAGCGGCCGATGCGGTGCGCGTCCTGCACATTGGCATCGACGGCCTGGGCGGAGTACGTACCTCCCCCCTCCCCACCCCCAAAATATTTGCTCATGATGGCCATTACAGGACTGGCTCCTGTCGGCAGACGCGCCCGTGCTGCACGGCCTCATGGCCAACGGTTCCAGCACGTTGTCGATGCAGAACGTGATCCCGACGAGCAGCTCGCAGAACTGGTTCAGCATGGTGGGCGGCGCAGGGCCCGACCAGCACGGCGTGTACAACAACTTCTGGCGCCGCGGCGACTCGGACCAGACGCCATCCATGTTCTCGGTCGTGCGCGACAACCTGGGCGCCCAGGCCAAGATTGGCGCGTTCTACCACTGGGACGGCTTTGGCAGGCTGGTCGAGGACGAGCCCGTGATCGACGTCAAGAGCAGTCCGGGCGACGAGCGCGCCACGGCCGATGCCGCGATGGCGTGGCTGGTGGCCGAGCAGCCCGACCTCCTCTTGTAACTCGAAGACAATCCGATGATAAGTAGTACTTTAATTGCGCGTGCATCAGTGTCCACTTTGACCACGTCGACGCTGCCGGGCACAGCACCTACTGGGGATCCCCAGAGTACATGGCCGCCATCAGTCGCGCCGACGGCCTCGTGGGCGAGCTTGTGGACACGCTCAAGCGCGTCGGGCTGTATGACGACACGGTCATCGTCATTGCCGCAGACCACGGCGGAGGCCAGACCGGCACGCACGGACGCGACGCCGAGCCGCTACGCAACGTGCCGTTCATCATTAGCGGCCCCGGCATTCTGCAAAACAAGACGATTGACGAGCGCGAGGTCCGCATCTTTGACGTTGGTGCCACCGTCGTCGAGGTCTTTGGGTTCTCGCGCCCAGAGAGCTGGATCGCCACGCCCGTGTACGAGGTCTTCCGCAGCTACGTGCCCCCGGTCGCGCCGCCGTCGTCCTCGCCCCGCATCACCTACGTCTCCGAGTACCAGCACGTCTACGACACCTCTGGCGAGCTCAACGCGTTCCTCAGTACCTTTTCAATCTGGCGCGTACGGTCGATATTTTTTTTTTCTTTTTTCCAAAGCAGCGTTGGTTGCTCAAACCAAGTTACACTAGCCGATCGCCCCAGCGGGCTACGTCGCCCTGGGCGACGTCGTCGTGGCTGGATACGACGCCCCTACGTTCCAAGTGCCCGTTGTCGCCGACGATGCCGACGTCGTGCGCCCGCCCGCCGGCTCTGAGCGCATCTGGACCAACTCGGGCTTTTACAGTAAGAATTACGTCGTGACCCTGTGGCAGCCGATCCCTCAGTTTGGCGACGTGTGCATGGGCACGGTTGCCGTGGCCAACGACCTGTCCACAGAGCCCGATCGCTCGACCATCCGCTGCATCAGTGCGCAATTCTTGCTCCAGGCCGACGGTGTCCTCGCCGGCCGCAACACGGGCTGGAGCGCAGTCGAGCTCGGGTTTTGGGTCTCGCTGTGGACGGCACAGCACCCGACGGGCGCGGGCATCTCGACGCACGCCTTCATCTCGCGTCGCGATCTCGCTGGTCCTGGTTTCAACAAGTTTTTTGGTAACAGAATAATTGTTTATTTTATTTTTATTTTATTTTTATTTTTATTGGTTGCAGTTCTCGACGAGTCCAAGGCCGTCATTGTTTAGGGTGTTGTATAATTAAAGCAACAACAAAAACAAGAGAAAACATCAAAAGAAACAAGGGAAAAAAAAGACTACTTTTTCTTGGCAGCAAGACGCTCCAGCACGACCTTGAGCTGGGCCTGGAACTTGGGGTTGTTTAGCGTGGCAACGCTGCCAGCAACGTCCTCGGCCTCGTCCTGTATTAAAACTTGTTACAAAAAGAAAAACGGGAAGCGAGCATACGGCCTTCATCTCGTCGGCGTGCTTCTTGCGGAGGAAGCCAAAGGTGGTCTGCTGGGCAGACTCGACCTTGGAACCGGCCTCCTGGAGCTGTGCGACGGCCGCGGCGGTCAGCAGCTCCTCGGTGGCAAACGCCTGGTCGACCAGTCCGACCTTGTTGTGATCATGCATCAACATACATATTTTTTTGTCCTCCAACTATACCTTGACCGCATCGTCAGCCACCACCTGCGTGCCCAGCGGCAGAAGCTTCTCAGCGCCGCGGTGCCCGATGACATCGACGGTTCGGAGCGAGATCCACTTTGGCACGGGGAGGCCCAGGGCGACCTCGTTGAGGCCGATGGTTCCCTTGCCGTTGAGCATGAAGCGGTAGTGGCACGCGAGGGCAAAGATGGTGCCGGCGCCGGGTGCGTGCCCGTTGATGGCGGCCACCGACACCAGCCGCGACGAGTACAGGCGGAGGTAGACCTGGCGCAGTCCGAGCCAGTACTTTGTCCACACGTCGGTTCCGTTCTGGAACATCTTGAGGTCGATGCCGGCCGTGAAAAAGCCCTTGACGCCGCTGGTCAGCACGAGCCCGCGCACCTTCTTGTCGCCCTCGAGCTCGTCCAGCGCCTTGAGCAGCCCGTCGACCATGGCCTGGTCGACGGCGTTGGCAGGCGGGCCCGCCATCGTCACAACGCCATAGTACGGCTGCTTGTCCTCGGGCACGTTGGCCAGGCCCAGCGGCTTCTTGACCACCTGCACGACGCCGCCGGCGGTGCTGAGCGAGCGCTTGGCAAGGGCGGACAGGGCGAGCATCTTGCTTGTGATGGACGACGGGACAGAAAAAACAAAGCTGACTTTTTTGCCATAGGGGGGACACTGATGACGTACCCTGATCCAGTGTTGGCGAGCGTCATGGCGGTCGCGGCGACGGCGGCGCTGCTGTACTGGTGGTCCGCTGCCCGTTCGACCGCCAAGCGTGTTGCCGCGACGGCTGCGGCACGGTTGGCCGACGCCGCACTGCGCCGTGCCAACCAGGGCCAGCGCATCCTGTGCCTCGTCAATCCCTTTGGCGGCGGGGGATCGGCACCGGCCATGTTTGAGCGCACCGTGCGGCCCGTGCTGGAGGCGCGTGGGTTCGAGGTGGAGCGGAGGGACACGCAGCGGGCCAAGCACGCGTGGGAGCTGGCGCACGAGCTGGCCACCACCACGGCCAGCAAGTACGCGGCCGTGTGCGTTGTCAGCGGCGACGGGCTGGTGCACGAGGTCGTCAATGGTTTCATGGACGACACCGGCAACAAGACCGGCGGCAACAAGACGCTCGTGCCCATCCTCGTCATTCCTATCGGCTCCAGCAATGGCATCTTTGCGACGTTGAACCCGTCCATGCGCTTCGAGTCGTCCGAGGTCCAGTGCCGTCACGCGGCCTACGGCGACACGGTGCTCAAGTCGGACGTGTTCAAGGTCAACGTCGAGCCCTACGAAAGCAGCAGCAGCAGCAGCAGCAACAACAGCACGTTTGGCATCCTGTCGATCTCGTATGGCATCGTTGCCGAGGGCGACCACGCGGTATTTCGGCTGATGTCGCTCCCTAACCTCACAGCACATTCGCAAATAGGCAGAGACCGAGTTCAGACGCTACGGGCCAACCCTCTCAAAGGTATTTGCAGCGATCAAGGTCATCGCCGCAAACAGCACGTACTACGCTCGGATCTCCTACGCCGACGAGGAGCAGGGCGGAAAGGAGACCTCGATCGAGGGAGAGTACTCGCTCATCGCGGTCATTAACGCCACCTTCCTGTCGTACGATATCTTTGCCCACCCCGACAGCAAACTGGACGACGGGGTCCTGTACCTCATTCACATGCCCCCCATGTCCCGGCTCAAGCTCATGTACACTCTCATGAAGCTGACCAACGGGGACTGGAAGGGAATCGACTATGTCAAGGCCGTCCGCACAAAGCGTGTCGTCATCGAGCCAAAGACCGGGCCCCAAAATCCCGTCCTTGGCCACCTCGTTGCCGATGGCGAGACCGTCCCTATCGGCAGGGCCACTGTCCAAATTCATCCCAAGCTTATTCCACTTTTGCATTAAAAAAAATCTGTAGTTTAACCAAGGTTTGCTAATTGCTCGTACTATTTGAGACCAGAATTTTTCCTAGATTTCTTGATGGGCACCTTTGGAACCTCCTCCTCCTCCTCCTCCTCTTCGTCGTCCTCTTCGCCGTCTACGTCGTCGTTTGCAAATGTGACGTGCTCAGAGATCGAGTAGCACGAGATGCAGTTGAGGATCCAGTTGCTGTCAAAGACCTGCGCCTTACCCCGCAGGTGCGAGTGCTGCGGCAGCTTGAGGTCGATCGTGGGGTCGTAGATAATGATCGGTTTGGCAACGTCGACCACGCCACCGCGATTGGACGGCTGCAGGTTCTTGTTGGGCGGGCGGTGCGTCAGCAGACGGCCCCCTCCGGCCTGGACCAGGATCTCCAGCTCCTCCTTTGGAGGTGAGATAAAATCGCCGTACAGATAGACCTTGCAATGGAAAAACAGGCGGTGCTCCTACAAAGGATATAAGACAAGGGGAAATACTAAAAAAAAAAAAGGTACCTTGTTGATCGCGGCCTGCCTTGCTCGCCGGGGCCCACAGCCACGCCCAAACACCGTGTCACAGTGGATCTCGTACGGCTCCTCTGCCACCCAGGCGTTCTTGGCCACACATTGCTCAAACCCTAGCGAATAAATAAATAAATAAATAAATAAATAATAAAATAGTTTTTATTTTCTTAAAAGCCCATACAATCAAAGTCGACGATCCAGGCGCCGTTGAGGATGCCGAGCATGTACTTGCGCGTGCGGCGGCACTGGCCCTTGTCGTCGACCGAGGTGACCACGTGAGTGACTGCGGTGGGGTCGTAGTCGGAGAGGATGCGGGCCTTGCGATTCCGCGCGAGGATGGGGAAGCTCGTCTGGAGGATCCGCTTTTGGTCCTCTGTCAGGCCCGAGATGACGATGCACACGTCCGAGTCCTTTGTCACGATGGGGATCGGAATCCGCGGCGACTGTGGCGATTTGAGAAGGGAGGATGGCGACGACGAGTTGGTCGTCGTCGTGCTGTTCGCCGAGGTGGCCTCTTTGGGTGGCGTGGCAGGCCCGGCCTGTTGCTGCTCTTCCGCTTCGGCTGCCTCCGACGCGGCAGCTGCCTTTTTAGGCTGCTTGGGCTTGAGTGGAGGCTCGGGATCAACAGTGGCGGCGGCAGCGATCGTAGGCGATGAGGCTGCCCCTGTGGGTCGTCGTTTGCTGCTCCTCGGAGGCTGCGGCGGCGTGGCTATGGCGGCACCAGCGTCGTTATCCGAGCCCGCCCGCTTCCCCGGTCGAGGCACCGGGGTTTCCTCCGTCGTGTCAAAAATCAGCCGCCTTTTCTTCTGTTCGGGCTGTTGCTTGGCGTCATTGGCAGAATTTGAGTCAAGCGAGGACGACCGGCGGTGCCTTCGGACCGTTGCGGGCGCACTCACTGGGGCAGGCGTCGGGGCTGCATCGGTGTCCATGCTGCTGTCGTCGTCGGACGACGTGGACGGCAGAATCTTGGTCGGCAGCGAGCGACGAGCACGGGCTGGTCGAGTCGCTAGGGGCGTCGTGGCCGGTGAGGGCACAAGCGGCGGCAAAGGCGACGGTGCTGGCACCGGCGAGGCACTGGCAATTTCAACTGCAACCACATCTTGCGAGGTGCCGTCGGTGCCGCTGCCCTTTGTCTGCCGCGGAGAAATCTGCACTCGTTTCCATGAGACAGAAAGAAAAACAAGCACGGATGGACATACCGTGCGCCTGCGAGGAGCCACGGGCGCCGGCGGGGGCGCCGGCTTTTTGGTCGAGCAGACCTCGCACGTCCGTTTGAGAGGCGGGTTGATGAAGGTGCATGCCGAGCACGCCCAGCCTGGTTTCGGGGCTGCTGCAGGCGAGGGCATATCGGGCGGGGAGGAGTCCTCCATCGGGTAGTGCGGTTGTGGTGGCGCGGGACTGGACGACGTAGGCACCGAGCTCGGGATGATGCGAGGCGGCTCTGGCTTTGTCGGAACAGGCTCCTTCTTCTTGCGCGCTCGCTTCGGTGCAGCCACCATCGGCACGCCCGGAAAGGCAAACTCGTCGGCCTTGGGCTTTTCTTTGGCCGGCGAGACGTGTGGCGGTGGTGCCACTGGCTTGCTGATTGGCGACGACACGAGCAGGCCGCTGGACTCTGCCGGTGCGGCTGTCGTGTTGGTCGCCCACCCAAGCGCGCGCAGGTTCACAAACAGGTTGGCCACGTTCTGCAGAATAATGTTCCTCCGCAGGTCGCGCAGCCACGACGGCGTCGAGCACACGGGGCAGCGGCCCGTCGAGCCCAGGTCGTCCTCGATGCACACGCTTGCCAGACACAGGTCAGGTCAACTTGCAAAAGCAAAATATACGCATACCGGCAAAAGTTGTGGTCGCAGGTGGAGATCGTGTGCGCGTCACGCAGCACGCCCTGGCACAGCGAGCACGTCACCTCGGCCTCCAGCTTGGGCACGGTCGCCCGCAGGTTGGCGCCGAGGAGAGGCAGCGCAACCGCCATCGCGTTGAAAAATTGGCGCCAACTGTCAAGTGCACGACCCAGAGCTAGGAACATTCCGAGACGTTCTCTTTCAAAACAAGCATCCCAATGGCTGTAAGTCGCGGGCTGCGCAGTCGGGGGGTGGCGGGGAGGCTTGGACGGGCCTGGGAGAGGAGGGTGCAGGATGCAGGGTGCAGGAGGTCGGGGGAGGTGGAGGATTGCGTGGATTGAGGATGGATTGGGCTCGACGATTGGGGATTGGGGGGATTGGGACATGGCCTCCTCTTGCAAAATTAACAAACCACTAAACCAATGCTTTCCCTTTTCCTGTTATTGTATGTCTCACCTGCCGCTGTTGCCGCCGCCCCGCTTATTGCTCGTCTCTTGGGAATAAAAAATACGTGCTCACGGGTTGTGTTGCCTCTGCGGTTCGGAATTTTCTCCCCCCTTCCTTTCATATAGCCCAAGGCTGCCCCCGCTGCTGCCCCAGCCAAGACTGGCGCCGCTGCCGCCAAGAAGAACGTTGGTGGCAAGCAGGCCAAGAAGGTCAAGGTGAACAACCCCCTCTTTGAGAAGACTCCCAAGTCTTTCAGCATTGGTACCTAAATAAGGGCGTTTGGGTTGTGTGCTGTATACTCAACCCCCCTCGCCCTTCTGTCTTTTTTTTATTCAGGTGGCACTGTTCGCCCCAAGGTTGACCTCAGCCGCTACGTCAAGTGGCCCAAGTACGTGCGCATCCAGCGCCAGCGCAGCATCCTCAAGGCCCGCCTGAAGGTCCCCCCGAGCTTGAACCAGTTCTCGAAGACCCTTGACAAGCCCACCGCTGTCCAGCTCTTCAAGCTCCTGAACAAGTACCGCCCCGAGACCCACGTCGAGAAGAAGGCCCGTCTCCTTGCTCTCGCCCAGGCCAAGGCTGACAAGAAGACTGAGGGTATCGTTTTTTTTTTCTTTCTACTCTTGCGCGTTTAACCTTTTTTTATTTCTTATTTTTGCGCAGAGCCCTCCAAGAAGCCCATCGCTGTCAAGTTTGGCATCAACCACATCACTGCCCTCATTGAGAAGAAGAAGGCCCAGCTTGTCCTCATCGCCGACGATGTCGATCCCATTGAGGTAGCCCTTTTTTTTTTTTTGTTTTTTTGGGACACCTTTTGTGGTATTGACAAATAATTTTTCCAGCTCGTCGTTTGGCTTCCCGCCCTTTGCCGCAAGCTGGACATCCCCTACGCCATCGTCAAGGGCAAGGCACGCCTCGGTACCGTCGTCCACAAGAAGACCGCCACCGCCCTCGTCATCACCGGTGTCAAGAACGAGGACAAGAACGAGCTCGCCCAGCTCGTTGCCTCGATCAAGTCCAAGTACAACGACAAGGCCGATGAGCTCCGCCGCCAGTGGGGTGGACACATCCTCGGTTTCAAGTCGAACGCCGCGCTCGCCAAGAAGGAGAAGGCAAAGGCAAAGGAGCTGATTGCCAAGCAGCAGTAAACTTTGACTCCCCCCTCATGTAACTTTTGCGCCGACTCAATAACAAAACGACAAATCAACCCTGTGCTAGTCTTCACGATGAACAGGCAGGCAACATTGCAAACATTAGACTCAGTTTTCGACGCGAAATGAGTGGCTCGGACGACCTGCCCGTGGATGACGCGGCCCAACCGACCGTGGTCGAGCCGGAAGACGACGACGGCGACGACATGCTGCCTCAGCAGCACCGGCACAAGGGCAAGAACCGCTTCCGGGTGCTTGCAGACGACACCACCGAAGATGTCGAAGGGCAAGATGGCAAACACGAGGATGGGGGGGAGGAGGAGACTGTCTCCTCGTCGAGCAGCAGCGGCAACAACACCAACAAGACCGGCCACAGCAGTAGCAACAACAGCGGCGGCAGCAGCAACAAGCCCAAACGTCGCACCGGGAGCGGCGGCAGCAACCACGCGGCGCGGCTAGCATTCCAGGCAATGTTTGGCTCTGCCGTCCCTGACACCCTCATTTCCGAGCTGCTCAACGCGGCCGCGGCCGGGCCCCCCTCTGGCAACACCGCCACGAACCGCCGGCCCACGTCACAGCGACGTCGAGTGCCGGACAACGAGGAGGAGGAGGAGGCGGACGAGGAGGATGGCAAAGACAAGGAGGCCGAGGATGACGACGAGATGGACACGACGACCTTGGCGACCAATGGCGACGACGACGACGACGACGACGACGACGACGACGACGCCGAATGGGACGATCCCCCGGCGGCCGCAGCCAATAATAACAATGGCAACAATGCAATGCGGATTGCCCAGCAGATGCGAGCGGCAATGGAGATGTACCAGCACATGTACCTTGGTGGAAGAGGTGGTGCTGGCGGCGATGGCGGCGATGGGATCGGTCCTCACCATCACTTCTTTGCCGGGGCGTTTGACATGGCAGGCGACGAGGACGCCGACATGGACGTGGATGGGTCCCACATCCCTCGTACGAATAATCCCATGAATTTCTTTCCTTTTCTATTTTGCAAATAAATTGGATTCACCACTGCAGAGACACCGGCGGAAATCGAGGTTGCAGTGTACGACTTTATCGCTTGCTTCAACGCCAAGTACTGTCCTAACCAGCCGTTCCCGTTCCACGCCGGCTCGTTTGACGATGCCCGCGAGCTCGCCCGATCCATGTCGCGCCTTCTCCTCATCTACCTCCACGACGACAGCGTCGACGAGTGCGAGGTTTTCTGCAGGTAATATCCATAAAAAAAAATTTTTTTTTGTCTTCATTGGCAATAAACGAATTGTACTTCATGCAGCCAAGTACTGACGTCGGAAGGGATCGTCGCGACCCTGCAGGAGCAGTTTGTCGTCTGGGGCTGGAATATGACCGATCCTGTCCATCGCGAGGCCCTTCGACGAATGATGCGGTATTTGAATTAGTTTTTTGTACTTGCTTGACTGATTCAACCAAAAAAAAATGCACCAGACGATACATGCGTGACTTTGGCGGCAGCTTTTTCCTCCCGTCAACGTTCCCCTTTGTGGCGATCGTCGCGCCTGTCGGTGGCTCGCTGTCCATGCTCGACACGTTCACTGGCTTCCAGTCGCTGGACGAGTTTTACGTGCGCCTGCTCACCGTGACCGAAGAGAGCACCGCCATCCTCGCCGAAGAGCGCTCCAAGGCCGCCGTGGTCGAAGCAGAGCGATCGAATCGGTGCGTAACAAACTGCGTGAGGAAGAGCTAAACTTGTGCTTTTTGGGGGGGGCGGGTGCAGCGACAACCTACTCCGAGACCAAGAGCTCGCTTACCAAAAGGCGCTCGATGAAGATCGCCAGAAGGAGCTCGCCAAGGAGGCTGCTGCTGCCGAGGAACGTCGTCTGCTAGCGGAACAGGAGCGACAGAAGCAGCAGGAAGAGGACGAGAGGAGGGCCGCAGCGACTGCCGTCCCTGCCGAGCCCGCCGAGTCGCAGAAGACGGGTGTGTGCAAGCTCAACTTTCGCCTGCCCAACGGCGAGAAAGTCCTCCGTCGTTTCAACGAGACTGACACCCTCGAGGCCCTTTTCAACTTTGCCCACTCCCTTGGCTACCCGATCAGCAAGGGCAACGTCCTCCAAGTGTACCCTCGTCGCAAGGTAGTCAGCCTATTTTCTTGTGAGAATAAAAAAGTTTAATCTCAGTTATTTTATCCATTGCAGATCTCTGAGCTCCCGCCCACTCAGACCATGAAAGAGGCCGGACTCTGTCCACAAGAGACGGTCAACGTTCAAGCTCCGTGATAAGTTTTCAGTATTCGTATTGTATGTTCAAGTTTTTGTAGAAAATTCGGGGGTGGATGGCACAAAAAAAAAAAATTTATTAAAAAAAAAAATTAGATAAAATTTTTTTTAGCTGCTCTCGTAGAATACAAGTTAAAAGTCATCTGAGTCAGAGGTGATCATGAGCGACGATTTCTCCGACAATTCCTTGCTCTGACAAGAAAGAAGTGTCAGCAACTTTCAGCAGAGCAAGCAAAACGCACCGGTAGTTTGACGTGGACGGCGTCGTCATCGTGGACAGTGATGACTTGCACGGTCGCTGGCCCGCCGACGTCAGAGTCGAGTGGCGGCGTCAGTGGCCGTCGGTGCTCGGTCATCTCATGGACGACGGGCGAGGGGATGAGTCTTGGCGACCCAAAGAAGAAGACGATGGCGCGCTCCTCCTGCATCAGATGGAATCGTGCGCCCATGACAAAGGAAATCTGGATCGTGTTGACGACCTCGAGCAGCGCAATGACGATCGACAGCCCGCCCTGCATATTTGACGCGGGTCCAACCAACGCGGAGACGGAATTGAAGTAATCTGTCATCTCGCCCGTCGGGTCCGGGGTGGACGACATCAGCAACGACGAGAGCAGTAGCAGCGACGTGAACACGAGCAAGACGGTCATGAGGACGCTAAAGCAGCAGTACTACAGAGCGCAAGCCAGTAAATAATATAATTATCCACGCCAGCATACCACAAGCATGCCGGTTTGGCTGCGGGTCCACAGCATGCCAAACCCGCACAGGTGCATGAACATAGCGAAGAGCACGACAACGACCGACAGCGGCGAGCGTGCGACCAAGGCCATGATCCATGCGGCAATGTCCATCAGCGCAAGGACCATCGCCGTCACCATCGCGCAAAACACAAGCCTGTCACTCCGCCGGTAAGGGTTGTTGCTCACAGACCCGGAGTTGTGCGTTGCCTCTGCCAATCGAGGCCAGCCCCATTTCACATCTGCCGGGCGTTGGTGGTACCGTTGCTGCTGTAGTTCTTGCTCCTGTAGTTCTTGCTGCTGCTGCTGCTGCTGCTGCTGCTGCTGCTGCTGCTCGTAGGGTGACGTCTGCGAAGACATTGCGGGCCCCGGTCACTCACGGTTCAGAAGTGTGCGACCTCGAAACAGTTCAGCGCTCGACTGTCGCTGCTGCAACTGGCGACGGGCCGTCCGCGCTCCTCTGTCCTCCAGGAGTGACGATGGTATCTTCTGCATTGGCGGGACTGGCTTGTCACCGCCAAGCAACGACATCGCGAAAAAAAAAAAACTGTTTGCAAAGGAATCTTTCATCTCAGGCGATTGAACACAGCAAGTACAATCCTAATCCTAAGTTGATGGGGGTGTTTTTAAAGGGACGGGAGGAGGCGTGTGTCCGGTGTTTTGATTTATAAAAACAGTGCGTAGGGCGAACGTAGAAAAACAAAACAAAACGATGACGTTAATTAGATTGAAAAAGCAGTAGGTAAGAGGATGATTTGAAACCTGAATAGGAGGGCCGCAGCAGCTAGGACGACGAGGAGAAAGACCACGTACTTCCAGTCAATCCTTTGCACCAGAGACGATCGTTTGCCCTTGCGACTTCGGAGCAGAGTGGCCAGCTTAGACGGGTCGTCGATCAGCTTTACGGGGGCCGATGAGGACGCGGCAGCAGTAGCAACATCGGTCGATGTAGTGCGTGACGCGACCTTGCTGTTGCTGTTGCTGTTGCTGCTGCTGCTGTTGACAACCACGAGGGTATCACGCGCCACCCGCAGTTCAGAGGACCAAGCGCTCTCCGTCTCAAGTGAGCACCGGCGGATGCGGAACGTGCGCACAGCACTGTTCGAGTCCAAAGGTCCTGCGCAGCGGAAATATGTATTAACACACCCCATCATCTTTTCTTGCATACCGAGGTCAAAGGTGCACAGTGTCCCGCGGTAAACGTTGACTGGCTCGTTGGGGATCGTGGTCTCCTGGAGCTCATAGACGACGTTAGACGAATCGCATTCGGACGTGGTCGGGGGTAAATCAGCCCTGCTGCTGCCCATGCCAAACGGCGTCCGTGCTTTGGATCCGCGCCGCTTGGGTGTCGTCGCAGGTGAAATCGTCTCGGGCGCGGCCAGAGGCTGTCCCCATGCCAGGAATGCGCTATCAGACGCTCCGGCCGACGGGAAGACCGCGCGGAGGACTGGGGGCTGCAGGGGCGCTATGCCCAGCCTGACCGAAACGGTCTCGGAGAACTCGCTCGAGCCAGCAGAGTTGACAGCAGATACACGGAAGACGTAGGTCGACGAGGGCGCCAGCCTTTGAACGCGGGCGGTTGCTCCGTCCACGCTGACAGAGGGGGCCACTTCCCATTTGGGTGGCACAGAGCCAGCGCTCTCGATCGCCTGCTGCACAATGTAGTCTGTGGCGCCAATCGAGGCTTTCCATTTGAGCTAGAGCGAAGCGATCAGTGTTACTCTATTCTTTCTTCGATGTCTGTACCTTGACAGCATTGTGCGTTGCCGAAACCAAGTGCAGACCGGTCACGGCCACGGGTTTCTCCTGCAAGGAGATGAAGCGCAAGGGCTTGGAGAGCGGACCCAGACCGACCGAGTTGGCCGCCTGTACGCGGACGTTGTAGACCGAGTTTGGCTTGAGGCTGTCCAGACGGACCAAAGGTTTTGTCGAGTGGATGACCAGCTGTTGCTGCTGGTCCTCGGGCTGCACAAACACCGTGTACTTTTCGATTTTGGCACCGTTCTCCGAGGGCTCTTGCCATGAAACGGTCGCTTGGGCAGAGCGCACGTCAGAGGCCGCGACCTGGGTCACCGCGGCCGGCGATCCAGCGAGCGTCTTGAAGGTGACCTCGGGGCTCCAGGCGGACGATCCTCGGTTGCTCACACCCTGCAGCCGGAACGTGTACTCGGTGAACGGTTGGAGATGTGATACGTCGCCCTGCAGCGCTGCCGTTCTGATCGCTGGCGCGAACGACTTGCCTCCGTTCTCGCTCAGCTCCACGATGTGCTCCTTCACTGCCATCCCGTTGCCGTCAACGGGCATCCACTTGAGCGACATGCTGTTTGACGTAGCGCTCACCTGATATTGCTTGAGGTAAACGGCCAATGCAAAAAAAAAAAAAAAAAAAAAAAAATGCAAAAAAAAAAGTACCAGGCGGACAGGGCTCGGCTGTGACGGAATCGAAGCATGCGTGAGCAACTCTTGCGTGGGGAAAGAGTCACTGATGCCAAAGTCGCCAAATGCCCGGATCCTCAGCCAGAACAGTCGCCCAGGCGCAAGGTTGCTGAGGCGGATAAAGGTCTCCGTGGCCGGGACGATCCCGACGACCTCGAAGTCCGTGGACTCGGTGGACAGCTCGGACCGCATCTCGATCACGTACTTGCGCACGGGTGACCCTCCGTCATAGAGCGGTGCAACTATTTACAGTAGCATTTAACAAAATTCTTTTTTTTCTTTCTTTTGCCGAACGTACGCCAGCGGACTTCGATGGAGCTTTCTCCACAGACGGCGCTGACAAACCGGGGCGGCATGGGCGCCCCCAGAGCAGTACGGAAGGACAGTGGCTCCGAGTAGTCTGACTCGCCGATCGCATTCCAGCACTGGTAGCGGACCTTGTACGTCCAGCCCGGCACGAGTCCTGCAAGGACAAAGCAGTGCTCGGGACCTGTACTCCTCTCAGAATCGCGACTGTACTATTTCGCAGTGGATACCTTTGTACGCTGGCTTGTACTCTTCGGGGTTCTTTGAACCGTCGGTGATCTCGACCGAGAAGGCCTTGAGGGGGAGACCCCCAAAGCTTTTGGGGTAATCAAGCGTGATGACGGCTCGGTCAGTCTTCGGGGGTGCGGCGAGTTTGGGTGGGGGTGGTGCACGTGGTCGCGTGGCTGATGTGCTGAACGTGACCGGGAGGGACGCGACAGACTCGCCCTGTGCGTTGATCGCAGAGACACGGAAGTCGTACATTGCGTTTTGAGCAAGCTCCTGGACCATGCACGTCGGCTGCCGGTCATTGTAGACCTCGACAAAGTAGCCGGATTGCTTGTCTGATAGCGAGACCTTTTTTTAGTTATCACAAACGCCGTTTAAAAACGCTACCGTCAATCTCGAGTTTGTAACTGGTGATCGGGGAGCCGTTGGCGGCCGGTTCAGCCCACATGAGTGTGATGGATGTGTCGGTGCCGGCGATCAGAGTGGGCCGGTCAGGTCGCGACGGCACAGTTGCCGCGGTCAGATAGGTCACAGTTGGTGACCACGGGCCGAGTCCAGCCGCTGTTTGTGGAAGGGAACGCTAAGTATACATGAAAGTCGAAGCAATTTGTCGTACGTGAAAACGCAGCCACTTGGAAGCGGTAAGGCGAGTTGGGGTTCAGTTTGACGAGCTTGAAGATCGGTTTCACTCCCTTGTAGACCTCGACCAGTTCGCCCAGCGGGTTGCCCTCGTCCCACAGAAGAACAAAGCCGTCGACTTGCAGGCCCTGATTGGAAACACATATTTAGAGCTTGATTGCTGTTTGAGCAAAAAAGAAAAGGCACCTTTCGCTTTGGCGTCTGGAACCTGAAAGACATCTCTGTGGCGGTACCAGAGGTGAGCTCAGGAACGTTGATCTGGTCGGGGGTGGGAGAGGCTGTCTCGACCTGGAGGAACCAGTAAATTTGAATTGACAGTGTCAAAAAATTTTATATACAAGTTACCATTGTGGCTTTCGTGTACAGAGCTTCGACGCCGTGAGAATGTGACATTGTCAGCTCGCCCTTGATCCAGTACTGGGTCGAGCTTTTCAGGTTGCCCACCTCGACATCCACGGCGGTGTTGAGTGTTGCTTTGCCCTCGTTCACAACGCTAAGATAAGAAAAGTTTTTCAGCAAGTTTGTAAGGGGGGGG
>Ga0302233_10001154_pt1 | contig 18995 bp, 18 predicted proteins | sample II_Palsa_N3_1_FD_193516 | JGI IMG/M metagenome (GOLD analysis project Ga0302233, IMG submission 193516) | Peat permafrost microbial communities from Stordalen Mire near Abisko, Sweden - II_Palsa_N3_1 | ecosystem: Environmental > Terrestrial > Soil > Palsa > Peat permafrost | place: Sweden... | reverse complement strand
TGGTAACGGCCGTGCCGGCTTGGCTGTTCCGGCGAAGCGCTTATTATGTGTTCACCGATATCTCTGCCGTCTTTTTATACCTCATCCTCGCTGCGGCAGGCGTATTCGTACTGCTGAGGGTCCTGCGTCTAATGAAACGCTATCAACAGATCATCAATATTATAAATAAATGAACATGAAAAAAACAATCATAGCAGCAGCCCTGCTGACCAGCACCATTGTCGCCAATGCGCAGGACAAACAGGAACCTTTAATTGACCGCGAACTGATTTTCGACCTGGTACACATTTGCGCCGTCGTCCTTATCATCTACCTCGTCTCCTCCTTTATTCTTCAACTGATCCGGCAGAACCTTGACTACCGGCTGAAAAGCAAGATTATCGAAAAAGAGACCGCTGAAAACGTTGTCGGCCAACTAATACCACCCGATAAAACCAATCCGTCGAATACCATCCTGCAATGGTTCTGTACGTTAGTGGGGATCGCAATAGGCTTTATGGTCATGACATTCACCCAACCCTTCGGGTTACACTCGCTGGCTATTATGGCGTTCAGCGTCGCGGCCGGTCTGGGGATTTATTATTTTTTTACCCGGCGTAATAAAAATTGAACCATGAAACTTACTTTCTTTTTAATAGCCTTCTTCCTCGTCCTGCTGCGGGTATATTTTTCGTGGGCAGGATATGCCAGGCATGATAGCAGGAACGACGGTAATGTGACGATAAAAGGCGACAACTTCATCGAGGAAATCCACTGGTCGGGAAAGGTCAGGCTCAGCGATGACGAAAAGTCCATAGCCGACATTACTCCCGGCGGCTATTTGAAATTCAGGGAGAATGACCAAACGTTCAAGGCGGAAAGCAATCTGCAGGGTGAGATCGCCTATACCTTATACGATGGCCGCGAAAACCTGACGCTGGACGATAGCGGCAGACGATTTGTTGCGGGTGTACTGCAAAAGATGATCGCGCGGGGCTTTTATTCCGACGGCAGGGCGCAGCGGATTGCGCAAAAAGGCGGGAACCAGGCTTTACTGACAGAAATTTCGCATATGGAGATGGATGGGGCAGCCTACCAGTATGTGGATCTGCTGTTCAACAGCGACAGCATGACCGAAACGGAACAAGTTGCCTTGTTGAAACAGATTGGACAAATGGAGAATAATAAAAAAGAAGAATATTTAGAGCGGTTTACGCAAGCCCAACTGAATGATTCCATTGTCGGATCTTACTGGCTGACCACGGTGAAAGACATCTTTCCGGATGACAACAAGAAGGATCTGTTGATGCGCTATATCGGACAGGTTGCGGATAGCACGGGTTTGCCCAACAACCGCTTTGACTCCGTGGTGGCAGCAGCCGGTCACATAGGGTCCGATGGAGAAAGGGAAGATTTGTATCTCCTACTGATTGACTCGGTTAAAAAAACAGATGCCGAATGGATCAGCCTGATCCGGGCCGGGGCCGCGATGGACAATGACAATAGCAAAAGCGATATGCTGGTGCGTATCGCCAAAAAAATGCCCATTGACGACAGCGTGAAAGCCGAATATAAGACAGCCGCCAGGACCATCAGGGATGACGCGGAATATGGAAAGGCCATGCGGGCGATAGAATGAGTGCCCGCTGAAGCAGCCGGGATGAGACGGCCACTTATTTTAATTACCCGGGACCGGCCCAAAATACAACGTGCAATATGCCGGATTATCCCCAACGATCGTCGAAGACTGGTTCGCGTCGTCATCATAAGAAAACGCATATTGCAAACCATTGTATGAAACCCCCGGCGAATGCCAGAATGCCGCATAGTAGTTGTAAGGGTCCGTCTTATAGAACTTGGACACGTCCTCAGGGTATTGGATCTGCCCTACTGCGGCATCAGTGAATATGCTGTGCCTGTTCAAGGCGGCCACAAATGTTACACGCAGCTCATTATCCAGCTCGTGACCCGGTGTTCCATTCAAAGAAGAATTATTAAAGGCCCCGGTACTCGCGTTTCCTCCCAATACATCTGAAGTCGTAGGTTCGATGGGTAAAGTCCCTCCGGTCACCGTCGTATTCCCATTTGCCGTTTGGGTTTGCGTGAAATTGAAAACGTTATTGCCGTCAACCCTCCCCCGGATAACCAGGTTTGAATCCGTACTGCCGACGTTACCGCTACCCAGGATCATCAACAGGTCCTGGTTTTTATAATTCTGCCAGATGCTATCGATATAGGTCTGGAAGTGCTGATAAGAGGTCGTCTGGGTAAATATCTGATTACCCGATGCATCTGTCATGCCGCCCGGATTGACGATGTCTTGAAAAAATGACCTATAGCACTGGTCATAGTCGGACGGTTTATTAAAATTCAGGAAGGCCTGGATGGTATTCTTGTGGGTCATGAGCTCCCCCGCCGTTTGTACGCTTCCAGTTGTTCCCTGAAGTGCGTTGAGTTGAAAGCCCATGGAAATAGCGTATTCGTCAACGCGGGAAGTATTGGCAAAAACCCGCGCACCGCTCCCGGTGGAATAATAAGTGAATTCCATAAGATCAAAAACAGTCCCATAGTTGGCGTCGGTGGAACTGGTACTCTTGATCGGAGCACCCAGGCTGGTGCCGCCTGGATTAATATAGTAATAGAGGGGCTTGCCGATTGAAAGCAGTATCCGCCCACTCTGAATAAAAGGCAGTGGAATGGCATGCAGACCCGTAGCCGGGTCAACCGGCATATCGGACATTTTTGTTGAGATAACGATATACTTGCTTCCGTCCGTTGGATTATTGGGATTAACCACCTGGGGCAGAGCACTGAGATTGTTCAGGAGAACTGTCTTCCCCGTTGTCAGGTCGATATAGGCACTTTGGGAGTTCGAACCGGTGGTTGCACCCATTACGCCAACATATAACTGGTCATCGTTGTAGTCAGCCGGATCGGAATTCACGATCTCAAGGTGGACACCTCCATTGGCGTAGGCACTGTAGTTAATAGCAGTGTCGGAAGTCGTCATCGTCGTCGACTTACTCATACTTTTCTTACAACCTTCGAGAGCGGTCGTTCCCAAAATGATAATAAGGAGTACCTGCGCAGCAAGGATTGGCCTAAGCATATTGGTTTTAGTCTTCATAAAAATCAGGATAGATTGAATTCGCTACGCCAATATGCAAAGATAATGCCACAAAAAGCGTTTACGCCGAAGAGTTACCCGACGGAGATGTAAAAAAAAGAGACCGGATAGCCGGTCTCTTTCAATTGTTTAGCGATAGTAATGATGATAGGGATGGCACCTTACACAATAACATCCGGTAGAGCTGAAGCCTACTACTGCCAACAGCAGGGCGGCGATTAATAATTTCTTTTTCATGTTGATGATTTTAAGTCGTTGATAAATGCTGTACGTAGTATTGGAGGGACAAAAGGGCCGGATGTTTAATAAAGAAATGCCTATTAATGCTAATAGGCTGTTAACCCGTATTTTCGAGACTTATTTGGACGGGATGATTTATCGGCGTATCTTATTGGAACTGAATCACCCGATACATATCCTTAATTAAACTGGAGCTGCTTGTTGCGTCAATTATCCTTTAAGGCCGGCATTGATAAAATCGTGCTTCTGTCGTTTACGTTTGCCTTTTCCTGTCTGCTGTTCTTTTCTTTTTATACTTACGGCCGCCTGGAAAAAAGGCTCGCTTTGCTGGCTGAAAACGCCTCCGTGCACCGCGACCTTTTCTATGTATTTCTCATTATGTCCGCTTCCAGCGGGTTATTGCTGATCACCCTCTTTCTGATCGTTCACAACAGCCTGTCCGGCAAAAGAAAAGAGGTCATGGAAGTCTTCGAAAGGGTAAGCGACGGGTTCCTCTCCCTGGATACTAATTGGATCTTTACTTATGTGAACAGCCGGGCAGAACAGATCCTGAATCAACCCAAAGGGTACCTGCTGGGCAAAAATATCTGGGAGTATCATACCACTGCCACCCCGGCCTTTTACAAAGCCTGCATGGAAGCCATGGAGAAACAGCGATACCGGCACCTTGAAAGTATTTATAAGCCCTCCCAACGGCATTTTGAAGTTCATATCTATCCGTCGCCCAACGGGCTGTCTGTTTATTTCACCGATATCACCGAAAGGAAAGATGCAGAGCAGAAGGTACTGAAAGCCAGCCGGCTCTACGCCACGATCAGCGAGGTTAACAAAGCTATTGTATATGCCGACAGCCCGGAAAAACTGTTCAGGGATATCTGCAATGTCGTCGTAGCGTCGGGCAAGTTCAGAATGGCCTGGGTCGGGCTGATCGATAAAGAAAGCAGGATGGTAATCCCGGCCTATCATGCAGGCCATGAAGAAGGGTACCTTTCAACCGTCAGGATCAGTGTCGATCACGTAATCGAAGGGTTGGGACCTACCGGTCGTGCGATAAGAGAGGGCCGGCACTATGTCTGTAATGATATCGGCACGGACCCGGCGATGGCAGCCTGGCGACAGGAGGCTTTGTCCCGGGGCTACCGGTCTTCGATTGCGCTGCCCGTCATCAAGTCCGGGGAACCTTTCGGCAGCTTCAGCCTGTATTCCCATGAGGAAAACTTCTTTGACGGGGAAGAAATCCAACTGCTGGACGAAGTCGTGCAGGATATGTCGTTCGCGCTGGAGGCGTTCGACAATGAAGCATCGCTGAAAGCAAAAGAACAGGAAATCCAGGATATGAACGGTCAACTGCGGGATCTGGCGTCGAACCTGCAGAACATCCGGGAAGAAGAACGAACCTATATCGCCCGGGAGATCCACGACGAGCTGGGACAGCAACTGACCGCCATCAAATTGGACGCGGCATGGCTGGATAGGAAAATATTGGAAGACGGTCCAATCAAACAAAGGGTTGGCCACATCATCTCCATGCTGTCGAATGTCATCCATTCCATCCGCAAGATCGCCATGCAGCTACGCCCCAGCGTACTGGACGATCTGGGGCTGATAGAAGCGCTGAAATGGCAGTCCAGGGATTTCCAGAACAGGTATGCCATTCCGATAGCCTTCCAATATCCCGATAATCCGCCGGTGCTGGCAGCAGCGAGCGCCACAGGGCTGTTCCGTATCTTCCAGGAAGCGCTGACCAATATCGCCCGTCACGCCGAAGCCACCGCCATTACAGCCAGTCTGCGCGTCTGTGGGCAGCAATTGGTCATGACAATCGCCGACGACGGCAAAGGGTTCGATATTACTGCGGTCAAAAAGAAAAAAACATTGGGCCTGTTAGGCATGAAAGAACGAACTTTAATGATGAAAGGCACCTATGAGATCACCAGTCAACCGGGAAAAGGTACTAACCTGTCGATTAGTATTCCCCTCTATACATATAACAATTTAACATGATTCGTATCTTAATAGCGGATGATCATGCCATAGTCCGCAGAGGTCTTTCGGAGATCCTATTGGAGGAATATCCATCGGCCTTCGTCGAAGAAGTAGGCGATGCCGATACGCTGTTGAACAGGGCCCTGGCAGAAAATTGGGATATCGTCATCAGCGACCTGATGATGCCGGGCCGCAGCGTGCTGGAAGTCCTGCAACAGATCAAACAGCATGCCGCCCAATTGCCTGTCCTCATTCTCAGCATCTTCCCCGAAGAGCAATATGCCACCCGCGTACTGAAAGCCGGCGCGTCAGGATATATCAATAAAGATGCCGCTCCTACTGAACTGGTCAAAGCCGTGCAGCGGATCCTGCAAGGCAGGAAGTACATCACCCCCAACATTGCAGAAATGCTGGCCAGCGACCTGACCCTCGCAACGGACAAAGCACCGCATGAGTTACTTTCCGACCGCGAGTTCCATGTAATGAAACTGCTGGCCGAAGGGAAAACGATCTCGGACATCGCGGAAATGCTTTCCCTGAGCCCCACTACGATCAGCACCTACCGGGCCAGGATCATGGAAAAAATGAAAATGAAAGCCAACGCAGAACTGGCCAGGTATGCACTGGAAAATCGGTTGATCTAGCACGTAGTTTAAACTCTACATGATTTGTATATGTTCCTTTATTTCCCGTCGCCATGGAGGTCTTTACTTTTATCCGGTAATGTTCTCCCGTATCGTACAATGAAGGCAAAGACTAATGCAAGCCATGCTAAAGATTTTGATTGCAGATGACCACGTACTGTTGCGACGGTATCTAAGACAGATCCTGCTCGAAGAGTTTCCCTTATCCCTTATCGAAGAGGTGGAGAACGGCCAGGAGTTGCTGGAAAAAGCCATGTCCGACCAGTGGGACCTCATCATCTCCGATATTTCCATGCCCGTCATGAGCGGGCTGGAGGCCCTGCGCCAGATCAGGGTCCATTTCCCCACCTTGCCCGTCCTGCTGCTGAGCATTTTTTGTGATGAGCAATATGCCTCTACTGCATTGAAAGCCGGCGCCTCCGGTTATCTCTGCAAAGAAAGGGCACAGGATGAGCTGATCAGTACCATTCAACAGATTATAGTATAAACTCTACAAGCAGGCTTGATAAAACTGTACTTGCAATATAGCATCACAACTATTTCTTTTCGTGTCATTCTGACGTTTCTTTGCAGTCCGAAAAAACTGAACAAACATGGAGATGCAGGAGCAAAGCAACAGGGATCAGCTGGTCCCGATGGACAGCGGGCAGGGAGCCCGCAAACAGGGCGGAAACGGGTCGGAAGACTGGGTCCAATCGCTGGAACGGCTGATGGAAAATGCGGTTGACGTCGGCCGGTTCCAAATCAAGTTCACCTCCACGCTAGACGTAAATGGAGGATTTATGCTGCCACCGGCAAAAGTCGAAGCTTTACTACAGATTACGCAGGAAACTTTTAATAATATTATAAAACATAGCAAGGCAGGGAGTGTCAGGATCAATGTGATGCAAAATCGTTCGGGTATCATCCTGTACATTTTTGACGACGGAGACGGATTTGACCTTCATCAGGTAAAGAAAAGGTCGGGACTGGCCAATATTTATGCAGAGGCAACACGGTTCAACGGAATGGTGGACATCATCACTGCACCGGGCTACGGTTGTTCGGTAACGGTGCTGATCCCATATGACTGATCGATAAACAGGAACAGCGAATGATGAAAAGAATATTGATTATAGATGAAGACAACGATTGGCTTTCGGCGTTGAAACCGTTTTTTGAACGCAGCGGATACCATCCGTCACTGGCGAATTCCTATCCGGAAGGTTTTGCTATCCTGGACAAAGTCCAGCCCGACCTGATCTTCCTCGATATCCAACCCGGCAACCCCAACGGGCAATTGCTGTACAAAAAGATAAAAGGGCAGGACAAATATGCCCACATCCCTATTGTCATTACCTCGCATACCGCTGATACCATGAAAATATCCAACACCGACGCTTTTCTGAAAAAGCCCTTTCAACTCTCGGGTCTTCTGAGCACCTTGCAGCATTATTTGTGAACCCAAAAATGATTAAAGAAGTATTTTGGCGAGGATATCCGATTTCCCCTTCAGTCCTTTGTATTCCAGCGATTCCGGCGACATACTTTCCACAGCCATGAATAAGGCCTTCTTTTCTGTGGCCGTCAGTTCATCGATGTTATAAAAATAAGTGCGGATAGTAAAAAGAAAGGCGTTACAGGTGGGTAAGCCATTGATCGTCTGTCGCTCCACACGAAGGTAAAACTGACTTCCTTCGGCTGATATGCTTCTTCCCTGCCAGGCAGTCCGATCGAAGCCAGGCCGGGGATCGGGATGATGGTTTAACCGGGTATCCGTCGCCAGGCCCCAGGCAAACCTGAAAAAAGGGCCCTTCTGTACGGCCATTACCAGCATCTTGAAGTATTGCTGGTTGAGCTTTTCCATACCGGGTACCACTCCGTGCACTGCGCCAAAGGGCTGGCCTGTCTTTTCGGCCGGCGACCAGTGATTAGGCGCTGATAAATGGATCGCGGCCAACCAGTCCCTGTCTCCGTCCAGTTGACAGATAGCCATGTCTTCCTGCACCTGGCTGCACAGCCCATCGAACAAAGAAAGATAGCCGGAATGCCGGATATCGATCCAGTCGTCCGCCCATTGCAAACTTTCACCTGTGCGGATATTATGCAGGGTATTGTGCCCGTGCCGACTCTCCCATGCAAAGACAACGGGATATTCTGCTACCAACTGCCGCACGATATGCCTGTTAACCGTCGCCGCCGTTTCGCCATACAGATCCGCTTCGACATAGTATTTATGGATGTCCTCCTCGCGGCATTCGGACTTATTGCTGATATAGGTTTCGTATTGTTCATCCAATTGAAAAACCAGCCGGTCCGCCGCATGCTCAGCCTTGGCCATGGCAGTCAACCCTGGCGCAGTCGAATATTTCCCGTCGAGGAAAGGAAGGTATTTCATTTTTATTCCGTTCTCAGACTATTGACAGGATTCGCCATGGCAGCTCTGCCCGCCCGCAGGCTCAGGATCAGCAGGGCGATAGCCAGCATGGTTATTCCGCCGATGGCAAATATCCACCAGCTGAGCTCAGTATGATACGCAAAATTCTGCAGCCATTGATGCGTAGCCCACCAGGCAAAGGGAACGGCGATGACGAAGGCAATCGCTACCAGCCGCACAAAATCTTTGGACAGCAGGGCAATGATCTGGGCTACACTGGCACCCAGCACCTTCCGGATACCGATCTCCTTTATGCGCTGATTGGCTGTAAAAATAACGAGCCCCAGCAGCCCCAGGCAGCTGATCAGGATGGCAACGCCTGCGGCCCAGGAAAGCAGCTTGGATAATTGCTGCTCCTGTTGGTAAAAGCCCTGGATGGTCTTGTCCAGGAACTGGTAATCGAAATCCTGGTCGGGATATACTGCCCGCCAGGCCAGCTGCATTTTGGCGATAGCTTTCTTCCAGTTGTCGGGCGAAGGGCTGAGCGCCACGTGCATGACATAGCCATATTTTTGACCGTACTGGAAGACCATCGGATGAATGGCGGTTCGTACGGAGGCCAGGTGGAAATCGGCCATGACTCCTACGATGTGAATTGCGCTGTGATCTCCTTTCAGGGAATGCCCTACCGCATCTCCCGGCTGCTGAAAGCCCAGCATCCGGGCCAATGTTTCATTGACCAGGAACTCGTGGCTGGAATCGGAAGGCAATACATTCCTGCCGGCCACGAGCCGGATATGGTACAGACTGATAAACCCGGTGTCTCCTTCCCTTAGATCTACCGGGATGTCCAGCTCCTTTTTCCCTTCCTGGTATTTGATACTCGTCGTCATGCTGCCTCCAATGGCCGGGGGTTGGTTGCCCAGACTGACGGCTTGTATCTCCGGAATGCTGCGCAGCCTGTCCCGCAGCACAAATTTTTTGTTGTCGGGATGAGAAAAGTCGAACGGCACGTAAAAGTTGACGATGGCATCTTTCCGGAATCCCATATCCTTTTGCATGGCATAATGGACCTGCCGGTTGACCACCAATACGCCGATGATGAAAACCTGCGCAATCACAAACTGGCTGACGGTAAGCGTTTGGCGCAGCCAGACCCGGCGGTTGTTGCCGGTAGCCGAAAGGGTTTGATTTTTAGTGACCGACAGCGGTTTAATGCCGGTCAGGACCAATGCAGGGTAAATGCCGGAAAGAAGACCCACTATCCCGACAAGGATCACCAGGAATAACAGGGTATGCGGTTGCCAGAGACGTTGCACATCCAGGCCTTCCGGCATAAAATCAGCAAATCCCTTGATCAGCAGGGGGGTGATCAACAGCGAAAAAAACGTGGAAATGATCGTTAATAAATAAGTTTCACTGAGGTAGCGGGCCACGAGCTGCCTCTTGGAACTACCCAATATTTTACGCATCCCGATCTCTTTAGCCCGCTCGGAAGCCTGGGCGGTCGACAGGTTGATGAAGTTGATGGATCCGAGCAACAAAATGAAAACGGCCAGCAGGGTCAGGTTGACAAGGATGGGTTTGCTGGCCTTACCTTCCAGATTCTCATTAAAATGAATATCACTGAGGGGCTGCAGTCGGAGGAAACTCTTATCGTCGCGGGAACTGTGCTGCTTATAGATTTTCGAAATCTGCTGTTCGACCTTGGTGGCGCTAACGCCCGGTGACAGCTTTAGGATGGCTTGGTTGACAGAATTGGTAGATGTCCACTCCGTCCATTGATGGTCTTCTTTCAACCCGCTGGCCGGAATAGTGGCCAGGGTGATGAAGGCCTCGTGATCAAAATCCGTTTTTGTCGTCAGGTCTTTTACTACGCCGGAAACCACGGTCCCGATGGAATCATCGATCATCAGGGTCCTGCCGACGATCTGTTGCAGCGGCAGATCCGGGAAATATCTCTTCGCCAGGGACTCTGCCAATACCAGCTGATAAGGATCTTTCAAAGAGACGGCCGGGCTGCCGGCCAACCACTGACGCGGGAAAATGGAGAAATAATTGCTGTCAGCAAAAATAAACTTGTCCTGTTTTCTGAAGATCCCGGGCGGCTTATTATTAGCCTGGGGAACGGTTACTTTCGTGCCCCAGTCATTTATTCCCATCAAAAAGGTCGACTGCTCAATACCTGTCACCGGCGCCAACGAACGCGGCAATGGAACCGGGACACCAGCGTTTTCAAAATTTTCCCCATGCAAAACGATCCGATAGATACGGGCGCCATCGGGTTCATACTGGTCAAAACTGTAATCATATTGGACGATCAGGTAAATAACCAGAGCGGCACTGATACCGATGGACAGTCCCAGGATATTGATGCTGGTGATGACCTTCTTTTTCAACAGGTTGCGAAAGAAGGGCTTTAGGTAGTGAAAAGGCATGACGGGGTTATTTTTAAGGCAAAAATACATCCATAAAAATGCCATTTATGCAGTTGACTGGAAATGAATAGAATAAATGCTTCAATTGGATCATTCACTGTACGGTATCGATACAGCGACTGTACGGTTAACGAATTTGATTACATTCGTTTAAATACACTGCTTATGGATCGTCGACATTTTCTCCGGAGCGGCTCGCTCGCCGGGTTCAGTTTTTCTGCATTGACCTTTGAATCATTTTTCTCTCCCGCCGCGCGGTTGGCAGCCGGCAGCCGCAATGCCGCCGATTTTCCTTTGCAGGAAGCGACTATCGACGAACTGCAGCAAAAAATGGCCAGCGGCGAGTATAGCTCGGTGTCCATTACGAAAATGTACCTTCGGCGGATCGAAGCGATCGATAAAGATAAAAAAGGCCCGGCCCTGAATTCCGTGATCGAGCTCAACCCTGATGCATTGACAATAGCAGAAGGCCTGGATGCAGAACGAAAAGCGGGTAAAGTGCGGGGGCCGCTGCATGGTATTCCTGTGCTGATCAAAGACAACATCAACTCCGGCGACAAGATGATGACCACGGCAGGTTCGCTGGCGCTGGAAGGCCATAAGGCCGGAAAGGATGCCTTTATCGTCGGCCAGTTACGGGAGGCAGGAGCAGTACTGCTGGGGAAGACCAACCTGAGCGAATGGGCCAATTTCCGGTCATCGCGCAGCACCAGCGGTTGGAGCAGCCGCGGCGGCCAGACAAAGAATCCCTACCTGCTGGCCCGCAATCCTTCGGGCAGTAGCGCCGGTTCCGGTTCGGCGGTATCGGCCAATCTTTGCGCTGTGGCCATCGGTACGGAGACGAATGGCTCCGTCGTATCCCCCGCCTCCGTGAATGGCATCGTCGGCATCAAGCCGACGGTAGGGCTCTTGAGCCGCGGCGGCATCATCCCGATCTCGAAAACGCAGGATACGGCAGGCCCCATGGCCCGGACGGTGAAAGACGCGGCTATCCTGCTGACAGCGCTGGCTGGCATCGACCCGGAAGACCCGGTTACACAGGAAAGCCAGGGAAAGGCCAAACAGGATTATACTGTCTTTCTTGACCCGAATGGCCTGAAGGGGAAAAAGATCGGCGTGGAAAAATCCTTTCTGACCAATGGGCAGGAGGGTGTCCTGGCCCTTTTCCATGAGGCGCTGGACCTGCTGAGGGTGCAAGGCGCGACTGTCATAGAAATTGACCTGCAGAAGCAGTTGACGGATGCCAACGCAGCCGAAGGGCTGGTACTGCAATACGAATTCAAGGATGGGCTGAACCGTTATCTCGCCACAGCTACCGACGCCAAAGTAAAAACCCTGGCCGATGTCATTGCCTTCAACCAGCAAAACGCTAAAAAGGCCATGCCCTGGTTCAGACAGGAGACGCTGGAAAAGAGTGAAACCCGGGGTGGCCTGGATAGTGTTGAATATACCGACGCACTGAAAAAGCTGTTGACGACACGCCAGATCATCGATGACGTGATCAGGCAGAACCAGCTGGATGCCATCTGCGGCACAACCAACGGGCTGGCCTGCTGCATCGACCTGGTATGCGGCGATTACCACACGGGCTCCGGCTTTTCCGGACCGGCGGCCATGGCAGGGTACCCGCATATCACCGTTCCGATGGGGACAGTGAAGGACCTGCCTGCCGGCATCTCCTTCATCGGCAGTGCCTATACGGAACCCCAGCTCCTGACTATCGCTTATGCGTATGAACAGGCCTCCAAAAAGAGAGTGGCCCCGGCATTCATTGACGGCCCCATGCCGGATCTGGCCTGATCATTACAACGCAGAGCGGGTTGCTGCGACAATATGGCCGGTAGCGTTGTCCTGAAGGAAAGCGATGATCTCTTCGTCGGAAGTGGCTACACCCGAAGGCAGCGAAAGAGATCCGGCGCCGCTGCCGGTGGAATTTATTTTCGTGGTCTGCAACTGACGTACGATCTGAACGTGGGATAGCGTGTGTCCATTGTTTTCGCCGGCTGACACCTGCGATGTTGCTGACCGTTGCACGATAGCTACCAGCAGAGAGATGTGATGACCGGCATTAGTGGCCTGGCAGCGCCAGACTACCTTGCCTTTGTCCACCCTGACATCGCTCAGCGTCAGTTGCACGGACGACAGCTCCTGCAGCCCATCGCTGATGGCTTTGCGAATGGAGGGTTCCTGTGAGCCGACAAATTCCTGACTGCCATTGACAACTACTTGCGGCGTATAGACGGACTGCAGCTTGAGCCATGCAGCGTATTGGTTTTGCCGCTGCGAATAAGCGGCGTCACTGAAAATATCATTCCAGCCCAACCTGTTCCAGTAGTCGACGTGAAAGGCCAGGATATACACCGGCTGATCTTTGACTTCCTGCTGGATGCGGGCCATTAGCTGGTCGGCCGGAGGGCAGCTGGAGCAGCCTTCGGAAGTGAATAGCTCGACGACGGCGAATCCCTTGACGGGATCAGATCCTTTGACGGGATCGCCCGCGCTTGCGCTACCGCAGGCGGAGATGCTGGCGGCGCCCAACAGCAGACCACCCAACAGCACCACTATTTTAATTGGCTTCATGCTTATTTATAGATTAAACTTAAGAATAATAGTCATCTTTCTATCTGCAAGTTACAGACTCGGTTAAACAAAAATTATAACATTTCTATCACGACCACGAGGCTGGCGAGGTCCTGACTGATACTGCGGATGGTGGACTGCAACTGGCTGAGCATAGCGGCACGGGTATGCAGCTCGTCGGAATGGTAGTAACCGCCATTGCCGAACAACAGGACTTCCTTGTCCTTGTCAGCCTTGCCATTGAATTCGAAGCGAAGCCACCGGCTGCGAATACTTTCAGCAAGGGTTACGCTGCCGCTGTTGCTGAACTGCCGGGTATGCAGCATCTTCCAGACGAAAAGGGGGTAACCGGCATTGACAGTCGTCTGGTCCCAGATAGGCTGCAAGAGGTTCCTTTCATGGTAAAATTCTATTTTCCGGCCTTTGGGGTTGATCGTCGACAACGCCAGGGCAGCACTGATGGCCCCTCCGCTGATCCCCACTGCGGCCTGGGTATTGTGCTGAGTGATCAGGGCGGTTGCAGCCGTAGTCAATGCACCGACCACGACCGATGCAATAGTCATCCGGCGGTTGTATTTGCTGTTGAGATTGTCGAGATAGATCCCCGCCAGGTTGGCCCTTTCTTCTTCGCAATCCAATTCGGCCACCACGGCCGCCGATTCCGTCTGCGCTACCAGGATGCACTGATCGATTTTTTGTTTCAACGACAGTCGCCGCAGTTCGCGGGCGCTGTCGGCCGGAAGGGTCAACAACTCGCCGAGGTAGGCGTCAATACCCAATATACTGCTGAGAAGGCTATCATGGGCTGAAAGCCGCCCCGGTGGAATATGAATGAGCCCGCTGTCAGGCCAGGAAGGCTCCTCATATCTGATCGTAGGGGTGCAATAGCTGTATTTGAAATTGTTCTCCCTGACCCGGGACGCCCCGGTCGTCCGGCAGGAGTAAGTAACAGTCATGCAGTACAGAAAGATCAGCCCCAAACCGTATTTCATCATCGGGTAAACCGTTATTTAATATGGTAAAATAAATTATATTTATGCTAACCAAAAACTATAATATGATTATCCTCTACCTTCTTGCAGGTCTTATCGTCCTGTTCCTGGTGGTGGCTGCATTGGTGGGAACGGGATGGACGTTCGAAAAATCGATCCTTATCCAGGCGCCCCGTGCCAGAGTATGGGATCATATCAACTCACTCAGCGCCATCAACCGGTGGAACCCCTGGCTGGACAGAGACCCGGATCTTCACCAGGAATTGACCGGAATGGATGGCACACCGGGAGCCACTTATTCCTGGGACAGCAAAGTGGCCAATGTCGGCGCCGGCCGGCAGACCATCCTGGTCGTCACCGGGCCTACCGAAATAACGACGCGGATCCAGTTTATCCGGCCTTTCAAAGGACTGGCAGAGTCCTACATCCGGTTGGAAGAAGAGCGTGGCGCCACCCGTGCAGCCTGGGGGATCGAAAGCTCAACCCCCTACCCTATGAATATCATCAAGCTGTTTGGCGTCATCAAAAAAAACATGGACCGGGATTTTGGCAAAGGGTTGCGCAAGCTGAAGGAAATTTGCGAAAAATAGGTGCGGGCAGCCTATTTTTGCGGCTCCAACCCATGTTATGAATAAAAAACAATTCCTTTTCCTTTGCACCCTTTTCGTGACGGCCATTGCGCTGATCTCCTGGGGCGTCACCGGCCATCGTACCATCGGCAGGATCGCTGCCAATCATCTGAGCCCGCAGGCCAGCGCCGCTGTCCGGGAACTGCTGGGCAATGAAACATTGGCCGAAGCCTCTACCTGGCCGGACGAAGTGCGAAGCCAGCCCGAGTACAAGCACACCGGACCCTGGCATTATATCAACCTGCCTTTAGGCCTGAGCGAGCCTGACTTCGAGAAAACAGTGAAGGGCATGACGCAGGAAAATGTGTACAGCGCCTTATTACAGCAGGAACGGGTCCTGGGCAGCACTGCCAGCTCAAAAGAACAGAAGATCGAAGCCCTGAAATTCATCGTTCACTTCATCGGCGATCTCCACCAGCCGATGCATGTCAGCCGGGAAGAAGACAAGGGCGGCAATACCATCCAGGTCAATTATTCCGGCGTAGGCACTAACCTCCATGCCCTGTGGGATAGCAAGCTATTGGACCACCTGGGATTGGACGATCAGCAGCTGGCCCAAAAAGTCGATCAGGTCAGCGCCGCCCAGGTCACGGCCTGGCAGAACGACCCGCTGATCAAATGGATATGGGAAAGTTATGAGATCAGTTCTAAACTGTATGCGGAGATCGATGCCATGAATGGCCGCAGCATCGATGACAGCTATTACCAGGCCCATATTCAAATTGTTCAGCAAAGGATTGAAATGGCGGGTGTCCGGTTGGCAGGCGTCCTCAACAGGATCTTTGCGAGTGGGCTGGTGACAAGCAGCGCTTCGGGTATGCCGGTGACGGGTGGAAGTGCAGCGACAGGGGATGCGCAGGCGACCGCAGGCAGCGCTACGGCGAAGACGATCGACATCCACGATGCAGCGAACCATTACAACGAATATGTACAGGTGTCCGCCAAGGTATATGGCCACAAGGCATTGGACAATATGACCCTCGTGAACCTGGGCGCAGCCTATCCCGATCAGTTACTGACCATTGTGCTGCGGGGCGATGCCAAAGACATCTACAATGGATGGGATGGCCAGACAATCGGTGTCACAGGAAAAATAGTCTCTTATAAAGACAAACCCGAAATAGTCGTTACCGATCCGAAGATGGTCGTGGTGGCAAAGCAGTAGAAGTCAAAATAGGGAAAAAAGCAAACAGGAACAGCGTATGCTGCATTTCAAGGGCGGATTCCGTCAGGAAAAGCAACAGCACCAGGGCTATGGTAAAGCCGGCCGTCGGGGTGGCCGCTGAGCGGGCAGCGCCGATCAGCAGAACGACGCATATCATGAAAACATTTACACCCAAAAACCCGGATCGCACGAGCACTTCGATGTATTCATTGTGAAAATTATAGCCCAGATAGCCCTGGCTCATCCCGGCGTCCAGGTATTTCTGATCGAGCAGGTCCTGGCTGTCGCCCGCACTGACGCCAAAAGCCCAGGCCCGGTGTTCCTGAAGGATATCATAGGCGTATCGCCACATGAGTAACCGCAGGGATAATCCGTCAAAACGGGAATGGGCAGCTCCGGATGGTGACACCCGTCGAACCAAAAGCTCCGGATGCAGGTCCCTGCACCGGCGGCTGAAGGGATTATCTGTAAAAGCCAGCAGGGCCGCCCCCATGATGACCAGCAGCCCGATACCCGCGACCTTTCTGACTTTCATCTCCCGCCGGAATTGGCCGGCCAACCAACCGATGAATATAACGATCAGCAATAGCATCAGCAACCGGGAGGACAGCAAAATCATTACGCCGGTGAAGAAAACGATTAGCCCAAAGCGTATCCCTCGGGCGACAACCTTGTCATCAGGACAATACAGCAGGAATAAAATAGCAATAATAACGTAGGCCGAAAAAAAGACGGCGTTGACAGAAATGGCGCTCGTCAATGAATGGTAGAAGAAGACATCGGCATCATGCTGCCAGTGGAATTCCACGCAAGCCATGACCAGGCAATACACGCAGACAGCGGCCAGCAGGTAACAATAGGCCCATCGCAGCCGCCTGTAGCCGGCCTGGTCGGTAAAAGGCCCCGCGCAAAGGATGAAGGGTATGGCGACCAGCGTAGCTTTGCTCTCCACATGCTTCCAGCCGGTAAAGAAATGATGGGTGTAAAAAAGTCCGGCGAATTCCAGCAGAAAGACGGAAAAATAGTCCAGGAAATACTTGTTGCTGAAGGCAGTCTTTATCGCTGTGCGGGGACCACCGTCCACCAGACGACAGATAACCAGCAAGATGATCAGGTAGCTGTTACAATTAAACCAGGAAAACAGCGTAGTAGCTATAACGGCTAAGGTCAGATAATAATGCTGCTTTTTCTGAAGAAAAAATTCTCTTTCCATCTCTAATCCCAAACGCAGCGCAGGCTTTAGCAGTTGCCTCCCCTACCGGGCCCAACGCCGGGGATTATTGGCACCAATCTTGCGGAACAGGGGTAATAAATCCTACTGAATGACCCGCAATATCCTGTACTCCCTGGCCATTATCATTATTATATCCGTGTTCGGCGCCTGTCAAAAAACCGCTCATTCCCCGGCTACAGGAAAGACCGATTCCACCACCAATCTCACCACCGACACCACACCGACCACTTCTGCCAAAAAAGGCTCGGATTTCAGCACGAATATGACATACGGCACCTGGAACGGCGACGTCGTCGCACTACAATCCTTTTGGTATTATACCTGGGGAACGCCCATGCCGTCACCGTCACCGCAGAACTGTGAATTTGTGTCGATGTTCTGGGGGGCGGCCAATGTCACCCCTCAGAATATAGCAGCCGTACAGCAGTTGGCAGCACAGGGATCTGTCAAATACGTACTGGGCTTCAATGAACCGGACCAGTCAGGCCAGTCGAACATGACGGTTTCGCAGGCACTGGCGTTGTGGCCGCAATTGCAGAGCATAGGATTACCCCTGGGCAGCCCGGCAGTATCATGGCCGACGGTGCAATGGTTCACGGACTTCATGGATTCGGTAGCGGCGGAGCACCTGCGGGTGGATTTCATCTGTGTACACATGTATGTCGGCACGGACGATGTCAGCTTCGTGCAGACATTGCAGCAGGTCTACAATCAATACCATCTTCCGATCTGGGTGACGGAATTTGCCACGGCGGATTGGAATGCGACAACCCCTGCGGCGAATATGTATACCGCGGCGGACGCGATGGGCTTTATGCAACGGTTGCTGCCCCAGTTGGATTCGTTGAGCTACGTACAGCGGTATTCCTGGTTCTCCGGTGATCCGACCAGCGCCCAGCTCTGGCCTTCGGCCCTGATCGCTACCAATGGGTCCCTTACACCGCTGGGGACCTGGTATGCCAATTATCAGCCGAATACGGCGATCGCGCCATAATTAATTGCAGGCGAAAAGCAGTCCAACCCTTAGCTTTGTGGTATGGCTAAAAAGTATCTACTGACAGGTTTCCTTTCGGTCTTTTCCTTTTATTTATTGTTGGCACAGGACAGCTACGAGTTACAGTCGGGTTGGAAATGCCAGGCCATCGGCAAGGTAAAGGCCGACGGCGTCAGGATCTCGCAGCCGAAGTTTGCGATCAGGGGCTGGCTGGAGGCGACAGTACCGGGAACGGTCCTGACCACGCTGATCAATAATCATCTCGAGCCGGACCCTTTCTATGGGATGAATAATCAAAAGATCCCGGATATCTACACCACGGGCCGCGATAACTATACCTATTGGTTCGTCCGCGATTTTAAGGAACCCTCCCCCGGATCAGCAGGCGCTCACCCGGGCGAGCAGGTATGGCTGCATTTTCGCGGGGTGAATTATGGCTGTGACATCTGGCTGAACGGACATAAGCTGAATGCTAAAACGCATTACGGCATGTTCCTGCGGCAAACCTATAATATCACTCCCTATCTCGCGTCGCAAGGGATGAACCGCCTGGCGGTGCTGGTGTATCCTCCCGATCCTGTAGGCAACCCGAACGGCGGCCAGGGCGGCGACGGCGAGATCGCCCGCAACG
>Ga0302233_10001152_pt1 | contig 19012 bp, 15 predicted proteins | sample II_Palsa_N3_1_FD_193516 | JGI IMG/M metagenome (GOLD analysis project Ga0302233, IMG submission 193516) | Peat permafrost microbial communities from Stordalen Mire near Abisko, Sweden - II_Palsa_N3_1 | ecosystem: Environmental > Terrestrial > Soil > Palsa > Peat permafrost | place: Sweden... | reverse complement strand
AGCGCAAGGATTGGAGCGCTCCATGGGGTATAGCCTATTCCGAAACCCGTGACGACTACGCGCTCGTCACGCGAACCAGAGATCCGCTTTCAGGTCAGATCTCCGTTGAAATTGGCGGCTTGGGGCTGCACGCAAGTCAGGCCGCTGGCGAATTCGTGACTAATCCTGTCTATATGAACAGTTTGTCCCCTGACCTGCATGATCCAAATCGAAACGTGCAGATTGTCTTGAAAATCAATGTTATCAAGGGCGAGGCCGGCCCACCGCAGGTCGTTGCTGAAAACTATTGGTAGGGATGGGCACTCCGATATAAGCGTTGCTTCTTCTCGCGTAGCCGATTCCTAACCTCTAAGCATCGAGGATCGCTCGTACAAATCCGCTAGCTGGCGCCATGCATCCTTTCTAAGAAGAGAGTGGTCGAGATGAACGGAGAAATCCCTTCCGACACAGCGTTGGTAGCTCCTGGGCGAGCGCCGACTGAAATTGGCTACAGGCTAGGGCCAAGAAGGCAGTCGCCACATGGAGCAATGCCTGGAGGCTCTCGCGGAGACCTCGATGACAGCGAAACAGAAACTCACGCTGCTGGCCATGGTCGACGACTTCGTCTTTGTCATGCGCTCCGCCAAGCAGCGAGCGAGAAGGTGGTCGACATGGAGTTCGCAGCAGCACAATGGCTACAGGCAACTTTCCCCGGCTCGCGGAGGTCTCCAGCGGCGGACGGATTGAGATTGGGAAAGACCGCTTCCAGGTGGGACTGCGTCTCCTTCTCGAGGAATACGGTCCGCGGCGGCTTCGCGCTTTACCGAAGCCCAGACCCATCTCCTCACGTCGCGTGGACCGCGAATAGTCCTTGATTCCCAAAGATAGGCCACTTGTACGCCAGGCCAAAGCGCTCATTGACGGTTTTGTGAATCGGAGAGTGTTCCTCACGAACGCCTGTGGGAGGGTCGATCAAAAAGGTCCAACGTGGCCAATTGCCGAAGGGCATGCACTACTTCTTTCGATCCTGTAGGTTGAGACAATCCCACCTTTCTGCAGGAGTCCTCTAAAGGTCCAATAAGAGATTTTCGAACTTCGAGAGCATGCTTCCCGAGGTCGTGCCCTTGAGGGCAGCTAACAATGAAGCCCCCCAGCAAAGAGCCGTTTAAGGAATTCGATTACCACGTCACGTATGGGCACCAGCAAAGCCATAAAATACGGATCTGCTCTATCGTGGTTCTTGGGCAGCAATTCGCTCTTCGGTACCATCGTGTCGATCAGGATCGCCATCGAGATCGGGTCGTCGCCCTCCATCCGCACATGCGTCGGTTGAAACGTCGGCCCCGAGTCAAGGCTCAGCCGAAATTGCGCAGGCTGCACTGGATTCATCTCCTTGTGAGTGTGCGTTAAAACCAGTGTCGGCACCTCCGCCACGGTGGTATACACATGCAGCGTCGTAATGGGAGCATCGTTCGCGGGCGAAACCTGCTGCGCCGATCCGCAGCTCGCACCCAGCAAACCTAACCATACCCACCATAACCAACCAGGCCCAAAGCTCAGCGTAGGTACCAGACGCCTCCCCATAATGCCAACCAGCATGCCATGTTCTGGAGCCCTCGCAGTCGGTCAACCCGACCCTCACAGGCCAACGCACTTACTGAGCAATGTTGGAATATTAGTCCTGTAGACGCGCTTCTGTTAGTAACGACTAATGATTTCCGCAAAGTCGTTGTTATCGGCAAGTTCGCTCGAAAAGTTCCCGCTAACCCCGTTTACCGTCAGCGAGTTCGTGGGCACTTCCGGAAGGCCTGAATGCGCTCCACCGTAAGCAGCCGCTTGCGGATATTCCATGAACGCAGCAGGATTACATTGCGATCGAGGCCGTTAAGGCGATTGTCTATGCCTGACGGTACTGATGTCTATGCCTGACGGTACTGACCTGAACAGGAGAAGTTGTATGAGCAAATTCGCTGGGTCAAACGTAATGATCACAGGCGCGGCACAGGGTATAGGTAAGCTGTTTGCACAGATGGCCGCAGAGCGGGGAGCCGCTCGTCTTGTGCTTTGGGATATTCAAGAGGCAACACTTGAAGCAACCGCTGAAGAATTGCGTACGCGATATGCAGGGATTAAGGTGCAATGCCAAGTCGTAGACGTTTCGATCACCGAGACCTTGTTGAAGGCCGCGCATGCGGCTGGACCTATTGACATTCTCCTGAACAACGCAGGGATCATTGTTGGAAAGCTTTTTGTCGACCACACCTCGGCTGAGATTGATCGCACTTTGGCCGTGAATACACTAGCACTGATGCACCTCTCGAGTGCCGTCCTGCCCGGGATGATTGAGCGACGCCGCGGCCACATCGTCAACATGGCGTCTGCAGCCGGGCTCGTGGCCAATCCCCGCATGAGTGTGTACTGCTCAAGTAAATGGGCCGTTATAGGATGGTCCGAGAGCCTCCTGCTCGAGATGCGGTCCGGACGTACCGGAGTCAATGTAACGACTGTGATGCCGTACTACATCAAAACTGGTATGTTCGCGGGCGTCCAGTCATCTCCCTTGATGCCGCTGATGGAACCGAAGGATGCAGCCCGCGCGGTCTTCAATGCCATTGAAAAAAATCGGCCACGATTGCGTATGCCATGGCAAACCTATGGGCTCCCTTTTCTCAAGAGTGTCTTGCCAACCCCAATTTTCGACCTTATTGTGGGGAGAGTTCTAGGCGTGTATAGCGGCATGATCACATTCATCGGACGGCAAACTACCGATCGGAGCTAGAGGCCATGCCGCAACTCACCGACGTGAGCACGAGGATCAACGGCGAAACAACTCAAGATGCAATGCGTGATCTGTTTCGAGCGCAAAGCCTTAAGTCTCGAACTGTGCCAACGCTAACGATCGAGCAACGCGTGAAGTCCCTCAACAATATTCGTGCACTAATCCTCAACAATGGCGAGGCGATTCAAAAAAGCATTTGCAATGATTTCGGAAATCGGTCGACTGCCGAAACCGAGATGCTCGAAATGATCCCCGTCTTGAACGCAATCCGCTATACCCGTCGAAATCTTGGCGCGTGGATGCGTCCGGAAGCACGGCCGGTAGACCTAGCGTTCCAGCCTGGTCGTGCCTGGATCCGTTATGAACCGCTAGGAGTCATAGGCATCATCGCGCCGTGGAACTATCCACTACTATTGAGCCTCTCACCGCTTGTCGACGCGATCGCCGCAGGGAACCGTGTCATGATCAAACCTTCTGAACTCACGCCCAGCTTCTCAGAACTCCTCCACAAGCTCATCTCATCCCACTTCGATACCACAGAGGTAACGGTAATTACAGGTGGCCCATCTATCGCCCGCGAGTTCGCACGCCTTCCCTTCGATCATCTTATTTTCACTGGGTCGACCTCTATAGGACGCGAGGTGATGAAGGCGGCAGCTGAAAATCTTACGCCTGTGACACTCGAGCTTGGCGGAAAGTCACCCGCAATCGTTTGCGCCGATTACTCCCTGGAGAAGGCAGCTCGAAGCATCGCTTTCGGAAAGTTCCTGAACGCAGGTCAGACTTGTATTGCGCCCGACTACGTTCTCGTTCCAAAGGATCTGTGTCGCGAATTTGCCGACGAGGTCATCAAGCGAGCACAACGAGCTTATCCGACCATTCACGAGAATCCTGATTACAGCACCATCATCAGTGAGCGCCATCGGGCGCGGCTCCTCGATGCTTTAGCCGAAGCGAAAGCGGGAGGAGCAACGATGCTAACGACAACGCCAGAGTCCCAACAGGCTGCGATCGCCCCTACGGTCGTACTCGGCGCCCCCGCAGGGTGCTCGGTGTTGCAGGATGAGATATTCGGGCCAGTCCTGCCGATTGTTTCTTACGAAACGCTCGAAGAAGCGCTCGATTTCATCAATGAGCGACCAAAAGCACTGGCGCTCTACTGTTTCAGCAATGACAAAATTACTCAGAACAGGGTTCTCGAACAAGTCAGTTCCGGTGGCGTCACAATCAACGGGACTCTTCTCCATATTGCACAAGACGGGCTGCCGTTCGGTGGCGTCGGCACGAGTGGCATGGGTGCCTATCACGGGCGCGATGGGTTCCGACGGTTCAGCCACATACGTTCGGTTTACAAGGTAGGAAGGCTGAATGTCTTTGAACAGCTCGGGCCGCCGTGGGGAGCCCTCGCTAAGCGAGTGGCCAACGTACTGAAGCGTCGATAACATCTTCTTCGAAACCTATCGTCGTAATGACCTGCAAGGCTACGATGACAGACGTCCAATCTCGTCGCCTTCAGCAACCGCATTGTGCCGCTCGGAAGGACCCTCGCAAACCTCACCGACCAAATTTGCAAGAGATTTGCAAGAACGTTTGGGCATTCTGGCACTTTTAGTGCTTCCTGCACCTTTTAGAATCTGTAAGTTACAGATTCCATTAACGGCGCGGGAGACCCATCCCGCCTCTGGGACACCACTCATAATAGGAGACTTAACCGGAGCGATCGCCAGTTTTGTGCCGATTGGAAGTACTAGCAGATGTATAGTCGAAGCGTGCATTGCGGAGGCCTTTTGGCTTTCGCGCTCCCTAATAGACTCCCCTTTAGGCCTCTCCTCCCTAATTCCTTACTACGGTGCTGAACAATGCCGGACTTTACCGCCCTGCCGCGGGATTCTCTAGATACTTATCGAGAAACGCGAGCTGTTTCTCATACGAGTCTTTCCTGTGCTCACGTTGTTGGAATCCGTGCCCTTCGTTGGGGTAAGTGAAATACAGGTATGTCTTGCCAGCTTTCTTCAAGGCTTCGGCGAACTCAGCAGATTCTTGCGGTGGTACCTGAGGGTCTTTTTCGCCGTGCAAAATCAATAGCGGAGTCTTGATGGACTCCACATCCGAAAGCACATTGGCCTTGCGGTACACCGCAGGCTTCTCCTCGGGAGTGCCACCCATCTTCGTCTCCCAACGAATTCTTGAGTTGCGATTGGTGTACTCCAGGAAGAGCGCCCGATCGACTACGCCAAACATTTCGATACCTGCGGCGAAGGTATCAGGCAACTTGGCCACAGCATTGGCGACGACCGTTCCTCCGTGACTTCCGCCTCCGATGGCAACTCGCTTTGGATCGGTCAGGCCCGAATCAACCAGATATTTAACACTCGCACCGATGTCGTCGATCTCGCCACCTCCGGAGTCTTCCACATTCGCATTACGAAACCGTTCCCCATAGCCTGTACTGCCACGAAAGTTTGGTTCCAGTACGACGTAACCCTGTTGAGCAAGGAAGAGCGACCACGGATTCAGGCTGAGTACAACTTGGCCCTCCGGACCGCCATGAGCCCAGAGAACGGTGGGGTAGCGCTTTCCGGGCTCATACCCGACGGGCTTGTAGAGAATTCCCGCGAGCGCTAGACCGTCCTTCCCTTTGAAGTGCGCTACTTCAGGAGTGACGCCGATACCCTCGTACTTTGAGGGCTGCGATGGTTCGAGTAGGCGTGGGTTGCCTTTTCCGTTTGCATCTGCGACATAGGTGGCTCCAGGACGTAGCGAAGTGGCTCGAAGGAAATAGATGGATGCACCATCCGGCGACCATTGCGGATTCGTTTCGATTCCTGCGAGCGATGTGAGCCGATATGGATTGCCTCCCGTAGCAGGAACAACCCATAGGTGACGCTCTTCTGGCAGATCATGATTTGAAGTGAATACAATCCATCGTCCGTCGGGAGAGTAGACCGGATTCTCATCCTCACCAGTTCCCTTGGTTAATCGTTTAGGGGTTCCGCCCGTCGCAGGGATCTGCCACAACTTATCCCACCCAGTTGACTGTAAAACCACGGTGAGTGTGGTGCTGTCGGGCGACCATGCGGCTGTGTTGATGGCCCAAGCCCCACCTGGATCGTTTTTCGCAGTGTAGAGGTCGATTGCGTCGCCAATAGCAGAGCCCGTCTTCTGATCGAACTTAAGAACCTTCAACTTGCCGGAGAAGAACTGTCGTGACCGCTCCGTGTAAGAGACGCGTGTGCCATCGGGTGACCACAGCGGCTCGGGGTCGAAGCGATCGGAGGAGACAGCATCACCGCGGTCTGTCGCAGTATTTGCGATCACGTCCGATCCGGTATAGATCTCCGTTGCAGCTAGCAGCTTTTCCTGCGCACCATCTTCACTTACTACATACAGTTCGTTGAAACCTTTTCTGCCTGATTCAAAGAGGATCCAATGCCCGTTTGGATTCCAATGCGGATGATGATCGGTTGCACCGCGTGGATCGCCTAGTCCCGCCGGGTCATGGGTGAGGAGTTGTGGTTCCCCACCTTCGCTAGCGACAGTCCATACGTCCCCTTCACTGATGTAAGCGATGTGTTTGCCGTCGTGCGACCATTGCAGTTCGGACTTTGGCTTCGGTGATGATGTGATGACCTTTGTTTGCCCGCCTTTAATGGGAACCAACGCGATCTGACCGTTCTCTTCTCTCGCGAAAAATTTCCCGTCAGGAGAAAGTTGTTCGGAACCACCGCGTCTTGCCCCCGCGGATAATAAATCGTCGATAGTAAGTCGCTCCGATTGTGCGAGAAGCATCCCCGGAACAAGCAGCACTGAAAAAGTGATGGATAGTTTTCTCATAATCTTCCTTTCGATGTGCGGCTAGAACAGGAACTTGCCGAAGACGACAAGTACGCGTCCGGAGACAATCGCGCCTTGACCGGTTCCGTAGATGCTTGTGGGTGAGCTAACCGTCGAAGTGATCAGGCCGAAGCCGCTTCCTCCTACGTTGCTGTTGGGAACGGCGAGATTCGTATGGTTCAGCAGGTTGTAGGCATCAGCACCCAGATCGAAGTGAGTATGCTCCGTTACAGGTATCGTCTTACTGAGCTGTGCTGCAATCGAAAAGAATCCCGGTCCTCGGAAGCTATTCGGAGCGGTATTTCCAAAATCACGTTGGCCGCCTGGATTGGAGGCCGTGACAACGGATGCGAATTGACTGGCCTTGAGGCAAGCTGACTTTACCGCAGATTTTCCGCAGCCCGTGCCGAGAGCTTTTGGGTCTAATGTGTCGGCAAGGATCAAGGTGCTGCTGGGAAAGTTGTTCGTCTGTCCACTCGATACCAAGCTTGATTGAATCAGGCTGTTGGTGACGGAAAACGGGCGCCCGCTGTAGCGATAGAGTTTGCCGCCGACCGTCCATCCGCCCGCGGTTGCGTTGAGAAGTTTTCCTCGCAGTCTGGGCTCGGTGTAGAGTAGGTCTGCTTCCAGATTGTGGCGTGTATCGAAGTTTGTCGGACCGTAGGAGCCTGCACTTTGCGATGCGTCTCCCTGACTAAAAGACGGAGGGTCGAAGATTGTGCCGAACTGCAAAGCATGACTCCAGGTGTAGCCAATCTGACCTTGAAAGTTGTGAGCGAAAGCGTGTCGGTCTGTGACAGTAACGCCCTCGTAGTTGGAGTATCCAGAGTTGGAGATTTGGGTGACTGTCGAGAAGCGTGGATCAGGTGCGGAAGTGGGCAGGCCTCCGAAACCATTTGGATAAAGAGATGCGTTGGACGAGTAAGCGTTGGCCGCTGCATTGGTGAGTGGCTCGTCGTACCCATGGTTGCCGCTGTAGGAGAAACTCACCAGGTCGTGCGCAGACAATGGCTGCTCTAACTCCCCGCTCCACTCGAGGACCTTTATGGTGTGAAAGAGATTGGGATTGACATACAGCGTTGGTGTCGCAAAGGTTGTTCCGGCAGGAACAGCAGCTCGAAGCTCTGGCAAGGTGGAGCCCTGTGAAAAGCCTTCCTGGAAGGCCTGGTTGGAGCCCGTAGCCGCTGCTTGAGAGCTGCCAGGCGTGCTTGTAAGGCCTACGGTTCCGCTGCTTACGGTAGGCGAGAATTTATTTGGAGCATTGCCGAAGACGCTCGCAGTGATACTGCCTGGAATCGTATTTGCGAAGAGCCCAATGCCGCCTCTGATAACGGTCTTTCCATCACCCAGCGGCGAGTAGGCGAAAGCAAATCTCGGCTCCGTTACGATGCCTTCGAAGTCTTTGAAGTTTTTCTTCAGCCCAGTCTGCAGCGTTGCATTGTAGGGAACGGAGAGCCCCGCCTGATAACCCGGTGTAAGAAATGCTGTATTCGCACGAGAGTAGCAACTCTCCTGGCACGAGGGATTCCCTTGCAACTCAAAACGAACACCGTAGGTGAGGTTCAGGTTTCTGCGAATTTTCCATTCGTCCTGCACATAGAAGCCGAGTGAGTTGAGACGAGTATGAACGGTTTGAAGGAGAGGGAATGACTGGGTGTATGCACTTCCCTTGCTGGTACTGTTGACGAGGCCATCTGCGAAGTCAGTCAGGTCGTTGAAGTTGTATGTGCCCACAACTGATCCGCTTGCGATGCTTGAATCTGAGATGCGGTTGTTGCGATCATTCACGCCCGCTTGCAGAGTGTGACGTTTGACACTCCAAGACAAGTCATCGATGATGCCAAGTTGCTGCCCGCGTCTGCCAACTGGGAGAGATGGACCGATTCCCGCGAAGCCAGGGGAACTGTTTACGGTCGTCGTGCTTGTAGGACCTCCATTGGTGGTGTTGCTTCCGTTGGCGCCTCCGTCGGCGAAGCCAAACGCGGTCGGAAGGTCTGTCTGCGCCAGCTTGAAGTCGGCAGGACCTGTAATAGCGGAGTACCAGTTTCCGTTGAGAACGAAATTGTTCACCAGATTAGGCGTTATGGCATAGGTGTAATTCAACTGCGGAATAACCCAAGGCTGAACGCTTTGCCGGTTATAGACAGGACTAATTGGGCTGGTGAAGCTGGCCTGTGTTCCAGCATCACGACTGATGCGGAAGTAGATCTTCTGTTTGTCGTTGATGCTGTAATCGAGGCGACCTGAGATGAAGTACTCCGTATTTATGCTGGAGGCCGTCGTGCCGAAGGCTGCTGCGCAGGGGGTGTCTACGCCGAATTGTGGGCCGGAGTTACCGTTGACATAGGTGCCGGTGAAGGTCTGCCTGCCGCAACCAAGGTGACCGCTGCTGTCTTGTAGGGGAAGGTTCCCATTCGTCACAGGAACAGCGCGTCCGACTCCCGGGGCCGAGTTGTAGAGCTTGAAGAGACTTTGATAGATCGGCAAAGACGATGCGGGCACGCGGCTAAGAATGTACTGCTGCAGCGCCGGTGATGGGAGCGAGACAACGCCGCTCGAAGGCAGCGCATAGCGCAGGCCTTCTGTGTTCACGAAGAACGCAAGTTTATCTTTGAGAATCGGACCGCCAAGCGAAGCAGCGTATTGGTTTGCGACCGATCGAGCACGAGGCGTGTTGTTCAGTTTGTTGAAGTAGTCATTGGCGTTAAGGAATTCGCCGTTGTAATTTTCGACCAGATTGCCATGGAATTGATCAGTCCCGGACTTACTGATGTAGTTCACCTGAGCGCCAGCTTCGCGCCCGTACTGTGCGCTATAGGCATTGACTACAACCGCAGCTTCAGCCACGTCGTTGGCCCCCAGCGTGTTATTACTGGCTCCTGATTTGTTATTCAGGTTGTAGGGCTCAACAATGTCAGCTCCATTCATTGTGAAAAGCACCGAGTTGAACGGCAGGCCGTTCACATTGAAGTTTGCATTGCCGCCCCCGACATTGAGACGTAACCCCGGCGTAGTGAATGCGACGTTCGTGATATCGCCGCCATTTACTGGAGTGTTCTCGATATATTGCTGGCTGTAAGAAGTGACCTGGTTTCCATTCTCCGCTTGTACGAGGGTCGAAGCAGTGGTTACATCCACGGACTGCTGAACGGACTGCACCCCAAGCGTGATATTGACGGCCTCTTCTTTGCCGACGAGAAGCTGCACATGAACGGGGATCGAGCTCAACCCTCCGCCTTCTGCCGTAACGGTATAGTCGCCAGGTTTTAGGAAGGGAAAGCGGTACTCACCCGCACCATCTGCCGTTGTCGTACGGACCACCTCGGTCCCGGTTTGTGTAATCCGCACGTTTACTTGGGGAACGAAGGCGCCCGAGGAGTCGGAGACCGTTCCGACAATCGTGGCGCTCGTAAGCGTCTGAGTGATGACCTTCTTTGTAAACAAAGCGAATAGCACTAACAGGATTAGAGCTCTGGCGAAATTGACACGGATCATATAGGTCCTCGCTGTCATGCAAATCTTTGGAGAGATACCGCGCTGGTGTCGAAGTATCTCTTGCGAATACCGAAGTACTTCGCAGCAACTCGGCGCGCTTAGGTAGTGGCGTTTAGATAACGGACCAAAAAAGAGGAAGATTTAATCCCCATAGCCTTACGAACTCTGTCACCGCGTTCCACGTACAACTCGGGCGTCGCGGCTAAGTGGTGGCGATGCAGTTCGATAGGATTAAGTCAGTTGTCAGGGGATGTTATGCGCGACAACAACAGCGAGTACCGGCACATAAGGATGGGCCGGACATCTCAAGCGGTTGTTCTAGGAAAGATCGTCGCATTTTCAAACAAGATATCACATATCTAAATGGGGGGCCAGAAATGATTCGAGACGGGAAGATTGTGGAGGATAGAGCTTCGGGAACCGATGGTGCTCTTAATTGAGTTGTGAGGTTAGCGATAAGGTGATGCGACCGGCTGACCGCGACATCAGAGGCATTGAGGCACATCGCAAGTTGAGCAGAAAATTTGCGAACGGCGCTCCGGGAGTTGGCCTTGGCGAGCAACCGGCAGTTCCCTTCCGTTGGAGATTTGACGTATGTTAGAATTTCTCTATGAACTTCGCGAGCCAGATGACCGGATGTTGTACCGCCTGTATGTGCGGTATACCCGTGTCTTCTGGCATGAGGCGATTGCAGAGCTAAATAAAGTTTAGTTTCGCAAGCACTTCGATAGGACCCACCGCCAGGAGACCACTGGCAGGTGGGTTTTGTTTTTTTGGGGCAGTCAACAAGGAGAAATCAGAGTGAGCGTTCCGGAGATTCAAGCTGAAGAACTTAAGCAACGCCTCGATCAGGGCGATAATCTGTTCCTGCTGGATGTGCGCGATGAGTACGAATACGAGATATCCAATATTGGAGGCCACCTTATTCCTTTGGCCCAGCTCTCAAAGCGTTTGAACGAGCTGAATGCAGGCGAGGAGATTGTTGCCGTTTGCAAGATGGGACCACGCGGTATGAAGGCTGTTGAATACCTCCAGCAGAATGGCTTCAGCAAAGTTTCAAATCTGCGCGGAGGACTCCACGCCTGGTCGGACAAGGTTGATCACAAAGTCCGAAAGTATTAGAGGCACGTCTTGACATGACAAGAGGCCGAGCCTGATTTGCCTGGTCATGGTGTGTGTGCGAGTCCTTTTCCTCCTCCTCCTCTGTCTCAGGTAGAATTTTGGACAATCTGTAAGCGTTACACAAAGGAGCCTTCCTGTGGCGGAAACGACGACTCGTATTTCTCTCGGCGAACAAGGTGCTTATCAACTAGCCAACGTTACGAAAACGGCTCCGATTTATGGGGCAGTTACGCCAAGATGGCTCGTCCGCCTGTTGGACTGGAAACCGTTGGAAGCTGGCATCTTTCGCCGGAACCGAGTCGTCGAGGACAAGCCAATCGAAGTGCTTTGCGGCCATGTGGATGAGTCGGAGATCCCTCAAACCTACGCTGAATACGAAACCGCGCCGCGCGAGTACCGCCTAAGCAGCATCAATGCTTTGATCAACGTCCAAACCCGCATCGGCGACCTCTTCAGTAATCCTTACGATCAGGTCCGTGAGCAGTTGCGAGTCACAATCGAAGGCGTGAAGGAGCGGCAGGAGAATGAACTCCTGAACAATGCTGACTATGGGCTGCTCAATAACGTGCCCGATTCTCAGAAGATCTCGACCCGGAAGGGCTCTCCTACGCCGGACGATCTGGATGAGCTGTTGACGAAGGTGTGGAAAGAACCATCCTTCTTCCTTGCGCATCCGCGCACAATTGCAGCCTTCGGCCGTGAGTGCACACGACGCGGCGTTCCACCACCCACCGTAACTCTCTTCGGCAGCCCATTCCTCACCTGGCGTGGTATTCCTTTGATCCCAACCGACAAGATCCACGTTACCGGTAAGGTGCCGAAGTCGAAGATTCTTCTCATCCGTGTGGGAGAGCGCAAACAAGGTGTCATTGGTCTCTTTCAGCCTGGTCTAACAGGAGAGCAGAGCCCTGGTCTTTCCGTGCACTTTACAGGAATCGACAATCGCGGACTTGCCTCTTATCTGATTTCTCTCTATTGTGCGGCTTCTGTTTTGACGGACGATGCGATTGCAGCGCTGGAGAACGTCGAAGTCGGAAACTACCATGAGTACAAGTGATCCGGCCCGACTTTTCGTAGCGCCGGATACAGACCCGCGAGCGGCGACTACTCCTCTCCCCTCTGGAACGCTGCCGGCAGGCGTACTGGATCCTGTAACGCTGGCTCGCATGGCAAACGAATTTTTCACAGCACTTCCCAGTTCACTGGAAGTGCCATCGAGTCCACTGCCTGCCCATCCAATGCCGACAGACCTTCCTGCATTAAGCTCAGTTCCTGCGACAGCGCCAGCCGCTCCTCCGGAGATATCACTTCCATCGGACAAGCACTTCTTCGGCCTGCCTGCGAGCGTCGGCCCAGCCACCTTTTCTCCAGTAACAGCGCCTGCGCAAGCAACTCCTCCCACGGTTCCGGGAGTAATTGGAACCGCGGTCTCTGATGTTGCTGCAGAAGTCCCATCGTTCTCGTTTCTGCAGGACGCCCGCCCTATTTTTAGCGATCGCAACACGTTACCGGAGGGGCCAAACCCCAGGGTGAACCCAATCACAGCGTTCGTCCCACAAACTGCTTCGGCAAGTTCGGTACCCACGGATCTCAGTCACGATTTGCTCGCACAAGCGAACCCGCCATCGCAACCTCCAGCGAGCGGGCTACCAAGCGCTCCCAGCCTTGGCAAGGCGTCGCCGCTCCCCGCGTTTTCGTTTCTCGAAGAGTTGCGTCCTCTATTCTCGTCTCCTCCAGCGGTCCCCGGCCCGGTGCCAGCGACGCCTCAGACAGATCTGCTCACGAACATTGCACTGCCCCGTCTCGAGCTGCCTCACGAGTTCAATAGATCGCCAGAACTCGCCGAGTTGGCAGGATACGGCTCATTTGGATTCTTCGAAGGCAACCGCAATCTCGATTTCGCCGAACCCACCAGCAACTTTCAGCCGATCAGTATAGAGCCGGACGTTGCACGCGACCTGGATCTCTCCTCTTACCCCTTTGACGCAGAGGCCATCAAGCGCGACTTCCCCATTCTTCGCGAGCGAGTGAATGGCAGACCACTGGTGTGGCTCGACAACGCCGCCACGACACAGAAACCACAGAGCGTCATTGATCGACTCAAGTATTTCTACGAACACGAAAACTCCAATGTTCACCGTGCTGCACACGAGCTGGCGGCCCGCGCAACGGATGCTTATGAATCCGCCCGCGAGAAGGTTCGTCGTTTCGTCAATGCGTCTTCAACACGCGAGATCATCTTTGTGCGCGGAGCGACGGAGGGCATCAACCTTATCGCTCAAAGCTGGGGGCGACGTAATATCCAGAAAGACGACGAGATCGTCATCACCTGGCTCGAGCACCATGCCAACATCGTTCCATGGCAGATGCTTTGTTCAGAGAAAGGAGCCAGACTTCGCGTTGCGCCCGTGGATGACAGCGGGCAGGTGCTTCTCGACGAATGCGAAAAGCTGCTTGGACCAAAGACCCGTCTCGTCTCCATCACGCAAGTTTCAAACGCGTTAGGCGTTGTCACCCCAGCAGACAAGATGATTGAAATCGCCCATCGCTATGGCGCTACGGTTTTACTTGATGGGGCGCAGTCGGTCTCCCACATGCGCGTGGATGTGCAGGCCCTGGACTGCGACTTCTTCGTATTCTCCGGGCACAAGGTCTTCGGCCCAACCGGTATCGGAGTGGTGTACGGCAAGCCCGAAGTTCTCGAATATATGCCGCCCTGGCAGGGTGGTGGAAACATGATTCAAGACGTGACCTTTGAAAAAACCCTCTATCAGGAACCGCCGCAGCGTTTCGAGGCAGGCACTGGGAACATCGCCGACGCCGTCGGGCTCGGGGCCGCTATCGACTATTTGGATCGGATAGGCATGCCCAACATCTCGAGGCATGAGCATGAACTGCTCGTAAAAGCTACGAGCGAACTCGCTTGCATCCCCGGACTGCACATCATCGGAACCGCGAAAGAAAAGGCTGGTGTGCTGTCGTTTGTGCTCGATGGCTTCCGCACCGAGGAAGTCGGCGATTACCTCAATCGCAACGGCATCGCTGTCCGCTCAGGGCACCATTGTGCACAACCCATTCTGCGTCGCTTCGGGCTGGAGAGTACGGTTCGTGCCTCATTGGCTCTGTACAACACTCATGAAGACATCGACAAGCTTGTGGCAACGATTTGGAATTTGCGTCTGGGACGAACGTCGATTACCTGATACCGTATCGGGGACCGAGGCCATGTGGGCGACATCCTACACGCCAAGTGATTTTGCAAGAGATTTGCAAGAACGTTTGGGCATTCTGGCACTTTTGGCACTTCCTGCACCTTTTAGAATCTGTAAGTTACAGATTCTATTGGCAGCGCGAGAGACCGATCCCGTCTCTGGCCACCATTAAATCAATAACTTAGCGGTGACAGAGAGTTTGAGTTTTGTCGCGGGAACGTATGTTGTCGTTCCGCCGAGAGTATCGACGCGCGAGATACTGTCGTCTGGGTAATAGTAATAGTGTTGGCCCAGGTTATCTTTTGGTGACATCGCTGGTCGCATCGTGAATGTGAGCTCGAGCTACGAGAATTACCGATGCGGGCCTCGCAAGCTCGGGCTCAAAAAAACGGTAGCCAAGGTTGGGCCAATAATTCCCAGCTTGCGTCCGAAGCAGAAACGGCGAGAGTGGTTATTCCCCTTACATCTGATTCCGACGTGATGTGAAGTAACGTCGTCATGCTTACCGTAACACTCATCGTCGTCTACGCTGCGGTGAGACGAACAACACCAGCTAGTCGAACTTCCGGAGCCAGATATCACGCACAGAGATCTTGCACGGCTCACTTTCTATCCCGAAGCCTATGAGCCCAGGTTGGTTATTGACTGAGTCTTTATTGTCATCGATGAAGACCGCCATCAGCTGGCCATTCATGATGTGCATCATCACGCCCCCACGCGCAATGATCTCGTAGTCGTTCCACTCATTTACCTTTACATAGCCACCCAGCGCCTGCTTGTCGCCGATATTGGCGACAAGGCGATTGCTCTGGCCAGGTAGAGCTTGCGTTACCTGGCCTCGATACGCCAGGATGCCCTGCATGGTGTTTTCGGAGTACCACTGTCCTGTGTACGAAGCTGCCACTGCACTAACCGGGAACCAGAAGTCGGCCTGTGGACCGGTCATCATAACCTTCAGGTCATACGGCGGCTGGCCTGCTGGCTGCGCTCTTGTCCACGGCACACCGGTGACGCTGCGGTACTGAATGCCGCCGCGACCGCCTTTTTCGATCTTCATCCGCAGCTTCAGGTCGAAGTCACGCGTTTTATCCCCGCGATAAACAATGTAATTGTTGCCCTTTGGCTTGCCCTTGAGCGTTTCTCCCACCATGACTCCGTCTTCCACGCGCCAGATGCTCGTGTCTGCGTCCCATCCGGCGAAGCTCTTACCGTCAAAGATCTGCTTGTAGCCCGTGTGTTCGTCCATGTCATACGGAGCGGGATCATGAAACTTTGGCATACCCAGGAGTTTCTCACCAAGGACTCCCGTCCGGGGCGGTTCTGCGGCGGGGGCTTCTAGCGCCGGCGGCACGGACTGAGCGGTGATCACTGCCGGAAGAACCAACGAAAGAATACCCAAAGCAGCGGACGGCAAAAGTGAATGACAAACGAAGCGCGCGTATGGGCGATACGATGTGAACATGGAGTCTGGTGCCTTTCCGATTGAGTCAATTCAGAACAAGAGGAGTTTAGCCGTGTGCGGAGTCCGTGTCACAATGCACAACACTTAGCTCTCCATGCGCCAGCTACCTTCTAACCGCATCGATTTCACTGTGCGTTTTTACTTACCCTCGAACGAAGGAGGCTGATCAGTGTCATGCGCCCCCCAACTCTTATCCGGTGTTCCAGAAAGGGTGAAGTCGAGAGTTCCGCCGTGAACCGCAAAGGATTCAGGTAGCCATGTCTTCGTCGTTGTCTTGTTGTTGACCTTTAGGCTGACGAGATATGGTTTATCCGCGGCGGCTCCTGTCGCTCGAATCGTGAGGTCACCGCCCGGCCGATGAATCACGGCTTTTGAAAAGAGCGGGCTTCCCAAAACCAACTCAGCACGGCCGGGGATCTCCGGATAGAAGCCGAGTGATGCGAAGACAGCCCAGGAGGACATTTCGCCGAGGTCGTCGTTGCCAGGAATGCCATTTGGCGCATTCAACCATATTGTGTTGAGTACCTGCCGTACGAGTTGCTGCGTCTTCCAAGGTTGACCGGCGAAGTCGTACAACCACGGCGTCTCGATTGAGGGTTCGTTGTTGAGTTCGGCATGAAGAGGCCCGGCATTGGTGACAGCAGGTGTTCCCTTAGCATCGTAGAAAAAAGCATCGAGACGTGTGGCGGCTCTTTCTTTTCCACCCATCATCGCAAAGAGTCCACGCACATTAAAGGGCACCATCCAGACATACTGCGCGGCACTGCCTTCAACGAAACCATCACCTGTGGATGGGGTAAATGGGCGAGGCGCCTTGTCGTCGTCGTCCTGCACCATGGCCCAGGTACCGTCTGCATTGCGATTTTCAAAGTAGCCACCGTCAGGTGCAGCATTGGGGTTCCAAATATTGCGCCAATACTGGGCGCGCTGGGCAAAGCGGCGGCTGATTGCTTTCTCGCCAAGCCGATCGGCTAACGCCGAAATGCCGAACTCCGCGCTTACATCTTCGAGGGTATCCGCAGCCGGGCCCCAACTCGGAGCGCCGACCGGAATATAGTGCAGCTTGAGCCACTGATCGAGTCCAGGACGTTCCGCCTCGCATACGACCGGACATCCTGTCTTAGATAGATCAGCCGCAGTTGGTACGTCGGCGGCATGGACGAGGGATAGCAACGAAGCATGCGCATCAAAATTGCGGCCGCCAAAGGCCCAGATATCCGCAACGGCCGGAGCAGCAGGGTCTCCATTCATAACATGCGTCGCGCCTGAGTTATGTGTCCAGCGATCCCAGGCGCCGCCATTTTGTTGCGACTGATTGAGCAGACTCTGCGCGATGTCGCTACCAATGGTTGGATCGAGCCATGTGACAAGCTGCAACTGAGAGCGATAGACGTCCCATCCAGAGAAGTTGGCGTACTGAGCATGTTGCGATCCGGTAACGCGATGAACGCTGCCATCCATGCCTCGATATTCGCCATTGGTATCGCTATACACGTTCGGTGTTATCGATGCGTGATAAAGCGCAGTGGTAAAGACAATGCGTTGATCGTTCGTGCCTCCCTCAATCTCAATTTGCCCCAGCTTTCGGTTCCACGCAGCTTCGGCCTTTTGACGTAGCGCCTCGAAGGTTGTGCCTTGAGGATTTTCAATGGCGAGATTCTCACGGGCATTCGCCTCGCTAACGTAAGAGACGCCGATGCGAACCAATACCTGTCGTGCATGTGTCGGGTCGAAGCCTAACCAAATACCAGAGCCGTGTCCTTTGTCGGGAAATCCTTTTTCGCCGAAGCCTGAACCGCCTTCGGCAGTAGTTGCTCCCGGTGTGACTTGTGCGTCATGCCAGGCTCCGATCTGAAGAAAGGGTTGGTCGAACTCTGCGACGAAATAAACGGTGTAATAGCTGCGCCTGTCGGCTTTATCAAGGTAGCCACAGAAATTACCGCTGGTCACCGACCCTGAGACTGTGAGGTGCGCTGCATCTACTGTTGTATGCGCTCCTAGGTCAATCTAGCCTTTACCGGTCCTAAAACTGGAGATGAAAAAGGTCCAATAAGGGGATTTTTGCGTGTAATCAGTGGCGTAGAGTGTGGTCTGTACCATCTGGTTTCAATGAGTTGCGTTACGTTGCCGAAATGGCATGGAAGAGGTCATCGGTTCGATCCCGATCAGGTCCAACAACAACCCCTTCATTACCAGTTACTTGCAGGCACTATCCAACCGCCTCCAATTGTGGCGAGGGGCCGGAAGGGGTCCCGAAATCTTCACGCTGCGAACCAGCATCATCCAATCGTAGGATTTAGGGAAAATAGCACCTTTTACTTCATTTCCAGGGGAAGCATCATCTCAACCACTTTTGCATTTGCATCCCGCTTCTGATGCGATACGGCACGAGTATAAACATCGAGCGTCGTCCGGCAGCTCGCATGCCGCAACAACTCCTGAGCCACCTTGATGTCGATACCGAGAGCTCTCAGGTTTGTCGCAAGTGAGTGGCGGAAACTATGCCAACCGATGTTTTTATCTACCATGCCGACCCGTGCCAAGGGCCGTCCGCGAAACGACGAGACTGTCGCAGCTCCCAAACTCCGATGGGAACGATGGAGGGATGGATCGAAGGTGCCCAGCCAGCTGACTCTGCCGCTCGCAGGCTGAGCGCTCCTAGTTCAGCAGGGCCTCAATCGCCACCCCCCGCGCCGCCTTGCGGTGCAGGTTTGTCCTTCTTCGACAGAAATACGACCCCGAGTGCCGACGCCACGATTCCCTGGAGCGGGCCGAGCCACAGATTCGACATGTGCAATTTTTCAACCCATTGCGGCGTATCGCCCGAGATCGACTGCTTGAAGACGATCGTATTGGAGGCAAGCCTCGCACCGACTGGGCAGAACCTGGAGTGCTGCATTGCGATCCAGCGGGCTATGTTCTAACGGGACAGGATCTCGACCGGTCGAGCCTATCAGCGGATATGTGGAGAGATGGTCGAGCCCCCCTCTTCATGGAAACAAGCATTCCAGGCTTGTTTGCTGCAGGAGATGTCCGCCATAACTCTACGAAAAGATGTGCTGCAGCAGCGGGAGACGGGGCAGCCGCAGTCTCTATGGCTCATCAATTTCTGATCTCTGCGAAACATCA
>Ga0302233_10001151_pt1 | contig 19021 bp, 6 predicted proteins | sample II_Palsa_N3_1_FD_193516 | JGI IMG/M metagenome (GOLD analysis project Ga0302233, IMG submission 193516) | Peat permafrost microbial communities from Stordalen Mire near Abisko, Sweden - II_Palsa_N3_1 | ecosystem: Environmental > Terrestrial > Soil > Palsa > Peat permafrost | place: Sweden... | reverse complement strand
GGCGCAACTGATTAGATTCATCCTATGATTCGTTCCAGATTGTGCATGCTCGCGGACGCTTCTGGATCGCCGGCCTTCCCTTGATGAGGAGCGGACAGGGCTGGCGCGTGCGCGAAGAAGTTGAAGAATGACGGGTTACTAGGAGGGAGTTTATGAGAGGTACGCAGCAGCGACCCTTATCGATTTTCCTGTTTTTTCTTTGTGCCTTTAGCGGGTGCACCTATGCCCTTGATGTTCACACCCATCACCTATCCGAAGAACTCGTCCAGTTCATCGTCTGGTGTCCTGGTTTCGCTGCGCTGTGCACCTGCCTGCTGCTCCGCATCCCACTTGGAACATTGGGTTGGTCTTGGCCGGCACGCCGCTTTCTCAGGATCGCGTATTTCCTGCCGCTGATTTATGCCGTGCCGGTTTACCTGCTCACCTGGCTGGTCATTCGCGGCTCATTCTCCCTGAAAAGCTTCGAAGCCGCGATGGTAAAGCCTTATGGATTGGGATGCTGGGCCGCCTTCGGGACGTTTGGCGTGGCTCTGCCGCTGTTGTTTACCGTCACGGTTATCGGCGAAGCTGTATGGTCACTTGGCGAGGAACTTGGATGGCGCGGGTTCCTGTTTCCCAGGCTTCAGCAGCAATTCGGTTTCCACAGCGCCTGTCTGATCTCAGGATCGATTTGGGCAGTGTGGCACTATCCGGAGATTCTCTGGACCGACTTCAACCCAGGCGCGAACGCCGTCTTTGCCCTCGCTTGCTTCACGGTAATGGTGATCGCGCTGGCCTACATCATGGGCTACCTTAGAGTGCGCTCGGGCAGCATATGGCCTTGTGTTCTCCTGCACGCCACCCACAACACGTTTGTTCAGGACATATTTGATCCGCTGACGGCTTCTGTCGGTTGGGCAAAGTACATCACCACAGAATTTGGGGCCGGATTAGCGGTTGCCATGGTCGTAGCAGCAACAGTCATTGCTTCGAGTGGCCGTCCGCGTAAAGGCTTTTCCCTTACCTCGACAGATCAGCCTCGATAGTTAGAGGGAATCAGTGCTGACAAACCCTCGTCTGTTTACCGATTCTGCTCACTTCCCGCAAAGTCACGTTTTCGGCAAATTTAGGGCCGGAGTTTCTCATAACGCCGTTTTTGGGGACGGTCAAAAGAGGCCGAACCGTTTACGAAACACAGGCTCCGCAGGGTGTTCGGCGAGGGATATTTCAATCTGAAGGTTCGCGCCTTGTGGGTCCATGGACGACGCAAGCTCGTCCCCCATCACTACCGTCGCTGGCGGTGGCACGATAAGCTCTTCCGGCCTGCCAGCAACGCAGGTCTCATTGAACCAGTGGATCGCCGCGGATCATGGCTCTTCCGCGTCCTCACCGGGCCTCAGGCTCAGGCCATCTCGCAGGAGCCTACCTCTCGATCTCTCTCGCGACGTTCCTCATCGGAAGCTGCACCGCTCTTCTACTACGCAGCCTCTCACCCGCCGCCATGAAGATCTTCCGCATAGCAATCGGGCAAGCCCTTGTGGCAATAGGCTTGGCTCTTCTACTACCCGACGTGATCTGTTCTCCGTGCGCGATATTCCGTCTACTGAATGGTGAAGGTTGAAGAAGTGGTGTTACTGAGTCGGTTTCCTGCTACATCGGTGATGTAGTAGTACGTGATGTAAACCCTGTAGGTGGTGCCCGAAGTCAAAGCTGAGGTTGGAGTGAAGGTCACCGTCTTACCGTCTGACGAGAATGTGACAGCGGCTGGGATGACAACCGAGTTGCTGTTATTTTCAATGACTCCGTATACAAGGCTTGGGTCGAAGTTGAGTGGATCCATTGCAGCAGAGAAGACTACCGAAGGCGCGACGCTCGCTGATACGCCGGTTGCTCCATTGGCTGGTGTCACACTGACGACTGTCGGCGGGTTCAGATTGATTCCGGTCGTCGACGTAGTGAAGTTAGCGGTGTACGGGCTGGCCATTGCCGTGCCTTGAACGTCCTGCACTCCGACGGCGGAGATGGTATACAGCGTACCCTCAGCCAGTGGATCATTCGGTGTGATGGTAGCAACCGTGTCGCCGAGCGAGAGCATCAGGGTTGCAGGTACGGGGGTTGTTCCCTGCAGGAGTTGAACTTTCTGGAGAACCGACACAGTCGACATCTCCTGGCTGAACTCGAGCTGTGGGAGTGCATTGGTGGGCACATTGGTGAGACTGGCCTCTGGGCTAACCTTCGTCACTGTCGGCGCGACCGTGTCATTAGTTGAACCTACAGTGACATACCAAAATGCATTGCCTACGCTGTTTCCTGTGATGTCTGTCGCATTTAGCACTTGGAGATACGTCTGATCGCCGGCGTTGAACTGAGTACTATTCGCCCCTTGCGCAGGAATGGTGAGGACGAACGTCATCATATCGGAGCTGGTGACTGAGAGACCGGGAATGGTTACGGCCTGCGTTTGGTCGTACAGGATCATAGAGCCAGTGTTCACTGAGAGCGGATCCATCGGTTTGCTGAAGGTGACACTGAACGCGGTTGTGTTCAGCGGTATGGTTCCACTGGGTGTAAAGCTCGTCGCAATAACCGTTGGGGCGGCGGTGTCGGGGCCAGCTTCAGTCTTGAAGGTAGTGGTCGATGCTGTGACCGTGTTGCCTTCGGGGTCGGTTACACCACTTACTGCGATTGTCATCGTTGTGCTTGGCGGAAGCGGCGTCGATGGCTGAATGATTGCGATGGCGTTCGTACTGTTGAAGCTGATGGTGGCCGGAACGACAGTCTGGGAGTTGCCCGTGATTGCAATCGTCGATCCCGTCACCGAGAGTGGATTGATGGGTTTATTGAATTGGACGTAGATCTCCGCATTGATGCCTACGTTTTGGGTTCCGGCCGGCGGTCCGAGCGCGGTTACGGTCGGGTGGCTGGTGTCGTCGGTTGTGTTGATATTGAAGGCGAAGTATGGACTTCCACTGATGAGAACGCCGTCTGTGTTCGTGACGCCGTTGGTTCCACCAAATACTTGCAAGTAGAACAACGTGCAGTTTTGCGTGGTCAAATCGGCGCTCGGTTTGAACTGAACAATTGTGCCGTTGCCAACCAAGGATGGCGTTCCGGCAATAGGCGTTCCGGCGCAGGAGCTGGTGACCTGGACGGTGGACGCGTTGAGGGTTGAGGCCAGGAGCTGCTGATCGAATCGCATTTGCGGCACAACGTTTGGAGCAACTGTGCTATTTTGCAGCGGACTCGTGCCGGTCTCCTGAGGTGCCGTGTTAGTTGGATTCCCCTGGATCGTGAACTGTCCGGTGTAAGCACTCTGGAGAGGATACCCATCGATATCCGTTACAGAGGTGTTGAGGAAGACCTGGATCAATGCTCCGTAGGGAAGGGGTGCACTGGGGGTGAATTCGATCGCGTGACCGTCACCAATCAGCGTTGCGGATCCATTGACCAACTGCCCATTCTGCGATAGCTGGATAGAGGAAGAGTTGACACTGGAGGAGCTGATTGCAGTGCCGTTGGTGTAGATGGTAACAACCGTGCCTTGAGCGATGTCCGTGGCACTACTTGCTGGAATCTGACCGATCACTTGTGGTCCCTGAGACTGCGTCGGCAGGACTGAACCTGTCGTGAACTGACTCTGGAACGGAACAAGTGCGTTGCCGGAGAGGTCCTGCACTCCGCTGGACGCCGAGAGTGTGATGATTGTGTTCGCCGGAAGTGGCGCATTCAGAGTGATCGCTATCGATCTTCCATTGGATGGGAAGGTAACAGAGTAGGTGAACTGGGAGTCACCTGCAAATACGGCGATCGAAGTTGTGTTTACTGTCTGTTGATTGATGCTCTTCGAGAAGGTCAGGACGATCGACGGGAAGACTCCGACACCAGTTGCGCTGTTCGACGGAGTGACTGAGGTGACGGTGGGAGCTGTTGAGTCGGCGACGTTCGCTGCGGTGAAGCTGGTCACGGAGCCACTGCAGCCCACACCTGCCAAGTCGAGGACGGTGCCTTGTACATAGATCTGGATGACGTGGTTTGCCGGGTAGGGCGTCAGAGGCGTAAATGTAGCGATCGCGCCATTTACACTCCAGGTTCCATCTACGGTGTTGTAGCTGACGTTTTGATCGCGAATCAGCACGTTGTTGATCGTGGAAGGATCGACTGGCTGGTTGAAGGTAATGACAATATTGCTGGTGTTGCTCGAGACCGTAGCTCCATTTGCCGGAGATACAGTGTTTACAACAAAGGAGCCCGCCGCTTCTGTTGTCGTCCCGGTAGTGAATGAGCTGCTGGCGGTTTGAACCGTGTTTCCGTTCTGGTCCTTGAAGCCACCAACGCTCACAGTGTAGGCCGTGCTCGAAGCCAGACTAGACGTAGGAGTAAACGTGAGCGTCTCTTCGTCGGTGGCGAGCGTCGTCGTTCCGGCAATTGGAGTGGAACCAGCCATCACTGTGATCGGCGAAGTGCCAAATGTGTTCTGGCTTACCGGTGCACTCATCACAGCGACAACCTGTGTGTTGAGAGGTATGCCGGTTTGATTGTTCAGCGGACTGATGCTCGACACGCTTGCGCCTGTCGTTGTTGCAGCTGCTCCGGTCGTGAAGGAGATGCTGGTGCCAGAGATATAGTTACCCGTGATGTCATAGACCGTGCCAAGACTCAGATAGTATTCCGTCTGCGGCTGAAGGTTTTGAGCCGGGGTGAAGGTAATGCTCAATTGGTCTGAGGATACGGTGGTTGTTCCCGCAACGTAACCGCCTGTTTGGTAGTTTCGCAACGTGAACTGTCCAACAACAGAGATTGGGTTGACCTGCTTGGTGAGATAGAAGGTTGGGTGGATATTGAGCGCAACATTCGTTTGATTGCCTTCTGGGATGTAGGACGGGGCTACGCTTCCGGTCGATATGTCGCTCGAGGCAGCGGTAGTGAATGTTGAACTGAAGGCAGTTGTTTGGGTGTGGCCGGCGAAGTCAACCACGCCAGTGGCTGTGACGGTGTAGACCGTGTTGGGCAGCAGCGTACTGTTCGGAGTGATCGTTACGATGGTGTTGTTCGACGAGAGCGTGTTCGTCGCTGCGATTGGTGTGCCACCCTGGTTGATAGTGACGTGGGTGACCGTGTCTGGCGCGATCGGCTCATTGAAGAGCAGTTGAACGATGACGTTAGTGGGTACGTTGGTCAGGTTGTTCGTGGGGTTTACGGTCGTGACTATGGGCAACACAGAGCTGCTGAGGGCTTCTGTCGTGAAGTACCAATAGGACTCTCCGGAGGCGTTGCCCGAGACTCCGCGCGCTCCGTTGACCAGGTAGTAGTACTGGCGGTTGACATTAAGCAGAGCGGTTGGAGTAAGAGTCGCCGAGGTGCCATCAGAACTGACCGTAATCGTTGCGGGGATCTGCTGACTCGTAACCGTATCGAGCAGATAGTAGGTCGACGAAGTGAACGAGTTGGGCGCCATCGGCTGGTCGAACTGAATCGTGAACGTTGCGTTCGTAGGCACGCCCATTGCATTGGGAGCTACGCTTTCGTAGATCACTTGAGGAGTAGCGGTAACCGCATCGGCCGCTGTGGTGAACGTGCTGCTGTAAGGTGTGACAGAGTTTCCAGCAAAGTCAGTAACTCCATTTACGGCGAGGGTCATGACCGCATTGGCTGGAAGAGGCAGCTCAGGTTGCACAATCGCATAGGTGCCCGTCGAGTCAAAGGAGATCGTGGCTGGAACGGCAGTCTGCGATCCTCCGCTGATCTTGATCGTAGTTCCGTTTACGGTAGTGGGATCGATTGGTTCGCTGAGTTGAACGTAAATAACAGCGTTCACGCCGACGTTGGTCGAGCCTGCTGGCGGGGCCACTGAAACGACCGTGGGGGGGGTGTGATCGGCGGCACCCGTGACTGTGAAGTAGAAGTACGTATTGCTTGAGACTGGTATTCCATCGAGGTTCGACACCTTCTGCGTGCCGTTGTTGATCTGCATGTAATAGAGTGCTGCACCGCCGTTGCAGGTTGCGGGGAGATTACTGGAAGGAGTGAACTGCAGGATGGTCCCATCGCCTACAACCGCGGCGGTGCCAGGTATCTGCGTGCCGTTGCAGTTTTCGTAGACACCCACGCTGCTGGAATTGACGCTCGACGCCAGCAGTTGCTGGTCGAACTTCATCTTTGGAAGAACGTTAAGCGGAGCGTTGGTAGAGTTCGCAACCGGATTCGTGGAGACGAGGACAGGAGCAACGGATGCAGGATTACCCTGAATCGTGAACTGACCGCTGAATGCGCCGATGACGTTTCCGTAGATGTCCGTCACCGTTGGTTGCACGAAAACCTGCACCAGGGAGCTGTAAGAGAACGATGCGCTGGGCAGGAAGCTTATGCTCTGTCCGCCGGCGGAGACTTGAATCGTTCCCTGGACAAGGATCCCGTTCTGCGAGACGTAGAGGGACGTGTTGGTAACGGTGGACGGGTTGAGCGGCGCACCATTCGTGTACAGGGTGATGGGCATACCCTGCAGGACGTCTGAAGAACCGCTGGCTGGCAGCATCTGCACCACTTGAGGTCCGGTGCCGGTGATGTCGCTGCTTGTACTGTATTTACTCGCGAAGTTGACGAGCGGGTTACCGGATATATCGGTGATGAGAGGGGTGGCGTTGATGTTGACCGTTACTCCTGCTGGAGTGGTCGGAGTGAAGCTGATCGATCTTCCGTCAGCGGAGTAGGTAATGCCGCCGACTCCGACGTTTTGGTCGCCGGCGAAGAGTTGTAAGGCGTTGACGTTGTTGAAAGAGGCGGGATTGACAGACTTATTGAAGGTCAACACGATGGTTGCATTACGGCCAACACCCGTCATGTTGTTAGCCGGGCTCACAGACACTACCTGGAATGTGGAAGTGTCGGTTGTGGCAGCGACGGTGAAGGTTGTTACAACCGATCCGTTGTCCGTGTTTCCGGCCAGATCCTTGACCTCATCCTGCGTGTAGACCTGAATCTGCGCGGAGGCTGGATACGGAGTACTCGGCGTAAAGACTACCTGTGCCGGATTGCCGCTGGCGAGTGCAAATGTGCCAGATACTTCGGCGTATTGAGCGTTAGCATCACGGACAAGGATATTGTTGATGCTGGCAGGATCGACGGGTGAGCTGAATGTGATCGTTACGGGTGAGTTATTCGCGACATTGCTTGCTCCGTTGACAGGCGAGACCGAGATGACGCTTAGCGTTCCGGTTTGCGCCGTGCCACTGGATCCTGTAGTGAAGCTGCTGGTAAAGGTTTGGACCGTGTTTTCGTTTCCGTCAAGGAATCCGCCGACGCTGACGCTGTAAGTTGTTGAAGGTTGCAGGTTGGCGGTCGGAGTAAAGGTCAGCGTCATTTGATCAGTGCCCAGGGATACCGTTCCGGCGACCGTTGTGCTTCCGGCTTTTACCGTGATGGAGCCGTTCGTAATACTGCCCGGATCAAGTGGAGCGCTCATCAGGGCGGCCACTTGCGTGTTGACGGGTGCGCCCGTAGTTCCGCTGGTTGGACTGATGGTTGCGACCGTGGTGGAGGTGCCAGTCGCACTGCTACCTGTATAGAAGTACGTAGTCGATTCGCTGAAGTAGACGCCGTCCAGGTCGTACACCGGATAACTCAACGAGAAGTAGTATTCGGTATTTGGCTGTAGAGTCTGCAGCGGAGTGATCTCTGCGCTCATTCTGTCAGCGCTGACGGAGACGGTGGCCGGGATTCTTCTTCCGGTCTCGTAGGAGTTTAGATAAAGCACGCCTGTATTGACCGTGATTGGATCGACCGGCCTGCTGAAGTAGACCGTGGGGTGGACGGTGGTCACTACATTTTGCTGGTTATAGAACGGATCTGTGTAGGTAACATCTCCGTTCGTGGTGAGCGTAGCTGAGTTGGTGGTAAAGGTGTAGCTGCCGGGGTTGGTCAACGCATTACCCGCACCGTCCTGGAGCGCACTGCTATAGGTGACCGTGATCACGGTGTTCGGCTGGACAGAGCCAGTCGGGACAAAGGTGTACTGTGTGTAGTCGGGCGATGGCGTGTAGGTTCCTGCAACCGGTGTGCCACCGGCAGAGACTACGAAACCTGCAGGTTGTGTGATGGGATTGATGGGCGCGCTGAACTGCAGCACAACATTGTAGTTTTCCGCAACCGTATCACTCGCCAGCGGACTTGATACGAGCAGACTCGGTCCGATGTTTTCTGTGGAGAAGGTCGTATCGAAGTAGTAGTAGGAGCCTGGTATGACGTTGCCGCAGGTATCCAACAATTGGCTGTTGCCAGTGTAAGTTCCCCATTCCGTGTAGAAGTGATGGCCGACACCAAGCAACACGCTTGGCGTGAGTGTCATGATGCGCCCGGACGCATCCACAGATACGGTAGCAGGGATGTTCTGGTTGATGGTGGTGTCGTACAGGATAAAGTCGCTCGTGTTGACGGTTGTGCGATTGATCGGTGCGTTGAATTCAATCTGAATGACAGTATTGAGTGGCACGTTGGTTGCGTTTTGGGCTGGGCTGAACAGAATGGGAGCGGCCGCAGTAGTGGTGCAGGTTTCAACGGTGAAGCCCGCGTTGACAGTCTGCACTGAGGTTCCCGTCGTTATCGTCACGGTGCGTGAGCCGAGCGCTGCCCCGGAGGCGATAGCAATACTGGCTGTGAGGTCGCCCGAGTTGTTTATGGTCACAGGTCCTGCCTGGCCTGCAGTTCCCCCGCCAACTGCGATCCCGGCGCCGAAGCTTACTTTCGTAGAGCCGCTGACCCAGTTCGTAAAGTTGCCGGTGATGTGAACGCTTACGTTAGAGTTTGGCACACCGACGTTGGGATTGATCAACGTCACCACTGGCATACCGGCTGCGACAGAGAAGGTCGCGGTTACTATGTTGCCGTTCGTATTCATCGTGATGGTTCGCGAACCTACACTGGCCTGCGTACTAATCTGGATAGGCACCGAGAGTTGGGTCGGACCATTCACCGATACTGTACCTACGGTGATCTGGCTATCGTTGAAGGTCACCGTAGTGACGCCCTGTACGAAGCTGGTAAAGCTACCGCTGATCACGATCGTCGGATTGGTTCCCTCAACACCAAAGTTTGGGTTTGCAGTAGCTGAAGGCGCGCCCGCCGCAACCGAGAAGGCAGTCGCGGAACTGTTGGCCACCTCGCTTCCAGTCGTCAACGTTACTGTTCGATTGCCGATGGCTGCACCCGCCGCGATCGCGATCACCGCGGTCGCCGAGGTTGCGCTGTTTACCGTCAGCGAAGTGACAGTGACGCCGCTGCCGAAGCTGGCCGTCGTCGTACCCTGCACCCAGTGCGTCGATTGGCCTGTAATAGAGATCAAGTCTGCGGTGTCTCCCTGGTTCCCGCTGCCCGGGTTGACATTTGTGATCTGAGCCGTACCTGAGGTGATGGTGAAGCTATTTGCCAGCGACGCGATCTCGCCGCCGGTCGTAAGAGATACGCTCTGCGTTCCTACCGTTGCACTGCCACTGATGGTGATATTGACCGTTGCATGCGTGAGATCGGTCACTGTCACCGAGTTGATTCCGATATTGGGCCCAAAGGATGCCGTAGTTACGCCCTGCTGGAAGTTCGTGTTGGATCCAACAACTGCCACGCTCACAGATGCAGCCTGAGCACCTGTGGCCGGATTGAGTGACAGGATGGCGGCGGATCCTTGGCTGACACTAAAACCGTTGATATCTGTCGCTACTTCGCTGCCGGTTGTCATCGTTACAGTTCGCCCACCGAGTGTGGTGGTGGGATTAATCGTGATGCTGACCGTGGCGGCCGTCGCACTGGAAACGGTTAGGGAGTTGACGGTAATTCCTGTGCCGAAGTAAGCCGTCGTTGTGCCTTGGACGAAGTGAGTCGTGGTGCCCGTCACAGTGACGGCTAAGGTCTGGGCAAGGGCTCCTGAAGTCGGATTCAAAGAGGCGATGGCCGCCTGTGTGTTGGTGAGGGTAAACACTGCTGGCGCTGATACGCCGCTAACACTCGCTGTCACCTGGTACGAGCCTGGTGTCGTATTTGCTGTGAAGACCGCTGCCGTAGCGATGCCGCTGGAGTTTGTCGTCGCAGTAGTTACTCCCCCAGCGAAGGTTCCGGTGGCACCAGAGGTCGGCGCAGCAAAGGTCACGGTGATACCACTCACCGGATTATTGCCGCTGTCTTTGACGATCACCTGGAGATTTGGCGAAAATACGGTGCTAACAGCAGCGCTCTCGGTCGCGCCTGCGTACGCCGTCACAGATACGGGTACGCCTGGAGTGTTAGTGAGCGAGAAGCTGGCGGGGGTGCTGACTCCGGACACGCTTGCGGTCACGGAGTACGAGCCGGCTGTTCCATTCGCCGTTAGGGTTGACGCGGTTGCAACACCGCTGGAGTTAGTTACGGCGGTATTACCGCTGGCGAATGCTGCACTGGCCCCCGTGGAAGGTACAGCGAACGTAACGGTCGCACCAACAACGGGATTGTTACCGCTATCGCGCACTACTACTTGGAGATTCGTCGAGAACGCAGTGTTAATGATCGTGCTCTGCGGTGTGCCCGCATTTACCGTTATGGACGCAGCTGCTCCTGAGGTATTGGTCAGAGCAAAGGTGGCAGGGGTGCTCACGCCAGACACACTGGCAGTGACGCTGTATGTGCCTGTTGTGGAGTTGGCAGTTATTGCAGAAGATGTCGCGACGCCGCTTGCGTTGGTAACTGCTGTGTTGCCGCTGGCGAAGGTCACGCTTGCGCCCGAACTCGGTACGGCAAAGGTGACCGTTACTCCGCTGACTGGATTATTCCCAGAGTCCTTCACCGTCACCTGCAGCGCAGACCCGAACGCTGTGTTGATGACGGCACTCTGTGGTGTACCTGCCGTTGCCGTAATGGACGCCGGGGTACCAACTGTATTTGTCAGAGCGAAGCTGGCTGGGGTAGTTACGCCAGACACACTGGCGGTGACTGCATAGCCGCCCGCTGTCCCGTTCGCAGTGAAGACACGCGAGGTTGCCACGCCGCTGGAGTTGGTCACTGCTGTGGTCACGCCGCCGGCAAAGCTGCCGCTGGCACCTGAGGCTGGAGCTACGAACGTAACCGTAACTCCGCTAACCGGGTTGTGTCCGCTGTCCTTCACGGTAACTTGCAGCGTAGAGGCGAATGCAGTGTTGATCGGAGCGCTCTGCGGCGTGCCTGCAGTCGCTGCCACCGACGCGGCAACTCCAGCGGTGTTCGTCAGGGCAAAGCTTGCTGGCGTCGTCACGCCGGACACACTTGCAGTCACGGAGTAAGAGCCCGCGGTCGAATTTGCGGTCAGCGTGGACGAAGTAGCAACGCCACTCGCGTTAGTCACCGCCGTGCTGCCGCTGGCGAAGGTCGCACTAGCGCCAGAGCTGGGTACCGTGAAGGTGACGGTAACTCCGCTGATTGGATTGTTTCCGGCATCCTTCACCGTCACCTGCAGCGCAGACCCAAACGCGGTGCTGATAACCGCGCTCTGCGGTGTACCCGCTGTCGCAGTAATAGACGCTGGCGTACCCGCTGTGTTCGTCAAAGCGAAGCTCGCGGGGGTACTGACGCCAGAAACACTCGCAGTGACACTGTATGAGCCTGTTGTGGAGTTGGCCGTCAATGCAGAAGACGTCGCGACGCCGCTCGCATTAGTAACTGCTGTATTTCCGCTGGCGAAGGTCGCGCTGGCTCCGGAACTCGGCACGGTAAAGGTGACTGTGACACCGCTGACAGGATTGTTTCCCGAGTCCTTTACCGTCACCTGCAGTGCCGATCCGAAGGCTGTATTGATGACGGCACTCTGCGGTGTACCCGCTGTCGCGGTAATCGACGCAGGAGTTCCGACCGTATTTGTCAGAGCAAAGCTGGCTGGGGTCGTCACACCTGCCACGCTCGCCGTGACAGCATAACTACCGGATGTCCCGTTTGCGGTGAAGATGCGCGAGGTTGCCACGCCGCTGGAGTTGGTCACTGCCGTCGTGACGCCGCCGGCAAAGTTGCCGCTGGCACCTGAGGCTGGGGCTAGAAACGTAACTGTGACGCCGTTGACTGGATTGTTCCCAGAGTCCTTCACCGTCACCTGCAGCGCAGAGCTAAACGCTGTGTTGATGGGAGCACTCTGCGGCGTGCCGGCAGTCGCTGTTACCGAGGCCGCGGCTCCAGCCGTGTTCGTCAAGGCAAAGCTCGCGGGTGTCGTCACTCCGGACACACTTGCAGTCACGGAGTAAGAGCCAGCGGTTGAATTTGCAGTCAACGTGGACGAGGTCGCCACACCGCTTGCGTTAGTTACGGCGGTGCTTCCACTAGTGAATGTCGCGCTGGCGCCAGACGCTGGCACGGCGAATGTAACTGTCACTCCACTGACTGGATTATTCCCCGCATCCTTCACCGTCACTTGCAGCGCAGTTCCGAATGCAGTGTTGATCACCGCACTCTGCGGGGTACCTGCCGTCGCCATAATGGATGCGGCTGATCCCGAGGTATTGGTAAGAGTGAAGCTTGCTGGGGTGGTCACGCCAGAGACACTGGCAGTAACGCTGTATGAGCCTGTTGTGGAGTTGGCAGTTATTGCAGAAGACGTTGCGACGCCGCTGGCATTGGTAACCGCTGTATTTCCGCTGACGAAGGTCGCGCTGGCGCCGGAACCCGGCACGGCGAAGGTGACGGTTATTCCGCTTACTGGATTATTTCCAGCATCCTTCACCGTAACCTGGAGCGCAGATCCAAACGCCGTATTGATAACAGCACTCTGCGGTGTCCCCGCCGTCGCAGTAATTGACGCGGGGGTTCCAACTGTATTCGTGAGAGCGAAGCTCGCCGGCGTTGTCACACCAGACACACTGGCGGTGACTGCATAACTACCGGACGTCCCATTCGCGGTGAAAACACGCGAAGTTGCTACTCCACTAGAGTTAGTCACTGCCGTCGTCACGCCGCTGGCGAAGCTTCCGCTGGCGCCGGAGGCGGGAGCTACAAACGTGACCGTAACTCCGCTGACCGGGTTGTTTCCGGCATCCTTCACGGTGACTTGCAGTGTGGAGGCAAACGCAGTATTGATCGGAGCGCTCTGCGGCGTGCCGGCTGTCGCTGTTACGGACGCAGCAGCACCAGCCGTGTTCGTCAAGGCAAAGCTCGCCGGTGTCGTCACTCCGGACACACTTGCAGTCACGGAGTAAGAGCCTGCGGTTGAATTTGCAGTCAGCGTGGACGAGGTAGCGACGCCGCTTGCGTTGGTCACCGCTGTATTACCGCTAGCGAAGGTGGCGCTGGCGCCAGACGCTGGCACCGCGAATGTGACTGTCACTCCGCTGATGGGGTTGTTTCCCGAATCCTTCACCGTCACTTGCAGCGCAGACCCAAACGCTGTGTTGATGATGGCACTTTGCGGTGTACCTGCCGTTGCCGTAATGGACGCTGGTGTACCCGCTGTGTTCGTCAAAGCGAAACTCGCAGATCCACTTACCCCGGATACGCTGGCCGTCACTATGTAACTACCCGATGTTCCGTTAGCTGTGAATGTCGATGCCGTTGCAACACCACTTGCATTCGTAACAGCTGTCGTTCCACTCGCAAAACTACCGCTGGCACCCGAAGCCGGGGCGGCAAAGGTAACGATAACTCCGCTGACTGGATTGTTTCCAGCATCCTTCACCGTCACCTGCAACGCGGAGCCAAATGCTGTGTTGATTGGAGCGCTCTGCGGAGTACCCGCAGTTGCCGTAATAGACGCAGCTGTTCCGTTGGTATTGGTTAAGGCAAAGGTCGCTGGGCTCGTTACACCAGATACGCTCGCGTTCACGGAGTACGAGCCGACGGTCGAATTTGCAGTCAAGCTGGAAGATGTGGCGACACCACTCGCGTTGGTGACTGCTGTATTGCCACTGGAAAAGACGGCGCTTGCACCCGAACCTGGAGCAGTGAAAGTTACTGTGACTCCGCTGACTGGATTGTTTCCGGCATCCTTGACCGTTACCTGGAGCGCAGAACCGAAAGCGGTATTGATGACGGCGCTCTGCGGTGTGCCTGCTGTTGTCGTCACTGACGTGGCAGCTGCAGCAGTGTTCGTCAGGGCAAAGCTCGCAGGTGTCGTCACTCCGGACACACTTGCACTGACAGCGTACGAGCCTGCAGTCGAATTTGCGGTCAGCGCGGATGAGGTGGCGACACCACTCGCGTTAGTCACCGCTGTATTGCCGCTGGCGAAGGTCGCACTAGCGCCAGATCCCGGAACCGCGAATGTTACTGTTACTCCACTAACCGGGTTATTTCCCGTATCCTTCACCGTCACCTGTAGCGCGGAACCGAATGCTGTATTAATAACCGCACTCTGCGGTGTGCCTGATGTCGCCGTGATGGAGGAAGGAGTACCGGCTGTATTCGTCAAAGCAAAGCTTGCGGGGGTTGTGACGCCAGACACAGTTGCGGTGACTGCATAACTTCCGCCTGTTCCGTTCGCGGTGAAGACGCGCGAGGTTGCGACGCCGCTGGAGTTGGTCACAGCTGTAGTCACACCACCGGCAAAACTGCCGCTGGCACCAGAGGCCGGAGCCGCAAAGGTAACCGTGACTCCGCTGACTGGGTTGCTTCCGGCGTCTTTTACCGTCACCTGCAGCGCTGAACCAAACGCTGTGTTGATCGGAGCGCTCTGCGGCGTACCAGCAGTCGCTGTCACTGACGCCGGCACCTGCACGATCGTCGTAACATCCGTTGCGCTGTTATTTGCTGGGTTGCTATCGCTTCCGCCTCCGGATACGGCGACGCTATTGGTGACACTTGCAGCTGCTCCGGCTGCCACAGCTACAACGAGAGAGATCGATGGATAGGCGCTACTCGTCGCCAGGCTGTCGGAGCGGGTGCAGGTTAAGCTTGTGCAAGACCATCCCGAACCGCCCATAGAAACCAGGGATAATCCGGTCGGTAAGGTGTCTGTAACCGTAACCGTTCCACTTGTCGCTCCCGGACCATTGTTGGAAACTGCAATCGTGTAGGTGCCGTTTTGTCCCTGCGTAAAGTTGCCGGTGTGTGATTTTGTAATTGCAAGATCAATGGGCTGTGCCGTGGCCTGCGTTACGGTGAAGGACGTAGTGGGATTTTCCAGCCCTGTCGTCACTGATACAGGATTTCCACCCGGTGCAGCATTCGCAGCAATTATGATCTGCGCGGTAGCGGAGGTAGCGCTTGTAACCGTGACGGGACCAGGGGCATTCGCAGCCGCTCCTCCGACGGAGATTCCAGGTCCGAAGTTCGCTTGTGTTGCTCCCTGTGCGAAGTTCGTGTAGGCGCCTTGCAAGGTGACGGTTATGGTTTGCCCTTGTTGCGCGGTCGACGGCAGCAACGAAACGCTTGCGGGTGGATCAATCGTCAGACTCGAGGTGTTCGTACTGGCGAAGGTTGCGCCTCCCTGCACAGAGCCCGTGATGCTGGCAGTGTATACCGTGGGCGCGCGCAGGGTTAGAGCGGCTGGAACGGTGAAAGTCACATTTGCAGTTGTCCCAACGACCCGCGCGAACCCTGACGCCGTCACCTGGGCGCTGGGGCCGGTACCGGGAGTTGCTGGTGCCAGTGAGACAGTGATACTACTCGCCAGAATCGTTCCGGACGGGACCTTGGTCACCGTCAGCCGCACAGCCTGGACTCCAGGTTGCGCGACTGCGGGCAACGCGGAAGATGAGAGCGTCACCGGAGTCTGCGCTTGTATCGACGCCGCTGCGGCAATAAAGAGAAAAATGCTCAAGCAGAGAGAGACAGCGGACGTTCGTTTATTCTGGATGGTTGTTCCCGCCGTTCGAATGCGAGTGGCGATCAAGTTCAACATGTGTGCTGCCTCCGCGGAGAATCCGCTGCAATGTCGTAACGGTGTCGAATGTTTAGCTCCCGCGAGCTGTGGCCCGTCAAATGCCGCTACGCGACTAGTCGATCGCGCAAGACTTCGAGGACTGTGTGGAATGGGATCAGAGTTTTCTGAAGAAGCTATCGCCTTACTGGCCGGTTTCACACGCGTAGCGAAGCGACCCATAATCGTTACAAACATCGTTGTACCCTCGAGAGTGCTGGGGCCCAATGCCTGAAGCTGAAGATGGCCGAACTACTTCTGTCTTATCTGTTTTTTTGGCAGTCTTGATCTAACTCAGGAAAGATTTCCGGTTTTTGCCAGCCGGAACAACACTCCGAGCAGCGTCAGACCAGTCCCCATTAGCAGGACCGGTGGTGGCTCCGGAACTGCGCTGACAGCCGGGGATGTATCAACCGTGATGATCGACTCTGAACAAGCCGATCCTGAACCGTCGCAGGCAAACAGAGCACTGCCCACCGTGGGCAAACTCGTATTTGAAACTGCCTGAAGGTTGGCCACACCGGGGTTTCCGAGATCATCCAGAATATTGACGCCTATATAGTTGCTCAGCGTCACGGACAGCGTCGCGGAGACGATGACTTCGCCGGGAAGTACCGTGGCAATGGTGCCGCCGTTGTCGTCGATATCGCTGAAGTTATAAACGGCTGTCGCTCCGCCGGAGAGATCCACCGTCAGTGATCCACTCAATAACTCAGGGTCGGCGATCCCATCTGGCGATTGAAACCCGTAGGTCAAGTTGTAGAGATCGAACGAATCAAGGCCTGGGACAACACCCGAGTCGTAAAGCAAGGCCCCAACTGTTAGCGTATCGGCTTTGCAAATGCCAGTCGCATAGAACGTCAGACTAAGCACAGCAAACAACAGATGTCGTATCTGTCTTTTCATCGCAGATCTCCTTGTTACCTAACTCGAATAATGAATAGAAGGGGCCGATTAGTTACGGTGCAGTGTCTGGCCAGGAGAGGCCTGACGACGAGGTGCTAGCTCGACAAGACGATCACCAAGTTCTCTGAATGACTTGGACAGTGCAATCGGTAGGCCATTGCATATGATCTCTTTCCCGGCTGGCGTTGACCTAGGCTGCGAAATTTGTTGCGCAGGCTATTCTTCACTACATGGGCGATCGTCTAACTTGATGGGCGTCAGGGTTTATGTGCAATCCCGTTGGCATGAATAACTTGCTCGCTCGTACGATGGCGCATGACTGTATTCACGAGTCTTTTGCACACTTGCACAAGCGTGCATGTAGCACCCTTTTGCAGGCTAATAGGAATAGGTTTCGTGTTCGACTTGAATTGGCTTTGATTCTTTATTGCTGTTCTGTTATGACAGCTCTTGAACGTCTTGGAGCTGCCGTATTCTCTACTGTGCAAGTGAGCGATCGACTCGCCCCTCGCTTTGCGCTGTTTCTTGCTTCAGACGATTCGAGCTTCGTGGATGGGGTGGAGTTGGCTGTCGACGGCGGCTTCTTGGCCATCTGATATCAGCGGATCTCGGTGAGAACATAATCGCCAGGCACTCACCGAGATCCGATAGGTATTCGGAAGTCGGCGTATGTTTACTAATCTGAAGATGCACACATGTAGCTCAGGTTTCGGTGAGTGCATCGGCGATTTCCCACTCACCGAGAATATGAATCGATTGCCACCATTTGATTGGAGCTGACGAGAAGCGCGTTCACGAGGACCGATCCGCTCCAACGCACGCTAAATCCTACGACGCATGATCTCGTCGCCCGGCGGCGAGAAGGGAAAGCCGCGCTCACACAGCAAACCTAACGCTGCGCCATCGCGGACGACGTGGCCGCGGTGGGGTCGGGGAAGCGGGTGCCCATGACGAGGATCGGCTGGCCGGCCCATTCGGCGAAGAGGCGCGTGCGGGTAAGCAGGGCGGCGGCCTTGCGGTCGGGCTCGTCGAACGACCAGTCGGGGTGAGCCATCTGGCAGGGATGATACGCGATGTCGCCTGTGATCACCGCCCCTTCGCCCTCGGACTCGATCATCACACTCACATGGCCCCGCGTGTGGCCAATGGACGGCGTGAGCCGGATCTCCGGCGAGATGATGTGGTCGAGTTCAACAAGCTGGCGAGGCCGGCGTCGAAGACGGGCTTTACGCTATCGCCGAGCATAGCCTTCTGCTCCTCGTCCTCGTGTGTGCTCCAGAATTCGTATTCGCGTCGGCCTATGAGGTATCGCGCGTTGGGGAAGGTCGGCACCCACTTGCCGTTCTCGAGCATGGTGTCCAGCCGACGTGGTCGACGTGGAGGTGCGTGCAGACCACGGTGTCGACCGTTTCGCGCGACCAGCCGGCCTCCGCGAGATGCTGCAGAAAGGGTGTCCTCAAGGGCTCGCCGCCGGTGATATCGCGCGGCCGGTAGTTGCCCACACAGGTGTCGACGACCAGCTTGAGCCCCGGCGCCTCAACCGGCAGCGCGTGAATGCTGACCTTCAGGGTAGAGTCGTCCTCGGTGACGAAGTGTGGATAGAGCCACGGCGACTTGCGCAGCTCCTCGGGCGTGGCCTGCGGGATAACCATCATGGCCGGCACCGGCAGATCCATCTCGACGATGCGGGTGATCTCCACCCGTCCTACTTGCCAATTCAGCATCGCTCACGCCTCCGTGCTCAGGGTGATAAGAAGCGCGTCCAGTTGCTCGAACGACTCGCCTAGGCCGCCAGTGCTTCCAGAGGCGATGGCATTGTCGAGAGCTTCTTTCGAGGAATAAAGCTCGTGCACAATGACCAGCGTCTCGTCCCCTCTTTCTTCAAACGTCACCGTGGTGACAGGCCCACCTTCACCACCTTCCTCATTCGTCCACACCAGGCGCGAGTGAGGCGCCACTTCGATGTACCTACAGAAGAACTCCATCGGCTTCTCGGAGGCAGCGTGCCCGAACACGAAGCGATACATGCCTCCCTTATGAACATCCATCTTGCAGGAAAGGAAGTACAGTCCATGGGACTTGGCGTCCACCACGGCTGGAGCAGCTCGGGCTTTGTCCACGCTTCGAACACGATGCGTGCCGGGCCGCTGAAGATTCGGGTAACAACGGACTCACGCTCAGACATCCGTTCCGCAGTCGTGCTGTACTTCATGGGTGAAGGCTTACTTTCTTTCCTTGCGTCCATCGACCGCCTCCTTGCGTTTCAGTTCCTCCACAACTTTGTCCAACGCGTCGAATCGCGCGTTCCAG
>Ga0302233_10001149_pt1 | contig 19024 bp, 18 predicted proteins | sample II_Palsa_N3_1_FD_193516 | JGI IMG/M metagenome (GOLD analysis project Ga0302233, IMG submission 193516) | Peat permafrost microbial communities from Stordalen Mire near Abisko, Sweden - II_Palsa_N3_1 | ecosystem: Environmental > Terrestrial > Soil > Palsa > Peat permafrost | place: Sweden... | reverse complement strand
AAGTTATATGCGACAAGCTACACTAGATAGAGATACATAACGCCAAGGAGATTTCCCTGGCGTTTGCATTTAATCTTGCAAGCCAAGACCGTAACTCCTTTTACTACAATACTTTAGACGTAAAGTGTTAGATGGACACGGTAAACAACTGATAATAAATACTTAAGCAGCTAATGGGGGAGGGGGGGAGGGTACTTATGAGACCGGCTTAGCAGGAGTCTGAGCCTCTTCAAGGTCCGTACCCAGCAACCGCCGCAGAGGCTTCTGGATAGCCCGAAGCAAGGCACGTGCCGCAACCAGAGCAGACGCCAGCAGAACCAGCGCAACCGAGGCCGCGATTACCGGATGGTGCGTCGCAAACCACGTCAGCCCAACCGCTGCAACGTCTTCTGTCGAACTCAGCGCAATATTCGAAACCGGCTCCGGACTCGGTGTCACCGCCGCACGCAGCGCAGTCTTCGAGCCATGCGCTGCCAGTGCAACTGCCGCCCCAATGGCCGTCGCCAGCACCTGCATCTGCGGCGAAAGCTGAGAGCTCGCGTGATACGCCACCAGTGCTGCAATCGGGATTCGAATGACGGTATGTAAAGCGTTCCACACCATATCGAACGCCGGAATCTTATCCGCCACGAACTCGATCGCAAACATAATTCCGCACACCACCAGAACCCAGGTGTGCCCTAACGAATCCAGCCCAGGAGGCAGCGCAACCCACTGTGTACGCGCCAGCAAGCCAAGCGTCAACACGGTGGCATAGATATTCAACCCAGCTGCAAAGCTGGCCGCAATCACAAGCGCCGTAATGTTAGCTGGGCTAAAGCTCATTTGGCTGAAAGTGTAACCCCTCTGGAACGGAGCTGTGCACTTTTATTAATCGCCCGAAGGCTCTACTGGCGCACAGCCCGCTTGATCTGTGCGTACTGCATCAGAATGAAGCTGTCCGTCATTCCTGCGATGTAGTCAGCCACCACGCGAGCCAGACCCTGCTTCTCTACCGACTCGAAGTGGCTTACAGGCAGCTCCGCCGGATCGTTGATCCAGTAGTCGAACAGCGCCGTGACAACCTCCTCCGCCTTGTCATGCTCATGTTCGAGCGCTGGGCAAGTGTAGAGAGTGTCGTAGAGATACTGCTTCTCCTGCAGCCGCTGCGCCTCCACCTCAGGCGAAAACAAGGCCAGCCGGCTGGGGTGTCTGCGAATATCGGCAAGCGACTCAGCGCCAATGGCCTGCGTATTGAGAGCGGTATTTTCGATCAAATCGTCGGTAAGAATGTTCTGCATCAACTGCAGCGCCTCGTTGAACAGAAACTTCTCATCGACTCCAGCATGCTCTCGTTCCACGTTCTTGTAGCAGCGCGCGACGATCTCCACATGCTCGCAGATGTGGCCGATCTCAAGCAGTCCTGACTCGACGCCGTCATCAAGATCCGCCGTAAGATAGGCAATCTCGTCAGCCAGATCGATCAACTGCGCCTCCAACGGAGGACGTTGATCGAGCAGCAAGCCTTTCAGATCAGGATGCTTCTCGATGCTGTAGTCTCGCGAGTGTTTGATGATGCCCTCGCGAACGCCAAGCGTCAGGTTCAGTCCACGATGCGCGGCATATCGCTGCTCAAAGTGATCAACGATGCGCAAAGCATGGATATTGTGGTCAAAACCGCTGCCGTGTCTCTTCAGACACCAGTCAAGCGCCCGCTCCCCAGCGTGTCCGAACGGTGGATGACCGATGTCATGTACGAGCGCCAGCGTCTCGGCCAGATCTTCATGTAGACCGAGCGAAGCAGCAACCGCCCGCGCAATCTGCGCGACTTCGATCGTGTGGGTAAGGCGACTGCGAAAGTGGTCCGAAGCGCGGCTGGTAAACACCTGCGTCTTCCCTGCCAGCCGTCGAAAGGCCCGGGCCTGCACAATCCGTTCCCGGTCCCGCTGAAACGGCGTCCGTGAAGGCCGAAAAGGAGCAGGATACACACGAGTGAGCAGTAGGTCGCCCGGATCGGCAACGACCGCACAGCGATGGAGATCGATTGCCATGGTCAACTCTAGTGTAAACGGCAGAGGCCCCTCGAGATTTCTCGAAGGGCCTCTGCCGAATCACTAAAACACTATTTGACCGAAACAGTTCCAACCTTTGCCAGCTTCACCCGGGCGTTCTCGAGCTTGTGCTGCACCTTCGCAACATCCGCAGGATCTGCATCCGCTGGAAGTGAGCGGGAATACTCAGTCATTGAGCGCTCCCACTGGGCCACCGCCATCTTCAGGTTCCCGGTCTTTTCATAGACCTCACCAAGATGGTCGTGAACAGTAGGGTCGGTGTTGATCCTCTCATTGGCCTTGCGCAAATTTTCTTCAGCCAACGCATATTGACCAGACTTGTAATAAACCCAGCCAAGCGAATCCAGAAACGCGCCGTTCTGCGGATCGAGTTCGACCGCCTTCCGAATCAACGTCAAAGCTTCTGAAAGCCGAACGCCACGATCAGCCAACATGTAGCCAAGATAGTTGAGAACCGTAGCATTCTGCGGGTCAATCGCAAGCGCCTTGCGAAACTCCGCTTCGGCCAGATCGTACTGTTTCTGCCGGTCGTAAAGCGCGCCACGCAGAAACGCGACATAGAGCTTCTCGTCTGGCTTCGTCGCCAGCGCATCAGCACTTGTAAGCTCCGCCGAAGCCTCCTGATAACGCTTCAACCGCGTATAAATCTGGGCCAAAGCCAGGTGCGAATCGCGCTCATCCGCAGTTCCCTTCGTCGCCGCCAGTTGTGCGTTCGCCAGCGCGACACCTTGATCAAGCGAACCAGTATCAGCAAGCTGACCTGCGTACATCAACTGGATTCCATGATCGTTCGGCATCAGCTTGGCGATCTCAGCAGCAGCCGCTGTAGCTTCCTTCCACTGGTGAGCATCGCGGTACGCATCAATCTGCCCTTGATAACCGCTCTTGACGTAGTCGCCACCGAGTGCAGCCATCTGCTTGTAAGCAGCAACAGCCTCCGCAGTCTTGTTCTCCTCGTGGTAGATAATTCCAAGGCGATCTAGGAAGATCGACCGATTCGCCTTCTCTCCATCCGTATACTTTCCATCCGGATGCGCCGAATCTGCCACCAGCTTCGTCAGAACTCCAATCGCATCGTCGTACCGACCCAACGAGTCATAAATAAGAGCCTCATTGTAAGTAAGCTCAAGCGAGTCTGGAGCCAATGGTTTTGCCTTCTCCAAGGTCTTCAGTGCTTCGTCATAATGACCTTGTCTTCGCTCGATCTCGGAGATATGGATCTGTGACTGGGCGTCCTGCGGCTCGGCAGCGACGATGCCGTTTAGCACCTTGAGAGCCTCATCAAGTTGACCATCAGCAAGCAGAGCATTGGCAAGACCACGCTCAGTATCCAGATTGTCGGGCTCAAGATCCAGCGCTCGATGATAAGCCGCAATCGCATCCTTATTCTTTTTCAGCTGCTCATAACTGGCACCTAAAGCAAACTCAACGCGAGGCGAACGGTCATCAACCGGTACGGCATTCAACACATCCGCAGCCCGCTTCGGATCGCCTTGCTCGCTATAGAGACGTGCCATATTGAGCGCTACCTCTTCCGAATTTGCGTCAATACCCTGCGCCGCCTTGAACTGTGCCTCAGCTTTCCCGGAATCGTGATTGAGCCCGTACAGTTGACCCAACAAAAGATGCGTCTCAACATCGTTCGGCTTTAACTGGGCAAGCTTTTCGTACTCTGCTATTGCGAGTTGAAGCATTTGTCCTGATTGCGCACTCTGCATGTCTCCGAGCGACCGCAAATAGACCTTGCCCAGCAAGGTATGTGCTTCGACGTCATCAGGGTCCTTGGCCACCTGGTCTTTCGCGGCTGTCACTGCCTCGCGAATGCGGCCAATTTTGAAGTAGAGATCGGCTAGACCATCCTGCAAAAGGCGTGAATTCGAATCAGCATCCAAAGCCAACTTGTACTGTTCTACCGCTTGTGTTGCATAGTCCGACCGCCCCGCATTGACTGCCATGTCTTCATAAAGCCGGGCTAACCCATAGTGATAGTAGGAAGATGCACGGTCAGGAGAAGTAGAACTAGATACCAGATTCTTTGAGGAACCTTGAGCCGGAGAGGCCACTGTATAGACCGAGAAAAAAAGAACAGCAGCGGAAACTAGCCGAAGAGGTCGAAAAGATAAGGCACGTAATATGAGTGTCATGATGTAGTTTCCTGTGCCGACGGAATAGAAGTCGAAGCATGCGGCCAAACACTGGTTAGACGATGCCGTCTGCAGATTGGATGCAGGCGGCTTAGAATAGCCATTTGCACAGCATGGCCGCGATTATATCCGTCATTAGCACAAACCCGAATATTATCCGTGGCGGAAATGCCTAACGCCTGTAAAAGCCATCGCCACGCCCAGCCTGTCTGCAGCCTCGATCACCTCGGCATCCCGCACTGACCCACCTGGCTGAATCACCGCTGTGGCACCAGCCTGCGCGACGACTTCTAGACCATCGGCGAAAGGGAAAAAGGCATCCGAGGCTGCAACTGTGCCGTTTAACGGCAAGACGGCTTTCATCGCGCCAAAGCGTGCTGCATCGACCCTGCTCATCTGACCTGCCCCGATACCGACTGTCTGACCGTGTCCGTCGCTGAACTTTGCATAGACAATTGCATTGGATTTGACGTGTTTGCATACACGCCAGGAAAACAGCAGTGCGCGCAGCTCTTCTGTAGTGGGCTTGCGTTTTGAGACTATTTGTAACTCTCCTTCACTGATATGCAACCGATCGGCGTCCTGAACCAGCAAGCCACCGGAAACCTGTTTCAAGATTCGTGGGGTATCTATGGGCGAAATCGCTATAAGCCTAAGATTCTTTTTGCTCGCAAAGCGTTCCAGCGCCTCAGCCGTAAAAGAAGGTGCGACGATCGCCTCCACAAAGAGTTTGGCAATCTCTTCAGCCGCCTCGGCATCTACCTCACGGTTGATGCCGATCACACCGCCAAAAGCCGAAACCGGATCAGCTTCAAGTGCCCGCCGATAGGCTTCAACGACGGTGGCTCCTGTCGAAGCTCCACACGGGTTGGTGTGTTTTATGATGACGACTGCGGTCTCATCGAACTCACTTACCAACTCCCAGCAAGCATCCAAATCTACAATATTGTTGTAACTAAGATCCTTACCCTGAAACTGCTTAGCGTTAGCTACTCCTTTTTCGCTACCGTCCGTATACAAAGCAGCTTTCTGATGCGGGTTTTCGCCATAGCGAAGTGTTTTGGAAAGCGGGTCAATGACGCGAATTGTTGTTGGCAGCTGCTCCTTCGAAAAGATAGCTGCGCCGCCAGGATTTTCAATGGTTTCCAGCGTCGTTGCGATGCCTGCATCGTAAGCGGCCGTAATTGCAAAGGCTGTCTTGGCTAGTCTCCAGCGCGTTGCAAAACTCAGACTGCCGGAGTTAACGGTCATCTCCTCGGACAATCGAGAGTAATCTGCAACAGAGGTCACAATAGCAACGTCGGCGAAGTTTTTCGCCGCAGAACGGACCATTGAAGGTCCCCCAATATCAATGTTTTCGATTACTTCTGCGAAAGAAACCCCAGGACGATTGGCCGTGTTCTCGAACGCATAAAGATTGACCACCACCATATCGATCGACTCAATCTGATGCTCGGCAACTGAAGCCATATGTCCCGCGTTATCACGAATATGGAGGATCCCCCCATGAACCTTCGGATGAAGCGTTTTGACACGACCATCAAGCATCTCGGGAAACCCGGTAAGGTCACTTATATCGCGAACTGGAAGGCCCACATCGCGTAGAGCGCGTGCGGTTCCGCCCGTTGAAACGAGGTCTACACCGAAAGAGGCGAGGACTCGAGCGAAGTCTACGAGACCAGTCTTATCGGTCACTGAGAGTAGTGCGCGGCGAATCTTTCGAAAATCGGTAGGTACAGCTAGGGGATCAATTTTGTGCTCAATCATCACTTGACTATTCTAAGCCAGCAAAAGCTACTACACGCGGTCATAAGATAACTGAGCCTGTGAGAGAACTTACATGAAGGACTTCATGAGCTAAACACCATCGCTTTAGCCCATTCGCGATGTTTTCAACTGCGCGCGGATCTGCATAACTGGCTGTCCCAACTTGCACAGCTGTCGCTCCGGCCATCATGAACTCCACAGCATCCTCGGCACAAACAATCCCCCCCATGCCGACAATAGGAATCGTTACATTCTTCGAAACCTCATGCACCATCCTGACCGCAATGGGTTTAATCGCGGGCCCAGAGAGGCCGCCGGTAACGTTGGCGATACGAGGACGACGCGTCTCGACATCGATAGCCAAGGATACGAATGTGTTGACGAGTGAAACTGCGTCAGCTCCACCATCCGCAGCGACACGAGCCATCAACCCAATGTCAGTGACATTAGGGGAAAGCTTGACCATCAGAGGCCTGCGCGAGGCCGCCTTGCATCGTGCGACCAACTCCCAAAGCTCCGGCGGATCAGTCCCGAAAACCATACCTCCGTGGCTGGTGTTGGGGCAGCTCGCATTCAGTTCATACATTGCTATATCTGGGGCATCGTTTAGAGCTTGAATGACCTCGAGGCAGTCCCCTATGGTGAAACCAAAGACATTCGCAACGATGATCGTACCTTTGACTTTCCTCAACTTAGGAAGTTTTTCGGCAATAAATGCTCGAACCCCCATATTCTGTAGCCCAATTGCATTCATCATCCCTGCAGGAGTTTCGATGATTCGTGGAGCAAGATTGCCCGCCATCGGCTCACGCGAAAGGCCTTTGGTGACGAACCCTCCTATGCGATCAAGAGAAACAATATCCTCGAATTCGATCCCGTATCCAAAGGTTCCACTTGCAGCAATCACCGGCGAGCTAAACTCAACGCCAGCGACAGTAACCCTCATATCCAGGCCTTTCGTTCGTGCAGTCGCGGTCACCGTCCTGATCCCATTCCCATGTTTTAACTAGTGTAGCGGTACTTCAACGCACAGCAGCATTAGCTGATCGTATCGCCTCAGTTAGGAGGCGTCCGACACTGGCCGCGGCACATTGACTCCTAAAATAGACTCGAACTTAGAAGCAGTATCTACATCTACTGGCGCGACCTGCTCGCGATGCACTCCAGACAAATCTTCCCGAAGAAACCCAATAGTACATGCCGTTATTACCCAAAGAGCCAAATTACTACGCCCTTAGGCTGCATGGGCATCAGTACGTGCCGAATATGCAGTGAATGGAAGACGAACCACAATAGAAGAGCAAGAAAAGACTTCGCATCAATCAATAGGGTAGCCGGAAGCATTGCGGAGAAATCCAGGGCCGCATCTGCAGGAAGACGCTAAAATGCATAGTGATGATTGATCTTGCATTTGTTCGGGCTAATTTGGCGTTTGTTGAAGAGAAGTTGCGCAATCGGGGAATGGATCCCTCACTCACACTCGGTAACTTTATCGAGGTCGATCGCGCGAGGCGCGAGGCTATCACTCGAGTAGAAACTCTAAAGGCCCAGCGAAATCGACTCACAGAAGAAATCGCAAAGCTAAGACGTGAAGGAGCAGATACAACTGCGCAGACTGATCAGACGCGTGCTCTGAAATCTGAAGCGGAGTCGCTCGAAGCCTCTGCTGTCGCTTCCGACGAGCGGCTAAAAGAGATACTCCAGGCGCTCCCCAACCTTCCTCAGGACAGCGTTCCCACCGGACAATCAGCCGCCGACAACAAACAGGAGAAGGTCTGGGGGGAAAAGACGAGCTTCGACTTCCCCGCAAAACCTCACTGGAATTTGGGCGAAGCGCTGGGCATCCTCGACTTTGGACGTGCCGCCAAAATCTCGGGCTCCCGTTTTGTTGTCCAATTCGGTCAGGGTGCACGCCTTGAACGTGCCCTCGCTAATTTCATGATTGACCTTCACACACGCGAGCATGGCTATACCGAAGTCCTGCCGCCGTACATGGTCAACTCTAAGTCCCTTTTTGGTACCGGACAATTGCCAAAATTTGCGGAAGATCTCTTCCATTGCGATGACAACGGCTACCAACCCGGGATCTACCAAGAGAGCGACCACTGGCTCATCCCTACCGCGGAGGTTCCGGTCACGAACCTGTTTCGCGACGAAACTCTTGACGAATCGCAGCTTCCAACTTCCTTTTGCGCCTACACTCCCTGTTTTCGTTCCGAGGCAGGCTCCTATGGCAAGGATGTTCGTGGCATGATCCGCCAACACCAGTTCCAGAAAGTTGAGTTGGTCAAGTTCGTACGTCCGGAAGACTCCGACGTCGAGCACGAACGTCTTACTCGTCACGCCGAGACCGTTCTTGAACGCCTCGGCCTCCCTTATCGCCGGATGCTACTTTGCACAGGCGATATGGGTTTTTCTGCTGCAAAAACCTATGATCTGGAAGTGTGGCTGCCCGGTCAGGAACTCTACCGGGAGATATCCTCCTGCTCCAACTTCGAGTCCTTCCAGGCCCGCAGGGCTAACATCCGTTATCGTCCGGCCGCTGCAAAGAAAAGTGAGTTTCTTCACACACTCAATGGGAGTGGGCTTGCTGTTGGCCGCACCTACGTGGCAATTCTTGAGAACTATCAACAGGCTGACGGCACCGTAAAGATTCCAGACGTATTAGTACCCTATATGAACGGCGATACGATCATTAGTAAGCAACAAGGCAGGAGCTAATCCATGTTCAAACTCATTCGCAACTACATCTTCTGGGCCTATGAACGTGGCAGCTTCCATTACGACGTGATGGTAACGGCGATCCTCATCTTTATGTTCGTCTCGCCGCACCTTATTGACTTCAAAGACAAGCCGGTTGAGACGGTTGCTCTGCATGCGAGTGAAGTGTTGGTCCGGGAAGCCGGAACTTCCGGCGGAAGTAGCCGCTTCATCTACCAGGTTCGCGCAGATGATATGAGCGGTGCCAGCACCGATGCGGAACGCCGAACCGCGATCTTACGAGTGATCGAGCCGATATCTGGTGAAGTGTCGCTTGAGCGGTATGAACCAGTCCAGAACGCACAGGGCAAAATCATTGCCTATAACGCCTGGGTACTCCGCTAGTCCGAAAAGCATCCAACTTCCAGGAGCCCTCTGATCTATGACAGTCTTCCGCCGTGTCGCTGCAACACTTTTTCTATCCTCCATCGTTTCAGCTCTCGCCACAGTTGCTGCGGTTGCCCAGCCGAAGCCCGGACATCTTGATGAGGTGCTTCGGCAGATGGATGCGGCGAGCTTGAAGTTCGAGTCGGCTGAAGCCACTTTTCAGTGGGATCTTTATGAAAAGGTTGTGCAGCAGACGACTACGCAGAAGGGCACCATTTACTTCAAAAAAGAGGGGACTAAGACCGTGATGGGGGCGAAAGTCACGTCCCCCTCCATCAAGATTCTGGAGTATCGGAACGGGATCCTGACTCTGTTCGATCCTGGTACCGATCACGAGACCATCGTTACTCCTAAGGGAAATCAGGCGCAGATGGAGAGTTTTCTTACGCTCGGGTTCGGTGGAAGCGGCAAGGAGATGGCCAAAGCTTGGACGATTTCGGACTTAGGGGACGAGACACTAAACGGCGTGCCGACGGCCAAGCTGGATCTGGTTCCGAAAGACCCAGCAGTTCGAAATAACTGCACGCACATGACGATCTGGGTGGACCCTGTTCGCGGTATTACGTTAAAGCAGAGTTTCTACATGCCGTCGGATGACTATCGGACCGCGGTGTACTCGAACATAAAGTACAACCAGGCCGTCGATACGAAGCCATATCAGATCAAGACTGACAGCAAGACGACGACAGACTCCCACTAGTTCTAAGTATCGAAGTACGGCAGTACTGCAGGGAGCAAAAACTAGACGTCGATCAGAAACTGACCATCGCGCATGATCTGCTCTTCGCCCTGTGCGTCACCGAGCCAGATGCTGAATTCGAGTCCAACGACGTCGATGTGGGTGGAGGATTTCCAGGGGGCTCCGGTGTGGGCGCCGTAGGGGTCTCCAAAGGCGATGTGGATGCCGGGGAACTTTTCGTCCTGAAGGATGTTGCCGATGACGCGGTCGACGCCGATGTTGGTGCCGATGGCGAACTCGCCCACGCGGTCAGAGTTTTCGTCGGTGTGGGTATAGGCCCAGAAGTCGCGTTCGAGGGCTTTGTTTTCGCTCGTAACGCGCGTGATGCGGTTGCCTTCGATATTGATGGTGAGGGGGTGCGCGCGGAGGATGCCGTAGCGGGCGCAGAGGAAGTCGCCTACGACGCCATCGACTACAAAGACGCCGTTGACTTCGCCAGGTGCGGTGAAGCACTCGCCGCCGGGCAGGTTGCCCCACTTTTCGGTGCTGATGATGCCGGAGGTCTTGAACCAGCGGTAGTCCGGGTTGAGTTGCGCGTGGATGTCGGTGCCGGCGGGGGTGGTGGCGCGGACGTAGGTGGCGGCGCGGACCCTATCAAGGACGGCTTGCGAGAGGCGGTCGATGGCAAGGAAGTCGGCACGCATACCCTGGGTCATGATCTCGGGGGTGATGTTGACCATGTGGGCGTGGCGCATGCGGCGGCGGTTGACGACGTCGGTCATCTGCATGCGGCTGTGGAGTTCGTTGGGCTGGACTTCGACGGCGAAGATGCTGACTTGCGAGGACTCCATGTCGTCGAGGATAGCGGTGGGCAGATCGATTAAAGGGCGAGGGGCGAGAGCTTCGAGGACGAAGGCGTTCCAGACGCAGCCGATGCGCTCGAGCTCAGAGACGAGCGACGCGGCGATGGTAAGGCAGCTCTCGTCGGTGATGAGCGTTACTTTTTCGTTGGGCTGGATACGTAGGCAGGTTGTGACGGCGTTGCGTGCACCGGCGGTGAATTCCTGCGGGAATGCGGTGGTGCGGAGATCTGGTGCTGCTGGTGTTGCCTGATCGACCATAAATGCTGCCTTCCGGATAAAACTTCTTTCTAAGATAGCTTGTTACTGTTGAGTTACAGGAGAAAAAGGAGTTGAGAGGGTATCTGCTGCTCCCCCTCCCCAGCACTTTTGCGCTAAAGTCTTCCATCTTTGAGGCTTAGGTTTGGACTTTCGTTTTGGCTTAGATCGACTTTGAAGCAAAGTCTTGAAAAAACAGATGCTTCTTTGATGACTGCCTGTAAAGTCTTCATTTCATTGGCTTCTTGAAAACGAAAACCCCGACACGAGGTCGGGGCACTCTTTAGTCCTGTTCTAATTATATCGGGTTTGACAGGGTATTGTGCCATGCGAATCTCCTTGTCTGGCGCGGGGATTTGTGATTTTGGGGCTTGACAGGTTTTGTCCAAAAGAAAACACGCCTGCAAAAGATCCTCCTGACCACATATCGTTAGAGAAGGAGATCCTTAAACTGCACCATGGAGGGTGACGCTGGAAAGCACATTTGACGTTATCGTCGTCGGCCTGGGTGCGATGGGGAGCGCTGCGGCGTACCAACTATCGAAGCGAGGTGCAAAGGTGTTGGGGCTGGAGGCGTTTACTCCCGCTCACGATAAAGGGTCGTCGCATGGGGAGTCGCGCATTATCCGGCAGGCTTACTTCGAAGACCCTGCCTATGTTCCGCTCGTTCTGAGGGCCTACGAGCTTTGGGATCAGTTGCAGGAAGAGAGTAACGAGAGCCTGTTGCACATCACAGGCGGAATTGCTATCGGACCTCTCAGCGGAACGCTCGTGGCTGGCTGCTTAAGAAGCGCGACGACGCACGGACTTGGACACGAACTATTGGACTCTAACCAGATGCGTCGGCGTTTTCCGCAGTTTGCGCTGGCAGACGATGAAGTAGGTTTCTATGAAGAGAACGCGGGATACCTTAAGCCTGAGGAATGTATCAGGCAACACCTACGCGGTGCATCCAAGCGCGGAGCAGATCTTCGTTTTGAAGAACCTATGCTTTCGTGGACAGCTGCTCCAGATGGTGACGGGGTAAGTGTTACAACGGACAAGCACACCTATCATGCAAGATCATTGGTGCTTTCTGTCGGCTCCTGGTTCGCGGAGTTGGTACCAGACGTTGCGATGCCTGTCGTCGTCTCGCGCAGGGTGCTGTTCTGGCTTAGGCCTCTTTACGAATCTTCCAACTTTGACCGTGGCGTGTTCCCGATCTTCCTTTGGGAGCCTGAGGGATCTCCGTTGTTCTATGGCCTTCCACGAATAAGCGAGAATGGGAGCCCAAAGGTGGGGATTCATTCAGGTAATGAGATATGCACGCCGTCGACAATTGACCGGCGCATCCATCCGCGTGATGAATCAGCAATCAGGTCCGCTATCGGGACCAGAATTCCAGCGCTCAATGGCGAGATCTCTCACACAGCGACCTGCATGTACGCGATGACTTCGGACGAACACTTCATTATCGACAGGCACCCTAACTACCCGCAGGTGAGCCTTGCAGCTGGATTCTCCGGTCATGGTTTCAAATTTTCTTCCGTGGTTGGAGAGATTCTCTGCGACCTCGCGATGACGGGAAAGACCTCAAACGAAATCGGCATCTTCTCAGGTTCCCGATTTCGTAAGCAAGGATAGATTTTCAGAGGCCTGCGCGGGTTTCGGCGGCCATGTAGTCGACGACGGATTTGAGGTTGCCGGTTTCTCGAAAGACTTTGAGCTGGCGGTCGGCACCGGAGCCTTCGCGGAGCATGGTGTGGATGTAGTTGATCTCGGTGCGGCTGCCTAGCTCGTCGAGGACGTCATCGACAAAGGCGAGGTATTCCAGGATGAGCTCGCGGACGGGGACCTCGGCCTGTTTACCGAAGTCGATCATCTTGCCATCGAGGCCATAGCGGACGGCGCGGAACTTGTTCTCCATGAGGAGGGCGCGGGAGTACTGGCGGTAGTCGATGTTCTTCGAGTGAAGGTGCCAGAGCTTGCAGGCGGTGGCCTGGATGAGCGCGGCGATGGCGATGGACTCGTGGGCGCGGAGGGGGATGTCGCAGATGCGGACCTCGACGGTGTCGAAGAAGGGGTGAGGGCGGACGTCCCACCAGATTTTCTTTGCGTTGTCGATGGAGTTGGTTTTGATGAGGAGATTTACGTAGCTTTCGAACTCGGAGTAGCTGGCGAAGCTGTCAGGGAGATTGGTGCGGGGGAAGTTTTCGAAGACCTTGGCGCGGTAGCTCTTGTAACCGGTTTCCATGCCGAGCCAGAAGGGGGAGTTGGTGGAGAGCGCAAGGATGTGCGGGAGGAAGTAGCGGAGCGAGTTCATGATGCGGATTGCGGCTTCGCGGTCTTCGATGCCGACGTGGACGTGGAGGCCGAAGATGAGGTTGGCGCGGGCGACGAGTTGGAGGTCCTCGACGACCTGGGCGTAGCGGGGATCGGGGTAGATCTCCTGGACGCGCCAGTCGGCGAAGGGATGGGTGGCTCCGGCGATGAGGAGGAGATTGTGCTCTTCGGCGAGGGCAATCATGTTGCGGCGGAGGTCGAAGAGGTCCTCTTGCGCGACTTGGATGTTGCTGCAGATGCGGGTGCCGACTTCGATGACAGATTGATGCATCTCGGCCTTGACGCGCTCTTCGAGGCGGAGCTTGCCCTTGGCGAGCATCTCGGTGGCGATGTGCGAGCGCAGATCGCGGGATTCCGGGTCGACTGTCTGGTACTCTTCTTCGATGCCTAGCGTGAAGGATGGCCGCATACAGTCTCCGCTTACTGTTGTGAGTCAGAAGAGTAACACTTTGGCTTTGTGACGAAGTGAGGGCGAAGCTACTCGGCTTTTTTTGCTTTCTTCTTCGCTGCCTTTTTCGGTGAAGATTTGGCGCTCGGCTTGGAGTCTGATTTGGATGTTTCTTTTTTAGGCGAGGGCGCCAGGAAGGCGGACCAGCTCATCTCAGATTTCGTTTTGTCAGATTGGGCTTTCTTTACGGCGAGCTTTGCTACCTTGTCGACGATCCATTCGAAGCTCTCTTTGCCTACGGAGTGGAGGTCGGCGTCGGGTGCGGGGTTCATGAAGTCGATGGCGTAGGGGATGCCGTCTTCGACGGCGAACTCGACGGTGTTGAGATCGTAGCCGAGGGCTTTGCAGAGGGTGAGGGCGTCCTTTTCTACACGCTTGAGGAGCTTCTTGTCGTACTCCGGGGGATCGAGGACGTAGCGATGCTCGTGGGGGCGGCGCGGATCGTAGGGCATGATGCGGACGTCAGTTTGGCCGACGACGTAGCAGCGGAAGTACTCCTTGAAGTTGACGGCGGCCTGGAGGGTCATGCAGAGATCGCGGGTCTGGTCGTAGGCGTGGAAGAACTCGTCGCGATTGTGGACGTGGAAGACGTCACGCCAGCCGCCTCCGTCGTGAGGCTTGAGGAAGGCGGGAAAGCCGACATAGTCGAAGATGCCGTCCCAGTCGAGAGGAAACTGCAGGTTGCGGAGGGAGCGCTCGTTGATCTGGGGTGGAAATTTTTTGTGAGGGAGAAGGACGGTTTTGGGAACGGCTACGCCTAGTTTGTGGGCGAGGGCGTAGTTGAAGAACTTGTCGTCGGCGGACCACCAGAAGGGGTTGTTGATGATCTGCGTGCCGGTGAGAGCCGCATTTTTGAGGAAGGCGCGATAGAAGGGCATGTCGTGCGAGATGCGGTCGACGATGACCGCGTAACCGGAGGATGCGGCCATGTGTACGCCGCCAACACAGACGAACTCAGCTTGAATTCCTTCGATCTCCATGGCGTTGATGCGGTCAACTAATGCGCCGGGAAAGGTATTTTCCATTCCGAACAGAACACCGATCTTCTTCACTGATTCCTCCATAGGTGGGTTTGTAGAAGAGGTTTGCCCGGTGAACTAGAGATAGGTCTGTAGCATTCTCTGCCACCAGGGCCAGTCGTGGCCTGTGTTGTCGCCCCATACGTCGAGACGGACGGGGATACTCTTGTTGTGAAAGATCTGCGCCATGCGTTCATTTTCGTTCCAGCACTGGTCGTGAACACCGGTGGCGAGAACGTAGGTGTTGCGGCGGTAGCGGTCGAGATACCAGGAGTCGCCGATGTTGGGGAGGTAGTGCATGGGGATGTTGAAGTAGCAATCGTCGTCGTAGTAGCCGCGAAGAAAATTTGACGGGTCGAAGGCTCCGCTCATGGAAAGCATTCCGGTGAAGACGTCAGGGTGGCGGAGCGCGATGTTCATGGCGTGATAGCCACCGAAGCTGGTACCAATGGCACCAAGGCCTGAGTATTGGTTGAGCTGACGGATGAGGGGAACCACCTCATTCATGATGTAGTTGCCGTACTGCACCTGACGAGCGATGCGCCAGCGGGGCTGGACATCGCGGTTGTACCAGCTTTCGCCGTCGACCGAGTCGACGCAATAGAGCTGGAGGTGGCCGTGTTCGAGTTTGTCCTGAACGGCGCTGACCATGTGGCGGTCCTCAAACTCGTAGAAGCGGCCGCAGGATGTGGGAAAGACAACCGCGGGGTAGCCCGCGTGTCCGAAGACGAGCAGCTCCATATCGCGCCCGAGGGAGGGGGAGAACCATTTGTGGTATTCGCGTTTCATCGAGCTCCCTCTGCTAGTCTGATGCAATCGTAGTTTATTGGAGCAGCTTCTTTCGCATTGAAACAATCATCGCCATCTCATTCCATTCCTTCGCTTAAACCGCTTGAGCGTGAGCTTGCCGACGTCAGTTTGCCTGAAGAGGCGATGACAGAGCATACCGCAGACGAACTCGATTCCAATCCGAGATACAGCGTGGCTGAGTTTCATTCGAGAATTTTGCCGGATGACCGAGTTGTTTCGGTTTACCTGCCGCCTCAGTATTTGGAAGAGGAGGAGCGGCGCTTCCCTGTCTTCTATCTACATGATGGGCAGAATCTCTTTGATGTCAGAACCTCATACATCGCAGGACGGACCTGGAACGCGCATACGACGGCGGACCGGTTGACGCTGGCTGGGGAGATTGAACCGGTGATTCTAGTAGGTATTGCAAACACGGGGCTTCGTCGAATGGCGGAGTACACGCCGACGCGTGACTTCAAGATGGGTGGAGGCGAAGGACGCAGCTATGGACGGCTTCTGGTTGAGGAGCTGAAGCCGCTAATCGATGGCTCGTATAGAACTTTGACGGAAGCAGAGAATACTGGACTGGGCGGATCGTCGCTGGGCGGCCTTATCTCGCTTTATCTTGGGTTCTCGTATCCGGCTGTTTTTGGCAAGTTGGCTGTCATGTCTCCTTCGTTATGGTGGGATCAACGAAGTATTTTGCGGACGATCGATCTGCGGGATCCGAAGCCTGATTTGCGTATCTGGCTGGATATGGGAACCGCTGAGGGGGTTCGGCATGTGCGGGACACGGACATGTTGGAGCGCATCCTGTTGAAGCATGGTTGGAAAGCTGGGAAAGACCTTGTTTATGAGAAGGTTGATGGAGCAGTTCACGATGAGAATGCGTGGTCGGAACGCTTTGGGGCTGTGTTGCGGTTTCTTTTCCCCTCAGACTAAGAGAATTACGGTTCTTCGTTGCGAAAACCTTCATTTTCAGCCATACTTAGATGTTGGGTGATGTATCTAAGTCCCTGTCCAAGAAAAGATCGACAGCGTGGCTATGTGACCCAAACCAAAAATGTTTTGAAAGGCATTGCCCGTGTTGATGATTCGTTTGGCGCGCGTTGGAGCGCGTAAGCAGCCGCACTACCGCATCGTTGTTATTGAGAAGGACCGTGCCCGTAACGGCCGTTCGGTCGAAGTAGTGGGAACGTACAACCCTCGCACCAACCCTGCGACCGTAGATTTGAAGCGTGACCGCATTGACTACTGGACCGGGAACGGTGCGCAGCTCTCTGAGCGCGTAGGCAAGTTGATGGCACAAAAGCCGGCAGAAGCTGTTGCTGTCGCTTAAGGGTTACTAGTCAATGCTATCTTTGGGCATGAGGTAATGGTTCCCAAAGATAGCTGACACAATAGGTTCGTTGAAGCACGACCTGGCACGGTTTCACGTAGACTCCTTGGTATTGCACAGTCGAAATGCAGTGGCCTTGCAAAGCAGAAGGCCCGGGGTTTAAAGCCCTGGACTTCCTGCGACCGGTGTGTCGCTCGTTGCAGCACTTCCTGGAAGATCTCGCAGTAGACGAGACTAAGGGAAAGAGCTTGAGCGTCTCGCCGTGACTCCCAGACCCAGAAGGTGTGTGATGACCCAGGCAACTCAGTTTCCTACAGGGGACAGCCCTGTAAAGAACATGACAGATCTTGTTGCAGAGATAGCTCGTGCCTTGGTAGATGACCCGGACAGCGTCTCAGTAGAGGCTATCGAAGATGGCGAATGTACTGCGATTCGTCTACGGGTGGCGGCCAGCGATGTTGGTAAAGTGATCGGCAAACAAGGCCGCACAGCACGTTCAATGCGGACAATTCTTAGCGCGGCCAGCATGAAACTCAAGCACCGGTTTTCGCTCGACATCGTGGAAGAGGATCATCCACCTGCACCGTAAAGTTCAGAACATCTTGCAGGGTCTGAGCGTGTGCATCTCCTCAAAGATTGCTCTATGACGCAGACCACTCCAGCATGGATTGTGTTGGCACACCTGCTTCGGCCGCAAGGTCGCAAAGGCGAGGTGCTGGCAGAACTGCTTACCGACTTCCCCGAACGATTCGAGGAGAAGACGAGAGTGTTTCTCGCTCCCTCGGGCTTTGATGGAGAGGAGTCGGCGGCACGTGCGGCGGAGGTAGCGGCATTTTGGCTTCCTGTGGGTAAGAATGAAGGCCGCATTGTGCTGCACTTCGCGGGCATCGAGACGATCTCAGACGCTGAAACGATCGCCGGGTTGGATGTGCTTGTACCGCGCGAAGAGCGTGTCGCGCTAGAGGACGATTCGGTTTACATCAGCGAGCTAATTGGCTGCACGGTCTATGACGGCGCGATAGCGGTGGGTGTCGTCGAGGATGTTCAGTTCGCGACGACTGCAGATGGAGCGCGACGGCTTAGCGACGCTGCTCCGCTGCTGGAGGTAACGTCGATGACAGGCGATGAGGTCCTCATCCCGTTTGTAAAGGCATTTCTAGTTGCTGTGAATACAGAGGCCAAACGAATCGAGATGAAGTTGCCGGAAGGTCTGGTCGAAGTTAATCGAAGCTCGAGCGAGAAGAGCTAAAGCCGGTTACCGGAACTTTCAAACTAGAAGTGGTAGGCCACGCCGAACGAGAGAATCGGGTAGATCGGAATCTTCTTGAAGAGTTCGTTGGCCTTCTGCACCTCTCGATTGAGACGGCTCTGGGCGTCGGAGTCGTCGGCGAAGCTGAAGCACCCATCGCTGGTGCAGGCGGTCCCGGTCAGATTAGCGCTGGCTGTTGCGGCTCCTGTGTAGGCAGCCCCTAGTTCAAAGGGAACAGAGATACGCCGGCTTGAACGAGGTAGCACGTTACCAAACCCTACCAGCAGTAGCGGGGAGAGCGAGTGGGGGAAGACGACTGACATCTTGCCATTTACGGGATCACCGATACTGTTGGTAAACGTTTCGTCGCCAAATGTGAAGTTCTGACCTGGCGATACGGTTAGAGCGGCGGAACTGGTGTTGCGAAGATAGAGCAGACCGGGGCTGATGTGAAAGGAATGGACGCCTGGAAACCAATCAAGAGTGGTCTGCGACGATCGCACGTGGAAGTTAACGTTGTAACTGACGCCATCGAAGTCGAAGGGATAGGCAACAGTGGCAAAGTTAAAACCAGAGCGCAGATTGAAGCTTCGAGCCAGTGGAGTTGCAAGTTCTGCTCCTACTCCCATCGTGTTCAATTTGATGCCGAAGGCTGCTGTTCGAAATGGCCTTTGGGAGGGCAGTTCCTTTTTGACTGGGGGCACGGGAGGGACTTGGACAACTCCTTCAGCTCCGTCTCTGCTAACAGATTCGTATGCTTTGGAGAGAGAGGCAAAGTTGCTTGAAGTTGACGACAGACTTGCGAGTTGTGTGGGCTCCGTCGAATTTGTGAGGATCGAAGACGTGGGCTCCTGAGCTGTAGCCGCTGCCGAGGCTACAAGGAAAAGCATCAGCAACATCAGGAGAGCAGCGTCTTTTCGTTGAGGCATGATGAACACTTTTTGATTGGCGC
>Ga0302233_10001146_pt1 | contig 19060 bp, 30 predicted proteins | sample II_Palsa_N3_1_FD_193516 | JGI IMG/M metagenome (GOLD analysis project Ga0302233, IMG submission 193516) | Peat permafrost microbial communities from Stordalen Mire near Abisko, Sweden - II_Palsa_N3_1 | ecosystem: Environmental > Terrestrial > Soil > Palsa > Peat permafrost | place: Sweden... | reverse complement strand
GTGCCGATCACGTCGCTCATGGGAACAGAGCAAATCATCGCCGAGGCGCTGGAGAAAGGGCGTGTTGAACCACACCCCGACTGGGCCCTGTTTGAGGTCGTGACCGACTTTGGCATTGGTACGCGTACTACGAATATCGTTTGCTAAAGAGAATTCCGTAGAACGTCCCATCAAGCAGTACGAAAAGATCACCGACATTGTCTACTCGTGGGGCATCGAATCGACCAACCAGGTCCTTCTGCGCCAGTACCCCGACAAGCGCCACCTCAATGCTGTCAAGACCACGAGCGAGTTCCCTCGCATGAGTGGTGTCATTCACCTCGAGACGGGCCCGGGCAAGTGGCTCAAGCGATACTTTGAGCTCAAGTTTTCGGGCATCTACCACTACAAGGATACCAAGGTAGGACATCCGTGACCAAACGAAACTGACGTCTCTTCACCGTGATCAGCTCCAACAAGAAACCTTTTTCTGCTCGTGGAGTCAGGTAGAGGTCTACGAGGTTATCGTTGCTCGCAAGAAGGCGCCAACCAAGTCTGTGTTTGCACTCAAGATGGCGGAACGCTTGACCAACAGTATGTGGCACTTGCAGAGCGGTTGTGTTTCTAAGCATACGATGTGGCAGCCACCGATCTCTCCGAGTATTGTCGCTTCCTAGCCTGCGAAAACGACAAGGTCATGCAGGAGTGGATTGGTGCCATCCGCAACGCCAAGAACCGCAAGTTTCTCGAAGATCACCCAGAGTACCTCTCCGACATCAACCTACTCAAGGTCTCGGCAGAGAAGGAGGTGCTCAACTCGCTTCGCGATGGCATGAAGAAGACTGAAAAGGTACAGTTGGAAAAACAGCAAGCCAATGTAAGTAACCATTTTTTTTTTACCCCTCCCCAGTCCGAGAAGCACGGACAGGCCGCCGCTATCGATATTGAAAAGCAACGCAAGGAGGAGCTCCAGGTCTTGCTTCAAAAGGCAGCCGAACTCAAAGCCCAAGGTCTTATCCCTGCCAGTGCTCATGTCCCTACGCTGGCGACATCAGCCCCTGCACAAGCTGCCCCTGAGCCTCTGCAGCAGCCTCCGTCGCCTGTGATCGAGGAGGCGCCCGCGCCGGTCGTGTCCCACTTTACGCAAGCGCCCGCGCCGGTCGTGTCCCACTTTACACAAGCGCCCGCGCCGGTTATGCAGCCCGCGCCGGCCTCGATGCCATCTATCCCTGCGGGTCTTCCCGTCGGCATCCCTGCACCACTCACCAACAAGGCCAAGCGTCAGTCTCTTTCTGGCGCAGACCTTGCCCAACTCGCCCTGCCAACGTCTCTGCCGCCTCCACCTCCCGTCAGCTCTTTCCAGCAAGGACCCCCTGTGCCGCTCGCGCGCAAGCCCAGCCTGGGAAGCATCCAACTACCTCCCGATCTCCCCGTTTCGAGCCCACCGCCTGCAGGTCCGCCAGTGCCGCTCGCGCGCAAGCCCAGCAGCGGCAATATCCAGCTTCCTGCCGATCTGCCATCTTCTCCGCCGCCGGTGCCACTCACACGCAAGCCCAGCCTCGGCAACATCCCGCCGCCCACGTTTGCGCAGGATCTTCCAAACAAGGCGCCGCCTCCAAAACCGGTTAGTCCTTTTGCAGTGCCCCCGGTGGCCCCCAAGCCCATCAGTGCGTTTGCCGCTCCCGCATCGGCCGAGGAGTCGTACGCCGAACTTGCCACGTCACCTCCCAATGTGCCACCGCTCTTCAAAAAGCCCTCCTTTGGTGCCATGCCGGATGCGATTGCACAGGGCGGGTAAGAATCATTGGTACAGTGTTTGTGCTTCTAACATATTGAGTTTAAAAAGTGCGCCCGTTATCCCGCCGTCCACAACCAAGCCCTCCCCTCCTGCCCTTGCGAACAAGCCCAAGACACCTCCTCCCGTCGGGTATTTATTTATTTCTTTTTTGAAAAGTTTTTTTGATGAGGTCGTCGGTTTGAATCAGCGGCTTTGGAAATCTCCCTCCTGGTCCTCCCAGCGGACAGGTATGAATGACGCCCGTATAGCGAACTTTAATTATTTTTTGCTTTGTCTCTTTAGCCCGCACCTCCGATGATTGCGAAGAAGCCCGGCCTGCCTCCGCCACCCGTCTTTGCCAAGCCACAATAAATTAGTCGCGACTTTCGTGGTCAAAAAAAAAAAAAATATCGAGTTTTCAACTTTGAAAAAAATAAAAACGGAAATGACGTCTCAGTGGTCGCATTTGATGCCCCCAGCAGACGAAGAGCAGAATGACGACTTGCCCTTTGTGACCATGTCGTACGCGCAGGTAAGACGGGCCCCTCTTTGCGCTTACACATGTCGTACTTAAATAAAAAAGAGCATCGACGGCTCTATCGCCACGTCGCGGCGCAAAGCCCTCCCCATCAGCAGCGATTCGTCCATGCTGATGACGCACGCCCTCCGAGCGGGACACGAGGCCATCCTGGTTGGCGTGGGGACGATCGTGTCTGACGATCCTCAATTGAACGCGCGGTTCCCTGTATGCCGAGCTGTTGTACAAAGAACGTTTCTAACCCGAAAAGGGGTACAGAGGCTGGCCCCAAGACAACCACAACCGGTCGTACTTGACCCCGACTTGCGGTGCCCCACGACGGCCCGGATTCTGCGCATCGCCAAGCCCTGGATCTACTGCAACGCCTCGGCAGATGCTGAACGCGCCGCCTTGCTCGAGGCCCTGGGAGCCTCGGTAACGCGGATCGTAAACCCCTCGTCGATGCACGAGAAGTTGGACATTGCCGCCGTCCTGCGGCACGTGCGGTCGCGCGGGATCAAGAGCGTCATGATCGAGGGAGGCGCGACCATTATCGGCCAGTTGTACCAGTCGCAGCTGGTCCACCGCGTCATCATCACGATCGCACCGGTTGTGGTAGGCGGCCTTCACATCTCAACCGAACCGGGGAGTTTGCAGCATGGTGGGGGCCTGTTTAGAAAGCTACACAATGTGCGCTACGACATCGTCGAGTCGGACATTGTCGTCTCTGGTTTCCTGTCTCCCCATCTCTCGCAGCTCACCAAGTAGTTTAGGTTGAAAAAAACAACAACACAAAAGGCATTGTACAAAGGTGCACAGCCATGGAAAAAAATAATGCGATCAAGGCTTGTCCTCTGTTGGCTTCCAGTTGGGATCAAAGTTGGACTTGAGCGAGTTCCATACGTCCTGATAGTCGCTCTGGACTTTCCTGCAGCCTTTGTATCCCCATTCTGGAAAACAAAGAAAATAATTTTTTATTTATTTATTCAAAAAAAAAAAAGTAATAGAAAGATAAATAAAAAAAAAATAGGGTTACCTGTGACATTGAGGATAAAGTGCGTCTCAAACATGAACGCCATCGAGTTGTCGTACTTGACAGGCACAAGGTCGGCCTTGGAGGCGGTGTCGAAAGCCTGCAGATCGGGACCATGAGGCGACATGGTCGCGTGGAGCGAGGCGCCACCGGGCGCAAAGCCTTTCTTCTTGGCGTCGTACGAGCCGCAGATGAGGCCCATGAACTCGGACATGCAGTTGCGATGATACCACGGCGGACGGAAAGTATGCTCGGCGACCATCCAACGAGGTGGGAAGATGACAAAGTCGGCAATGGCAACGCCGGGTTCAAGCGACTTGCATGTGAGGACGGTAAAGATGGAAGGGTCCTATTAAAAAAGAAAAAAAAATTTTATTTATTTATTTTAGTTTAGTGGCAGTGTTGTTGCTGCGGCGCAGACTAACGTACGGGGTGGTCGAAAGACACCGTGTTGATGACATTGTAGTGCGAAAGGTCGTAGCGGTAGGGCGCATAGTTTCCATGCCAAGCAACGACATCGAACGGCGAGTGATCCTGCTTCTTTTGGAAGAGCTGTCCGCCAAACTTTCCGACGATCGTGTACGGGACGTTCTTGTCTTCGAACGCGGCGGTGGCAGTCTCGAAATCGCGGGGGTTGGCGAGACCGTTTGCGCCTTACATGGGCAAGTTGAGCCTTTCATGAATTAAAAATATAAAATATCTGGTATACCAATAGGTCCGAGGTCGGGAAGCTCAAAGTGGCCGTTGAAGACCTCGCAGATGTAACCGCGGCTGGGTCCATCGGGCAGCTTGACCGAAAAGACGATGCCACGCTGGATCACGGCAATCTGGTTGGGCAAGACCTCGAGGAAGCCAAACTCTGTCTGGATGTCGAGAGCGCCGAGCTGTGGGACTGGCAAGAGACAACACTTGAGTTTTTTTTTTCCCCAGACAAACATCGCAACCAGATAGTACCGATCAGAAGGTCGCCGTCGGCATTGTAAAAGGCCTTGTCGACCATGTCGGTATTGGCCGCGTAGACGTGGATTCCCATGCCGTTTCGCAGGGACGGCGAGCCGGCGCCCGCAACGCTGGCCAGGCCCTGGACAAAGTCGACCTTGTCACCCGTCGCTGGCAGGTCAAAGGGATCCCAGCGCAACTGGTTGGGCACGGGGTAGCCGTCATGAGCAAAGTCCTTTGCCAAGAGATTGTTGTCAATCTTCTCGTACGGCGAGTGCACGACCGACGGGCGGATGCGATAGAGCCAGCTGTACTGGTTTTGAAGGCGCGGCTTGGTAAACGCCGTGCCCGAGAGCTGCTCGGCGTACAGGTTGTACGGGCAAACCTATGGGCGGCGGTGTGGTGCGTCAGCGATCAGTCGCGGCCCAAGAAGAAGAAGAAGAAGAGGGAAAAAAAGCAAACCTGGGGAGAGTTTTGGCCCTTTGGCAACGCGTTGGGCAGCGCCTCTGAGCACTGCAGCGTGCCAAAACCGTTGTGGTACTTGTACTTGTAGCTCTGCTGCGTCTGCGGTGCCAGAGCTGTCAACGAGTGAGTTTTTGGTTGGCTCAACGTGGGGTCGTGGGAGTCGTACTTTTCGCCATGATTGATTGGAAACGTGCCCTAACTGCAGTAATTCTTAGTCGAACGGTACTGTACACTAGAAAATATTGATCTACTTCAAAGCAGGACCTGGGCCACCGCAGCCGTCGCTGATTTCCTGCTCCTCGGCGGTGAGGCGCAACGTCGCCGCCTCGAAAGCAAGTTCTCGCAAGGGCCTGCTGTTGGCGCGCTCAGTATCTCCTCCCAGCCTGTACGCGCCTTGATCGATCGCGCCCTCGGGCTCGTAGGGTTCCTCGCTATCCCTTCCACCCAGCCGATGCCCATGTTGCCGAGTCCAATCGAGTTTGTCTAAGGTGTGACGAAAACAAACAAACAAGGCATGGTTATACGACGCAGATGACAACACGAGATTATACCAGCCTCTTTCGTTAGATCGCGATTGAACTCGTGAAACGCCGTGTTGTGGTCGTCGTGCACCATGTGAGCGAGCTCGTGCAAGAGCACTTTCTTTATCGAGTCGTAGTACCGGAAACCAGAAAAATCTAAATAAATAATATAATCACGTTTAGTTTTACAATGCACATCAATATGTACCATCAGTTCGCAGACGCAGCGCGATCTCCTGGCCTCGGTTGCGGTTGTAGCCAAGGATTGTACGCTCCACTAATCCGAGGAGTGTAAGTGCACACAATGGAAAGGGCAGAGAGGCTTACAAGGCGAGAGCTCTTTGAGGACCCCGACCCTCCACTGGTGTGCCACAAGCAGTCCCTTGATACCTCGGTCTTCAGAGAGCCTGTTTCAGTCCGTCCCGATCAGCAAACAAACACACACACACACACACACGCGCGCACGGCTTACTGCTTCAAGATGGCACGCGCCCTGTCCTGTTGGGGCAGGTCTGGCAGCACCTCGATCCGGCCAAAGGAGTACTTGATATCACTGGCAGAGGGCGCGTCCCGGCTGTACGCGCTCGCGGGCCTGGCCACTTGTCGCGCCGCTAGTGTGCAAAAGTAAACAAAACGACAAAACGTGTGCTTACGTATGTACCTCTTCGCTTCGCGTCGGCAGCCGCGGCCGCGTGCGCTTCCTGCACAAGCTGCACCTCGGTGTCGGTGCTTCCGACCAACATTAGCTTGCTGCCGTCTGCTAGGCCGCTCTCCTCAAGGGTCCTCTCTGGCCGTAGCTGACCTGCCGTCCGACCGACCGGGGATTTTATCATTAGTCAGCGACAGCACAGAGGGCTGCAGCACCTACCTTTATAAATCAGCTTTTGGCTCGCGGGGTTCACGCCCGTCAGCCCGGCCAGCTCCTCTTGCAGCCGTGACACTGGCGCCTCGGCGGGCAGACGCACCGTGAGCACGCTGCCCTTGAACTTCACGGCCAACTCGAGTTGCATGACGGACCCTTCTTTTTCTTTTTCTTTCTTTTTCTTTTTTCTTTTTTTGAAACACGTGCCGAGGCGGCAAGTGCCCCTCAAGTCTTATCGCAGGAACCCCCTATTTATTTATCTCACCCAAAACCGTCCGAAAAGAGCCGCCGGATGGAGGACGCGGTCGCGCCGTTCAAGCTCGCGTTCCTCGGGGCCCAGCAGGAGACGGTCGACCTGGCGTGGGAATGGCTGCTGCCGGAGACCGAGGCAAGTTCGTACCCGCGCCAATCGTCCTTTGTCGAGCACGACGAAGTTGTCATGCAAAACCCGTTCTTCAACACACACCTCAACCGCAAGCCTGCACTGCTGTCGTCGTCGCTCCCTCCCGGTGCGGTCGTTGCAGGCAATGAGGTCGACCGCGCGGCCAACGCAGGCAGCGCCATCATTCCGTTTTCACCTGCTTTCCCGGACGCGTTTACGGCAGACGCGCGCACGCCTCGCTCCCGTCAGCAGAGCTTTTCGTACCACCGAGGTGTCGGGGGACACCCGCAGCAGCACGCGGCCCCTCCGGCGGACACATCAGCGTCGTCACAAAATGTGTCACAACAATGGCTCTCCTCCTCGCACATGAAAAATGGCGCGGAGAACGACATGCTCTCAGAGGTGTGGGAGCGCAACGTGCTGCAGCCGCGCCGGACGAGCCGCGAGGTTCCGCCTCAGGTCGTCACCGCTGTCGGTCAACACGTCCAGGAGACGGCATTTTACCAGCAGCAAAATGCCTTTTCCGCCGCGGCCGTAGCCGTGGTCAAACAAGAGCAGCAGCAGCAGGAGCAGCAGCAGTTCCAGTTCCCCAACACCCTCTGGCAGCAGCCTCGGCGCACGTCAATCTCGCGCCCGAGCAGCCTGTACAGCTTTGACCCCGACTATGACAGCGACTGCGAGGCCGACTCCTCGTTCCACTCGGCCAGCCTCTTTTCCACGCCCTCCCAGTCGAGTGTCAGCACCCCGCGCCACAGCGGCCAATTTTTCCGCTCGCCCTCGACGTCGTCCATTTCTAGCTCCCGCGTTGGGCAGGCCACGAAGACCGGTGAGGCGGTCTCCATCGACAACGAGGACCCGATCGTCGACGACGTCTTCTGCACGCTCCTGACGAGCAAACTGCACGCGGATTCCTTTAGCGAGCCACCAGCAGTGGCGACGGAGGCGGCAACAACACACCAGGACGACTTCCAGGACGAGGAGGACGAGGAAGCGGAGGAGGACGAGGAGGAGGAGGACTACGACGACGAGAGCGGCCCCTCCTCGTTTTACGACGACACTCTGCTGCACGCCGGACAACCGCCTCCTACCCAGTACTCTAACGAGGGCCTGCTGCTGTGGCAGCACCACAAGCATTTTGAGCAGCATTTGCAGCTGCAGCAGTTCCAACAGGACGCCGTCCAACGTGGCCACAACCACGGCGTGCTCCCCGACGAGCACACTGCACCAGCCTACGGTCGCGTAGGTCGCTCGTTCAGCATTGCCGGCCCCATCATCCACTATGACACGATCACGGGCGAGCACAAGCAGCAACTCCCCGACGGAGCCATGTTCCCGCACCAACTGCACGTCGCAAACCCCGGCACCACCTTTGGGATCAGCCCCGCCTTTGGCAGCGGCAGCAGCTACGACGCCGCATCCAACGATTCGACCGTGACGATGGCCAACATGAACTCAGAAGCCATCGGACAGCAGTTCCAGAAGAAGCGCCGCGTAGGCCGTCCCAAGGGCTACAAGGTCACCCCGAAGACTGCCAAGGTCAAGCTGGAGCCCGGAGTCAGTGCGGTCGCTCCAAACAGCAGCCCCCCCATCAGTGGCGACGGTTCCGACTCGGGTTACGATGGTGGTCGGCAGCACGACGTCGTCAGTCCGAGCAAAGCACGCACCCTCAGCCGACCCTCGAGCAAGTCAGCAGCCTCCAAGGCAATAGCCGCGGCCGGTGGACGCCGGCGATCTATGACCAGTGTGGGCGGTCTGGGTGGCGTGGACAGCGAGCTGGACAGTGAGGACGACGAGTCGGATGACCAGTACGACGAGGACAAGGGCTCACACCTTTGGTCGAAAAAATCAGCTGCCTCGTCCACGCGCCGCGGTGTGGACGCTACCGAGTACATGGTCCAGACTCACGAGGTCGTCCAATGGTAATTTTTTTATTTTTAATTCTACTCAATTTTTCGAAAAAAACGAAACACAGGCTCCGAAGAAACTACCGCCTTCAGGCGAATGCCTACGTGACGCGCAAGGACGTCTACGATCAGTTTGCTGTCGAACACATGGACGATCCCATTAGTGCGTCTGGGTTTGGCAAGCTCGTCCGCCAAGCCTTCCCAAAGCTCAAGTGCCGGCGTCTTGGTCGTCGTGGTGACTCTCGCTACTGCTACTTTGGGCTGGCCCCCCTCGCCGTCACCGGGATATCTGTCAACATCTACAGCACCAAGCGCAGCGAGCGTGGATCAGAAATGGAATGAAAGAAAAAAAAACGCTTATCAAAGAATATTTATTTATTCGTTCTGCTTCGGCTGCACATCACCCTTTTTTATTTTATTTATTTATTTTCAGTTACTGGCAGTTGTATTCACACTCATTTTTGTACTTATACTGCTACTTATGACTAAAAAAGAAAAAAAAAATTCAATCGTCAATCGAACAATTTGCCAATTGAGGAGAGATGACGCGCGCGCGCGCGAAATCGCTGATGGCTTGCGGCCCTAGCTGTTCAACCATTGCGCTGATTTTCAGGTTGAGGCGATCGCGTTGCTGCTGCAGGGCGAGGACGGCGTTGTGCCCAGCGAGGATTGAGATCAGCGGCTTGAGCGAACGCAGAATGCCAAGTCCGTTCTCCACAAAGATGACGGCAGAGTACATGATGAGAGGGATGACGGGTACGGAGATGACGGGGAGCACGAGCCTCAAAGTCGTATTTTCTTCCACTGTGCCCATTCCAAACACTCCCGGGAAAAGGCCGAAAGCAAAGACCGAGACGAGCACCCAAAAGAGCCAGACCAGCGGTACGAGGACTCCGCCCACCATGACTTTCCACGTTGCCATCACGTCTCTCCCCGCTAGCTTGACGGTCGAGCCTATTTGGTGCCCATGAGGATCATACCGTACATTAAGGGGCTGAATGAACCTTTGACGGCTTCACGCGCCTTTCCCTTTGCCACGCGATTGGCGCCGACCGCGATGGGTACAGTCATGATCAATCCCGGCAACGCCACGATTGTGAGCACGCATAAGAGCACGACTCGCTCCCTGATACGTAGTAGTTTAGCTCCACACACACACGCGCGCACATATCCATCCGGAAAAAAAAAAACACAAAACGTACGCCAGGAGAACAAGGGCGCGCGATCGACTCGTCTTGAGCTTGGGAACTTGGCTGTCGAGCAGCCGGAACTGCTTGAGTGTGTTGTTGTAGTTTTCGATTTCCTGCTTTAGCTCGATCACGTCGGTGCGATCGTGGAAGGCCTCCCAGCCCTCGGCAAAACTGCGCGTGAGCTGCAGCTTTTGCTCGACCGTGATCTTGCGCCCCTCGGGCAGGTAGAGACGCCGTGCGGCGCGCAGCAACTGCAGCATCTGGTAGTCGGACGTTTGGACCGTGACGTCCTTGAGCGCCTCGTTGACCGAGTCGAGCAGGACGCCGCACGCCTTCCTCCTCTCCGTCCCGCCTCGTTTGTACAGCTCGACCAGCTCGGGCTCGACCACAATCGGGTCGCCAAACTCGACATAGGCAGTCGAGCGAAAGCGATGTGCGCGAAAGTAGTTGAGCCCCACCGGCACAATCCTCAGCTTCATCTCGGGGTGCTTGGCCAGCGCTCCCTGCAAATGTTTTGCATGAGCTACATACGATTTTTCCCTGTACTAGTAGCATTGGGGAGGGGGTTTCGTTTTACCAAGGCCATGATGGTGAAGCCCGCCTTGAGCGGCAGGAGCGTGGTACGATCGTGTGAGCCGCCCTCGGGAAAGATGCCGACGGCGCCGCCAGCATGCAGGACGTTGTACACGGCCTCGTAGACAACGGCCTGGTCCACCTTTGGCAGGATCTTGTACGTTGCGGGCAGGCTGAGCGAGTTTGGCAGGCCGCCAGGAGGCTCGTGGGCGACGATGAGCTCCGTGTCACAAATGACCTCGGTGACGACGTAGGCCTCGCCGTCGAGCACGATGGACATCGCGTCGCGGCCCTGAGGGAAATCAGCCACAAAACGCGTGCCCTCGCCAACAATGCGTGAGCCGGACACGCTGACGACGGTGCCCACACCCTTGACCGCCATGTCCTGCGCCCGCTCGACGGGGATGCTGTTGAGCAGCCTGGCGAGCGTGCCGACCACGAGACGGCGCATGGACACGGCGGCCGTGAGAAACCCGACGGGGCGGCCGGCGTGGCGCATCACCATCACCGGGTCCATGAACTGGTTGGCGTGCGGTGCACACACAAAGATGACGCTGCTCGTCCGCGCATCCGGCAGCCTGTCCTCGCCAAACGCGGCCGTCTCGCGGAAGAAAATGGCCAGGCACAGCGACAGCAGTCGTAAAACAATCCATCGTCCCACGGCAAGCAGCATGTTGAAAAAAAAAAAAAAAAACACAGATTTCTCTGTGTGTGTCCAGACTTTTCTTTTTTGTACAATGCCGTACACAATGCCGTACACAATGCCATACACAATGCCACAGTGCCACAGTGCCACAGTGCCAGATACAGAGCCTATTTCTCCCGCAGGAGAAGTTGATTGGTCGAAGAAAGACTCATGGACCGAGACATGCCGTCATCGTAGTCGTCGTCGTCGCCATCAGCATGCACGTCGCTGTCGTCGTGGTCACGTTCGCCAACGACGACCACCGATCTAAACAAAAGAATGAGCATACCCTTACAAACAAACAAACAAACAAAAAAAAGTGTACGTCAACGGAAGCCCGTCCGCATTGCTGGGCACGAGGGCTATCTCGTCGTGGTCGCGTTCGGAAAACAGGCGCTGGCTCTGCTTGACGCGATCCTGGGCCTTGACAGACTCCTTGTGCCAGTCCATCCGGTAGATGATGGAGAAATACCCGGATGCGCAAATAAGCAGGGCCCCGCACAAGCCCCACCAGAGTCCCCAGAGGCCTTGCTCCATCTTGAAACACAGAAAGTAGCCAAAGGGGAGTCCAACGACATAAAAGCCCACAAAGTTGAAAATAGCTCCAATGTGCTGTTTGCCGGCGCCGCGGATGATGGCGCCTCCGAGCTACGAGGAAATATAAAATAAAATAAAAATAAAAACCATGTCAAAAAGTCAAATTTGTTACCGCCTGTGCGCCATCAAAGACCGCAAAGATGCTGTAGATGAGGAGAACACTGGCCACGAGATGGACGACCTCTTCATCGTCCGAGAAGAGGTAGCCCCAAAAGTTGCGGATACAAAGGAGAATGACAGACGACCCAAGGGCGGTGCACAGGCCCATCATTGTTCCGACGACTGCTGAGCGCTTGGCGGCCTTGACATCGCCAGCACCGAGGGCGTTTCCGACGCGGACGTTGGTCGCGATTGCCACTCCAAACGTGATCATAAACATGAGTGTAGCCGTCGACAGGACAACGGTTTGGGCGGCCAGGGCGACATCGCTGATGACGCCTGCCATCAGAGCGACGATTTCAAACGACCACCACTCGTTCCTGTGCACAGAGAGAGAGAGAGAGAGGGTTTCGGAAAACAAGAAATAACGTTTTAACAACATACATTAGCATGATCATCCCAGGCACACCAAAGCGGAAGAACTGCGGCCAGTCGCTAAACGCCCTTTTGGAAAAGCCATACCAAGTGTTTTTGTGGAGGCCACGCCAATGGACAAACGCCCTAAGGGCAAACGTCATCAGAATGATCTTCCTCCTCCCTCCCTCAACCTTGTCAGGACGTACCAGGTGAAAGTGGGCATGGAGAAACCCGTGACGCTCATGGCAATCGGTGCGCCAGCAAACCCGAGCCCAAACACGAAAATGAAGAGGTAGCAGCACATGATGTTGACGATCAGGCCTACGAGGGTGGCCAGGGTGGACACGTACATGATGCCTTGGCCCTGGAGGTACTTTCGCCAGCACTCAAACAGGAAGATGAAAGGTAACCCAGGCAGGAAGAGCCTCGCGTACAGTCCCGCGAGCTGCGCGACCTCGGGGTCCTGCTGAAACGCGATCAGGATGGGCTCGGCAGACAGCCACACGGCGGCGATGGGGACGCACATGAGCATGAGTATGAGCATGCCACGCTGGAAGATGATGCCCACGAGTGGGGACTTGGGGCTGTGCCCGTACGCCTGTGAGATTAGCGTATCCATCGCCGTTGCCATGCCCATGCCCATCGACAGGCCCGTGACGTTGCAAAACATATTGCCCAGTGCCACCGCGGCGAGGTCTACAAGGCGGGTTAGGAAGAGGCGCAAACACAGCGGCCTGTATGCGTACCGCGTGCGGTGCCCCAGTGGCCAATAAATAGCGCCATGACCTAGGAGAAGGCGGGTCAAAACGACAGACACGGAAACAGGATGGGATACCATGCCCAGGACCATCTGCAAGAGGTACGCGACCGTGTTGGGCCCTCCGAATTTAAGCATTTCCCACGCCTCCACCAGTCCGTCCTTCCACGTCACGCCAAAGCACGTCCGCCTTCCTCGTGCCCCTTCAGCGTTGTCGTCGTCGCCCTCCTCCTCCTCTTCGGTGCCACCCAACGCCTGCGGTGTTATCGGCGTCTCACTCAGCGCCACAACGGCGGCCGAGGACGCGCTTGGAGGGCCGCTCGCGTGCAGGCTCTCGTCGTCATCGACGTGTTCGTTCAGCCGTGTGAACCCACGTGGCGCTGTCATCTTTTTTTTTTTTTTTTTGCGACGTCGACTGAAAGAAACTAACGAACGGGCTAGGCAAAGATCTCTGTGAGGACGCGGCCGTCGAGGCCGCCGGGGGTGGTGAGCTCGAGATCGAGAAGAGAGGCAATGGTGGGGGCGACATCCAGGAGCTGGACGGTCGGGACGCGCTTGCCCTGGGCGACGCCGTAGCCGCTGGCGAGGAAGGAGCCTAGGATTTCGGGGTGGTTGAAAGGAGTGTGACCATGGATGCCGCGCAGGGAGACCGGTTCGGTCACGGAGCCTGTCACGGATCCAGAAAGCGTCCATCCGACCTGTGCCTCCAGAACCGCATAGGCGTCGCGCCATCCGCCAAGGGGCTCCACCTGGTCGCCCACCCAGGCAGCGTTGATTCCATAGTCACCTGCCACGAGCTCTGCCACGACGGCGGCCACCTGAGCCTTGGTGGCAGCATCGTTGGGATCGCTGATCATGATGGCGAGACTATAGAAAACGTAAGAGAATATATATGTATATATGTATATTATTGCAAGGATGATGGTACCTGCCCGAGCCAGAGTACGGGTACGCTTTCCAGGGATCCTGGGTGAGTCCGCGCTGGGCAAGGAGGACGCCTGGAGCGGCCTGCTGCGTGGCGTTGATGAATCCATGGTCACTCACGATGAAGATCGTCGAGCGGTTGCGCACACCAGAGCGGTCGATCGCTTCCAGCATCTCGCCGAGCAGGGTGTCCTGCACCTCGAGTTCGGTAAAGGCAGCTTGGCTGAACACTCCGTGGCTGTGCTGCGCGCCGTCAAGCCCGGATATGTGGAATGCGTTTAGTCGGTGGGGGGCACCGTCGGCCAACGTGAATGCGACCGCGATCTTGGCACGTTCAGCGTCGTTGACCTCGTCAAAGTCTTGGGGGGTGCTGACGATACTGCGGAAAACAAAATGAGACCCAAACGACGAAGGAGAAAAACAGGGTCCATTACTCTTTGTAGGGGCCGTGGCTGCATGCGCGCAGGTACAGCAGCTCCTGTTCGTCGCGGCCAAAGGCATCGGGGACGTTGTAATCGAGCGACTCGCCACAGCTCGTGGGCCAGTTGACTCCGGCCGTGCTCAGGCCCGCCCGCTTGGCCGCCTTGAAGATGGTGTCGGCCTCAATGTCGTACTCAAAGTAGAACGAGCCCCGGCCAAGCCCGGTCGGGTCGAACTTGCCGTTGTACAGGATGCCGTGGCGGTTGGGGACGACGCCCGTGATCATGGACGTGTGCGCAGGGTACGTCACGGCCGGGGTCACGGTGTGGGCGCCCTCGGCCAGCACGCCATTGGCCATGAGGGAACGAAGGTTGGGAATGCTCACGCCGAGTTCGTCGGCGCGCAGCAGGTAGTCGGCGCGCAGGCCGTCAATCGAGATAAGGAAGACATAGTTGTCCTCCTGCGCCAGCACCGCCGTCGCCAGCACCAGCACCACCAGCAGCAGGCTCCTCAGCATCCCCACCAGAAGAACACACGTGCGTCACGAAACTTTTCTCATTGGTCGCGCGGCCGTTTTTTTTACGCTTTCACTTGTCGTGTTTAACTGCTGCACGACCAGCACACGACGTGCAGTGTACGTAGCACTTTCTCGTGTCATGTGCAAAGCGTTGCTGGACGGGCCGCTGAATAACCGTCGACCCTTTTTTTTTTTTGGGCAGTTTGATTTGAGGATGTCGGCCATCTTTCACATGGAGCTGCACGAGGACGGCGCGGAGCACGGGAGGACGCCGTCGGCCGCTCCGGACGACGACAACGTCGACGACGACGAGTTTGACGAGGACCTGTTCATCCATGCAGACGTGCCGAGCGACGACGATGATGAAGACGGTGGCGACGGCGTCCAGGCGGAGGAGATCGTCATCGGGGACGTCGGGTTTGATTCAGCAGAGCCCTTTGCGCCCAAAGTGGGCTCTCAGGACTTTCAAATCCTGAGCCTGATTGGGAAGGGCGCGTACGGCAAGGTGTTCCTCGTCCGCAAGATCACCGGCAAGGACAGGGGCGAGCTCTTTGCAATGAAGGTCTTGCGCAAGGCCTCGCTTGTGGTACTGTCGGCCTCTTGCAAGCTGGCGCCTGGGTACTAAAAGTGGAGTGATTGAAAGGTTCGCACAAAAGACGTCGAGCACACGCGCGCCGAGCGATCTATCCTCGAGCGGCTGCGCTACCCGTTCATCGTGAACCTGATGTATGCCTACCAGACCGACAACAAGCTGTACCTGATCCTCGAGTTTGCTGCCGGCGGCGAGTTGTTTACGTACATGGCCACCGAGGGCATGTTTATGGAGGACACGGCCAAGATTTTCCTCGCCGAGCTCGTCCTTGCGATCGAGCATGTGCACTCGCTCGGCATCATATATCGGTATCACGCACGTATTGGGGGTGGGTTGGTTTTCGGGCTCAACAATGCCTTTGCTTTTGTTCTTTCGCAAGCGACCTGAAACCCGAAAACATTCTGCTGGGCAAGGATGGCCACATTCTCCTGACGGATTTCGGACTGAGCAAGGTGCCCCTGGACGACGATGGGCGGACGAATACATGCTGCGGCACAACCGAGTACATGGCTCCCGAGACCGTGAGTGAAAGGGCGGGAGATGTCGCCATATGAACTCGATACTAAATTTTAAATAAAATAGTTGTCAAATCATCGCTACGGCCATGCAGTCGACTGGTGGAGCCTCGGTGCAGTCATGTACGACATGCTGGCAGGCCAGCCTCCGTTCACTGCAAACAATCGCAAGGCGACGATGGAAAAGATCATGAACGGCAAGCTAAAGTTGCCAATGTACTTTACGCCGGACGCGAAAGACCTCGTCCGGAAACTGCTTCGCAAAGCTCCCAATACACGCCTAGGTTACAACGGCGCAGACGAGGTCAAACGCCATCCATTTTTCAAATCGATCGACTGGGGCAAGCTCGCTAGGCGCGAGCTTCCATCACCGATTAAACCCGTTCTGGTATGATACTACGTTGTTTTGCATCCAGGCTTTGGACTTAGTTTTCCCATAGACAAGCGACGTCGACGTGAGCAATTTTGACAAGCAGTTTACGAGCATGCCTGCGGCCGACTCGCCCTCCGAGCCCACCATGCTTACAGACTCGTACCGTGACGCGTTTAAAGGCTTTAGTTACATGGCGCCGTCACTACTCGAGTCCATGTCGTCGCTTACTCGTTCACCAAACATGCACGGCCTGAACCTGTCCTCCTCGCCCTTGCGCGGCCGCCATCGTCCACAGCGAGCGTACGACGACGACGTCGAGTTTTAGATGACGTATTATTTCTGGGTGTTGTTTTCGATTGTTTCGTGCTGGATTTGTCACAGTGTAATTTTTAACGGTAACCAAGCCCAAAGGGGGGAAATGAAAGCATTAAAAAAAAAAAAAGAAAAATAATGTACGACCTCACGCCATCTATTTGGTCAACGCCAAAACCTGCCCCGATAAAAACGTTTTTTTGTAAGTACAGTTTAAAAAAAAGAAAAGCCCTTGCACGAAAAACGTACCTCGGGAATGGTCACGATCGTGTCTTGGAAGATTTTGTACAACCAGAAGGGGTCCTCGCAGCAAAAGTGCAGCGGAACGGACGTCGCGTGGATGACCTCCTGCTGCCTTGCCGGGGAGAGCTCGCGGACACCGCCCATGAGGCGCATGCGATCCGGGTACCCGATCGTGTTGTTGAGATGCCTGTTCTCCCACGCGGCGTACCTGAGGTTCATGCCAGGTAGGTTGGCCATGGTCTTGTAGGGAACGTAGTTGTTGGAGGGTACAGCGTGCGGGTACAACTCGACGATTTTGGACCCCTCTGCCATAAACATACAGAGGATGAGGATTGAGCCGTGCATGCCGACGGCCAGCTGTGCGTTGCGCATGATGTGCACCACTTGCCAAAGAGTGAGGCTTTCCAGCCGAACGTAGCCGACAGACAGACCTGGATGCTGCACTTCGAGAGCCGCCTTGAGGTCCTTTTCGTTGACAATCAGGCGGTTTCTCGTCCGCGAGAAAATAACAATGTCTTCGAGGTCGGCGCTTGGTAGACGCTTGAGCTTTGCATATCGCTCAAACCGCTTATACAAAAAGTCTGCCATCAGCCGAACGTCCTTGCCGTCCACGCTCTATTGAAAAAGCAAGTACTTGAAAAATTATTATTTTTATTTTCATTTTTATTAACCTTGTTTGGGATGGGGCCCTGGGGACGTCCGTAGCCGTACTGGTACCAGTTGGCACGCCTGGAGACACCGAGCATGGCTTCCTCAAAGACGACGATCGTGTTTGGCTCGAATTCGCCGTGGTGCATGGCCTCTCGATCGCTGAGCAGATTGACAAAGACTTTGTAGTCGCCAGAAGCGTGCTCGTCAACGATGATGATTCTGTTGTCTGTGTCAATGGGGGCAGACTGCAAGTCGTCCGCCGACTTGGACGAGTAGTTTTCGAGGTAGTTGACCATCGCGAAAAACAGGCCGGTGATGTCGTCGTGCAGGACGTGCATGATGTTGTACGGCAGGAATCGGTGAACAAAGTAGTGAATGCCGCTGGCCCACCGAAGAGTCTTGACATTAGAATATTTGAATTTAACATTAAAAAATAATAATAAAACCTAGCGTACTGATTGCGCGTCGTCCAATTTGCGAACCACTTTGACATCGACGCCACGGATCCCGGTAACAGAGCAATGGTCCGAGATGCCATAGTTGAGCTCGCCCGTTCGCAGCGTCACGCCCGAGATGTCGTCCGTGTTGTCGATCTGGAGGATGAACTCGCGCGTAGCCACTTTGTAAAACAGGTTTTTGACGTAGCAGAGCCTATATTTTTTTTTTTTTTGTTGTTGTTGCTGTTACAGAGGCGAATTCGTTCGCATGCGCCGGGCAACACAAACCTGTTTTCGCGCGAGGACCCTGTGCACGTTATCTTTGAGCGCAGCTTGGAAATGGCGGTGTCGATTGGCTTGAAGCCTTCCTTGACAAGTTGCGGCAAGAGTTTCGCCGGGTAGACGTCGTTTGCGAGAGAGCCGCCACACATGAGATCAGGATCGCCCTGGCACTCGGTGCCGCACTCGTTGCTGCTGCCATGGGAGCCGTAGGTATTGCCGCACCAGCACTCTTGGCCGTCCTGGATGCCCGCATACTTGAAGCCCATCTGGGCGCACCTGTGCATGCACCTATGAATGGGGGTTGTGGTCAGGACCACGACAGAGTGACTCTGCTGTGCTCACTTGGGGGGAGTGGCGGCGCCCATGCCGCGTTGAAAGTCTGGCAGGTCGCGCTTGCCAAAGTCGTCCTTGTAGCACCCGATCCTCGACTTTGCAAGCATCGTGACCACGTCCTCGTCGTCCCTGCCTGTGTCGACCACGGCCGCCGTGTCTTTACCCGCTTTGCCCTGCCTTTTTACCGGGGTCTCTTCCTCGGTGGCACCGTCGTCGTCGTCGTCGTCGTCGTCGCTTGTGTCCGTGACCCGGCCTTGTTGGGCTTTTCGAAGGGCCTCCTCGAGCTCGCTCACTCGTCGTGACAGCTCATAAACTTGGGCCTTGTCCGAGTCCTCGCCACGCGGCAGTAGCGTGAAGAAGACGGTGCTGGTGCCCAGCAGCAGCTGCAAGCAAGAGTGGTCTTTTTTGATTAAACGGCTGGGGGGACTTGTGACTGTGGCAATACCAGCAGGAGTACAAGGACCACGTTCGTCGGGTTTACGCGCATCACTTTTTTTTTCGAAAGACACACGAGGTTAGCTCAATGCTGGAGGAAGAAGGAGGCCGGCAACAGAGGCATCCAGGGCACGGATATAGCTCAGCTGATTTTTTTTTTTTCATGTAAATATTTTTTTAAAAAAATAATTCTTTTTTTTTTCTTTCAATTACCTGAGGCATGAATCCACCCGCGCGCGCAACACCATGGGTCTCGCTGTGCAGACTGGCCAGCGCGGGGTCGAAGATGTGTGCGAGAGATCCGTGGTCGAAACGGCGAACATCGCATG
>Ga0302233_10001145_pt1 | contig 19090 bp, 19 predicted proteins | sample II_Palsa_N3_1_FD_193516 | JGI IMG/M metagenome (GOLD analysis project Ga0302233, IMG submission 193516) | Peat permafrost microbial communities from Stordalen Mire near Abisko, Sweden - II_Palsa_N3_1 | ecosystem: Environmental > Terrestrial > Soil > Palsa > Peat permafrost | place: Sweden... | reverse complement strand
AACCCTAGGGCTTACACCCGAATTATGGTGACTGTGTCTTTTGAATTTATAAAATAATATATTTCGACCCAGCACTGCCACTGCGGGCACAGTTTGGGTTCGTTAGCGGCAAGCACGACCCGCTCCTGGCTGCGTGGACATGGGAGTGGTCTCGTTTGCAGCGAATTACTCGATCGATGTCGCCCGAGTCTCCTCGACGTTCAAGTACTCTCCTCGCAAATAAAAAATATGCATGTGTGCGAGCTAGTCACCGCAGTTCTCTGTTTACGGCATCGATGACTGTCCAACGGCGCGCGTTACATTTCAGGTTTACATATTTTTTTAGGACCTGGATTGGACGCAGGTTAGAAAAACAAGCTCAAAAAAGAGGGAGCACGTACACAATGATGTTGTTGATGGGGATGTGGATGAGCTTGACAAAGTAGCCGATAAAGCCTGCAGGTACAAACGACGAAGAAAAGGGATCAGTCATCCCGCTCGTAAAAAGAGCTCATAAAAAGAGAAAAAAAAAAGGGCAGCAGCCAGCCACGTCCAGTGGGGACTAAGGACTCTCCCACACCCTGCACATCCTGCACACCCTGCACACCAAGCGAGACAAGCAAGACAAGCAAGACAAGCGAGAGGAGGTGATCGACCTCATCAAGCTGACACGACCCAAAACCCTAACCCTAACTATCCACAGACAGCAACGTACCCATGACGAAGAAGCCGAGCGCGACGGCCTGGGCAATCTTGAGGAACTCTGTAGGGCAAAAAAGGGAAGGGTGGGGTCAGCTGAAAGAGAAGGGGGACAAACGCACCCTTCTTGTCGGGCTTGGTGCACTTGTTGATAAGACGGATGCTGTTCTGCACAAAGTCCTTGGCGGGCGCGGCGATCTGGAGGATTTCGTCCATGGTTCGTGCCTGCGAAAACAGAGGGCGGTGAGTCGTGAAGGCACAGCGAACAGCACGAAAGAGAAGGGGTACGTGGACAGCCTGGGTCACGCTCTTTCTTAAAATGGTCTGCGCCAAGTGCGCCACCCAGACTTTCCCTTTCGACGACGACAGACGATGAAGTTCAACGTGGACGAGCTGGAGGTCATCTTCCCGTACGACTATGTGTACCCAGGTAGGCGATGCAAGCCGCAGTCGTCTTCTTTTGCTCATTATTTTTTAAAAAAAGAGCAATATGCGTACATGGTCGAGCTCAAGCGAACGCTGGATGCCAAGGTACGAACCCAACCCGCCCAGTGTACCTGACCCCTCGTGATCAGGGCCACTGCATGCTGGAGATGCCATCGGGCACGGGCAAGACAGTGACGCTGCTGTCGCTCATCGTTGCTTACAAACAAGTATATCTCTATGTCCCCCTTGACCCGTTCGCCAATTTGGCCCTCCATTTAGAAATACCCACAAACGGGCAAGCTGATCTACTGCTCGCGCACGGTGGGCGAGATCGAGAAGACTCTGGAGGAGCTCAAGGGTGTGCTGGCCGCGAGGGAGAAGGAACTGGGCAAAAAGGAGGACTTCACCGCTGTTGGGCTGACGTCGCGGCGCAACCTGTGCCTGCACGAGCGCGTGAGCAAGGAGAAGAAGGGCAAGGCGGTGGATGCAAAGTGCCGCAACATGACGGCGTCGTGGGTGCGCGAGGCGGCCCAGCAGGGGAACGGGGAAAATGCCGAGCAGTGCGAGTACTATGAGGAGTTTGTAAACAGCGGACGCGAGACACTCCTCCCACCGGGCGTCTACACCCTCGACGACCTGCGCAATTCGTGCAAGGAGCGGACGTGGTGTCCGTACTTTATCGCTCGCCACATGGTGACAGAATCATAGAAATAAAAAGTAAATGAACTAACGACTATTTAATCAGATCTCCTTCAGCAACGTCATTGTCTACAGCTACTACTACCTGCTGGACCCAAAGATCGCCGAGCTCGTGTCGCGCGAGCTGCCCAAGGACTGCATCGTCGTGTTTGACGAGGCCCACAACATTGACAATGTCTGCATCGAGTCCATGAGTATCGACATCACCAAGCCCGTTCTTGACTCGTCCGTTCGCTCTGTTCAAAAGCTCGCCCAGAAGATTGAAGAGTACCGTCCTTTATTTGCCTTTTGTTCAACGGTGATAAATTCTCTCTTTTTAATGCTGATAACAGGATCAAGGCCACCGACTCAAACCGGCTCAGAGACGAGTACAACAGGCTGGTCGACGGCCTCCGAACCGCCAACGAGAGCCGTGCAACGGACGAGATCATGGCCAATCCAGGTAAAACAAGAAACAAACGAAATGAAACAATAATTTCAATCCTGTCTCAGTTTTGCCCGACGATCTGCTTCAAGAGGCCGTTCCAGGGACGATCCGTCGGGCCGAGCATTTTGTCGCCTTTTTGCGTCGATTCGTCGAGTACCTCAAGGTAACTAGATATCGCAATCCCGGTCTGACCATTTGTTAACCAAAAGGCACGACTGCGAGTGCACCACGTCGTTTCAGAGACACCGGTCGCCTTCCTTCAGAACCTTCTCGAGGCCACTCAGATCGACCGCAAGCCGCTGCGATTCACGTCGGAGCGGCTGGGCTCGCTCGTGCGCACGCTCGAGCTGAACGACCTGGACGAGTACTCGTCCCTTCAGCGCGTGGCCAACTTTGCCACGCTCATTGGCACCTACCAAAAGGGCTTCAGCCTCATCCTCGAACCCTTTGACGATCGCACGCCCACCATCCCCGATCCCGTGTTCCATTTGTGGTAAAAATTGAGCTGTAAACAAAAGTAATTTTAATTATTTTTATTTTTTTTTATGGTCGACAGTTGCCTCGATGCCTCGCTCGCGATCAAGCCCGTGTTCCAGCGCTTCCAGTCGGTCGTGATCACGTCGGGGACGCTCTCGCCCCTGGACATGTACCCCAAGATCCTCGACTTCCAGCCGGTGACGATGCAGAGCTACCCCATGACGCTCTCGCGCAACTGCTTCTGCCCTATGGTGATCACGCGTGGCTCGGACCAGGTCGCCGTGTCGTCCCAGTTCGAGGTCCGCAGCGAGCCGGCAGTCGTGCGCAACTACGGCAACTTGTTGATCGAGTTCGCCAAGGTCGTCCCCGACGGGATCGCGTGCTTTTTCCCCTCGTACATCTACATGGAGTCGATCATCTCCATGTGGGAGCGCATGGGCATGCTCACAGAGATGCTCAAGTACAAGCTCGTGTTTATCGAGACCCCCGATGCCGCCGAGACCACCCTCGCCCTCGAAAACTACAAGCTCGCGTGCAACAACGGCCGTGGCGCCATCCTCCTCTCGGTCGCCAGAGGAAAGGTCTCTGAAGGCATCGATTTCGACCACAACTACGGCCGTGCGGTGTTGATGTTTGGCATCCCCTACGTCTACACCCAGTCGCGAATCCTCAAGGTGAAAAAATAAAAATAAAAATGACAATCATTCTGAACCCAACTATCATTTATAATTCAGGCACGACTCGAGTACCTGCGCCAAAACTTCCGTATCCGCGAGAACGACTTTTTGACGTTTGACGCGATGCGCCACGCGGCCCAGTGCGTCGGCCGAGCCATCCGTGGCAAGACCGACTATGGCCTGATGGTCTTTGCCGACAAGCGTTTCTCGCGCGCCGACAAGCGGTCCAAGCTGCCCAAGTGGATCCAGCAGCACATCACCGACTCGTCGCTCAACCTCTCGACCGACATGGCCATCCAGGTCGCAAAGAACTTTTTCCGCGAGATGGCACAGCCCTTTTCAACCGTAAAAACAAAAACAAAAAAAAAAAATAATTGCAGTTGTGAAAGGCCAAATCTATCTTTCCCTAGGCGGATCAAGTGGGCCACTCGTTGTGGACATTGGACGACCTCAAAGCCCACCAGCGCAAGCACGGCGGCGGCGGCCGTCCCGCCCCGGCGATCGCCGCGCCCACGGCAAACGGCGCCGCCACACAAAATCAGCAGGATGACATGGACATTGACGACGATGCCGTCGCCGAAGCCGAGGCGGAAGCGCAAGCCCACTACGCCAGCATGCAAGCCAAGCAACAACAAGCCTCCTCCTCTTCAAACAACCACGGCAACGATGACGATGACAGTATGCAAATGTAGCCCAGTTTTATTCGTTTCGGTTGCAGCTGTATAAACAATGAAAGCATTCTACACTGAGAACTACGAAATAGCTGTGACCATGATGCTTGAAATGCAAAGAAAAATAGTTACTTGCTTTACTTGCTGATTGTACGACGACGTTGGGCGTGCTGGAGAGCGAGCATGCGCAAATGGCGGTCATTGGACGATCCCGTCCCTGCCACGAGCTGTGCAAACAGGCCCGAGGTGGCCCCTGTCGTCGAGGGCTCGTTGAGCGGGTCGATCTCGCCCAGCAGGACTGCTGGCTCGTCGTACTCGACGACGTGGCCATCGCTCATGACGAGGACGCGGTTGGCGTCGATGATCGTGTCCAGACGGTGCGCAATCGTGAGGACGGTGCAGTCGGAGAAGGTTTCGCGGATGGTCTTCTGGACCAGCGCGTCGGTGAGCGAGTCGACAGCCGCCGTGGCTTCGTCGAGCAGCAGCACCTTGGGTTTCCTTAAGGCTGCACGGGCAAGGCACAGCAGCTGGCGTTCACCCACGGAAAAGTTCTCGCCGTGGTCGGTCACGGCCGCGAGCAGGCCATCCGCCAGGCGATCGATGGCGGTCTTCATGTGCGCCTGCTCGAGGGCCCGCCACACGTCACCGTCGGAATGCGTGTTGAACGGGTCCAGGTTGCTGCGAACGGTACCCTCAAACAGGACGGGCTCTTGCGGAATGATCGCAAAGGTCGTTCGCAGGCGCTCGAGAAGGATATCGCCAGTGTTGATCCCGTCAATGACGATCGATCCCGACTCGCTCTCGGCCAATCTGACCTCAAAATAAATAAGTAAACCGTTTCAATAATTATGTACCTAAACAGGGCGACGGCCAGACTGCTCTTGCCCGATCCCGTGCGGCCAACAATGCCAATCTTGTAGCCCGCCGGCACGCTGAACGTGATATCGGCCAGGGCGAGTGGTAGCTCGCTTCGGTATCGCAGATTCACGTGGTTGAAGGCGATTTCGCCCTGTTGGGGCCAGTCGGCGAGGGGCACGACGGGGTCGGTGGCCCTTTCCTCAGGGTCCAGGTTGTCGATGTAGTGCCGCATCCGCTCTACCGTCGTCATCTTGGTTTCGACCTCGACCAGCTGGCGGGCAAACCACTGGAAAATGTTTGTGAGCTGAAGGACATACGAGAGCACAAATCCGGCCAGTGCAGCTAAAAAGGCAATGTTCAATAATAAAATAATTACGGTTGCGCCTTTTTCGATACGTACGATCAATTGGGACGAGCAAAAGCAGCAGCGTCGTGAGGATCGAGACGAGGATCGCGAGCAAGTCTAGTCGGATGCCCAGCCAACGGTTCGTGTTGAACAGGAACGTGGCCAGCTTGTGGTGCTTGTCGATCCACTGGCTGTTGACCTGTTTGAACGCCTCGCCGGCGCCAAAGGAGCGCACGAGGGCCAGACCGAGCAGGGTCGTGCTGATGTGGGCGAGCAAGGGCGAGCGCGCAATGCTCTCGAGACGCTTAAGCTCGCGGGAGATCTTCCGGAAGGACTGCACAAAGCGCCAAAAAAAGTAGCCCAGAGGCGCAAACACAAACAGCATTTGCCACAGCGAGGACGCGACGATGATCAGGATGCCAAGCACTTGCAGCCCAAAGTCTTGATAAAAAAAATATAAGAGTCAAATAAATAAAACACAAATGGCAGCGTACAAAAGGTCTGCTCGATCACATCGGGAAGCGTGTCATCAATCTGGTCGACATCGCCGCTGAATCTATTTTTTAAAAAGTAATTATTTAACTTGTAACAAAATCATACAAAAAACCTGTTGACGAGGCGGCCAACTGGCGTCGTATCGAAAAAGCTCATTTTGGCACCCAGCACCGCCTCAAAGACCGAGTTGTGGATGGTTGTGGACGCGGCCAGTGCCGATCGGTAAAAGATGGCTCGGCTGACAAAGAGGATGACAAGGAACGCAGCACCCAGGCCAATATAGATCCCAGCGTAAAACATGGGGACGTAGTCGGCCACTTCGCCAAGGTCCTCTGCGTCGACCCACTTGGACAGCCACCAGTCCACGAGCATGCGAACGGCCTGCGAGAGGACGTAGATGGCGATGACGAAGGAGACCGTGATGTAACCACCGGCGCTCTGGGCGTAGCTCTTGAAGATCTTGAAAGAGACGGTGCCCGTGGAGCGGTCCTCGGCCTTGACGAGCTGGAACACGGCGGTCTCTGCCGGCTGCGTAAAAAAAAAAAAAAAGTTAAATATTTATCTCTCTATCTTCGTTCTTTCCTTTACCTTGCCATCGGCCTTATTCGCTGCCGCGCCATCGATCGTATCCGCGCCCTCGTCGCCATTTGTTCCACTGTCGGTCGAATCCTTGCGCTTGAGCTTGAGGAGGGCAAACTGCTGGAGAAGCCGCTGTCGCCACTCCTCGTTTGCGTCCTGCACAGGGCTGGTACTGTTGCTGCTGGTGGTTGAGGTCGTCACCGACAGCAGGTAGTCGAGGCTGCCTCGCTCGACCACGGCGCCCTCGTGGAGGACGAGGATCTCGCGGCAGTTGGCGACCCGTCTCAACAGGGGGATCTGGTGGGTCACGAGGATAACCGCCTTGCCTTTGCCCAGAAGAAACTGGTTGACGCAGCGGTCCATCAGTTTGCGGGCAACGATCGAGTCTACCGCGTGAAAAGGGTCGTCAAGCAACAAAATGGACGATTCGGAGCGGTAGACGGCACGGGCCAGCGCAACACGGTGCCGTTGTCCTCCTGCGTCGCATAAGTATAATTTGTTTTCGTAGAAGAAAAAATTTATTCGTACCCGAGAGGTTCACACCTCGCTCGCCGATCTCGGTCAGGTCGCCGCCGGGAAGGCTCTCGACGTCGTGCTCAAGGCAGCAAGCACTAAACAACGAGTTAGGTGGTCCAGATTGGTACCGACGTTACTGAATGGTGGCGTTGTACTGCTCCGGATCGTATTCCTTTCCAAACAGGATGTTTTCTCGCAGGGTTGCATTGGCGATCCACGACTGCTGGGGAACGTAGCCGATCCGGCCGTGCACCGACATGACGCCATCTTTGAGACGCATTTCGCCGAGGAGGGCCGAGAGGAGACTGCTCTTCCCCGCGCCAACAGAGCCCACGATGGCAACGAGCTCACCTGGGCGCACCTCGAGGCTGATGTCCTTGAGCGAAAAGGGGGCCGTCTGCTTCTTGGTATCGCTTGATGGGCCACCTTCGGCCTTGTGCGTGTTGTTGAGGGCGTCGTTGCTGTTGACCATTTCGGTGCCTGCAGCGTCGTTGTTGTCATCGTCGTCCTCGGCGACGTCGACCGAGTTGGAGAGCCGTTGGAAGCCTGCCCTCCCCGCCGATTTGGTTCTAAAAGAATAACCTAAATAAATTGTACTCTTTAAATTAAATATACCTGGACCAGGCTCGACGGAAAGAAGAGAGAAGGAGCGTCACGACGGTGGACGCAGAGACGGATTTGGCGGCACCGAAAGCAGAAAAGTCGGATGTCTCGTTCCAGCAAAACACGGCGTCTTTGAGCACAATGCCCCTTGATGCGTTGTCGTCTTCTTCTGTTGCATCGTCGACGTGCGACGTGCTCAGATCGAGCTCTGGCAGGAGGAGGAGGGCCCGCAACCGCTTCATCGCCACGATCAGATCGGCGCCGCACTTGACGCCCTGGGGGAACGAGCTGAGCGGCAAGCGCAGCATGTTGAACAGGGCTAGTGCGGGGAAGACCACGTCAGGGTCAAGCGAGTTGCCCAGGGCGACGTAGGTGCAGAAGGAAGTGATGCTGGCGACCATGGGTGTGGAGATGCCGCCCATCATGTTGACGACCTTGATCATGGCGATCTTTTGCAGCTGGATGAGCTCTTGTACTCGCGCGTGCTTGACCATCTCAGCCATCGCTGAAAAACAAACGATTACAAACGAACCAATTATTGCTATTACGTTTCTGCCAGCCATAGAGCTTGACGAGCTTCATCGCCTGGAGGATATCGGTCATGAGGCGAACTCGGGCATCCGTCTTGCTCAGGGTTTGCTGGCGGATGCGGGCCACGACGCGTCCCAACACGCCCTGGAGTGGAAAGAAGCCGACGACCACAGCAACGCCAGGGATGGCGGAGACGCCAAGGGAGAGCAGCAACAGCACGACGATCGCGAGGCACTCGATGGGGGAGATGGTGAGGTTGTGGAGGAAGATGGCGGCGTCGATAAGCCTTTGCGCGTCGTTGGAGATCATCTAAAGAAAATAATTAATAACAAAGGAGGTTATGGTAGCAAACAAACATTGATAATGACGCCAGAGGGCATGCCCTGTGATTTCAGCTTGAGCATTTTCTTAAAGACAATGCTGATGTAAGCAGCGCGGTACTATAGGCGCAAGAGAAAATAAATACTCTTCATCATTGAACCAAATATACCTGCATGCCCTCGTTGTTGGACAGGACAAAGTACTGATGGTGCATCAGGCTCTGCGCAAACAGGGACACAGACACGAACGCCATCAGGCCCAGAATGGTCATGTGGTCGCGCTGGTCGCTGGGCGTGCGGATATAGTTGAGCAACATGGGCATGAACACGACCGAGTTGACGATCTGCAGGCCCTGTCGCACCACGCGCAGCTGCCCAATCAGAATGTATTTCAGCATGTAGACCCGCATGAACGCCCTCAGCGGCGATGGGTTCCTTTGGACCGGGCGGCTTGAAATGAGTTGCACTTGGATTTGGGGAAAACGTACTTGTTCCCAGATGCGAATTCACGGTCGAGCTCGCGCTCAAACTTGCCCGTCGCCGTTTCCGCCTTGATCTCTGGCATCATCTCGGGCACATCCTCCGGCTCCAGTGGGCGTGTGTTGCCCAGCCTGACCACGGGCGTGATCCACCAGAAGAGCAGGCTCGACAGCAGCGAAGGTCGTTGGTACACACTGGCACTGGCAGGCTGTGCTGCTGCTGCTGCTGCTGGCTCGCCATCGTCGGTGCCCTGGTCATCAGCGGGGCCTGTGGGATCGGCATCCGCCACGTCGTGCCCGGTCGACGCGGACAGCAGCGTGGCCGAGTCGTCCTCGTCGTTCCGCCGTTCCAAGGATGACATCACTGAGACGGACGATGGCCACGTGGATGGACAAGTGTGCCCCCTAGTTCCAATGCTGTGTGTGCTTTGTTGTCGTGACTGACTGACTGGGCATTACGCGGGGAGTCGGCTGCCTTGCATTGCTGGCCTCCGGTGGTTGGCCTCCGGTGGTTGGGTGGGGGGGTTTTGGTTTGCTTTTTCCTTCTTTTTTTTCCTTTTTTTTTTCGTGGGGGACGTTGCACGTTTTAATAGACTCGTGTGTCTTGTCATGGTTTGCATGTTTGCTTGCGTCCTGTCGTTGGCAGCCGGTTGCTCACACCAGCAGGCAGCCTGCCTGGTCGAGTAGGTGTGCGTTTTGCGTTGCCCTGTGCGTTTCTCTCGAGTGCTGTGTTTTTGTCCCCCGTCGTCATCACTCGGGGGGGATTACCAACTAACGTGCCGCATTGCCTTGCAGTAAGAACCCCCCGTCGGAAAAAGCAAGCATGTTTGGCTGGGGCGACAACACCAACGCGATGGAGAAGCAGCTGTTCAACCTCAAGTTCACAGCCAAGCAGCTCCAGCGCTTCTCCAAGAACTGCACCAAGGAGGAGAAGGCCGAGAAGATCAAGCTCAAGAAGGCGCTGCAGCAGAACAACACCGAGGGCGCACGCATCTACGCACAGAACGCCATCCGCAAGAAGAACGAGGCACTCAACTACCTCCGGCTGTCGTCCCGTGTCGACGCGGTCGCCTCAAAGGTCCAGACGGCCGTCACGATGAAGTCTATGACCAAGAGCATAAGTGGCGTCGTGACGCAGATGGACAAGGCGATGCAGTCCATGAACCTGGAGCAGGTATCTCATTATGGATGGAACTTTTTTTGCCTTTGCAAAACTAATGTTTTAAAAATCTCTGCAGATTACACTCGTGATGGAAAAGTTTGAAAAGCAGTTTGAGGACCTGGACGTGCAAACGCAGACGATGGAGAACGCCATGTCGTCAACCACGACCATGACGACGCCGGCCGACGAGGTCGACACCCTCATCGCCCAGGTGGCCGAGGAGGCAGGGCTCGAGCTGGACGAGCAGATGGCAAACGCACCGCTCGGGACGACGTCCAAGGCAGAACAGGAACAGGACGAGCTCACAGAGCGCCTCGCACGCCTCCGCAACCAAAACTAGCCGCCATCGAAAAAATGTTGTTATTTCCAAAGTCGTATTTTTTTTTTTCGCTCAGAGTAAATATTAAAGCAGAGGGAGAGAAAATAAAGAACTGATCAAGAGTTTTATATAATGCGAGGGTGGGCGGGGGGGAGAACCATGAAATAAAAAGCAGAATATTTTAGACATAAAGGTTGTTTCCATCGCCATTCCGTATCTGCGATTTCGGGGGCAGAGGGGCAGTTGGACGGCGCTGTGCGGCAACCGGGACTCCTTGGTTGACCTGCAGCGCGTTTGGAGTCGCAATGGATGCAGGTCGAATCACGGGCGGCGGAGGGGCAGGCTGACGTTGTGCGGGAACCGGGGCGGCAGCGAATTGAGTCACGATGGGTCGTTGGGAGGAAGCAGGAGTCACGTATGCCGTCTGATCGTACGATTGCGTTCCGTAATAGCCGCTGCTGGCGACCGGTGCTGGTGGTGCAGATTCTTGAGGCTTGGTTTGAGCGGACGACGGATACAAAGCTGCAGAGTTGCGGTAGTTGTCGGCCGCATACTGCAAAGGCTTCATCTCGACAGCAAGCTGGTGTTGGTTTTCGTGGGCAGTGAAGAAGAAGTCGTCACCCGTGGCGGTGTTGCGTTTCGTGCTTGTTGCGGTTGCCACCGAGTTCCTGTTGCCTGTGCTCGTTGCCACAGAGATCCTGCGGTCCGAGTATCCGGGGTCGCTTTTCTCCATGGCTTTGGAATTGCGTTTGGCGGCGTCCGCAAGTGCCTTGTCCTCTCGCCTCTCCGCTTCTTGTTTCGCCGCCTGCGCCTTCTTTTTCTCCGCTCGCTTCCTCGCGTCTAGCATCCTGCGGATCAGAGCTCCTTTGAAAGTTCCTTCCGGAGGCAGATCGTTGGCCTGCTCCTTCTTGTCCCAGTGCTTCCAGAATCTGCGCGAGCAGAGCGAGAAAATAAACGCGACGACTGAGATGACGGCAATGACACCACCGGCAAGAGCGAGAAGATTGGAGAAAAACGACAGCCACGAAATGACCTGAACCTGCTGCTCACGAAGGTAGTAGGCCGGCACGTTGATCTGGAAGTTGATGGAGAGGGACGTCGACGGCTGAGCGGACATGGCGGGTGCCGAGCTGATGTACGAGAACGCGTAGCCAGTGGTACTGACATCGCCGCCAATGGTGACCTCCTCGGACGCGACGCCGGCAAGGGCCACCGTGCTGCTGCCCGTGATGAGCTGCCCCGCGCTAGCTGCGATCGTCTCGGTCAGGCTCAGGCTGGTCCCATCAAACTGGAGGCCGGTGAACGTGTACGCGATCACGGGCGCGTAGACGAGGTTGCCCTCGGCCGCGGTGATCGTGAGAGCAAAGTCGATGATGGACGTGGACGTGAGCGGAAGGCTGGCCGAGGCGGGCATGGAAAAGGCGATGGTGACGTTGTTCTTGGCCGTCTGTGTGCAATTGGACGTGAGCGTATCCGCGCCGAGCGTGGCGACAATGCTGAAGGCAGACGTGCAGAGCACGGGCGAGGCGAGAAGGATCACCGTTGCGGCGAGCTGCGTCGGGGCAGTCGCGATGGCCGTGCCGTCGGAGAAGATCGTGCCCGGCTGCAGCGTCTCGGAGGCAGCAAAGCCGGTCTCGACAAAGTTGTAGATCTGGTAGGCGGAAATGACGATCACGCCAGCAATCATCCAAATGGCAAGGATGCCACGGGAAAAGTCACTGGGGTCCTCGACGTGGGTGTCCTTCTTGCCCTGGCTCACCTTGAGGTTCCAGCGGGGGGTGCGCATAAACGTGGAAAATCCGCCGACAAACCAGCTCACCGAGGCCGTAAAGCGCGTGCAAAAGTACAGCACGGTTGCGGCGATGAGGAAGACCACCAAAAAGATGGCATACGCAACGATGCAGAGCCAGCCGACACTGAGATACAAGTCGGCCGAGGAATTCGACGTGGCCTGGTTGAGCACAGAGCTGGACGCCGTCGTTGAGTTCACTGCGGACGCGAGGGACGCTGCGGCGCCAAAGGGGCAGAACGCGTTGGCGCTGCAGGCGACACAGCTCGTTTGCCCAAGAAGACCGTTGGTGGTTTGGCCAGCAGGACAGGGTAGACAGTTGGAGCTGAACGACGTGCCCATGATGCTCGACGATGTTCCAGCCACACAGCTTGCACAGACCAATCCGCTCGAGCCTACAAAGGTTCCGCTGGGGCAAGTCGTGCACCCGCCGTTGGCAGAGGCCTGGCCAGCGTCGCAGCTTCCAGAGCCGGAGGCAGTCGTCGTCACCGTGAGTAGGTTGGTCTGCGCTGCCAGCTGGTCACTATCGGTTATGCCGCCGGTGGGGCTGTACGTGATCTTGAGGTAAAACGAGTACGAGCGCTCGGCATCGAGAGAATGGACGACGAATGAGGCCGGGGCGGGCTCGTACGCCTTGAAGACCGCGACGACGGTGGAGCTGCCAGATTCCCACAGCTGGTACTGCACGGCCACACTCGGCTGCTCCACGTTTGTCCAGGCCAAGGAGACCGACACCGACGCCAGCGCAATCACGGTTGGAACCGCGGGGAGGTTGAGGACAATGGGCGGGCAGTTACTGGCAGGAGACGCGACGGTCTTGGCTCCCACCGCGGTGCTCAGGATGGTGGTCTGGATAAAGCACAGGACCGGGTTGGAGGTGTCCACGAGCACACTGCCCAAGTAAGCCAAGTTGACGGTGAGGCCATCTATGCTTGCGAGGTTCTTGTTGTTGACCACGGTGAGCTGGTTGGAGATGGTGACGACATTGACAAACATGTCGGCCGTGGTCATGGCGACGTTGTTCAGCGTTATCGAGTTCAAGGATGCGGGGCAATTGCTGGTGACGCTGGCCTCAAACGCGGCCGAGACGGTGGAGGAGTCGTGCAGGATGAGGGAAGAGTTATCCGCGATCGTGCCAAACGTGAAGGTGAACGGGCCACTGAAATCGTAGGTGATCGGCAGCAGGGCATTGAAGACAGGGGCGCACTCGTTGCAGGCCACAACGATGCTTGCGTAGTCGGATGGGCTGACCAACGGGAAGCTGGAAGTGGACACGGTTGAGAAGGTCGGGACGGAGCCCAACGAGACGTTCAGAAGACCCTTGGAGTTTGGCGCAGAGCTGTCCGAGAGATTGACGAGCGATGAAAAGTCGCCGAGGCCGGTAACAAGGGGGCAGTTGGAGCAGCCAGAGTACCATGACGCACTCACAGCACCCGTGGCTGAACCATTGCTGCTGAGCGAGACGAGGCTGCCCGTGGACGAAACCGACACGATCGCCGGGCACGTTGTACACAAGATGGAGACGGTCGCTGAACCAGAGGTCGCAAAGCCGTACGCGATGCCGGTAAAGCTTGTTCCAAAGACACCGAGGGACGTCAGCAGGTCGCAGCTGGTGCATGCGACGGAAAGTGTAACCGCCGAGCTTGGCGTGACGATGCTTACGGCCGCAGCCTGCAGCGCGGTGAATGTGCCCACCGAAGTGATGTTGGGGCATGTCATGCACTGGATGGAGAGGGAAGCAGAGCTGCCAGCCAGGCTGACGGCCTGGAGCGCCGAGAGCAAGCCGACCGACTGCATGGGGCCGTTGCATGTCGTGCACGAGACGTACAAGGACGACGGGGACGATGGGCCCACGGAGACGGCCCTGAGCAAGGGTGTCAGCGCAAGCCCGTAAAGGGACGAGCATTGGTTGCATGTGACCGACAGGGCACCCATCGTGTTGGCCAAGTTGATCGAAACGAGACTGCTAAAGACGCCGACGTACGGGAAATAATTGCACACGGTGCACGACAAAGTGATGGTAGCTGAGCCGCCGAGCGCGCCCACAACGGTCTGCAGGGCGGAGAAATTGCCAAAGGAGACGCTCGCCGACGAGGCCGACGAGCAGCCGTTGCACGAAAAGCTGATAGAACTGACGGGGACGATTGACGCCTGCGACGTTGTGGTCGAGGCGGTGAGTGCGGGGAACTGGCCGGCACTTTCGAGACTGGGGCACGTCGTGCAATTAAATGCAATCGACCCGGAAAAAGTGTTTGCCACGGTCGTCAGCGCGCCGAAGACTCCAAAGGCGGTCAGGCTGTTGCACTGGTTGCAGTTCACGCTGATCGATCCGAAGACCGTAGGCAGGCTCGCAAAGGTGCCTATGTTGGTCACCGCGGGGCAGTTGGTGCAATTCACGCTCACGGCGGTCGGTGCCGTCGCGCCCAATGATACGACTTGGTCAAACTGGCCGATAGCGACGAGGGAGGGGCAGTTGATGCACGAGAACGAGGCAGACTGCGCGCCGTTTAGATTGCCCAGATCGGAAAGGACGCCCACCACCGGGAGCGAGCTGCAGTCTGTGCACGAGACAGCCAACTGGACGGCCGAAGACGCCGACGTGGACGTCATGGTTTGCAGGCCGGTCAAAACGCCCAGGCTCACTAGGTCTGGACAGCCGATACACGAAAGGCTGACATTTGCGGTCGCTGTGTCGGCGATGGTTACGACGATGGGGAAATACCCTAGCATTTTCAGACCGTCGCACGTGGTGCAGCTGAGAGAAACAGACACCGCGCCGCCTTGATCGACAAAGGCAACCGCGCTCTCCAGCGCACCGAGCACCTCCAGATCCGGGCAGTTTGTGCACGAGACCGACAATGACCCGGAGCAGCCCTGTGCAAGCTCGCTCACGGCCGTAAAGTTGGCAAGCATGGCCACCCCGGTTAAATCGGAGCCAATAATTGTCAGACTGCCATTGGCGGCGAACCCGGCAGGGTCGGCCAAAGCGGAAAGCTTGGGCATGTACGCAAAAAAGCCGATCACATCACACGTGCTACAAGCGATAGTCATCGCGCCCACCGCCTGTGCACCGTTGGCAATTGATGACATGGAGGGGAAGGATCCCATGGTAATCAGGAGCGGGCAGTTCGTGCAGGACAGAGAAAGTGAGCTCAACACCGACGCGCCACCCTCCGAGACATAGTCAAAGATGATAAAGGACCCAAACGTGGTCAAGTTTCCACAATTTGAGCAGGTGAAACTTGCGGAACCCCAGTACTGGTTTCCTGCAACATTGTTCAAAGAATCGAAGACAGCAAACTGCGAGAGATTGGGGCAATTTGTGCAGCTGACGACAAGTTCAGTATTCACCCCAAGGACACCAGGGAAAACAGCGAGTGAGGAGAGCCCACTGCACTTATCGCAACTGATAAAAATGCCAAAAGTACCGGCCACGATGCTCTGGTAGGAAACATACTGCAGCCCCGAAAAGCTGCCAAACGGGCTCGCCGCACTGGATAGGAAGGTACATGTCGAGCATGCAAGCGAAACGCTGGCCAACGAGTTCCACGACGAATCAGAGAAATCCATGAGGACTTGCATCGTGTCAAATTGGCCCAAGCCGCCCTGGATCGTGCAGTTTGTGCAGTTGATGGCAACGCTGCCAAGCGACGTGGGACCCGTGGAAACCGAGTACATGTTGCTGAAGACGCCGACGCTGTTGACCAAAGAGTCGGAAACGGCAATGGCAATGGAGGCGATGCTGCTGTCGGTGACGACGTTGATGAGGGCGCCAAAATTACCAACGACAGCACCGGCCGACGACGTAGAACAAGCATGGCACGCCAAGGAAATGGAACCAGACGCGATCGCGTTGACGCCGGCGGCCGTGTTACCCGTTACTTTGCCGAGGCTGGCAAAGCTACCAAAGGACGCGAGAGCTGCGCATGAGGAGCAGGTTGCCGAGATCGTGGCCTGACTTGTGTAGTTGCTCGCGTCGGCAGTCGTGAGCGATGTCAGGCCGCCAAACGTCGCGAACGCGGACAGCTGAGCACAGTTTGTGCAGGACAGGGTGATGGCGTCCGTGCCCGTGCATGCTTCATTGTCGTTCGGGTCGGTGGAGGTCACTTGCCGCACCTCGAACAACGAGGGGAACTCGCCAAAGCTAACCAGTGCGCCACACGAGGAGCAGGAAAGCGACAGGCTCGAGGCGGAGCCCTGGCTGTTGCCTGAGCTGAGGGACTGGAGCGAGTCAAAGCTGCCCAGGGTCGTGAGCGCGCCGCAGTTGGTGCACGAGGCGGACACGGACACGGTGCTGCAGCTGGTGCTGGCGAGGCTGAGGACGGTTAGACTGGAGAAATTGCCCATGACCGCGAGGCTGCCGCAGGAAACACACGACAAGTTGATCGAGCTTGCAGACATGTTCACGCTGGCCGAGGCGATGCCATTGACGAGCATGGGGAAGGAGCCCAAGACAGTGAGGGAAGGACAGTTGGTGCACGTGATCGTGATGCTGGCGTCATCTTCGAGGGTCGTGAGGCTGTCGAATTGGCCCAGGACGCCAGACGGGACGTCAGCCTGAGTGCAGGAAGAGCACTCGAGCGAGATCGTCTCGTTGAGGATTAGGATGGTCTCGTCGTAGTTGCCGTACGCAGTACAGCAACCTATAAAAAAAAAAAGATTATTTTATTTTATTTTTATTTTTGCGTTACTTGGGTACGCCGCCACCGGGGCGGTGCACAGGGCTGCCGCGAGGACCACCAGCAGGCCGAGGCAGACAAAGGGCTGTCTTGCCATGCTAATAAAAGAAAAAAAGGTCAGGACCCTACTTTCTTTTTGGAAAAGAAATGCTGACAACCAAAAAAAAAAAAATAATAATAATTTGTGGTTGAAGCAAAGAAGGCACAGCAAGCAGACTGCCGGAGGGCTTTGGAACAAGGGGCGGGAAAGCCCCTGGGCCAGCAGCGCCAATAAAAGGGCCAATTAAAAAAAACCCTTTTTTTTTACTTTTGGGGTCTATCACAAAGGAACCATAAAAAAAAAACAGGGCAAGCTGCAGCCCCCCAGCAACGACTACAGCAGCACGGTAAGTGGCAGCCGGTGAAGGCAGAGGACCTCCAAAAAAGGCAGAGGGCCAGAGGCGAAAAGAGTGATCTTTGTCTCACTCTCGCTTTCTGTTTTGTCAGACAACTGAACCCCCCCCACACACACACACACGATAACGAAAACGGCCAGGGAACCCTACGTCCACTACTGTATGCTCGCCGGTGGGCCCGTTCCACTCCCCCCTCACCCTTTCACGCTATCTCACTGCCAACCCATGAAAAAAAAAAACCCAAAAGCAAAACGACTTGGATTGGTTGCCACGCCTTCCTTTTCTGGCGACGAAAAAATGTGTCAGGAAATGCAGGGATCTTGTCATTAGTGCTTTAACTTGTCATTCTGAGAGTCCTGCATATACAAACAAAACACATGGCACGAGACCGAAAAGGAAAAACGAAAATAATAAGATAAAAAATATATAGATAGATAGACAGATTATGCTGTTCCGTATAGATTGTCGTCGCCGTCGTGAGGGACGTCTGCGGGCATGATAATGTTGCTATGGTCGTCGTCACCTCGTCGTGCCCACTCTTGCCAAAGCTTCTTGAGCTTGGAGTAGATGATGGCACTGATCGTGCCAAAGGCGAACGCGCCACCCGCGAAGGCGACCAGGCCAGAGGCAAAGCTGAGTGGCGCGATGTTCTCGACATAGCTCTGCTGCAAAAAGTAGGAGGGCACGGTGACCTCAAAGACGATCGGGAGGGCGTCGGCGGCCACGACGCTGAACAAGGCAGTGGAGCTCACAAACGAGTAGGTGTACCCCTTGTTGGTTATGTCGCCGTTGAGAGCAACCACCTCGGCTGCCACACCAGCGATCGAAATCGTGTTGCCCGTCAGGACCTCGCTGCTGCCGGCGACAATGGTCTCGCTCAGGCTGAGGAAGGAGCCGTCGTAGGCGAGCGCCGTAAAGTTGTACGCGATGATGGGGGCAAAGATCAGGTTGTTGCCGTCTTCCGCGGTGATGTTGACGCTAAAATCGACCGTGGAGGTGGTCGACAACGGCAGGTGGGCGTTCGGTGGGGTGGCAAACGAAATCAGCACGGTTCCTTTGAGGTCGTCTGTGCAGTTGAACGGCAGGGCCGAGGCGGCAAACGTAACGACGAAATTGGACGAGCACGTGATGGGCGAGGCGATGAAGGCTATCGAGGCCGCGAGCTGCGTCAATCCGGTCGAAATCGACGAGTCGTCCGAAAAAGTGGTGCCGGCCTGCAGCGAGGTCTGCGGAATGTACTGGTTCTCCACAAAGTCAAAGATTTGATAGGCGGTCAACACGACGAGGCCGATGATGACGTACACGCCAATCATTCCACGCCAAAAGTCGACGGGGTCGTAAAATCGGATGTCGGCTAGCGAATCCTGTTGCTCCTGCTGCTGTACTCCCCCCTGCTGCTTTGGTGGCTGCTTCTTTTTCAGGCGCAGCAATGTCGATGGCGTGCGGAGGATGACGGGCATCCAAACAGAAATGAACTTGTCCATGTTGCCGAGTTGCCTCTCGTTGCCGTCTTCAGGTTGCTCCCATTCTTCCATGGGCACGCCGCGTTTTTCATGCCGCACTATGTAGCTGATCACGATGGTGAGGACGACGATCACAATTAGGAAGGCGACCAGGAAGAAGACGGCGCCATAGTCGCTGATGACCGAGGATGCGTTGGACACGGTTGCGCCAAATGCTGAGCTATTGATCGGCTTGTTCAGGATCACGCTCGAAAGAGGCATCGCAGCGCCGTACGGGCAAAACATATTTGCAGGGCAAGCGGTGCAGCTGAACTGCCCGGTCGACCCCTGCGTGGTTGAGTTGGCCTCGCAAAGGCCACAGGTTGAGCTGACCGTCGCCGCCGTCAGGTTGGAGGCGGTTCCCGGTCCGCACAAGATGCAGTCGAGGCCGTTCAGCGAAACAAATGTGCCGGTCGGGCACATCGTGCAGTTGGTCGTGCTGCCGGGGAGGGGGACCTGCCC
>Ga0302233_10001144_pt1 | contig 19091 bp, 29 predicted proteins | sample II_Palsa_N3_1_FD_193516 | JGI IMG/M metagenome (GOLD analysis project Ga0302233, IMG submission 193516) | Peat permafrost microbial communities from Stordalen Mire near Abisko, Sweden - II_Palsa_N3_1 | ecosystem: Environmental > Terrestrial > Soil > Palsa > Peat permafrost | place: Sweden... | reverse complement strand
AACTCGTTCAACTGGATCGAAAACGGCAAGTCCTGGATCAACGACCCGTTCGGCTGGTTAAGGATCGCCGTGGAGACGTGCTCGCCTTCCGGTACCCATGCGTAGCCGCGGAACGTCGGATTGGACTGGGATAGACGGTGTTCGGGCGGAATGTCGCTGATCACCGTGTTGCTGCTGATGGGCGTCTTGTTGAACATCCACATCTGCAGCTTGATCGGCAGATTGCTGTCGAGCAGGCCGCCCAGACAAATGACGACGATCGCGATGTGAGCCGAAATATAGCCGAGCTTGGTGAGCGCGCCGCGCTTGGCGGCGATCAGCGTCGCGCCATCCGATTCCCGCGTCACGAACTTGTAGCCAAGCCGGCCCGACAGCTTTGCCAACGTCGCGGTGGCCTGTTCGCGTGAGCCCTCGACGGCGAACTCGCCCTTGTGGTGAAACGCGCGCAGGCTCGATTCGCGGACCTTGTCCTTCCAGCTCTTCATGTCGGCGATCATCTTCGGCGCATTGCGGATCACGCAAAGCGAAACCGAAACCATCAGAAAGCCGAGGATCAGCATGAACCACCAGGCGCTGTACACGGTGTACAGGCTCAGCGAGCGGAAGATATCCGCCCAGAACGGGCCGAACTGATTGACGTAGTTGGGATACGGGTCGTCCTGGGTGAGGACGGTGCCGATGATGCTCGCGATCGCCAGAACCACCAGCAGCGCGATGGCGAATCGCATCGAACTCATCAACTCGATGACGCGACGCATGGGCCGATGGCCCGACGTTATTTCAATACCCGACGTGGTGACGCTCATTCACACTCCGACAGAACAGCAAAAAAGGGTGAACGGCCGCCGCTGACGCATGAAGCGAGCGACGCCATCACCCTTTTCTTGTTTTTTCACCGGCCTCGCTGGGCCGGTTGCACTTGCGTGCGGACTTCCTAATGCAAGCCCGCGATGTAATCAGCCACAGCCTTGATATCGCTATCCGACAGCCGCGAGGCAATAGTATGCATCGGGTCGCTGTTGTTGCGCGCGCCCGGACCCTGCGTGAACGCGTTCAACTGCGTCACCGTATATTCCGCCCACTGCCCCGACAGACGCGGATACTGCACCGGAATGCCCTGGCCTGTAGGACCGTGGCAACTTGCACACGCCGGAACAGCGCGTTCGACGATGCCCGCGCGATAAATCTTCTCGCCTAGCGGGACAGTGTTCTTGTCGTGTGCGTAACCGGGCTTCGGCGTCTGCGCCGCAAAATACGTGGCGACGTTAACCATATCCTGGCTGGACAGCGCTGCGGCCATGCCGGCCATAATCGCATTATTACGCGCAGGCTGCTTGGCGCCGGGCTGGATTTTGAAATCCATCAACTGCTTGACGAGATATTCGGGGTGCTGGCCGGCCAGCTTGGGATAAGCCCCGCCGGTGCTATTACCGTCGGCGCCGTGACACGACGCGCAAACCTGCGTCGCAATTGCCTGCCCCCGATTGACGTCCGGTTTTGCCGGATCTGCTGCTCGCGCCTGAACTGCTAAACCTGAAAGACCTGCCGCTACTTGGAATACCATCAGTGCTTTGCACAGTCGATTCATTCGCACACCCTGTTTCGTCTTGTGGGAATTAGAGGTTCTGCAAAACGACGGCGACCGATTTACCGCAGAGGCACGCGCGCTGGCCCCCTCCTCAGGTCTTCAGTAAATTCAGTAAACCATCATATTGTACAATAACTCGCTAATCGCTTAGACGCCAGTCGGGCTTGACCCGTCCCCACCCCGGGTTCCCCGGCGTCTCATATTCTGGTTCCCCCATGTCCTTCCTGCTCCACCAGTCCCGCTTCTTCACGACCGTCAATCACTTGCCTGATCTGCCGGCCACCCCGCAACCCGAAATCGCATTTGCGGGACGCTCGAATGCGGGCAAGTCGACGGCGATTAATCTGCTGTGCAACCAGAAACGTCTCGCTTTCGCCAGTAAGACACCGGGCCGTACGCAGCATATCAATTACTTCTCGGTAGGGCCTGCGGCGGAGCCGGTGGCCCACCTGGTGGATTTGCCCGGTTACGGTTATGCCGAAGTGCCTGGCGCCGCCAAGGCGCATTGGGAGGCGTTGCTGTCGAGCTATCTGCAGCAGCGCTCGCAACTGCGCGGCATGATCCTGATGATGGATTCGCGCCGCCCGTTGACCGATCTGGACCGGGTGATGATCGAGTGGTTTGCGCCGACCGGTAAGCCGATCCACACCTTGCTGACAAAGTGCGACAAATTGACGCGGCAAGAGAGCATCAACGCGCTACGGGCCACTCACAAGGGGCTGGCCGAATATACGGCCGCTGGCTTTCGGGGAGAATTGACCGCCCAGTTGTTCTCGGCGCTCAAGCGGGTCGGTCTGGACGAGGCTCATGAGCTGATTGAAAGCTGGCTCGTCCCTGAGGATGCGGGTAGCACGGAAGGCGTGGCCGCCTCTGAATAGCTGCCGCTGCCAGGCTAAGGACAGGCCTGGTCTGGGCCCTTTTTCGTTCGCCCATAAAAAAACCCGCCGCAACTGACGGCGGGCCAAACAGCCTAATCGAAAAACGACAGGCACCCGCTCAGGGAGGAGAAGCGGGGAGGTCAGCGCATCGCGCCTTGCTCGATCGGTATGATATACCATTGTCTCGAAAAGAGTTTTCAGCAGGCTCGGGCACGCACTGTTGCTTTGCCATCTCCACGCAATCCAAGACATTCGATATGAGCTTCTATCCGCATCACCGTCCGCGCCGCATGCGCCGTGACGACTTCTCGCGCCGTCTCATGCGCGAAAACATCCTCACCACCAACGACCTGATCTACCCCGTGTTCGTCGTCGAAGGCACCAACGTGCGCCAAGCCGTGGCGTCGATGCCGGGCGTGGAACGCGTGTCGGTCGATCTGCTGATGGGCGTCGCCGAACAGTGCGTCGCGCTTGGCGTGCCGGTGCTATCGCTGTTTCCGGCGATCGAGCCGTCGTTGAAGACGCCGGACGGCCGCGAGGCGACCAACGCTGCCGGGCTGATTCCGCGTGCCGTCCGTGAACTGAAAAAGCATTTCCCGGAACTAGGCGTTCTTACCGACGTTGCGCTCGATCCCTACACGAGCCACGGCCAGGACGGCGTGATCGACGAAGCGGGCTATGTGATCAACGACGTGACCGTCGAGATTCTCGTCGAGCAGGCCCGCGCACAAGCGGAAGCGGGCGTGGATATCGTGGCGCCGTCGGACATGATGGACGGGCGCATCGGCGCAATCCGCGAAATGCTGGAGAGCGAGGATCACATCCATACGCGGATCATGGCCTACTCGGCCAAGTTCGCGTCGGCGTTCTACGGCCCGTTCCGCGATGCCGTCGGTTCCGCGACGAACCTCGGCAAGAGCAACAAGATGACCTATCAGATGGACCCGTCGAATTCGGATGAAGCGCTGCGCGAAGTGCGCGCGGACATCGAAGAAGGCGCGGACATGGTGATGGTGAAGCCCGGTATGCCGTACCTCGATATCGTCCGCCGCGTGAAGGACGAGTTCCGCTTTCCGACTTATGTGTATCAGGTGAGCGGGGAATACGCGATGCTCAAGGCGGCCGCGCAAAACGGCTGGCTCGATCACGACAAGGCAATGATGGAATCGCTGCTGGCGTTCAAGCGGGCCGGTGCGGATGGCGTGCTGACGTATTTCGCGCTGGATGCCGCGCGGATTTTGCACGCGCAGAAGTGATGCGGTTTGTTGCGCGAGGTTGGGCGCCTCGCGGTGGATGATGTCCGACGCAGACGACGTTCAGGCGGTTTGAAGTTTGACGTTTGATGAAAGCGGAGACGCCGGGAAAGGGTCTCCGCTTTTTTAATGGCTGAAAAAGTCCCGCTTGCCGTTTGCGAAGGCGGGCTTCGGGCTTCGGCGACTACGATTGCGGCGGCGTGGCCAAGCGGTCGAGGCTGTGCAGGAACGTGTCAGCCGACTCGTAGCCGACGACGCGCAATACCTCCGCTCCGCTTGGGTCAAAGAAGATGATGCCCGGAGGCCCAAACAGCTTGAAGCGCTTCAGCAATGTCTGGTCATCCGGGTTGTTGGCGGTCACGTCCGCGCGCAGCAGATTGAGTTGCTGCAGCCGGGCATGCACGCGCGGGTCGCTGAAGGTGAATTTCTCCATTTCCTTGCAGCTCACGCACCAGTCCGCATAGAAGTCCAGCATCGCCGGTTGGGCGGCGGCTTTTACAGCCTGGTCAAGCTGGGTCGACGAACGTACCGGGGCAAACGTTAGACTGTCTGCCGCAGTAGCGGCGTTCGCTGCGCCTGACGGGGCGCCGGCCACTTCGCTTGGTCCGCCGCGCGCAGCCAGTATTGCGAGCGGCTTAATCGGATCCGATGATCCGGCCGCGAGACCGACTAGCAGCACTACGGCCCAGACGGTCAGCGCGACGCCCAGGCCCCGGCCGAGCCTGCGCCAAACCGAACTGGCGCCAACCGCCGGCGAGAACAATCCCAACGAGGCAGCGGCAACCAGCAGCCACAGCGCGCTCAACAACATTTGCGCGGTCGCACCCAACACTGGCCAGACAATCCACAGCGCAGCGGCGAGTAGCACCACTCCGAAGAAGACTTTTACTCCGTCCATCCACACACCCGCACGCGGCAGCAAGGTACCTGCGCCCAAGCCGATGATCAGCAACGGAACGCCCAGGCCGATGCCCATCGAGAACAGCGCGATCCCGCCGAGCACCGCGTTGCCTGTGTGGGCGATAAACGCCAGGATCGCGAACAGCGGCGCGGTCATGCAAGCGCCGACGACCAGCGCGGACAGCGCGCCCATCGCCGCCACCGCCGCGAACTTGCCACCGGAGCGCCCTTGCGATGCACGCGATGCGCCGTCCTGCCAGCGTTGCGGCAAAGCGATGTCGTAACCGGCGATCAGCGTCACCGCGAACACCGCCAGCAGCACGCCGAACGCACCAAGTACCCACGGATTCTGCAACCACGCGCCGAGGCTCTGACCCACAAGCGCCGCAGCAATACCGAGCACGGTATAGACGAGCGCCATACCGATCACATAGGCAAGCGACAGCGCGAAGCCACGGCCACGCGTCACGCGCGCCCCTTCGCCGATGATGATGGCCGACAGGATTGGAATCATCGGATACGAGCACGGCAGCAGGCTCAGTACAGCGCCGGCGACGAAGAACAAGCCGACGATCGTGAAGAAGCTGCCGCCCTGCAGAAGCGACTGTGCATAGTCAGCGCTGGTTGCACGTTCGTACCAGGAAGAGGTGCTTGCTAAGTCTGTGTTGTTTGCCGCCGTTTGCGTGGTGGCTGCCGGGGTGGGCGCGACGCTAGCGGCATGCAGCGCGACACCCTCGACGTGGTACACCCGCTCCATTGGTGGATAGCAGATACCCGCGTCGGCACAGCCTTGCGAAGTCACCGCGAGATCGAAAGGACCCGCCGCCTGTTTTACCGGGACGCGAATCGTCAACTCGTTCCGGTAGGTTTCGACGTTTTTCCCGAAGGTTTGATCGAACTTGACGTGGCCCGCCGGCAGTTGTGGATCGCCGATCGTCACGGTTCCGTTGCGAGTCGCGAAGGAGAACCGCTCCCGATACATGTAGTACCCGTCCGCGATCTTGTAGTGAACGAGCACTTCGCCAGGTTGTTCGGTTGCGCTGAATTTAAAGGCGACGGCCGGATCCAGAAAATCGTCGTCAGCGTGCGCCGCGCCAGCAGCGGACATCAGAACGACCAGCAGACAGGAGACGAACAGGACGGCCGCGCGCAGGGATTCGCGTCCCCGTCGGTGAAGAGCATTAAACATGAACAGGGCGTTGAGTCTCAGCAATGACCCACTGGCCGTAGGCTACCGAGGCCGTGGCTTGCCAGCAGAGGATTTCGGGGGTGTCGTACGGATGATGTTTCTCGATGAACAACTCGAGCTCCAGAGCCCGCGCCGCACTCGTTTTGAAGAGTAACTGGATCTCATTGGCGGACTCGAGCTTGCCCTGCCACTGGTAGGTCGAATGGACAGCGCCCTGCTGGTTGACGCAAGCGCAAAGCCGCGCATCCAGCGCCTGTGTGGCGAGCTTCTGCGCCGTGCCCGCATCGGGCAAGGTCGTCAGGATCAGCGTCACAGTCGAGGTCACGGACAGCTCCGGCAGGGTGGAAAACGCGTGCTGCTATCGTATCACCGGACTCGGTCGGCCGCAGGCGGACGCCCAGCATGCCGCGGCTTGACTCTTTCTGCGTTCACAAACAAAAAGGCCAGACTTTCGTCTGGCCTTCTCATCGATGCGGGAAGCTTATTCAGCTTCTTGCACTTCAACTTCTTCGACTTCCGGACGGTCCATCAATTCGACCAGTGCCATCGGTGCGTTGTCGCCGACGCGGAAACCGAATTTCAGGATGCGCAGGTAGCCACCCGGACGGTTCGCGAAGCGCGGGCCGAGCACGTCGAACAGCTTCGAGACGGAATCACGATCGCGCAGGCGGTTGAACGCCAGACGACGGTTTGCCAGCGACGGCTTCTTGCCGAGCGTGATCAGCGGCTCGACAACTTTACGGAGTTCCTTCGCCTTCGGCAGCGTCGTCTTGATGACTTCGTGCTCGATCAGCGAGTTGGACATGTTACGGAGCATTGCCAGACGGTGGCTGCTCGTGCGGTTCAGTTTCCGCAGACCATGACGGTGACGCATTTCAATTCCTTCGATTCAAAGTTTTGGTCCAGCTCTTCTATCGCGCTCAGCAAACCCGGAGGGTTGCGAGTGCACGGGCCGGTAGTTAAAAAAGGCAAGACGCGGATTTTAAAGGAAAATCCGCGTCCGTGCCAGTCGTGCCGCGGTGACTTTCGTCCCGGATGCAGACTCGATTACTTGTCCAACCCAGCCGGCGGCCAGTTTTCGAGCTTCATGCCGAGCGTCAGACCACGCGACGCCAGTACTTCCTTGATTTCGTTCAGCGACTTGCGGCCCAGATTCGGCGTCTTCAGCAATTCGTTTTCCGTGCGCTGGATCAGGTCGCCGATGTAGTAAATGTTCTCAGCCTTCAGACAGTTCGCGGAACGAACCGTGAGTTCGAGATCATCCACCGGACGCAGCAGGATCGGATCGATCTGCGGCGCACGCGACGGTGCTTCAGCGGCAGCTTCCGTGCCTTCCAGAGCAGCGAACACCGACAGCTGATCGACCAGAATACGCGCCGATTGACGGATCGCTTCTTCCGGCGAAATCACACCGTTGGTTTCGATGTTCATCACGAGCTTGTCGAGGTCGGTACGCTGTTCGACACGCGCGCTTTCCACGGCATAGCTCACACGGCGAACCGGCGAGAACGACGCGTCCAGCACGATACGGCCGATGATCTTGGCCGACTCTTCGCCGTAGCGACGCACATTGCCCGGCACATAACCGCGGCCCTTCTCGACCTTGATCTGCACGTCGAGCTTGCCGCCCTTCGACAGATGCGCAATCACGTGATCCGGATTGATCACTTCGCAATCGTGCGCAAGTTCGATGTCGCCAGCGGTGACAAGGCCTTCGCCTTCTTTACGCAGCGTAACCGTCACTTCGTCACGGTTATGCAACTTAAACACGACACCCTTCAGGTTCAGCAGCAGGTTGACTACGTCCTCTTGCACACCGTCGAGCGTCGAATACTCGTGGACCACGCCTGCGATCGTCACTTCGGTCGGCGCATAGCCGATCATCGACGACAGCAGTACGCGCCGGAGCGCGTTACCCAAGGTGTGGCCGTAACCGCGTTCAAACGGTTCCATGACCACTTTCGCATGGCTCTCACCAAGCGATTCAACTGCGATGATCTTGGGCTTCAACAAACTGGTTTGCATAGGTTTTCCTTTTCAATACCCTCGGCTCGTTACACCGATAAGGCTGACCGGTAACAACCTGAAAATAAACAGCCGAGGCGCCCCCTTGCGCATCGCAATCAGGGTGCCCCGGCCGCCAATCCGATTACCGCGAATACAATTCGACGATCAGGCTTTCGTTGATATCGCCAGCGATATCGCTGCGTTCCGGCTTGCTCTTGAACGTGCCTTCGAACTTCTTCGAATCGACAGCGACCCAGCTTGCCAGACCACCTTGCTCAGCCAGCGACAGCGCTTCGACGATACGCGCCTGCTTCTTCGACTGTTCGCGGACAGCGACGACGTCACCCGCCTTAACTTGCATCGACGGGATGTTCGACACCACGCCGTTCACCGTGATCGCCTTGTGGCTCACGAGCTGACGCGCTTCAGCGCGCGTCGAGCCGAAGCCCATGCGATACACGACGTTGTCGAGACGCGACTCGAGCAATTGCAGCAGGTTTTCACCCGTGTTGCCCTTGAGGCGGTCGGCTTCAGCGAAGTAACGGCGGAACTGGCGCTCGAGAACGCCGTAGATACGCTTCACTTTTTGCTTTTCGCGCAGCTGCGTGCCGTAGTCGGACGTACGGGCACCCGAGGTGCGGCCATGTTGGCCAGGCTTGCTGTCAAGCTTGCACTTGTCAGCCAGCGAACGACGGGCGCTCTTCAGGAAGAGGTCAGTGCCTTCACGGCGGGACAGCTTGGCCTTAGGGCCGATATAACGTGCCACGTTAATTCCTTCAATGATTGATCACGTGAACTCGCGTTCACGCTAGTCCGAACCCTTTGGGTCGAACGGTGGGCTTAGTCAATTCAATAACGCAAGCAGCCCGTCGTCGCCGGCACACTACCCGGCGGCAACAGGCGCTAGCGAAACAAGCGTCTTAGATACGACGACGCTTCGGCGGACGGCAGCCGTTGTGCGGTACCGGCGTCACGTCGGAGATCGCGGTGATCTTGATGCCAAGACCATGCAACGCGCGCACCGCGGACTCACGGCCAGGGCCCGGGCCCTTGATCCGCACTTCGAGATTCTTCACGCCGTATTCCATCGCCACGCGGCCAGCCGATTCGGCTGCCACCTGGGCTGCAAACGGGGTCGATTTACGCGAACCCTTGAAGCCCTGACCACCCGACGTTGCCCAGGCAAGTGCATTGCCTTGACGATCGGTGATCGTGATGATGGTGTTATTGAACGACGCGTGAACGTGAACCACGCCCTCGGCGACGTTCTTCTTGACCTTCTTGCGAACGCGTTGCGCCGCGGAGTTGTTCGAAGCCTTAGCCATTACGTTTTCCTGTAACTGTCAGTTCCGCTTACTTCTTCAGCGATTGCGCTGCACGACGCGGACCCTTGCGCGTACGGGCATTCGTACGCGTGCGTTGGCCACGCAGGGGCAAGCCCTTGCGGTGACGCACGCCACGATAGCAGCCCAGATCCATCAGCCGCTTGATGTTCATCGTCGTTTCACGGCGAAGATCGCCTTCAACGATGAACTTGCCGACTTCTTCACGCAGCTTTTCGAGGTCTGCGTCGTTCAGGTCCTTGACCTTCTTCGAAAATGCCACACCAGCAGCGACGCAAATGTCGCGCGAGCGCGTGCGGCCAACACCATAAATCGCCGTCAGGCCAATTTCGGTGTGCTGGTGATTCGGGATGTTAACCCCTGCGATACGAGCCATTGTTTTTCCTCAAACAAAAAGCGCAAGCAAAAGCGCGGCGTTCAGCCTTGACGCTGTTTGTGGCGCGGATCAGAGCTGCAAATCACGCGCACAACGCCTTTGCGCTTGATGATCTTGCAATTGCGGCAAATGCGCTTAACCGATGCCATCACTTTCATGATATTACCCTTTTTTCAAATCACTTCGCCCGGAACACGATCCGCGCACGCGACAGATCGTAAGGCGTCAATTCAACCGTCACCTTATCGCCCGGCAGGATTCGGATGTAGTGCATCCGCATCTTGCCGGATATGTGTCCCAATACGACATGGCCGTTTTCCAGCTTCACCCTGAAGGTAGCATTAGGCAGGTTTTCGATGACTTCACCCTGCATCTGGATCACATCGTCTTTGGCCATAAGTCCTTTCAACGCATCGGGACGCCGCCGCCTTTGAAATTGGCTTTCTTCAGCAGCGATTCATACTGTTGCGACATAACGTACGACTGCACCTGCGCCATGAAATCCATTGTGACGACGACAATGATCAGCAGCGACGTTCCACCAAAATAAAACGGCACGTTCCAGCGCAGCACCAGAAATTCGGGCAGCAGACACACGAACACGATGTAGATCGCACCAGCCAGCGTCAAACGCGTGAGGATGCGGTCGATATATCGAGCCGTCTGATCGCCCGGGCGAATACCCGGGACGAAAGCGCCACTCTTCTTCAGGTTGTCGGCCGTTTCCCTGCTGTTGAACACCAGTGCGGTGTAGAAAAAGCAGAAGAAGACGATCGCCAACGCGTACAACAACACATACACGGGCTGACCGGGCTTAAGCGCCTCGGCCACGTTGTGCAGCGTGTCTGCGAACCAGCTGTTACGCGACCCCGAACTGAACCAGTTCAGGATAGTTGCCGGGAAGAGAATGATCGACGATGCAAAGATCGGCGGAATCACGCCCGACATGTTCAGCTTCAGCGGCAGATGTGACGACTGCCCACCGTAAATCTTGTTACCGACCTGCCGCTTCGCATAGTTCACGAGGATCTTGCGCTGGCCGCGTTCGATGAACACCACCAGGTAGGTCACAGCAGCGATCAGTGCAACCACGATAATCGCCGAGAACGGACCCATCGAGCCGGTTCGCACCAGTTCAAACAGACCGCCGATTGCATTCGGGAAACCCGCTGCAATCCCGCCGAAAATAATGATCGAGATACCGTTTCCAAGCCCGCGCTCCGTGATCTGCTCACCCAGCCACATCAGGAACATCGTGCCGGTCACCAGCGTTACGACCGTTGTAAGCCGGAACACCATACCCGGATCGATCACCAGGCCCGGCTGGTTCTCAAGCGCAACGGCAATGCCGAAGGCCTGGAACGTTGCCAGCAGGACTGTAAAGATACGCGTGTACTGCGTGATCTTCCGTTGACCCGCCTGCCCTTCTTTCTTCAGCGCTTCCATTTGCGGCGAAACAATCGCCAGCAACTGCATGATGATCGATGCCGAGATGTACGGCATGATCCCAAGCGCGAAAATCGTGAACCGCGAAAGTGCGCCACCCGAGAACATGTTGAACATGCCAAGGATGCCACCCGACTGGCTCTGGAACAGCTTTGCCAGTTGGTCCGGATCAATACCCGGAACCGGAATATGCGCGCCGATACGGTAGACGACCAGCGCCAGCAGCAGGAAAACTGCACGCCGACGCAGATCGCCGAACTTCGCCGCGCTTCGACCGGGTTTTGCGAGACTCGGGCTGTTAGCCAAGTAGCTTCTCCGATGCAAATGCTAGTGACGGCAAACGACTTGCACGTTACTCGGCAAAGGAGCCGCCAGCTGCTTCAATCGCAGCGCGCGCACCCTTCGTCGCACCCAGACCCTTCACAACGATCTTGCGCTTCAGCTCGCCCGTCTTGATGATCTTGGCGCTCGTGATCAGCTCACCGAGCAGGCCGGCTTGCTTCAGAGCCAGCAGATCGATTTCGTCGACCGGCAGCTTTTCCAGATCCGACAGACGCACTTCACCGACGAATTCCTTCGTCAGCGAGGTGAAGCCCCGCTTCGGCAGGCGACGTTGCAGCGGCATTTGGCCGCCTTCGAAGCCAACCTTGTGGAAGCCGCCCGAACGCGACTTCTGACCTTTGTGACCACGGCCAGCCGTCTTGCCGAGGCCCGAGCCGATACCACGACCCACGCGACGCTTTGCGTGCTTCGAGCCTTCGGCCGGCTTCAGGTTATTCAATTCCATTATCAACTCCTTGAGTCCGGGTCAGCCGCTTAGCTGATGACCTTAACGAGGTACGAAACCTTGTTGATCATGCCGCGCACAGCCGGCGTGTCTTGCAACTCGCTAACCGAGTTGATTCGACGCAGGCCCAGGCCGCGCACCGTAGCGCGGTGCGTTTCGCGGGTCCCGATCAGGCTCTTGACGAGCTGAACCTTGACAGTTTTATCAGACATGGTGTCCACCTTTAGCCCAGAATTTCTTCGACGGACTTGCCACGCTTCGCCGCGATGTCGCCCGGCGTGGACTGCTTGCGCAGGCCGTCGAGCGTTGCACGAACGAGGTTGTACGGGTTCGTCGAGCCGTGGCTCTTGGCCACCACATTCTGTACGCCCATCACGTCGAACACTGCGCGCATCGGACCGCCAGCGATCACGCCAGTACCGTCCTTCGCCGGGGCGAGGAGGACTGCGGATGCGCCGTGCTTACCGTGCACTTCGTGTTGCAACGTACCGTTCTTCAGCGGCACCTTGAACATGTTGCGACGAGCTTGTTCCATTGCTTTTTGAACGGCAACCGGAACTTCCTTCGCTTTGCCCTTGCCCATGCCGATGCGGCCATCGCCGTCGCCAACCACGGTCAGTGCGGCAAAACCGAGAATCCGGCCGCCCTTCACAACCTTGGTCACGCGGTTGACCGAAATCATCTTTTCGCGCAGGCCATCGTCGCGTTCGTCAGCCTGAACTTTCGCTTGCATCTTTGCCATGACGAATTCTTCCCTTAGAACTTGAGTCCGGCTTCGCGCGCCGCATCAGCCAGCGCTTTCACGCGGCCGTGGTAACGGAAACCCGAACGGTCGAAGGCGACGGATTCGATGCCGGCAGCCTTAGCCTTTTCTGCGATGCGCTTACCGATCAAGGTCGCAGCATTGACGTTGCCGCCCTTGCCCGTCTGATCAGCCAGTTGCGCACGCACTTCGGCTTCGAGCGTCGACGCGCTGGCAAGCACCTTGGTGCCGCACGGCGAGAACACTTGCGCATAGATGTGCGTGTTCGTGCGATGCACGGCGAGACGCGCGACCTGCAGCTCAGCGATCTTGATACGCGTCTGACGAGCGCGGCGCAGGCGAGATTGAGTCTTATCCATGATTGCGCACCCTTACTTCTTCTTCGTTTCTTTGAGGATCACAACCTCGTTGGCGTAACGCACACCCTTGCCCTTATAGGGCTCCGGCGGGCGATAGCCGCGCACTTCTGCAGCGACCTGGCCAACTTGTTGTTTATTGATCCCCTTGATCACGATTTCGGTTTGCGTCGGGGTTTCAGCCTTGACGCCTTCCGGCATCTGGTGCACCACGGGGTGCGAGAAACCCAGCGACAGGTTCAGCTTGTCGCCTTGCGCCTGTGCGCGGTAACCGACGCCAACCAGCGTCAGCTTGCGCTCGAAACCCTTCGTCACGCCGTTCACCATGTTCGCAACGAGTGCGCGCATCGTGCCCGACATCGCGTTCGCTTCGCGGCTTTCGTCAACCGGCTCGAACTTCAGCGTGCCGTTGTCGTTCACCACTTTTACGAGGCGGTTTGCAGCTTGCGTAATCGTGCCCAGCGGACCCTTGACGGTGATGCGTTCGTCGCTCAGGGCCACTTCCGCGCCTTGCAGCACGATCGGGCTTTTACCTACTCGAGACATGTTTCTCTCCTTTCGGCCTTAAGCGACGTAGCAGATGACTTCGCCGCCAACGCCCGTAGCGCGCGCCTTGCGGTCCGTCATCACGCCCTTCGGCGTCGACACGATTGCCACGCCGAGGCCATTCATGACCACGGGGATGTCGTTACGGCCGCGGTACACACGCAGACCAGGCTTCGAAACGCGTTCAATGCGTTCGATGACCGGACGGCCAGCGTAGTACTTCAACACGATATTCAATTCCGACTTCGCACCTTCGGACTTCACTGCGAAATCGTCGATATAGCCTTCGTCCTTCAGGACCTGCGCGATCGCAACCTTCACTTTCGACGAGGGCATTTGCACCGAAACCTTCTCAACCATCTGCGCGTTGCGGATGCGAGTCAGCATATCGGCGATAGGATCACTCATGCTCATTTACGTTTCTCCTATTACCAGCTCGCCTTGGTCAGGCCAGGGATCTCGCCGCGGAACGCGATTTCGCGAATCTTGTTACGCGCCAGCCCGAATTTACGGAACGTGCCGCGCGGGCGACCTGTAATTGCGCAACGATTGCGCTTACGGGTCGGATTAGAGTTGCGCGGCAGCTGTTGCAGTTCGAGACGGGCTGCGTAGTGCTCTTCGTCCGACTTGCTCATATCGCCAATGATCGCCTTCAACTCGTTACGCTTGGGAGCGTACTTAGCAGCAAGGCGAGCACGCTTCTTTTCACGTTCGATCAGTGCCAGTTTAGCCACGGTAACCTCAGTTTCTGAACGGGAACTTGAAGCTGGCGAGCAGAGCCTTTGCTTCGTCGTCGGTCTTCGCAGTTGTCGTGATGCTGATGTTCAGCCCACGCAGTGCGTCGATCTTGTCGTAGTCGATTTCGGGGAAAATGATCTGCTCTTTCACACCGATGTTGTAGTTGCCGCGACCATCGAACGCACGACCCGACACGCCACGGAAGTCGCGCACACGGGGGAGCGCAACCGTCACGAAACGGTCCAGAAATTCGTACATTGCCTGACCACGCAACGTGACCATTGCACCGATCGGATAGCCCTGACGGATCTTGAAGCCAGCGATTGCCTTGCGTGCCTTCGTGATCACTGGCTTCTGGCCAGCGATCTTCGTCAGGTCGCCAACGGCGTTTTCGATGATCTTCTTGTCAGCAACCGCTTCGCCAAGGCCCATGTTCAGGGTGATCTTGGTGATGCGCGGCACTTCCATCACGGACTTGTAACCGAACTTCTCGGTGAGGCCGGGTACAACCTTCTCTTTGTAAAACTCTTGCAAACGAGCCATTTTTTTACTCCGCAGCGTCAGGCGCTCAGCTCGACACCAGTCGTCTTAAGGAAACGGACTTTCTTGTCTCCCTCGACCTTGATGCCTACACGCGATGCCTTGCCATTCGCGTCGACCAATGCGACGTTCGAAATTTGCAGCGGCATCGTCTTGGCTTCTACGCCGCCCGTCGTACCCTTCATCGGGTTCGGCTTGACATGCTTCTTGACGAGGTTGATGCCCTCGACAATGACCTTGTCTTCGCCAACGGACAGCACGATGCCGCGCTTGCCCTTGTCCTTGCCGGTGATGACGATAACTTCGTCACCTTTGCGAATCTTGTTCATCGCGACTCCTTACAGCACTTCCGGTGCCAACGAAACGATCTTCATGAATCGTTCGCTACGCAACTCGCGCGTGACAGGCCCGAAAATACGGGTGCCAATAGGTTCGAGCTTGGCATTCAACAACACTGCGGCGTTGCCATCGAACTTGATCAGCGAGCCGTCCTGACGACGAACGCCCTTGGCGGTGCGAACCACCACGGCGTTATAAATTTCGCCTTTCTTCACGCGCCCGCGCGGCGTTGCTTCTTTGACGGTCACCTTGATGATGTCGCCAATGCTGGCATAACGACGCTTCGAGCCGCCGAGCACCTTGATGCACATGACTTCACGTGCACCCGTGTTGTCGGCCACTTCAAGCCGAGTTTCGGTCTGGATCATGGTTTATCTTTCCCAACTTAATCCGGTCACACCACCATGGCGCACCCGGTCAGTCTTGGTCCCGTCAGCCAATCGGCTGCTTGGGTTAGAACAGCAGCGACGGCAAACGAAACCCGCCATCGCAATCCGGTGAATCCTTCGGAACAGACTGGCGCCTGAACCGCTTCCCCCACCAACTTCGCCCGCGACGGGGCTCCCACAAAGAGGGAAGACCGAAATTATAACAAATAATCTCGGTCTTGCAAGCGAAACTTACTGCGATTTCAACTACTTCTACAACTTGCGGCGTCAGATGACGCGAGCAGCCTCGACCAGGCGAGCCACAACCCAAGCTTTCGTCTTAGAAATCGGACGCGTTTCCTGGATTTCAACGAGGTCGCCCTCGTTGTACGTGTTCGCATCGTCGTGCGCGTGGTACTTCTTCGAACGCACAACGTACTTGCCGTAGATCGGGTGCTTCACGCGGTGCTCAACCAGCACGGTGACCGTCTTGTCCATCTTGTTGCTGACGACCTTGCCGACCAGCGTCCGCTTGAGCGAGGTTTTTACGCTATCGTTCATTTCTGGTTCGCCTTCTCAGTCAGGACGGTCCGCACACGTGCGATGTCGCGACGGACCTTCTTCAGCTGGCTCGTGTTCGTGAGCTGCTGGGTCGCGAGTTGCATGCGCAGGCCGAATTGCGCCTTCAGCAGGTCCGACAGCTCCTTGTTGAGCGCGGCCTGATCTTTCTGGTGAAGTTCGGAAGCCTTCATCATTTACTCCTTAGGCGCCGAGCTGACGAACGATAACGGTCGTCTTGAGCGGCAGCTTCGCTGCAGCCAGACGGAACGCTTCGCGTGCCAACTCTTCGGTTACGCCGTCCATTTCGTACAGCATCTTGCCCGGTTGAATCTCTGCGACGTAGTACTCAGGGTTACCTTTACCGTTACCCATACGTACTTCAGCCGGCTTATGCGAGATCGGCTTGTCCGGGAAAATGCGGATCCAGATACGGCCACCACGCTTGATGTGACGGGTCATTGCACGACGCGCCGCTTCAATCTGGCGCGCGGTCAAACGACCACGACCGATAGCCTTCAGACCGTATTCACCGAATGACACCGCGTTGCCGCGGGTAGCGATACCGGTGTTACGACCCTTCTGCTCTTTGCGATACTTTCTGCGTTTCGGTTGCAGCATCGTTATTCTCCAGTCTTCCCGTCACCGCCAGCACCGCCGGCACGACGGGGGGCGCCACGGCGTGCACCTGCCGGACCACCACCTTCACCATCGCGACGCGGACGGCGATCGCCACCCGGACGTGCATTGCGGCGCGGACGCTTTTCTTCGGCGACTTCTTCCACCACCGGTGCGTCGTTGCGGCCGAGCGTATCGCCCTTGTAGACCCACACCTTGACGCCAATGATGCCGTACGTCGTCTTCGCTTCCGAAGTTGCGTAGTCGATGTCAGCGCGCAGCGTATGAAGGGGCACGCGACCTTCGCGATACCATTCCGTACGGGCGATTTCGATGCCGTTCAGACGGCCAGCGCTCATGATCTTGATGCCTTGGGCACCCAGACGCATGGCGTTTTGCATTGCACGCTTCATCGCGCGGCGGAACATAATCCGGCGCTCGAGCTGTTGCGTGATCGAATCGGCGATCAGTTGCGCATCGGTTTCCGGCTTGCGGATTTCTTCGATGTTGACGTGGACCGGAACGCCCATGCGGCGTTGCAGTTCCGACTTCAGCAGCTCGATATCCTCGCCCTTCTTACCGATGACCACACCCGGACGCGAGCTATAAATCGTGATGCGCGCGTTCTTCGCCGGACGCTCGATAACGACGCGACCAACCGAAGCGTTCTTCAGCTTCTTCTTCAGGTATTCACGTACACCGATGTCTTCCTGCAACATCGCCGCGAAATTGTTGTTGTTCGCGTACCAACGCGACGCCCAATTGCGGCTGACGGCCAAACGGAAGCCAGTCGGATGAATTTTCTGTCCCATCGTATGACCCCTTAGTTACCGACCGTCACAGTGATGTGACAGGATTGCTTCTCGATGCGATTACCGCGGCCTTTAGCGCGCGCGGTAAAACGCTTGAGCGAGGCTGCCTTGTCGATGTAGATGCTCGTGATCTTGAGCTCATCGATATCGGCGCCTTCGTTGTGCTCCGCATTCGCGATCGCCGACAGCACGACCTTTTTCACGATTCCCGCAGCCTTCTTCGGCGAGAACGTCAGAACGTTCAGCGCCTTGTCGACCGGCAAACCGCGGATCTGGTCAGCCACAAGGCGCGTCTTCTGCGCCGAGATGCGGGCACCGCGATGAATTGCTTTCACTTCCATCATGAGCCCCTTATTTCTTAGCCTTCTTGTCGGCCGCGTGACCCTTGAACGTCCGGGTCAATGCGAACTCGCCAAGCTTGTGGCCGACCATGTTTTCCGAGATATACACCGGAACGTGTTGACGGCCGTTGTGCACGGCAATCGTCAAACCGATGAAATCCGGCAGAATCGTCGAACGCCGCGACCAGGTTTTGATCGGCTTCTTATCCCGCGAAGCTGCAGCCGCCTCAACTTTCTTCAGCAAATGGGCGTCGCAGAACGGACCTTTTTTTACAGAACGTGCCATTGCCTACTCCTTAACGCTTGTGACGGCGCTGGACGATCATGCTCGTCGTGCGCTTGTTGCTGCGGGTACGATAACCCTTCGTCGGCGTGCCCCACGGGCTCACCGGGTCGCGACCTGCAGCCGTCTTGCCTTCACCACCACCGTGCGGGTGATCGACCGGGTTCATTGCAACGCCACGCACCGTCGGGCGGATACCGCGCCAGCGGTTTGCGCCAGCCTTACCGATTTGACGGAGGCTGTGCTCTTCGTTGCCAACTTCACCAATCGTCGCGCGGCACTCAACGTGCACGCGGCGAATTTCACCCGAACGCAGGCGGACCTGTGCGTAGGTACCTTCACGAGCCAGCAGCATCGCCGACGTACCAGCCGAACGCGCCATTTGCGCGCCCTTGCCCGGCAACATTTCGATGCAGTGAATCGTCGTACCGACCGGAATGTTGCGGATCGGCAGCGTGTTACCTGCGCGGATCGGAGCTTCCGAACCCGACATCAGTTGCTGACCCACCGTCACGCCCTTCGGAGCGATGATGTACTTGCGCTCGCCGTCTGCGTACAGAACCAGCGCGATGTTCGCGCTACGGTTCGGATCGTACTCAAGACGTTCGACCTTGGCCGCAATGCCATCCTTCGTGCGACGGAAGTCGACGACACGATAGTGTTGCTTATGACCACCGCCCTTATGGCGCGTGGTGATGTGGCCGTTGTTGTTACGGCCGGCGGTCGAGGACTGCGCGTCGAGCAGCGGTGCGTACGGCTTGCCCTTATGCAGATCCTTGTTGACCACCTTGACCATCGCGCGGCGACCCGGCGAAGTCGGCTTAACTTTAACGATTGCCATGATTACTTGGCCTCCGCTTCAAAGTTGATTTCCTGACCGGGCTTCAAGCAGACGTAGGCCTTCTTCACGTCCTTGCGCTTGCCCATGAAGCGGCCAAAGCGCTTGGCTTTACCCTTCGAGACCAGCACGTTGACGGAATCGACTTCCACCTTGAACATCAGCTCAACAGCGGCCTTCACTTCCTGCTTCGTGGCATCGGGCGCGACTTCGAACACGACTTG
>Ga0302233_10001140_pt1 | contig 19124 bp, 18 predicted proteins | sample II_Palsa_N3_1_FD_193516 | JGI IMG/M metagenome (GOLD analysis project Ga0302233, IMG submission 193516) | Peat permafrost microbial communities from Stordalen Mire near Abisko, Sweden - II_Palsa_N3_1 | ecosystem: Environmental > Terrestrial > Soil > Palsa > Peat permafrost | place: Sweden... | reverse complement strand
CTTCATGGCCCGGAATTAAGGGCATCTTTGGTTTTGCGGGCCAGTCACCCTGGCAGGCATGCAGGTCGGTATGGCAAACGCCACAGGCGATCACTTTTACCAATATCTCGTTTTCACCAGGCTCTCTCACCGGCATCTCTTCAATATGCAGGGGCTGCCCGTATCCGTGGATCACGGCAGCTTTCATTTTTTTTGGGATCATAATTTTTCAGTTTATTTTAAGATTGATGTTTGTGGTATTCATAATTCATCCAGACAATGTGCAGTACGGAGATTTCCTGTGTTGGCATCATGTATTTGCTTGATTTGTGCGCCGTAAAGTTCAGCTGATTGATAGCCTGCTGTGATGACACGCGTCACTTGAAAAGATGACCTGCATCACTTCGCAGCAACATATCCATGCAGAAACACATTACTCCTCCTTTCCGGTTCAATGCCTCCGATAATTAACTATTCCATGGCTGTCGTTTCCATAATGCGATGCAAAGGGTCGTATTAGAATTTGCAGGTCAAACCACGCAATTAGCTCGATCAGTAGGATGTGTGAATCATGCAACTAATTCTAAAAGTTGTGTAACATTCAAGCCGTTATGGCCGCGCATATTTGTATTTGTAAATCTTTTGTAAACCCATTCTAATGAATAATAACTGCATGGATTCAAAATCGGGAAATTTAGAGTTGGAAAAAGCGAAGTCGCATATCATTGTAGAAATTATTGAATATGTTCCAAATGCTGTGGTAATCAAAACTATCATTAAAAAGTCTACGGGAAATATCAGCATCATGTCATTTGACAGTGGCGAAGGCCTGACGGAGAAAACTTCGCCGTTCGACACCTTTGCGCAGATAATTGAAGGAAAAGCTGAAATTGTTATAGACCATATATCAACTATTATCGAGGCTGGTCAGGGAATTATCATACCTGCACACCTGTCCAATTTTATCCGGCCTAACGGCAGGTTCAAAATGATCCAGACCGTTATAAAAAGCGGCTATGAATAAATCATTCGCACAGCCAGTGTGGGAATTATGCAACATATAGGAACAATTGTATAACGCCGGCGATACTTAATCCCTCAACTTTATAAACGAGACAACACACCAATAAAGGCATTAAAAAAGGTGCAGTTTATGGTATTATTTATTTATCAAAATATGGCACGTCCTGATAGCACCACTTTATTATGGCCCCTCCTGGTATATGGAACAGCCGTCGTATTATTAGTAAGCGGCATGTTATTGTTGTCTTATTTCTTAGGCGAAAAACATAAGGAACCGGCTACAGGCGATGTATATGAAGGAGGAGTAATTGCCGACGGAACGGCCAGGATGCTCTTTCCGGTCCACTTCTATATCATCGCCCTGTTCTTTGTGATTTTCGACGTACAAGCCGTTTTTATTTTCGCCTGGGCAGTATCGGTTAAAACATTGGGATGGGCAGGATATATCAGTATCTGCGCATTTATCGGCATATCAGCCTGCGTAATGATCTATGAATGGTCGATAGGCGCACTTGAATTTGGGCCCGACACAAAAAAGATCCTAGCGGCTTACCATCAAAAAATTAAAGGGAAGAAAAATTATGACGTGGTGGACAAGTAAGGTAAACGATCCTGCGGCTATCAGCGGGAACAGTTCTTTTGAAGAAACTGTTCAACAATCCATTGTACTCACCAATATGGAAAGCATGGTGGCCTGGGGTAGAAAAAACTCTGTCTGGCCGTTCAATTTTGGCCTGTCCTGCTGCTACGTAGAAATGGCGACCAGTTTGACCAGTAAATACGACATCGCCCGGTTTGGCAGTGAAGTAATCAGGGGAACGCCCAGGGAAGCCGACATGATGATCGTGGCAGGAACTGTTTTTATTAAAATGGCCCCGGTGATCAGGCAGCTTTATGAACAAATGATGGCGCCCCGGTGGGTGATCTCCATGGGTTCATGCGCCAACTCCGGGGGTATGTATGATATCTACAGCGTGGTTCAGGGTGTAGATAAATTCATGCCGGTTGATGTCTATGTGACGGGCTGCCCGCCCCGGCCTGATGCTTTTATGGAAGGGCTATTGCTCATGCGCGATCAGATCGGCCAGGAAAGAAGGCCGCTTAACTGGGTAGTCGGCCCACAGGGCATCATCAAACCGCCGGAGATTTCCTTAAAAGAAAACAAGAGAGAAGAAAGAATGCGGATGACCAGTTTGAGGTCACCCGACGAAATATAACAATGAATAGTTTACAGCAAAAAACAGCCACCTGTTTAAAAGAAATTAAATGCCCGATATTGTTTCCATACTAAAAGATAAGTTCCCGCAGGGAATACTTTCTGTTCAACCCACGAAGGATGAATTTCCTACGTTATGGGCTGATGCCGGAAGTATTATCAGCATACTCAGTTTTTTAAAAAAAGAAGCGGATCAGCCTTATAGCATGTTATATGACCTGACGGCTATAGATGAGCAGGCAAAAAACCACCGGGACGAACACCCAGAGAGCATTTACACCATCGTTTATCAGTTATTATCTTTTGAACGAAATAGCTTTCTTCGCATCAAAGTGCCTTTAACGGCGCAAACAGTCATTCCCTCAATCACAGCCGTATGGGCTTCTGCCAATTGGTACGAAAGAGAGGTATATGACCTCTTTGGGATAAAGTTCACCGGCCATCCCGACCTGCGCCGTATATTGATGCCCAAAACCTGGATCGGTCATCCCTTACAAAAATGCCATCCGGCCCGTGCTACCGAAATGGCGCCATTTCAATTGCCTGAAGCAAAACAGGTGGCCGAACAAGCTGCCATGCAGTTTAAACCCGAAGAATGGGGACTGGATAAAACCATCGCGGATGACGAATTGATGTTCCTCAACTTGGGGCCACAACATCCGGGTACTCATGGTATTTTGCGGCTGGTGGTTCAGCTGGATGGTGAAGACATTGTCAATGTAGTGCCGGACATCGGGTTTCACCACCGTGGCGCTGAAAAAATGGGCGAGCGCCAGTCCTGGCATTCTTATATCCCCTATACCGACCGGGTGGAATACCTCGGCGGCGTAATGAATAATTTCCCGTATGTCATGGCGGTAGAAAAACTTGGCGGCATCATCGTACCGGAGCGGGCGCAGATGATCCGGATCATGATGAGCGAGCTGTTTAGGATCTCCAGTCACCTGGTTTGGTACGGCACATTTGCAGGTGACCTGGGTATGCTGAGCCCGGTATTTTTCATGTTTAATGACCGGGAAAAAGTATTTGATATAGTGGAAGCAATATGTGGTGCCAGGATGCACCCCAGTTGGTTTCGTATCGGTGGGGTAACACAAGACCTGCCGAACGGCTGGAAAAATTTAATACAGGACTTTATTGATTATTTTCCTAAACGCCTGGATGAATATGACGGAATGGTCATGAAGAATAGCATCTTCAAAGCGCGCACCGTTGGCATCGGTATTTATACAACAGAAGAAGCTATAGAATGGGGCATAACCGGCCCCGGCTTACGGGCTACAGGGTTTGATTGGGATTTCAGGAAAAAGCAACCCTATTCGGGTTACGAAAATTTTGAATTTGATATACCGACCGGGAAAAACGGCGATTGCTATGACCGGGCGGGCGTACGGGTGGAAGAGATGCGCCAAAGCCTGCGCATCATCCAGCAATGCGTGAACAATATGCCCGATGGGCCTTATAAATCCGATCACCCCTTAACCACCCCGCCGGTAAAGAAAAATACGTTGGAGGATATTGAAACGCTGATCCATCATTTTTTGAATGTAAGCTGGGGGCCGGTCATTCCGCCCGGTGAAGCCTTTTGTTGTGTGGAAGCTACTAAAGGAAATAACGGCTACTACCTGATCTCAGATGGTAACGTCACTTCTTACCGGACCAGGATCAGGACACCGTCCTTCCCGGCCATGCAACTGGTTCCATTAATAGCCCAAGGGTATACTTTGCCTGATTTGATGGCTATACTGGGCAGTGTGGATTATGTATTATCAGATGTTGACCGCTAAAATAATGACGATGACAGAGAAAGTTTTAACCAGCGGGGATATTTCGGAAATAGAAAAGGTCTATGCGCATTTTCCAGTAAGAAGCGCGGCCTGTATTGAAGGCTTGAAGATCATTCAAAAAAACCACCGCTGGGTTTCTGACGATGCGGTAAAAGAACTCGCGGAAATACTGGAGATGTCACCGGCATCGATAGACAGTGTGGCCACGTATTACAGTTTGATCTTTCGCAGGCCTGTCGGCAGGCATGTCATCATGGTATGTGACAGCGTAAGCTGCTGGATCATGGGTTACGAAGAGATTTTAAGTCACCTGAAAAACCGGCTGAAAATAGGCTATGGTGAAACAACGCCTGAAGACAGGTTCACCCTTTTGTCGATTTGCTGCCTGGGAACCTGTGATCACGCGCCGGCCATCATGATCAATAATGACCTGCATCGAGATCTGACCCCGGATAAAATCGATGCTATCTTAGAAACTTATAAATAAAGAACAATGTATCCACTCAACGATAATATGGAGAAGCCACTAACGCAGCATATCAAAAATGATGGCAGCTGGCTTACGTTGAAGGAATATGAAAGTACGGGAGGCTATAGCGGCCTGAAAAAAGCTTTGCAAATGAAACCTGCGGAAATCACCCAGTTAGTAATGGATGCAGGGCTGAAGGGCCGCGGCGGAGCTGGGTTTTCAACCGGAAAAAAATGGTCGACCATTGATATCGGCGAAAATGCCTCCAAATTAAAATACTTGGTCGCCAATGCGGACGAAATGGAGCCGGGTTCTTTTAAAGACAGGTACTTGCTGGAAGGAAACCCGCACCAGCTGATCGAAGGGATGATTATTGGCGCTTATGCCATTCAGGCCAGTTTTAGTTATATTTTTTTGCGGTGGGCCTACCACCTCGCCGGGGAAGCCTTAACCCAATCCATACAGGAAGCTTACGATGCCGGATATTTAGGAAAAGACATACTGGAAAGCGGTTTCAACATGGACATGTCCCTGCACATCAGCGTTGGACGGTACATGTGTGGCGAGGAAACTGCCCTGCTCAATGCTTTGGAAGGAAAAAGGTCCAACCCGAGGGCCAAACCGCCTTATCCCAGCAATAGCGGACTGTTCGGCAAGCCGACGATTGTCAATAATGTCGAAACATTGAGCAATGTACCCCATATTATCAATAATGGCGCGGACTGGTTCCTGAAACTAAGTAAAACAGGTGAAGGCGGCACCAAATTGTATGGTGCAAGCGGTAAGGTCAAGAAACCTGGCTTATGGGAACTTCCTTTAGGGATTTCTTTGAGGGAGTTGTTGGAAGATCATGCCGGTGGGATGGCAGATGGCTATCAATTTAAAGGTGTGCTGCCCGGAGGAGGATCTACTGATTTTTTACTGGAAGAACACCTGGATGTCGCCATGGATTATGCCAGTGTAGCCAAAGCCGGAAGCCGCCTCGGCACGGGCACGATTATCGTGCTGGACGATAAAACCTGCCCGGTCGGCATGGTACACAACCTGGAGCGATTTTTCGCGCAGGAATCCTGCGGCTGGTGTACCCCCTGCAGGGAAGGCCTGCCTTGGACCGCTAAGATCCTCAATGCGCTGGAAACCGGAAACGGTAAAGCGGAAGACTTGAATATATTGGAATTTCACACGCATTATATGGCTCCCGGAAACACTTTTTGCGCATTGGCGCCGGGTGCGATGGAGCCGCTGCAAAGTGCTTTAAAATATTTCAAAGCTGACTTTGAAATGCACATTCATCAACATAAATGTCCCTGGAACTCATGATGGCGAAAATATTTATCGATGACAAGCCTTACGAGGTAGATGGTAGCAAAAACTTGCTGGAAACCGCTTTATCTATCGGGCTCAATCTTCCTTATTTCTGCTGGCACCCGGCCATGCATTCTGTGGGTGCCTGCCGCCAATGCGCCGTTATCAAATATAAAGATGCTGATGATAAAAAAGGGAAACTGGTGATGGCCTGCATGGAACCCGTAGCTGATAACCTGCATGTTTCTATCGAAGCGCCGGAAGCGCATGCCTTTCGTGCCGGCAATGTAGAAGCCCTGATGACCAATCATCCGCATGACTGCCCGGTTTGCGACGAAGGCGGCGAATGCCATTTGCAGGATATGACGGTAATGACCGGCCATAACCAAAGAAGGTACTGTTACACCAAGCGTACGCACAATAACCAGTATTTAGGCCCTTTTGTGAATCACGAAATGAACCGCTGCATCCAGTGTTACCGCTGTGTCAGGTTCTATAAAGATTATGCGGGCGGTAAAGACCTGGATGTGTTTGCCGCGCATAACGATGTGTATTTTGGCAGGCAGGAAGAAGGCGTGCTCGAAAGCGAATTCAGCGGCAACCTGGTGGAGGTATGTCCGACCGGGGTTTTTACAGATAAAACCTTAAAGAAACATTATACCCGTAAATGGGACCTCACCAATGCGCCTTCTGTTTGCCACCAATGCAGTTTGGGTTGTAATATCATCGCCAGTGAAAGATATGGTACGATCAGGAGGGTACTGAGCCGCTACAATGGTGATGTGAACGGTTATTTTCTATGCGACCGAGGAAGATTTGGCTATGAATATGTAAACAGTAAAAACAGGGTGATAACTCCTGCCAGATTAGTGAACGGATCATTAGCGGCTATAACACCAGGTGATGCTGTTCAGGAAATTAAGGCCATCATCAATACGGAAAACAATATGATCGGCATTGGTTCACCCAAAGCTTCGATGGAATCAAATTTTCTATTACGGGAACTGGTCGGCCCTGCGAATTTTTACGCAGGTGTTCCTGCCCGCGAGGGCAAACTGATCCGGCAGGTCATTGCTATCCTGGACAATGGTAAAGTCAAGACCCCCTCATTAAGTGAGGCAAAAACTTATGATGCGGTGTTCATTCTCGGAGAAGATCTAACTAACACCGCGCCGATGCTGGCCCTGTCGCTGCGGCAAGCGGCGAAAAATGAGCCGAATGAAATAGCCAGGGCATTAAAGATTCCTGACTGGAACGATGCGGCGACGCGGGAAGCCGTGCAGGGGGCAACCGGTCCGTTCTTTATTGCCGCTGCCCACGATACGAAATTGGACGATATCGCTACCGGTATCTATCATGCATCCCCTGATCAAATTGCGGGTTTTGGCAATGCCGTAGCAGGAAACATCAACAGGCAATTGAATTTTGTTGCCGCTGATGCGGAAATTGAAAAGTTATCCGATACCATTTCCGCCGCTTTGCTTGCGGCAAAAAAACCGTTAATCGTTGCAGGAACAAGCCTTTATAACGAAGCTATTGTCCAGGCTGCCGCCAATATAGCTTACGCGTTGAAAGACCGGGGAAAGGATGCCGGGCTCATATACATTCTTCCTGAAGCGAATTCCATCGGATCGGCTCTGCTTGCGGATCAATATTTAGAGGATGCTTTCGCTCAAGCCAGTCCTAAGGAAGCCAAATCAGTGGTCATTCTTGAAAACGACCTGTATCAACGAATGGATAAAACGGCTACCGATACTTTTTTGCAATATTTCACAAACGTCATTTCGCTGGATTACCTGGAAAATGCGACCACCCGTAACTCCACTTTGCTACTGCCGGCCGGAACATTCGCGGAAGCGGACGGAACCATTATCAGCAATGAAGGCAGGGCACAGCGGTTTTACCAGGTTCATGTACCTAAAAATGACGTCAGGAGCAGCTGGAAATGGCTGGCTGAACTAATGGCTGCTTATGATAGTTCCCCGATAAATTTGGACGCCGTAATTGATCGTCTGACCGCTGCCTTCCCGGCCTTGCAGGCTATTCAATACGTGGCGCCTTCCGCCGGATTCCGGGAAAATACCCAAAAAATCCCGCGGTCACCGCAACGCTATAGCGGCAGGACAGCCATAAATGCGGATATGCATGTAAGCGAGCCAAGGCCGCCTGCAGATCCCGACTCTGCTTTATCTTATACCATGGAGGGATATGTGGGCATACCTCCTCCTGCTTTGACGCCATTTTACTGGTCTCCGGGGTGGAACTCCGCACAGGCGATCAACAAATACCAGATCGAGGTAGGCGGTGAACTCCACGGTGGAAATCCGGGCAAACGTCTTTTTGAGCCTGCCCCAAACAGTAAAGCTGCATATTTTAATAGTACGCCATCAACCTGTTCCCCAAAAGAAGGGCAATATATGGTACTGCCGCTTTACCATATTTTCGGGTCCGATGAACTGAGCGCGCAAAGTCCTGCCGTAGCGGAGAGAGTACCACAGCCATATATCGCATTAAATGATTCAGATGCTGGTAAAGCAGGCATTGTTGAGGGAGCCATCATAGAAATCCTGTTAAGCGGAAACAAAAAGTGGCTGCCAGTTAAATTAAAAATGGGCCTGCCGCAAGGCACAGCCGGATTGCCGAAAGGCCTCCAGGAGACCGCTGGAATAATATATCCTTTTTACACCACCATTAAAATCGCCGGTAATGATTGACATCCTGCTGCATATCGCATTGGTTATTGGTATCATGCTTGCGCTGGTAATGATCGCGGCCGGCTTGATCTGGCTGGAAAGAAGAACACTTGCCTTATGGCAGGACCGTTACGGGCCAAACCGGACCGGTCTTTTTGGAACCCTCCAGGTCGTGGCGGATATGATCAAGATATTTTTTAAGGAAGATTGGATACCCCCGTTTGCCGATAAGAAGATATTTGTTGTCGCCCCGGCTATTTTGATGATATCCATTTTGCTGAGTTTTGCGGTTGTTCCCTTTACGCCGCTAATAGGCGTAGTGAACCTCAACATTGGCCTTTTATTTTTCCTGGGCATGTCCTCTTTCGGGGCTTACAGCATTGTTCTTGCCGGCTGGTCATCCAATAATAAATATTCACTGATCGGGGCGGTACGCGCAGCATCGCAGATGATCTCTTACGAAGTATTCATGGGCCTGTCACTGATGGGCGTGGTTATGCTTTCAGGCTCCTTCAATATGCGTGATATTGTGCTGGCGCAGCAGGGCAGATGGTTTTTTATCCCGCAATTTTTAGGGTTCATTATATTTTTTATTGCAGGTATCGCGGAAACACGGCGCCTGCCCTTTGACATTCCGGAAGCGGAAAGCGAACTGGTGGCCGGTTATCACTCAGAATATTCAGGGATGAAATTCGGGATGTTCTTCGTGGGTGAATACCTGGGGATCACACTGATCTCTGCCATGACCACTACCTTATTTTTTGGGGGTTGGCTGGGGCCTGCCTTTTTACCGCCGATTTTTTGGTTCCTCATCAAGATGTTCGCGTTTATCCTGTTCTTCATCCTGTTAAGGGCATCGTTGCCAAGACCAAGGTCGGACCAATTGATGGCATTAGGCTGGAAAGTCCTCTTTCCGCTTTCCATGCTCAATGTACTGGTAACCGGGGCGCTTGTTTTATATTTTAAATTATAAGGTCATAAACCATTAATCATGTTCAGCATTTTAAGATCGATCTGGCTCACCTTCATACACATGTTCCATAAAAGGGTCACGGTTGAATACCCGGAAAAAAAGAACTATCTGCCGCCCCGGCACCGCGGCCGGATCGTGCTGACCCGCGATCCGGATAACCAGGAACGCTGTGTAGGCTGTTATTTATGTGCCGTTGCCTGCCCGGTGGATTGTATCTCCCTGCAGGCAACCGAAGATGAAAATGGCCGGCGATCGGCAGAGTTCTTCCGGATCAATTTTTCCAGATGTATTCTCTGCGGCTATTGTGAGGAAGCCTGTCCCACAGATGCGATACAGCTCATTCCGGACTTTGAAATGGCCGAATATAACCGGCAGAACCTGGTCTATGAAAAGGAGGATCTGCTCATCGACGGTCAGGGAAAATATCCTGGTTATAACTTCTTTAAGCATGCCGGGGTAGATGCCGGGGTTAAAGCTAAAGGAGAAGGAATTGATGAAGAAAAACCGGTAGACATTAAAAAATTAATGCCATGAACATCATATTTTACATCGCATCTGCGCTGGCGGTCTTCGCCACTATAAAAGTCGTCACAGGCAAAATTGCTATTCATTGCTTGCTATACCTAATTGCGTCACTATTAGCGATTGCTGTCGTTCTTTTCATACTCGGTGCCCCGTTTATCGCGGCGCTGGAAGTAATCATTTACGCGGGTGCCATCATGGTACTATTTGTCTTCGTTATGATGATGCTCAATCTGGGCCAGGCCAGTGAAAAAGCCGAAAGCGGACTGCTAGACAAAAAAATGTGGATAGGCCCTTCGGTTATTTCCCTGATCCTTCTCGGGGAAATGATATACGTGCTGCTAAATCAAAGGGCAATGCCACTGACCTTGACGATTATAACCCCTGCCGCAGTCGGTCAGCTGCTATTTACAAAATACCTGCTGGTGGTAGAACTGGCCGCGTTCCTGCTGATGGCAGGTATCCTGGGGGCTTATCACCTGGGGGAAAAGAAAAAGCAGGTTTACCACAGGTTTTTGAAGAAAGGAAATGATATCAAATGAATATCCAACTGGAACAGGGCATGCTGTTGGCTGCCGTTTTATTTTTAACAGGATTAACGGGGTTGCTGGTGCGGAGAAATATCCTTTTTATGTTGATGTCCGTCGAAATAATGTTAAATGCTGCCGGCCTGGCTTTTATTGTGGCCGGCTATGCCTGGGGTAAGGCCGACGGGCAGGTGATGTTCATATTTATTATAACCATGGCTGCGGCGGAGGTTGCGGTGGGGCTGGCTTTAATTATGCAAATGTTTGCCAAATTCAAGTCCGTAGACACGAACAGGATCAATACAATGAAAGGATAAAAGAATATGGATAGCATGAAAGAACTTCTTTGGTTGATCGTAGCGTTACCTTTTGCCGGGTCATTGATCCTCACCGTTGCCGGTAAGCAATTATCCCGCCAGGCCAGTGTCTTTATCGGCGTAGGGTCAGTTTCTTTATCCGCTATATTAACTTTAATGGTCGGCTTTAGTTTTTTACAGGGTAATCCCGGCGGGGTACCTTATGTGGAGTCCATCTGGCAATGGATGAATGTTGCAGGCTTATCACCCGATATCGCTTTTCACTTGGATGGGATTTCACTGACTTTTATATTTGTAGTGACATTTGTAGGTTCGCTGATCCACCTTTATTCCGCCCAGTTTATGTGGAAGGATGAAGGTTTAAGGCGTTTCTTTATCTATATGAACTTGTTTGTGGGCTTTATGCTTACGCTTGTACTGGCTGATAATATGCTCCTATTATACCTCGGCTGGGAGGGCGTGGGCTTATGCAGTTATCTGCTCATAGGTTTTTGGTATAAGGACCCGGCTAACGGCTATGCCGCAAGAAAAGCTTTTATTGTTACTCGGGTGGGAGATTTTGCCATGACCATCGGGCTTTTTGTGCTTTTCATGAATTTTCATACGCTGAATATTCATGCGATCTTAATTGCTGCGCCAGGCATGTGGCCTGTGGGTTCCGGAATTGCTTTGGTAACCGCGTTACTTTTATTGGGTGGCGCATTGGGTAAATCTGCCCAGTTGCCCTTACAAACCTGGCTCCCGGATGCGATGGCCGGGCCTTCGCCTGTTTCCGCACTCATACACTCAGCTACAATGGTAACCGCCGGGGTGTACCTCATTGCCAGGACACATGTCCTGTTTGAACTGGCACCGGTAGCACAAGCTACCGTGGCCATCATAGGCGCTATAACTTTGTTAGTTGCCGGGCTGGCTGCCCTGAACCAGCATGATATTAAAAGAGTGCTGGCCTATTCCACCATTTCGCAAATTGGTTATATGTTCCTGGCCCTGGGTGTCGGTGCGTGGTCCGCTGCAATTTTTCACTTTATGATCCATGCCTTTTTCAAGGCGTTACTCTTCCTGGGTGCCGGTATTGTGATATGGTCGCTGGACGAGGAACATAATATGTTCAAAATGGGCGGGCTCCGGAAAAAACTTCCGGTCACTTTCTGGACTTTTTTGATCGGTGCCGCATCCTTATCGGCACTTCCGCTCATTACAGCCGGCTTTTACAGTAAGGACGAGATCCTATGGCTGTCTTATGCCAGCGATAAAGGTTCGATTTGGCTATGGCTGGCCGGGTTAGCAGGCGCGTTCCTGACGGCCCTTTATGCTTTCAGAATGGTATTCCTGACTTTTTTCGGCAGCGTAAAAAAAGAGCCTTCGCAGCTTCCGGGGTTAACGATGACCATCCCGCTGATCGTACTAAGCGTTTTGTCTATTATGGGCGGCTTTATCGAAATGCCCGGTGATATGGGACATTTTACGGCGTTTTCAGATTTTATTGAAAAAGCATTGCCTGTTACTTTGATAAATCCATCCGGGCATTATACGGAATTGCTGTTTCAATTAATGAGCGGACTGATCGCTATTGCCGGTATCGGTACGGCCTATGTTTTTTATTATGGCAAACCTTTCCCGGCTGCCGAGCCTCAGCGTAATGTGGTTCAGCAATTTTTTTACCGGGGATGGGATTTTGACTTATTGTACGATACGCTGATCGTCAAGCCGTTGGTGTTTTTAGCGCAGATCGATAAAGCTGATGTTATTGACCGGTTTTACCAGGGCCTGGCATCACTGGCCCTGCGGTTCAATAAAGTATTGAGTGCCACCCAAAATGGCAGGGTGCGCAGGTATGCCGTTATGCTGGCCATCGGTGCTATTATTACGTTAACTATAATATTATACTTATGATACTGGCAGGATTGATCATTTTATTGATGGGCTGCGGGGTGTTGGCCTGGCTCGCAGGCCGTTGGAACAATACGCTGCCAAGGATAATTAGCCTCTTTGGTATTTCCATCCAGCTTTTGGTGGTTGTCTGGATCTGGCTGACACATCAGCAAGGCTCGGTTACTGGTCAATGGATCATTACCTATACCCATTCCTGGATTCCCGCTTTCGGCATCCAGATCAAGTTTGGTATTGATGGATTAAGTTTATTGATGATCGCGCTGACTGCGTTCCTCGGCTTGCTATCTGTACTGACTTCCTGGAAGGAAATCAAACACCGGGTCGGCTTTTTTCATTTTAACCTCTTATTCGTACTGGCTGGAATCACTGGTGTATTTTTATCGCTCGATCTTTTCCTCTTTTATTTTTCATGGGAAGTGATGCTGATCCCCATGTATTTCCTGATCAGTATATGGGGAAACGAGAACCGCACTTATGCTTCTTATAAGTTCTTCCTGTTTACACAGGGAAGCGGATTGCTGATGTTCCTTTCCATATTAGGATTATACCTTATCCACGGGCACAATACAGGTATTTTTACATTCGATTATGAGCAGTTATTAGGCACCGTCATGCAGCCTCAAACAGCCTTCCTGCTGATGCTGGGTTTCGTAATCGCTTTCATAGTCAAGCTGTCAACGGTGCCTTTTCACTCCTGGCTGCCTGATGCGCATACACAAGCACCTACGGCGGGCAGCGTCATACTCGCCGGCTTGTTATTAAAGACAGGGGCCTACGGGTTGATCCGTTTTGTATTGCCCTTGTTCCCGCAGGCTTCGCACCAGTTTGCGCCGGTAGCCATGGTGTTGGGTGTTGTCAGTATTCTATATGGCGCGAAACTGGCATTCGCGCAAACCGACCTCAAACGCCTCATTGCTTATATCAGCGTGAGCCATATGGGATTTATTTTGTTGGGCATTTACGCGTTCAACGAAATGGCTATGCAGGGTGTGGTTATGCAAATGGTTGCGCACGGGATCAGTACCGGTGCGCTGTTCATTATCGCCGGTACGCTGCATGAACGTATTCAAACCCGTGACCTTGGGCAAATGGGCGGCCTCTGGGCAAAGATCCCTAAAATGGGCGCTTTGGGACTGGTGTTTGTGATGGCCTCGCTTGGATTTCCCGGTTTAGGGAACTTCGTCGCGGAATTTCTAATACTTAACGGTTCATTTATGGCCAATCAAAAACTCACTATTATTGCGACGCTGGGACTGGTTGCAGCTACTATTTATGCACTACGGATCATGCAGAAAGTGTTTTACGGGAAGGAACAAAAAACATGGGTGATCGCTGATTTCAGCATCCGCGAAATGGGCATCATGATAACCCTCGTTATCGCAGTGGTATGGATGGGCCTGTTTCCTTCGGCCGTTTTAACAGTTTCCAGGCCTTCCGTTCTTAAAGTAATCGAAAGTGTAGCTGACAGGAAAGCTCAAACGCGGGAAGCGCAGCTGCACCGGCAGACAACCCTGGAGCAGAAAATTACGATGACCGGCGCAAGTTTGCCTGGACATCATTGGAATACTAACTCTAAAAAAGCAAACTAAGATGTCAGCAGCAGATATATTGAGTTTATTACCCATGGTTATCTTAGCCGGGGGTATATTACTGACTTTGATCCTGATCGCACTAAGGCGCAGCCATCTGTTGATCTTTACAGCTGCTGAAATTATTATCTTAGCTGCGATAGTTGCTGCTTTATTGCATTTAAATCAAGAGCCACAAATCATCGGAGATATCATTGTAGTTGACCGTTTTGGCCTGTATTATCAAATATTGCTGTTGTCGGCAACCCTGGTCATCAGTATATTCAGTTATATCAGTCTGGAGCGGTTATTTTCGGATAAGCGAAAAGAGGAATATTATGTGTTATTGATGCTGGCGACACTCGGCTCTTCGATGATGGTCATCAGTACCCATTTTATCTCCTTTTTTGTAAGCATAGAAGTATTAACCATTTCCCTATATACCCTGATCAGTTACTACCGTGAACGGGATAAAGCTATAGAAGCCGGATTAAAATATTTAGTATTGGCCGCCATGTCCTCCGCCTTTTTATTATTTGGAATGGCGCTGATCTACGCGGTTTCCGGGCAAATGTCTTTCCATGCTTTGTTTGCTGTCGCTACCAATTACAGCGGTAGTTCCAATGTTATGTTGATAGCGGGAGCTGGCCTGATGATAGTCGGGATCGGATTTAAACTGGCTTTAGTGCCTTTCCATATGTGGGCGCCGGATGTCTATGAAGGTGCCTCATCCCCTGTATCTGCCTTTGTTGCGACAGTTTCAAAGGGCGGGGTGGTCGCTTTATTGCTCCGTTTTTTTACGATGACCGATCTTTACCGTTATCAAAATGTCATGCTGGCATTCACGGTGATCGCTTTATTATCTATGCTGGCCGGGAACCTTTTGGCCCTGCAACAAAGGAATGTTAAACGCCTGCTGGCCTATTCTTCCATTGCGCATTTAGGCTATCTGTTAGTGGCCTTTATTGCCGGGAAAGGGATGGGTGTCCAGGCTGCGACATTTTATATAACGATCTATATGCTTACCATCCTGGGGGCTTTCGGCGTGGTTACCATCCTGTCTAAAACTGATAGTGAGGCTGATGGAACAGAATACTATAAAGGCCTGTTTTGGCGCAGGCCCCTGCTGGCCGCCTTGTTTACCCTGTTTTTGCTTTCGCTGGCTGGTATACCGCTTACCGCCGGTTTTATCGGGAAATATTTTCTACTAACGGCAGGCTTAGGTAACGGACAATGGCTGCTTGCCTTTGTTTTGGTGGCCAGTAGTGTCATCGGACTTTTTTATTATCTGCGCCTGATCGTAACCATGATCAGCCAGGACGAGGATTACCAAAAGGGTTTATCGCCAGGTATACCTTCTAAAGGCGGACTGTTAACATTGATGGTATTGGGGATTTTAGTACTTGGTTTGGGCTTGAGTCCTGGTTGGCTCATCGATCTGGTCAGAACATTGCCGTAATTTATGAATAAGAATATCTGAAGAAGTCAAAGATGATGAATTGTACAAACTTAAATTATCATGGAAATCAATTATTGGTGGCTTAGTTTGATTCTTCTACTTTTGGCGGCATTGGTATACTGGTTTATCAAAAAGAACAGGAAAGATGAAAAAGTTTTTGAGAAAGAACTCGACGAAAAACAACGTAAGCCGGAAGACTGAACAATTAAATGTTCATCCCTTTATGACAAGCAGCGGAACAGAGATCTGATTTTCCAGGGTTGTGGTTTCCCTTTCATGTAGAAGCTGATCAAAGAAATTATCCGGACGATTAATGACCACCAATATGTCAGTCTCGTCACGCTCGTATAAGCCAGCTAACACCTTGATCTGTCCGCTATGCTTCATCGTGTAATTAATGTGAGGATGCTTCTCATTCGATAATTTTAGCAGCGCATTATTCATACGAAGTTCAAATTCAAGTGACGTTTCCTTGCTGCCTTCATCCAGGCAGGAGACCGTTAACCCTGATTCCAGCTGTTTAGCCAGCAATAATATTTGAGCAATAAATTTAAGATCGGAGTTGCAATTTTTACTATCTGTGATGAAGTTGATGTTCTTTATTGCTGAGAATTTTGCTGCTGAAGGGATCATCAGTAATGGCTTGTGCGCCGTTTTGATCATGTTCATGCAGGGGCTGTCAAAAAGAAAGGTATGCACCTGGTCGCCGCTGTGGGTGCCCATGACCACTAAATCAACTTGCGTTTGGTCCAGTGTGTCATCCAATACATGGATCAACGAACCCGGGTCGCTGACAAAGATCATCGTCGGCTGGTATTTGCCGGTATGGTTACCTGATTCCAGGTGTGCTTTTAATAAGGTTATTTCTTCCTGGCTATTCTGAAGATAGGTATCACGCTCCTCCAACGGCCAGGACGCCAGGCCCGCCAATGGAATATCGGAGGCGACAATAGCCGCATTACATAAAATGATGTCAGCTTTAAGTTGTATTGCCAATCTGTAACCATAAAGGGCCGCATGGTTGGCAGTGGCTGAAAAGTCGGTCAGGATAAGCAATTTTTTCATTTTCAGATCGGTGCTTGTATAACGTAAAGTACGTTAATTCAGCTTGTGTAAATAATGACGCCGCTCACTATTTAACATGATTTTCATAACATATTTCTTTCTCCTGGCGATAAAAACAGCGTCTTTCTATTAATCAGACCTTCGCCGTTTAAGTTAAAAATCAGCGTAGATGATTGGAGAGTTTTACTTAGGATGCTAAATTGCTTTCATATTCATATGGAATTCGACGCTAAGCTCATCTTTGGTCTTGATCATGCCGCCTAATTTTCGCGGTGGTACCAGATTGAAATCAGAAAAGTCAATCACACGTGAACCCACTAAATGAATGGTTTTTTGATTATCCCGGTCAATTTGATATTTGATCTCAAAGTGCTTACTGACCCCGGCGATTTCGATAATGACCATGCCTGTTATCCCCTCCGGTTGAGCAGTCAATTCCGGAAGTTTATTTAAAGACAGGAAGCGGATATGCAGCAGCGGAAATTGCTTTTCATTGAGTGTTTTACGGAGCTGCTTCGTCATACCTGAATTGTGGCAGTCAAAACTGCTGATATTAAGGCCTATATTCCCTGACAAGGTCACTCCATGATCTTTTTTACTGCCGACCGTCAGCGTATCGATCCGGTCATAAGCAGGAATAACGCAGGAAAATTTATTAACATTTGTACTGCCGTTAACGCTCAGGCTGCTATTCTGGCTGATCGTCCATTTTATGGGCGCATTTTCCTTTTCCGGCTGCGTTGGTGAATTAAAACCGGTGACGAAAAGAAATACCAGGACCAGGCAGATGTTCTTAAGCAGCATCGTATGATTTATTAGGGGTTAATTTTGGCGAACACCAATCCTGCAATAATGGCCTGTGCCAGTCCATATAAAAACCAGCTGGCCACCATGATAACCGTAATATCCAGCGAGCTGAAGGATATCCACATTACAGGTAAAAGCGCGATTATGGCATAAACCACACCGAACTCTAAGCCCCTCATGATCAGTGTGCCTTTAAACATCGTCTTAAACCTGGCCCAAAACCAGGATAAAGCAAAACTGATGATGAAGGCGTGCAGGTAGAACAGTATATCCCGGCTGCCGTCTGAATTGAATAAAGGGTTGTCATAATCCACAAACAATCCCGGGAAATATCTTACGCCAAGGTACAGGCCGCCATAGCTGAGTATAAATAATATACAGCCGGCGATTAATCCTGTGATCAATATTTTTTTCATTTTAAATAGTTAAGCGATAGTGACCGCAGAAATTAGAAACCTATTGAGGCTTCCAATACTGCACCATGAAAATTACCGCCGTTAAGGATATTGGCCGATGGATAACCCTGGTAGTCCTGGTTCACATATTCGGCTTTTGCCATGATGTTTTTAGTGATGAACCATCCTATTGATCCTGCTTCACGGTTAACAGTGATATTAGAGGTGAAACCCTGCAACAACGCAGTTACAGTGTTATATCTAAAACCTACCCAAAAGTTTTCTTTGCCTTGTGGGAAACGGTAGATCAGGTCGGCAGCGTATTGCGTTGCTTTGCGTTCATTGACTTCTGTTATGGCGCGTCCCTTAGCCTCTTCGGCAGTTCCGAAAAACTCCAGCCCTTTGTATTTCAGGAACAGGTTTCCCATAGCGGTATGTAATTCTTCGCTAAAACCAGGATTTAACCGACCTGAGAAGGCACTGTAATCATTTTCGTTGCTAATTACTGTGCCACTTGCAATAGCGGGGTTTTCCATTACATCAAAATAATGCGAACCTGTGCGGTCGCCACCGAACAACGTATTACTATTGTCGCTGTTAACGGTATAAAATGAGCCGGTCACCCTAAACCTGAAATCTTGATTAACCTGTCTATCAAAGCCAATTTTTCCATGAAACGCAGCATCAAATTTATTTGGCTGCCCGGTTGCTGAATCAATTTTGGTACTTGTAATTACGGTAGGGTCAAGTTCGCCATTGGAGATACCACCCATCAAAAATAAACCGGACTTATTATGATAATAAATTTCAGCGCCGATTTCCGTAGCGAATTCGTCCATTATATAATTTTCCACGAACGGATTGTATATAGTATTACCTCCGTCAGATCGTCTGTAATGCTGATCTCCATAGTCGATATCGTTTTGACCGATCTTAATGGTAACGCTTTTCATAATGTTATTGATAACATCACTATGAAGGAATAATAGTTTATCAAATTGGATATACCCGCCTTTCACCCATGTATCCTCGTGATGCCTGGTAGCAAGATAGATTGTTAGGTTCATACGGATTCCGTCTGCTATCTGCGCGTCAACATTCAAGTTCGCCATAGGCAGGTCGA
>Ga0302233_10001139_pt1 | contig 19126 bp, 36 predicted proteins | sample II_Palsa_N3_1_FD_193516 | JGI IMG/M metagenome (GOLD analysis project Ga0302233, IMG submission 193516) | Peat permafrost microbial communities from Stordalen Mire near Abisko, Sweden - II_Palsa_N3_1 | ecosystem: Environmental > Terrestrial > Soil > Palsa > Peat permafrost | place: Sweden... | reverse complement strand
CGCTCAGCAAATAAAAACATGTGGGTTTGCTCAGCGTACCAATCCGTCAATGTTCTGAGTGTAGACGCGCATCAGACGCTGGCTCTCGTCCAGCCACTTCATAAACACGTGCGCCGTCGTGGGCTCGGCGGTCTGGACGGCCGAGTACAGGATGCCCATGAACGTGAAAAACATTGACGTCGTGCGCTCGCTCTGTTTTTGTGGATGTGTGCTTTAATCAAAACGGTATCGAGACCCGATTACGCGAAAGAGGTTGGCGTCAAAGAGCTCTTGGCCACGCGTCAGCTCAGGGTACCGCTCCTGCACTTGGTCGTAGATCCCGCCCTTGGACCTAAAGTCGGCAATGCCGGCTGCCCAACACGCGGACCGGCTAAGTTGCCCGACACACACAAAAAAAAAAAAAAAACACGTACCAGACGTCGAGATGCCTGCCCCCGTCACACAGACCACACGGCGCGCGTTGGCCAGCGTGTGCATCAGCACCGCAACGTCGTCCTCGCCCAGCATAGGCGCTAGACTGGGCAGGGGCTGCTCGGCACCGTGCGCCTTGGCCTGCACCCACGGCAAAAGGGTCAGAGAGGAGGGGGTCCCGTTCTTTTTTCTCCCTCCAAAAAAAAAACCGTTTGGACGGTTACTTTCTTCCCTCGTGCTATTTTGGTCCCAACCCACCACACCTGCCCCACTCCACACGCAAGAGGAGGGAATAACGCAGGGGTCGGTTCAGGATACGTACAAGCTCGCTGAGCTGGCCGGGGCGCACAGTTTTCATTTGCCTGGACGTTACGTGAGGGACTGAAAAAAAAAAGTGACGGCGAGCAAAACAGGTGCGCCACTCCTTTGAAATGGCCGCTGCGGGCTATTTTTGTCATGAGGGCGTCTCTCTCTCTCGCTCTCCCTGACCTCCCTGTCCTCTCCTGGCCCCTCCCTCTCCCTTGGTCCTCTCCCTCCCCGCCCCGTAGTCGATAGTGGGGGGCAGAAGAGAGAGCGGCTTGACGCGTTTCATGCGCGTTTCAGCTCGAGGTAACTAAAAAAACACGCACAAACAAACACAGATCCATGTCGACCACGGAGCCGACCCCGCCGCCTGCTGTGACGGCCGCCGTTGCTGCGACCGCTGCCTTCAACGCCCGCATCAACAGCAAGCTGCAGCTGCTGCCGCTCAGCACAGCCGCGGGCGACGACGACGACGACGACGAGGACGACTCGCGGGTGCTTGCGGGGGGCGGAGGTATCAAGCGTCCGCGTGGGCTGCGCCGCCGCAACGACTCGATCCTCGTGCGCAACATTCACGAGAAGAAGGAGTTTCTGTACATCCGTCAGGCTGGCGACTATGCCGACTGGTACCGTGGGATACCCCCCTTTGCTCAGCGCGGCTATTTATATACAATGTGACCCCGTTTTTCGTACGGCAGGATTGAGAAGCTGCTGGGCAGGCCCAAGACCGACGACGACCTGATGGTTGTGCTGCGGAGCGGCTACGTGCTGTGCCAGCTCGCACGGACCATCAACCCCTCGGTCGTGTCCAAGCTCGAGGGCGTGTACAAGTACCCCGTCAAGGAGGCACGTGTGACCAACCTGTTCCAGTCGATCGAGAACACGCGATGGTACGCACCTCTCGTTGCGTTTTGTCCCCCCCCTTCCCCCGTGCTGATAAGGGAATGCACAAAGCTTCCTGGCCGCTTGCAAGCACATTGGAGTCAAGGATGTGGACCTGTTTGAGCCCGATGACCTGATCGAGGGATACAACAAGCTCAAGGTCATCCGCACGCTCCAGGTCCTGCGCAAAATGGTCGACAAAAACTATGACGAGAAAGTATCGAATGGTCATGCCACTGTTGTTGTGTGCTAACAATGAGCGAATCAATAGGCCGCGGCAGGGGATGCCGCTGCTCTTGCGACTGCAGCTCCACCACCATCGAGGGAAAAGAGGCTGTCCTCATCTACGCCGCTGAACAAGCTGTTTACCAAGCCTCCCCCGACCTCCGCCACGCCACCTCCTGCAGCGGCGGTGCCCACTCCCACTCCAGTACCCGTCGCCGAGCCAGCCAAGACAGTAGAAGAGCCAATACCAACACCACCTGCATCTGTCCCTGCTGTCGTAATTCAAGTAGAAGCCGAGCCTGCACCCGAGCCTGCACCCGAGCCTGCACCCGAGCCTGCACCCGAGCCTGTCCAGCCTGAGCCTGTCTCTGCTGCTGCCGAGCCCATCTCTTCGGCTGCAACCCCACCGCGTCTGTCGACTGCAAACCCTGAGCAGCCGTTTGTGGAGGACAACATCTCTGACCAACTAATGACGCACATCCTCGCGCGATCGACCGAAGCAGCTGCAACCTACCACGAGGAGGAGTTCGGCTCTGATGACGACGACTGGAGCGATGCCCGTGGTATGCTCAGTAGTATTTAGCCTAATCATTGTTCCTAACTCGAATTAAAAAATTACGCAGCGGTCGTGGACGGCGGCGTCGCAACCGAGAACGTCATCCGATCGCTTCGCACCGAGGTGGAACCAAAAAAAATTCATCACGCATTTATTTTGTTTTTTTAATGTAGACGTCCGAGATGAAGGAGGTCCTGAAGACGGACGACGAAAAGGCGGCAGAGGCCACGGCTACAGCTGCACCTTCTGCGCCGTCGGAATCTCCTTTGGCAGAGGCGACCTCAGCATCGCCACAAGCCGCAGCCTCGCCCTTGCCAACACCCGTCAGTGCCAACTCGGCGCAAAAGAACGAAAAGCTGTGGAAATCGAGCGAGGTCCGTGTCCGTGAGCTTGAGGCCCGCCTTGTCAAGGTATGCTATTTTGAAAACTAATTGATGTTTATTTATTGACCGCTTTTTCAATACATACAAAGATCCAAAACGAAAACCTCGGTCTCAAGTCCAACGTCCTCGAGGCAGAGTCTGCCCGACAAAAGGCGATCGAGGAAGCCATCCAATTGGCCACCGTGGAGGCACTAAGGAAACAAGCTGCGGCCGAGCAGGCTGCGGCCGAGCCTGCCACCGCGAGTACCAACACCGATCCCTCTACTGCGGACGCGCCAAAGTCGATCCAGGACATTGAAAAGGTCCCAAGCAACAAGCCCCAGCTGATCACGATGCTCGATGCGGTTGGCCGTCGCACCTCGCTCATGATCGACTGGGCCACGTACAACCAGCTGCTCAAGTCAGAGACGCACTCTCTTTGGCGCCACCAGACAGGCGTGAGCGATGTCATTGACAAGCTTCCAGAAAAGGTAAAGCTTTTTTAAAATTATTATTTCTTCCCCTAACACTCGTACTAAAAATAAACTGTAGGAGCAATCACGCCAAGAAGTCATCTTTGAGCTGCTGGCGACCGAAGAGTCGTACGCGACCGATCTGGACCTTGTCATCCGCATTTTCCTCAACCCGATGGCCGCGATGATTGACGACAGCTCGTTTACACGCGAGCAGCTGCAGGCCATCTTCGCCAACATCCAGGTGCTGCTCAAGATCAACACGGCCTTTTTCTATGTATCCGCATGATTACTGTTCCCATGCTAAAAGGGGACCATCTGACAGGACCTGAGGAATCGTCAGAAGGAGCAGTGGCCAGTGGTCAACAGCATTTGCGACGTCTTTTTGAAACACGTATGGCTTTCGTTTCATGTTTACTATACTGAATGCTGCTGCTTTCTCGTAGGTCAAGGCCTTCCAGGTCTATGCCGACTACTGCGGCAACCAGAAGCGGGCCATGCGTGAGCTCGCCAAGGTCACCTCGAGCAACCAGTTTGTGCGGACGCACCTTGAAAAGTGCGAAGAGTCCAAGGAGTGTCGCAAGCTGGGTCTGGCGGCGTTCCTCCTCCTGCCGATGCAGCGCATCACAAAGTACCCTCTGCTGATCAAGAACATTATGCGTGTCATGGACACGTCGCATCCCGACTATGCCAACGCCAACGCCGTCCTAAATGAGCTAACAAAGGTGCTGAAAAAGAAAAAAATGTAAATACAGTACTTACATATCTCGCCGTTAGATTGTCGAGGTCGTCAACCAGTACGCCAAGGTCGGTGACGATCTGGAGCGTGTGTACGAGCTGGAGGAGATGCTGGACTGGACCAAGACGATCACGGGCAACGGCAAGACCATGTCGCTGACCAGCCCGATCAAGGACAAGGATGGCAACGAGCGCTACCGCGTCCGCGAGGGCCTCCTCAACCGCATCCGCCTAAAGAACAAGACGCTCATGCGCGACAAGAGCGGCACCAAGAAGAACGATCAGCTCTACGTCATCCTGCTGTCAGACATGCTCCTGTTTTGCCGGCCCCAGACTGCCGACAACGCCAGCCACGGGACGATGAAGCGGCAGTCGCAGCGCGTCAACCTCACCAGCCAGACTGGGCTGTCGCTTCAAGTGGATCCCCTCGTGTTTGGCGAGTTTACGCTGCGCAACGTGCCCGACGAGGACAACGGCATCGGTACTCGGAACATTGACTAGTTTGAAAAATCAAGTATTTATAACTATCGCTTAAATAGGCGTGGAAAACATCTTCCTTGTTTCTGGCAAGACCATTGGTACGATCGTGCTGCAGGCCGAGTCTGCTCAGGAGAAACGTGCTTGGGTCAGCGATTTCCGTCGAATCGGACTCCTTGCGGACGCCCCATTGTCACCAGGTGCGAACGAGAACGAGCACGCAGCAGCAGGCGAGGACGAAGGCCGCCACGACTCGCTGGAGGACGGCGGCGGCGACGACTTGTCGTCTTCGTCTTCCGCGCCAACGACGCCCACGGCAATCCGCGGAACTCAGCGGCTGCCGCGGACATCCACCCTTTTGCGATCGACAACAGACGAGTCCTCGCCACCGAGCGCCCGAAACGACGACACCCTTTCACGCAATGCCGCGGCCAAGTACGTCGAGCCACCCGTGCCCAACATTGCGATCAGCCAGTTGCAGGATGTCGAGTTTGACGGCTGGCTGCGGTTGCGGACTGCAGGTAAGGCCAAACAATGAAACGGTAGAATATTTAAATTAAATTAAAACAAGGCATGAGCAACTGGAAATTGCGCTGGTTTGTGCTCAAGGACCTGTGCCTGTACTACTTTAGCTCTGACAAGCCGGATGCCAAGGCGATCGGCATGATCATGATGCCCTCGTACCATGTCTCTGTCGTCAAAAACAACAAGAAGAAGTACATTTTCCAGGTGGCCCACCCGTCGACCATCGCCAAGCCGTACCTCTTCCAGGCCGACACGCACGAGTACATGGACGTGTGGGTCGAGGCACTAACCCACGCAGCGATGGCTCAGAAGGGCACGCGCAACTTTTGGCTCTAAATAAAATAATTAAACTTTGTTTTTACTGTTTTTGCTTTCAAGAATGTACAAAATCTATTTTTGTTTTGTTTTTTGTTCTTCTTTTCCCTTCTACAAGAGGCGAACGCCACCGAGCGCCGTCCTGTGGATATCGCCCTCGGTCTGTGCGTCGACCTTGGGCGCGATGAGGCGGGTTCCGGCCATGTTGGCGATGGGGATGACGCGGACGAGGTTCTTCCCCTCCTTGACGCTGGTCCATCGACCCATACGGTGCTCCTGTCCCAGGCCAGCCACGAGCATGCTGCCACTGGAGGAGAACGTGAGGGCGTTGACGAAACCAACCTGCTCGATCTGGCCGACTTGGACGAGCGAGCCCCTGCCGACCGAGGAGAACTTCCACAGACGGATAAAGCCATCAGAGGACCCTGAGGCCACCAGGTCAGAGTACGGGATCGTGGCCAGCGAAGCGATCCAGTTGCCGTCGCCATGCGCGTTTTGGACGGTGGCAATTGGTTTTTTCTTGTTGATGTTCCACAGGCATATTGACCTTTTAGAACAAGAATTTTTTTTATTTTATTTAAACATTGCAAACTAAGTATTACCCTTGGTCGTCGCCCGAAACAAAACTCTCGTCGTTAATAAAGCGAATCACGTCCATCGACCCGGGGCTGCCGCGGAAGACCATCTGCGACTCTTCCACAATCTTCCAGATGCGTGACGTCCTGTACATAGATTCAACCATGAGAAATCAGATTTAATATGCAGTCATACCGGTCGCGACCACCAGCAGAGACACAGCGTTCGCGCGCGAGGCAATCAATTGATGTCACCGACTCCTGGTGCCCAAAGAGCGTCTCGACGTAGGCCATCTGGTCGAGGTCCCAGATCTTGACGGTGCGGTCCTGCGATGCCGAAAACAACTGGTGCGAGTTATGCCTAAACACAAGGCCGTAGACAGGCCCGCGGTGCTGCATAAAGCACCCCCTGTGCGTCATCGTTGCCACCTCCCAAATGTGGATGCTCTTGTCCAGTCCTCCCGACGCCTATTTTGCATCCAAAAAAAAAAAAAGAGAATTAGCGAGGAGGGAAAAAGAAAGACAGGTATGCACGTACAAGGTATTTGCCGTCGGTCGTGACAGCAAGGGCGAGAACCTGGTCCGTGTGGCTCTGTTTGGACGATCTCCCAAAGGCAGCTGTGTTGGCCGCTTTGTCGGCGGCAGATGCAGAGCTGGCCGCTGCCTTTGCCTTTGATTTTGTCTGCGCCTGGATCTTGACGAGCCGTTCACCCGTCTGAAGGTCCCCTGGTTTGTGTAAAAGTATCAAGACAAATAACCACGTTAAATATACATACATTTAATAATAAGGGCATCCTTGGAGGCAGTGAACAAGAGCTTCTCGTCGTGGGAGATGGCCAGCGCCGTGAGAGACAGCTGGTGGCCCCTCCAAAACTTGCTCTGCGCTGGATCGACGTTTGCGGCAACCTTGTCTGCAAGCTCCTGTCGCAGCTTGCCCGTGACCAGCATCTAACGAATGCATTTTTCAGCACCCCCAAGCCTCCCCCTCCCCCCCGCTCTTGACCAGCGATCGTACCGCGTCAGCCTGCAAACGCTTGGCAATGTTCTCGCGGTCCACCTCTGCCGCATCAAAGTCGTCTGCGCCGGCCGCCGTGGCCTCTTCCTCCTGCAGATCCTGCAGGTACTGCTTCGCCAGTCGCACACGCTTCTCCGCGGCCGACTCCTCGTCGTCGTCGTCGTCGTCGTGGTCTCCGCCGCTCATGCCCATCGCCGCCAGCTCCTCGGGCGTGAACGTGGCCGTCTTGTTGGCCGCGCGATCCTCGTCCTCGTCCACACCGTCAAAGAAGCCGTCGTCGTCCTCGTCACGGCCTCTTCCTCGCCCTGCATCCACGTCATCGCCACCACGTGCACCACCACCGGCAGCAGCCTTGCCCTTGCCCTTGTGGCCGTTGAAGTCCTTCTTGTGCCGTTTCTGCACCACGAGGAGAGGGATTTAAGTTTGACCCATACTGAGCCCCATACCTCTGCACCGCCGCCGCCGTTCGCAGGCCCGCCGGCCGGTCGCTTGCGCGTCGTTGGCCCAGCCCCCCCTCCTGCCTTGTGCGCCTTGTGCGCCGCCTTGCCGCCGCCGACAAAGAAGCTGTCGCGCGAGGCCATGCGGTTGCGCTTGACGTCAAAATGATGTATCTCAGGGCGGCGTACTTCTGTAAACATGGCAACAGCAATGGACGAGCCACCGTTTGACGAGCACGCCGGGGGCGATGGAGAGGAGGACAACCAGGACGACCAGGAAGATCAGGAGGCAGGGGAGGACGAGGACGATGGCCATGTGCCAGCATATATCCCGGTGATCCAAGACGGCCGACAGGTGCCTTGTTCGAGAAAATGTCTTTTATAGCTAAACGCACCCACCACACACAGATTACGTTCAGGCTGGGAACACTCAATCCGTACATCACGTGCGTGCTGTGCGATGGGTATCTGGTGGAGGCGACGACGATATCAGAGTGCATGCATACCTGTACCAAAGAAATCTCCTCTTGCTTTGACTAAAGAAAAAATGTGTTTTAGTCTGCAAGTCGTGCATTTTCAAGTACCTGGAAGACTCGGAAGAGTGTCCGATCTGCCAAACGGCGCTTGGTGCCAACCCGACAGAGCATCTCAAGTATGAAAAGGACGCCTGCAACCTAGCCCGGATTTAAAATAAAAAAAAACACAGAAAGGATACCGCCATCCAATCCATCATCTACAAACTCGTGCCTGGGCTGCAAAAGCGCGTGGAGGAGGACCGCGAGACGTGGGATGTGGCCCACGGGATCAAGAGGCCAACGGAGGCGGGCGCTGCTGAATCAGAGGCGAAACGTGTTGCGACTGGTGCCTCAACCGGCAGCAGTGCTCCTGCGCAACAGAGTGCGGCCTCAAGCAGAGCCAACGACGAGCAAATATCCTTTGTGCTAAAGCTCGACGATCAGTGGGTGATGAGCCACAATGACGCACACATGGTCGTGCCCCCCGAAAAGCTGGCCAAGCTCAAGGAGCTCGATCGTCCGTTTATAAAGACATCTTCCCGCGTACGAACCAGCCTTTTTAATTTTTATTTATTTATGTAATTTTATTATCAGGCGACCGTCCTCACGCTCAAAAAGTTTCTGCTGTCCAAACTCAAGTTTGACTCGCCCAATGACGTATGTTTTAGTGATACAATTAATTTGTTAATTCCATGTATACAGTTGGACATTTGTTTGAATGGCGAGGTCCTCGGCCAAGAACTGTCACTTGAGTTTGTGCAAAAGACGCGCAACTTTGACACGAAGGAGCAGCTCGTTCTCCGCTACCGACCCAACGTAAATCTTTTATGAAGAAGAAGAAAAAAAATTTTTTGTCGCCTTGTATGCTTTCCCGATCGACCAACAAATATCAAACATACTGTGTTCCCTACATGCGTCGATAGGCCGGGAAATCGACGAGGGCGGCAAAGAACGACAGCGCGAGGGCCTTTAGCATGGGTTGTGACTGACCATGTGAAAGCTCGAAAGCTGAAACAGATTTTGCCAGTGTTTCAGCCCCTCGCCTTTTGTAACTTTTTTGCTCCATTGGAAGGGTTCAAGAGGTACAAGAGGGGCAAGACAACGAAGAATCTATGCAATTGTTCTTTGGTGTCTTCAGGAGGAAACAACGAAAAAGGTAAAAGGAAAAGGAAGAAAACAGTAAAAGAGGTAAAACGAAAGTACACGGCATTCTTGCTTTTTTTTTTTTTGCTGTTGGGTTCTTACTTATTTTCTTGCTTTAGATAAGGTCGGCGACGTCCATGGGCATCTCCTCGACCTGGGTGTTGTAGAACTTCTCGATCTCGCGGAGCATGGCAACGTCCTCACCGCTGACAAAGTTGATGGCAACACCCTTGCGACCGAAACGACCGCCACGACCAATGCTACAATAAAAGAAGAGAGAGAGAGAGAGGGTTAGGGGGGGAGCCTTTGCTAGTAGACGTACCGGTGGATGTAGTTCTCCTTGTTGCTGGGGAGGTCAAAGTTGATGACGAGCGAGACCTGCTGGACATCGATACCACGGGCGAGGAGGTCAGTGGTGATGAGGACACGCGACGAGCCCGAGCGGAACTCCTTCATGATGAGGTCACGCTCCGACTGCTCCATATCGCCGTGCTAATTTTATTTTTTTTTCATTGTCAGGAAAGAAGGGAAAAAAACGACGCTTCTGTACCATGGCAGACACGACAAAGTTGCGGGCCTTCATCTTCTCGTTGAGGAACTCGACTTTTCTGCGAGTGTTGCAGAAAATAACGGCCTGGGCAATAGTGAGGGTCTGCAAAGGGGAAAAAAAAAAAAACATTTTTGTTATTATTGGGCCCAACCCAAAATTTTATCTGTACCTCGTAGAGATCAACGAGGGTGTCGAGCTTCCAGTCCTCCTTGTCGACGGCGACGTAGAACTGCTTGATACCCTCGAGGGTGAGCTCGTCGCGCTTGACGAGGATGCGGATGGGGTCACGCATGAACTTCTTGGTGACCTCGAGCACGTCGGTGGGCATGGTGGCCGAGATGAGGACGACCTGGATCTGGTTGGGGAGGAGCTGGAAGACCTCGTAGATCTGGTCCTTGAAGCCGCGCGAGAGCATCTCGTCAGCCTCGTCGAGGACAAACATCTTGATGTTGTTGGCCTTGAGGGCGCAGCGGTTGACCATGTCAAACACACGGCCGGGCGTGCCAACGACGATGTGGACACCGACTGATTATTTTTGGGGGAAAAAAAAATACTGTCAAATAAAAAAATAAAAAAAAAAGTATAATGGTACCCTCGAGCTTCTTGAGGTCGTCCTGGACCTTGGTACCACCGATGCAGGCGTGGCACTCAATGTTCATAAAGTCACCGAGGGCGAGGATGACCTTCTGGATCTGCTGGGCGAGCTCACGGGTGGGGGCGAGGACGAGGGCCTGGCACTCGCGGAGCGAGGTGTCGATGCGCTGGAGGATCGAGATGGCAAAGGTGGCGGTCTTGCCGGTACCCGACTGGGCCTGGGCGATCACGTCGCGGGTCTTGAGGACGGGGACGATGGCGCGCTGCTGGATGGCAGAGGGCTTCTCAAAGCTGTGTCATCATGTAGTTGAATACAAAAATGAGAAGAAAAACGAGAACTCGGTACCCATAGGCGTAGATGCCACGGAGGAGCTCCTCCTTGAGGCCCATGTCGTCAAAGTTCTCGGCGACCTGATCCCAGTTGGACTGGAAAAGAAAGAAAGAAGAGGGCAAATTGAGCTATAAAAAAAAAAGCAGCAAAGTAGAATAGAAACGTACATCAATGTCCTCGGGGTTGACGGGAGCATCACTGTGTTGAGAGGGGCGGTTTAGTTTAACGTGTCTGAGGCACCCAGAAGAAGAAAAACCAGAGAGGGAAAGAGGAAAGAGAGGCATAGGTGTGATCCCCCAAGAATATATTAATGCTCTCTTCGCCGTTGCTGCTTTTTCTTCTTTCGAGTCCAGCTGCAGCAGTATGGGCAGCGGCGGCAGTCGCAGTGGCACAGCCGTCGTCGTCGTCAGCACCACCAGCCCGTTTGTAAAGTCTCCAGGGACCCAAACCAGTCAGCAATCCCGTCCTTCCCCCCCCTCTTCCCGCCACAAGTATTCTTTGACGTACGAAGCCATGGTTTGGCGGTTTGCTTGTAAAAACGGTTTGAAACTGCAGTGCCAAAAAAAAAAGAGCAAAGCGACAGGCTTGGTTAGTACGTGGCAGGCACACAGGAAAGGCAAAGGCATGGGTGGTGGGGGGTGGGGGTGAAAAAAAGAGCAGCCCGCCACATGGCGCCATCGAATTTCTGTGAACAATCTGGAATGTGTACAAGTTTACATTTATTTATGTTGCAAAGGTCGGAACAAGCTTGGCCATGCCGACCTGGAGATGCCCGCGCATCTTTGCAAACCACTCGACGTCGACGGGCTGGACGACGGCGGTCGTTGTGGCTGCGAGGTCGAGCAGGTCCTTGGCCACGTTGCCGAGAGCGACGGCGGCCGTCTCGATCACGGCCTGCTCGTGCCGCGGGTACATCGCCACCGACATCTCGTCCACTTGCCTGGAGCTCTCCTCGTAGGCGTTCACGAGCCGGTCCAGCCAGGCGATCGCAGTCTCGTTGCCGCCGGGCGGGCTCATGGGCTCGACAACCCGCAGTGTTATCTTGCGGCCGAGCAGCTTGACCAGCTTGACGAGCGAGATGCCGAGCTTGATGGTCTCGCGCTCCGAGTCGAGGAGGATCTCTTCCTCTTCCTCCTCTTCTTCCTCGTCGTCGTCGTCGTCGTCGTCCTCGTCGTCTTCCCCTTTGACTGCGACCTGCGGCGTGGCCTGCAGCACCTCCAGCTCGCCCAATGCGTCGTCCATCATCGCCTGCCTGTTCTCCCAGACCCGCACTGCCGCCCCCTTGTTGTCCCGCGGCAGCCCTGGGAACGCCTCTGCAGCGCGCCACACCATCCCCGTGTTGAACAGATAGGGCGAGACGTGGTGCAGCGTCACCTGCGCGGCCTTATCCAGCGACGAGTTGGCCAGGTCGGCCAGCCCGCCCAACAGCGCCACGCACGCCGCCTGCAGCTCGCCGCGGTACGCAAGCCCCTCCGCCGCCACTGGCACCACACGGTAAACGTGCAGCAGAGCAATGGCACATGCACGCAGATCGTCCACGAGCGGGCCCAAGTCCGCGCCCGCGGACACGGGGGGCTTGAGCAGCACGGCGAGACGCGTGCACCCTTGCGAGACGCGTGCAGCAAGGGCCTCTGCACAGTGCACCACCAGTCAGACCGCATGGTCCGTAGCGGACAGCAGAACGTACCCAGTTCCCTGTGGCGGGCAGCGACGTCCGTCTTCAGGCTGGCGATGAGAGGGCTCGCGGCCTGGAGGGCGTCCGACGGACCGCTGATCTCGGCGACAACCGTGTCCACAAACGTGGCCAGTTGCGCAAGCTGCTGCTGGTAGCCCTGCATGTCCAGGTTGCGCACTTTCGAAAAATGGCGCCAAAAAGAAAAGCAAAGGTGGCGCTGGTCAGATGAATCCCCGATCAATTAAAGTTCTAGTCGTCGGTGGGGATGACAAGGTGTCGGCCTGGACTCTCGAGGGCCAACTCGTTCACCAGTGGGCCACAGGCACAGGGACGTACGCATGCGGAATCGCGATCGATCCCAGCGACAACACAGTCTGCATCTGCGACGGCGACAACCATCGCATTCTTGTCTACTACCGTAATATGTAGGGTCCGAGGATTTGAACGTGTCATCAAACTTCACAGCCCGGTGCTGCGTTGAAAGAGGACTCGGAGACTCATGCGATGGCCGGCTCGATCGATACCTTATGTGAAGCTTCAAAAATAAAAGAAAATCAATACGCAAGAAAATCAATACGCAAGAAAAAAGTCTACAAGGTCTGGAGAGTGCTGCTGATGGTCTTCATTTGAGAGAAAAAGTTCTAAAAAAAAAAACGCCCTAGGGTAAGCTGCAATAGAAAAATGAAATCCATCCGTACCTTGAACTCGGCGAGGGAGAGCTCAAAGGATGTGGACGAGAGGACGCCGTTGGCATCGGCGATGTGGGCGACGACACTGACATAGGGCGTGTCCAGCTCCTTGGTACTCGAGCGCACAGCCATGCCGAGCGACCAGTCCAGTTGTACGAGCTTTTTCGCAAAACAGTTTTGGACCACTGAAAAAAGCAAAACAAAGAATTGGATACCTTGCCAATGTTGAACGACTTTGTCTCGGAAAAGCTGATGAGTGAGGATCCCTAGATCAGCAGAGGACGGGGGTCAGCAAAACAGCAATAGGATGGCTTATCAGTCAGCACGTACCTGCTCACTCCAGACGTGCTTGATAACGGGGAACACGTTTGTCGCAAGCAGCGTAAACATCTTTAGGCTGTTGACAAAGACGTCGGTCTCGAGCTTTTCTTTTGCGGCCCCTCTGTATCGTGCCCACCTCGCGCCGTTAGCAAACAACGACCCCAAACCGCAGCAAGCAATGCGTACCGGAAGAGGAAAACAAGGACGTTGATGGCGCCCTGGACGGCCTCGGTCGTCTGGTGGATGTTGGCCAGCTCCAGTTTCTAGACAGGTCGCGTGGCTGTCAGATCCCTTGCCCTCCCCCCTCCCCCACCGCCCCCACCGCCATTCGGCTTACTTGGCGGTACGACTCGGCATTGAGCTCGGACGACTTGTACTGTAGGAAACGGACCGTGTTCAAGCTCTAAACACGCACGCGAAAGGTCTGAAAAAAAAAAAAAAGGTCCACGGGTGCAATGTACCGCCTCGAGCAGCAGATCCTGCGGGAACGTGTTGAGTACTTGCGTCGAGCCCTTGAAGCCTGCACGCGTCGTCAGTGCTTTAGGGAGTGGCTTCTGTTGTTACCCTGGGGTGGTGACTGGAGATAGGTCGCCATTTTTAAATCCAGGCTGGCAAAAAGTGGATGGCAACACCCGGCCTGGTCGGCCTGGCCTTCAATGTGTCGTGAAACCGAGGCATCCTTCTTCTGCATCTTCTGTGACAGTTCTGTCGATTCGAGTCTCATAAACTTTTCTGTCGTTCAAAAGCCTTGACGAATCGTGCAGCAATGAGGCGACGCAAGAGCGTCTCGGTCTCGTCGATCGACTCTGCCTTGAGGGCTCGCGTGGCAACGAGATGCTCGAGAAGGACCTTGTCGACGTGGGCGTTGGCGGGCAGGAGCACCGAGCGACCGGCCGCTGCCGTTACCGTGTCGATGAATTTGGCGGGGCTGGCGGTGGAGCAGCACACGACGACGCCGGCATCGTCGCTCATCAGGCTGTTGGCGGCGTGGACGGCGACGGCGGTGTGTGGATCGACGAGATATTTGAACGAGCGCGCGACAGAGGCGACCGTCGCTGCCGTTGCGTCGTCGTCAACCGAGGTAAACGAGCAGAGACCGGCGATCCTCCGCCGCAATTGATCAGGCAAGGCCGCCGTGGTGGAATTGGACGTCGTGAGAGAAACCATCAGATCCCCAGTGAGTTGGGCGGCAGTGGACGAAATGGACGGATCGGGGCACGTGAGGGCAGCGAAATAAACCAGACGCTCGAGGTTGCTGGGCACCATGATGTCCATGCACGAGCTGAGTGTTGGCCGCACCGTACCCGTGACAGACAGCAGCCCGTCGCCTTTGGCCAACAGCCGCACGAGGATGTCGTTGGCATTGGTCGCCCCCACGATCTTGAATGCTGCCCCTTGACCCAGCACGTGTCGAGCCAACACGGCCGCAAACCCGTTGCCAAACCCGCCCGATGGCACGACAAACGTCACGTTGTTGCTGCCGCTGTTGTTTACCTTGAGGTAGGCCCAGATGTAGTACACGGCCTGGTACATGACGCGCGCCCAGTTGAACGAGTTGACGGTGGACAGGGCGTACTGCTCGGCAAAGGGCCCGTCCGCAAACAGGCGTCGCAGCACGACGTCCAGCTCGTCCGACGTGACCGGGACCGACACGGCGTGCACGTTGGGCTCGTCGGGCTGCAGCATCTGCAGCTCCTGTCGCGGGGTGACCCTGCCACGCGTGTACAGCACAAAGCACTCGACCTCGGGGACGGATCGTGCTGCGTGGATGGCGGCGGCGCCCGTGTCACCCGTTGTGGCGACGAGCAGTGTCCTCCTTCTCTTGATGCCCTTGTCCCGTTGCAGAAAGAGCTGCTGCATCTGCAGCACAAACTGCATCGCCACGTCCTTGAAGCTGAGCGTGGGGCCGTGCCACAGCTCCAGCACGACCAGCTGCTGGCTGAGCCACGTCAGATGGACCGGCTCGTTGGGATCGGCAAACGGGGCAGAGCTGTCGCGCACGACACGGTCGATCTCCTCGTCGCTCACCTCCCCCGAGTGCACAAACAGACGCACTAGCCGATGAGCGACGTCGCCATAGGACAGACCGGGCGCAAAGGAGGCCGAGTTGGCGGTGGGCCACTCGCATGGAACGTACAGACCGCCATCCGAAGGGGAGATCCCACTCAGCACAGCCGTCTCAAAGGGGACGTTGACAGAGCTGTCGCGCGTCGATGTGTACCTCATTCGTTCCTACACTGTGAAGGAGGGTTCCCGGGAAGGTACAAACTAAGGGCGGTCCTAACTTAGCAGTAGTAGTGCTGGCGTTGGTTCCTTGGTCGTGCAAAATAAAAGACAGCGAGGAACAGGTAGCCCACGGCAATGCCAGCGAGATGGCCGATGAACGAGGCCTGCGGGACCATGACCTGGTTGTACACGAGCGTGCCCCCGATGACGAGCAGTCCTCTGACGAGATTGTCGGCCGCGGTGCTGGTGTGCAGATCGAGCACGTACAAACAGTAGAGCACGCCGGACAGGCCGCCGTAGATGGCATCGTTGGCACCAAAGAGCACGTTGTAGCTTCCCCCGTAGTGCTCTGCGAGTCTCTATCGTTCAAAGCAAAGAGGTTTAGCCTCCCAATCCCGGCCCGTCCAAGCGCACCTTGGTCAACGCGATAAACGTGTAGCCGCACGCCGGTACAGCCAGCCAAAAGAGCACAAAGAAGTACCACGTGCCCAGGCGTCGCTCGAGGGACCTGCCCACGGTCCACCAGAACGCCATGTTTGCCAGCAGGTGGGCCGGATTGGCGTGGACGAGCGCAGCCGTGAACATGTGCGTGAAATCGACGTAGCGCAGGTGCAGCCCGTACTGCGCAAAGGGCGCGGCAAAGGCATCCGAGAGAGACCGCACGAGGATCTCCTCGTCACGGGGGCGCCAGAAGCGGCTCATCGAGTGGTAGTTGCTGAACGAGGTATAGAAGGCGTGTGCGTGGATGCCGATGCATGCAAGCAGGACGGCAAGCGTCCAGACCCTCAACGGTTCCATGCCAGAAGTGAAAAAAAAAAATTTTTTATTTTTATTTTATTTATATGCAGTTCCGAGCACAACAAATCAACGCATCCAACTAGAGAGAGGGCTGCGGCTGCGTCGAGAGGACGATGCGACCGAGGACCTTTCCCTGGACAAGGTCCTCCATCGCCTTGGGGAGATCCGCAAAGGAGCGGTTGTCGATCGGGGGCGTCTGCAGCTTGTGGGCCTTGACCATCTCGATGAGCTCTCTGTTGGTTTTGGCAAGTTGTTGTTAATGGATACGTTAAAAAAATAAAAATAAAAAAATAGTATACTTGAACTGGTGGAGGGTGCCAACATAGGTGCCACTGATCGTGAGCGAACGAAGCGGCAGGATCGCAGGCGAGATCTTAAAGTTGCCGCCAAAGAGACCGGCGATGACGAGGTGGCCGCCCTTGTTCATCAGTCGGTACAGCTATTATGATAGAAAAATAACAAAATAAATAAAATAAAATAAAATAAATAAATAAAATTGTACAGTATCGACGGTTGATCCCGCGCCGACGAAATCCGCAGCGAAATCGATGCCCTTGAGGATGCCCGACTGGACCTGGATCTTTTTCAGCTTCTCCTCCTAGATGCGGTGCTGCTACTTAGCATTGAAATAGCGTAATACTTTCTGGTACATCGGTCTTTGGGTTGATCGTGTCCTGGCAGAGGCCCGCCGCCTTTGCCGCCTTGAGCTTTTCGTCAGCCACGTCCATGAGGATCGGGCCGGGGTGGTTCGGGTACAGCGCCTTGAAGATGCAGAGGGCCATGAAGCCGAGGCCGCCTGCGCCGCAGATGAGCACATTGGCGTCGTTCGCGACCGGGCCCCACTTGCCGATGGCGCCATAGGCAGTCAGGCCCGAGCAGGCGCAGATGCACGCAAACCTGGGGTCGGCCGAGCCCACGCTGACGCAGTACTTTTCATGGCTGACGCGCAGATGGGTCGAGAATCCTCCGTCCTTGCCGACACAAACGTAAGTCCATGAATTAGAAAAGTAGGGCACTATACAACGTAGAGGCCCAACGCCTGCGGGACCATGCACAGCTGCTCGTCGCCCTTGAGACAGAAGCGGCACTTGCCACATCCCATCCTAGATCCTTTCATTAGCACGACAGAGGGCGTCCTTTTGTTCTCACCATGGGTACACGGCCACCTTGTCGCCCTTCTTGACGTTGTTGGCCTGCGGGCCCACCGCCACGACGACGCCCATCGGCTCGTGGCCCAGCGTGCGGTTGACGATCAGCTTGTCGGGCAGGATCGTCTTCTTGCCGTCGCCCTGGTCAAAGAAGCCCTGTGGGAACACAAGGGGGGGGTCAGCAACCAATGTTGTTGTGTACGCCTCTTTACCTGCGCAATGTGCTCGTCGCTGTGGCACACGCCCGTGTACAGGATGTGCACCAGCACCTCGGCGTTGACAAGCGGAGAAGGCAGCTTGCTCACATCCGCGACGTCCGTCACCAGGCGCAGCGGGCTGCCGGCCTTGGGGAGACGCCACGACTGCCACGACGACATTTTATCAAAATCGTGATCGGCTTCTTTTTTTTTTTTTCAGTTCTTAATTTTTATTTTTATTTTTTTATTTTTAGTTTTTGTTATTTTTCTACTGATGAAAAGCATGCAATGTATTTTACACTTGGAAGGAGCTCGGTGCTCAAGTCAGCGCTCAAAAACAATATCGTCGGCGCCGTTGACGAGGCTTTCGTCGTCCTCTTCGCGTTGGCCTCCGTGGGTTGCCACGCCGTTGACCGCGTCCTCGTCAATGTCGTCGGGATTGGGCGCGGGTGAGGACCGGGTCCAGTCGAGCGTGGCCAGCCTGATCTCCTCCTGCGCTTCCCGGTACATCTCCCGGCTCTTGCGCACGCGGAAAAAGGGCTTGAGCCAGCGATTGTCCACCTTTTCAAACCAGCCGATGGCGCGCTGGAAGGGCTGATTGCGCGGCGAGTTGGGCGCGGGCTCGATCGTCGCCTCGTCGAGCTCGATGAACTCGGCGGGGGCATGGCCCTGTGGGGACTCGGGCAAGCTGATGGGCTGGCTCGTAGGCCATCTTGAGGACGAACCGGCCATTCCAGTGGTCTCCACCTTGAGATTTGCGGCGGCGTCGGTGAGGTTCTGGTTGATCAGCGACATCTTTGGTTTCCGTGCACCGGGGGCGGGGGCCGATGTCCAGCCCATGTGTTCCAGCAGGCGCAGGAGCGGGAACGTGCCTGCGCCAAAGAGGACGATGGAGATCAGCACGACGGACAGCGTGGTCGTGAGAAGGACATTGTCGTTCTCGGTCTGGCCCTCCAGGTTGACGGCGAGGGCAAAGGCGATTGCGCCGCGCAGGCCGCTGAAAAACATGATGAACTGCATCACGGGCGAGATCTTGGTGTGCCGGAACACGTTGGCCAATGAGGCGAGCGGGAACACGTTGAATGCGCGACCTAGCACGATGAAAAACTAACCACAGACTTGGTTTTAGTTTTTTTTTTTTTTTGGGGGGGGTTCTGTTTAGTTACGAGGGCAGACAAAACGAGCGACAAGTTGAAATCGTGGTCAAAGCCAGGGACGGCGAGCCCGAGGTACAGGAACACGGACATTTCTGCGATCGAATATGTCATGTATTTCATTATTTAATAGTTACTCTGATACCAGCCAGCAGCGAGATTGTCCGGAAGAAACGCTGCGAGACAATGTGCGTGAACGGGCTCATGTTGTAGACGGTGTAGTGCGACATGATCATGCCCGCAAACAGGATGGCCATGATGCCGCTCAGGCCAACGCTCTCGGCGGCGACGTAGGGCGCATACGCAAAGATGAGGATGACGGCAAACTCGAGAGCAGGGTACATCCTGAAGCGGATGTGCTTGAGAATGAGGGCCGACGCGAGGGCGATCGCCGTGCCGACGAGGATGCTGCCGAAAAAGGTGGCGAGGAAGAGGAGAAACATGCTGCCGAGCATCTTTGCGCTGAATGGGTCATGGTTGAACGACAGCAG
>Ga0302233_10001136_pt1 | contig 19164 bp, 25 predicted proteins | sample II_Palsa_N3_1_FD_193516 | JGI IMG/M metagenome (GOLD analysis project Ga0302233, IMG submission 193516) | Peat permafrost microbial communities from Stordalen Mire near Abisko, Sweden - II_Palsa_N3_1 | ecosystem: Environmental > Terrestrial > Soil > Palsa > Peat permafrost | place: Sweden... | reverse complement strand
GTACGTCGTTCAAACACCGCTTCGGCGCAATGACAAAATGAGATGCTCAAGGCTAACTCTGAGGTCGTCCAAAAGGCGGAACCCCGAAAAATAAATCCAGAAACTGTGGCGTATTTTTAAAGCCCCAAAAAGCGCCTGCTAAAACACCACATCCACCACGCATCTCACCACAACTTCACCATCAAAACACCACCTCCAAACACCGCACTTCCCTAAAACCCCCTTGCAAAAACACCAAAATCCCTCGCTCCAACCACGCCCCAAAAAAATCCTGCAAACCAGCCTCCCGGAAAACCTCCCGCTGACCCCTCCCATCAGCGATACACTGATAGCTGCACCTGTGGAGAAGAGTCTTGCCCGAAACCGTCACAACCGAAGCCGCCATCCCCGACGTCGCCCAGCAGGAGCAGGCCGAAACCCCACTCGAGTCCCTCGCCTCCATCTGCACCGTCCTCGCCATCGGTCTCTTCGTGATGACCTTCATCTTCCAGAACTTCGAAATCCCCTCTGCCAGCATGGTCAAAACCCTGCTCATCGGCGACCACGTCCTGGTAGACCGCATCTCTCTCGCCCCTCCGGCAAAGTGGGCGCCCTTCACCTTTTATCGCGATGTTCGCCGCGGCGACATTATCGTCTTCTTCAAGCCCGGCGAGCCTGATCTCTTCCTCGTCAAGCGCACCATCGGCATCCCCGGCGACCGCATCCATCTCCGCAACGGCATCGTCTACCTCAACGGTGTCGCGCAAAACGAGCCCTACGCCGGCATGCCCGCCAACGACGACAACCCCCAGCACGCCTTCGATCCCTACCGCGACGACTTCCCCTCCGTCCCGCCAGACAACTACGGCAACGTCACCGCCAGTTGGGCCTACGAGCTTCCCAGCCACATCCAGGATGGCGACCTCGTTGTCCCTCCCGGCAAAGTCTTCGCCATGGGCGACAACCGCACAGAAAGCCTCGACGGCCGCTACTGGGGCTTCGTTCCACGCGAAAACATCGTAGGCCGCCCTCTCTTCGTCTACTGGTCCTTTGAAACTCCCGCCGACCAGATCAACAAGCAGAGTATCGGCGACCGCCTCGGTTTCATGGCCCACATCATCATTCACATCTTCGACGAAACACGATGGAAGCGTACGTTCCATCTCATCAAATAGAGGTCAATCCGGCCACGTCACCAAATGCCGGTCCGTCATTTCATGCACGAAACCAATCCCACCTACGAGCCGGGCGAAGCGGAAGCAGATGTCGCTCCGTCCCTTAGCACGCACGCGCTGCGCCGCCTCCTCTACATGGCCTTCGCTGCACTTGCGGTTCTGCTGCTCGTCCTGCTCCCCCCCTACATCAGCGTCAACCGCTATCAGCGCCGCATCGCAACCAGCATTGGCGACAGCCTCGGTCGCCCCGTCCATCTCGACAAGGTCTCCCTCAACCTTCTCCCCCTACCCGGCTTCACGCTTGAAAACTTCGTGGTAGACGAAGACCCAGCCTTTGGCTCAGAGCCCGTCATCCGCGCCAACTCCGTCCGTGCCACCCTCCGCCTCAGCTCCCTCTGGAGGCGCCGCGTCGAGTTCTCCACCATCAGCTTCGACGAACCCAGCGTCAACCTCGTCCACTCCCCCTCAGGAAAGTGGAACCTCGAAAGCATTCTCCTCCACGCCGCCCACATCTCCGCCGCTCCCACCGCGCAGCGGCAAGCCGGCACCGCCCCGCGCTTCCCCTACATCGAAGCCACCGGCGCCCGCCTCAACCTCAAACTCGACCGCCAAAAGTCCCCCATCTCCCTCACCGACGCCGACTTCGCCCTCTGGCTCCCTGACCCGCAGCAGTGGCACCTTCGCCTCTCCGCTCGTCCCGCTCGCACCGACACCGACGTCTCCGATACGGGCCTCCTCGAAATCGAAGGCACTCTCGGCCGCGCAGCCTCACTCGGCCAAGTCCCGATCAGCCTGCGCGGCACCTGGCGCAACGCTCCTCTCGGCGCAGTCAGCCGCTTCCTCCTTGGCCGCGACGCTGGACTCCGTGGCGACATGGTCCTCACCGCCAACGCTCAGGGCACTGTCAGCAGCAGCCAGATACAAGCCCGCCTTCGCCTCACCGGTACCCGCCGCGCCGACTTCGTTCCCGCGCAGCCGATGGATGTTGATCTGCAATGCCTCAGCACAGCCGCCGGCGACTTCCACTCCTTCGAAGATATTCGCTGCAGTTGGCCACCTGCTGGCTCCTCCGATGCACCCATCCTCGCCCTCACCGGCACGATCCCCGACGTCCGCAACCCGAAGGCCACCAATCTCCAGATCGGCACTCCTGGTCTTCCCGCTGTGACCCTTCTCGATTGGCTGCACGTAGCCAGCGCCCGCGTACCCGCAGATATCTCCGCTTCTGGCGCACTCACCGGCAATCTGACCTATGCCCCCGCCTCCTCCGGCACGTTGCCCTGGAGCGGCGACCTCACCGTCTCCAACGCCACTCTCGTCAATCCTCATGGAGGCACAACCTCCTTGGTCACCGGCGATGTCGCTCTCCACTCCACATCAGCAACTCCTGCCAGGCCCCAAACCAGACAACGCAAAACCGCTCCTCCCACCGTCGATGGCTTTCAACTAGCCCCTGTCTCTCTCGTTTTGGATGGTAAAGATCCCGCAACCCTTGATGGTCGCTTCGATTCCTCAGGCTGCACCTTCCACTTGACCGGCATGGCCTCCACAGCACGCCTGCTTGCTCTAGGAGCAGCTCTCCCTCAATTAGGCGACGGTTTGGCCCAAGTCCTGCCCATCAACCGCGCCTCTGGTCCTTACCGCATCGACTTAACCTCCACCCGGATCTGGGGCCAACCCCAAACCTGGACCGACACCTCCTCCCACATCCCAGCGCCTCACTCCCGCCACTAAGCTCTTTCTCTTGAGAATCTGCAATTGCAGTTCAAAAAACTCTGTCAAGCCCAAAAATCAACTAAACCCAATCCAATCAACGAGATAATCGTGGCGTATCAGTTAGGTCCAAACAAATAGAATAGAAACAAAGCAACAAGAAGGCCCCGGTAAACCACCGGGGTCTTTTCATTTAGCCCTCCAACTCATTGATTTAAAGTATTTTAGGAGTAACCCTTTTGGAATGAATATTTTGCAGCCACAATGTGGCCGCAAGTCTATGATTCTAAGTATTTTGCTCCCAAAATACCCCAGGTGGAGGGGGAGAGTCTACCGAAAAGGAGAACCTAGTGCGCTTCAATCTGCTTGGTATGAATCGAGGCCGCTATCTCTGGCACGGTGCCGTCATTCACGATCACCTCGTCCGGCGTCCCCTCAAACACCACCCGGGTAGAAGCACTCGACCTTCCCGGGATCCGCAGCCTCTGGGTCGAAGTCAACTCCCCGGACCGCACCGTCACCGGTACCTCAGCCGCTGCATCCCCGTCGTTCTTCACCTCAACCGACACCAGATAACCTTTGCCTTTGTCTCCAATCTTATCCAGCGCACGTGGCGTCACATTGGCGATGCTCAGGTCTGGTAGGCCACGATCGCGATACACCCAATCGTCGAAGAACCACGCCAGGTCTCGCTTTGCCGTCTTCTCCAGCACCCGCTGAAACTCCTTCGGATCGCTGTCCATCTTGTCGGTCCGGTAAGCCTGCAACGCATGCTTCAATGCGTCATCACCCACCAGTGACCGCAGCATCCACAACACAGCCGAAGCCTTCGTTCGGTAGTAGACATCGTCGCTGGCGAGAATCAGGCTTTGCCCCACAGGTCGATCTGCAGACGACGCCGCCACAGAACTCGCAACCGGCGCGGGCTCTGCCAACGCCAGCGTATTTGCCTCTTGCTGCAGTTGCTTTACCGCGACCTCGCGGCCTTGGCTCTGCTCGATCCACAACAAGGACAGAAACTGCGCTGTGCCTTCATCGAGCCATACGTGCGACGAGCTGAACCAGGCATGACTCAGCGAGTGGACCAGCGAAGGAGTCAACACTTCGGGCGCAGCGGCGCGCATCGGCACTACCAGCAGAGCATCATCCTCAAACGGCTGGCCCTCATGGTCGAGGATGTTCAGCAGGTTCAACGGCCCGGCCCCCAACCATTCCGCCAGCAGAGGTTGGGCCTTCGTCGAAGCCGCGCCATAACTTGGCAAAGCATCATAGTGGTCCGTCACCGCCGAGATCAGGTTGTTGTCGGTCACAGTCCCCGCCCGGTCCGTAATAAAAAGACTTGGGCTACGAAATCCCAGCGGTCGTTCGGAGAACTCCGCCGTCGCCACACCCGGAGACTCGGCCACCGGCAGATTCTGGTTCTCGCTCACCTTCTTCAGTTGCTCACGACGGCCACAGAAGAACGCCGCATCCGGCGCATCGCCAACGTACTCCACTGTCAGCCGCATTCGAATCGTCGCATCCGCCTGCTGCAGCTTGTTCAGCCCGACGCTCTGGAACAGCTTGGCTCCATCGCCAAGAAACACCGGTGCCGCCGCCGTCGGGTACCAGAGAACATTGCCGAATCCACGCAGCGCCGTCCGTTCCGCGCTGACCTGATCCCAGTCCGCGTTAGCCGCCTGGTCGAGAGGCGCGCCGATCCGCTCCAGTCGCTCCGCCGACTGGACCACTTCGCCGGAATAGAACCCGCTAAGCATAAGGCTGGCACCAGCCTGCAGCGGTTGTGGTAACGAAACAACCGCCTCCGTTGCCTTTCCCGTATGATCTGCGTCCGTGTCGATCACATGGTGAGTGAAGGTAAGGGGTGTCACCTGCCCATCGATCTGTGCCCCAAAGCTCTCCCAGCTCAGCGCTGAGGAGATCTGAAACACGAGCCTCTTCAACGGCTCTTTGCCAGAATTCTTGACGCCGAATCTCGAATGGACCGCAAGCCTCGACTCTGCCGGCGTCACATGAACGTCGAAGTCGTACGAGGTGAAGGTGAGGGAAGTGCGTTCCGCATCGCTGACGTCAACGGCAGCCTGATTGACGGGCTGCTTCTCTTTATCCTCGGGAACCTTTACCTCCGGAGAATCCTGATCGCGGCTGAACAGAACCTTGCCGTGCGGTGCAGCTGGCTCGTTAGCAGGTGGAGTCTCCTGAGCTGTTGCAAAATTCACTCCAAAAACAGCCGCCAAAACCAACCAGCGGCTTCCAGCCGATAACAAAGCAGAACTCTTCAAGATCCCAATCCCTTACGTTCCTTCACAGGCTTTCGTGCAACCGGAGCTGCAGGTTGACGGCGTTGTCGCATCGCCTCATACATCACAATCGCGCCAGCAACTGATACGTTTAGCGAGGACACTTGTCCAGCCATCGGAATCCGCAGCAGGTGATCGCAGGTCTTCTTCACCAGGTCATGCAATCCAGCGCCTTCGCGTCCAAGCACCAGAACGCAATCGCCTTTGAAGTCATAGTCGGTGTAATCGGGAGTTCCACGCTCATCCAGTCCAAGAACCCAGACATGCTTCTGCTTCATCTGCTCCAACGCCCGAACCAGGTTCGTCACCCGAGCGATCCTCACATGCTCCGAAGCCCCAGCAGACGTCTTCGCAACCGTCGCAGTCACTGGAGCCGAGCGTCGTTCTGGCAGAATCACTCCATCAACACCAGCCCCATCCGCAGTCCGCAGCAAAGCCCCAAGATTATGCGGATCCTCGACGCCATCCAGAGCCAGGAAAAATCTGTGTTCTCCCTCAGCCTTCGGAGCCAGCAGATCCTCAATCCCCAGGAATTTACGCTCCCGAACCACAGCCAGAACACCTTGATGCGCATCTGTCCGCGCTAGCCGCGTCAACTGATCCCTCGACTCCAGCGATACTCGAACGCCAGCCGTCCGACACAGCGCAATCAGCCGCTCCAACCGCTCATCCCGCCGCTCTCGTGCCACACTCACATGGTCAAGCTGCCGCCCCCCCGCCCGAATAGCCTCCTCAACAGGGTGCAGCCCATAAAGAACTTCCATCCTTCAAGTCTACCGCCCCATATCAATGAAAATCAGCGAGGCTGTAGAATGTCTAGAGCAACTGCGAGAAGATTAAGGAAGGCTCAGATAGAAAATCTGTCTTTTTTATGAAACACGTAGACAAAAGTCGAGTCTTGTTAGGTCGAAACAACGTCTCTAGTAGTGTGCAAAGTGGTTCCATCTCGCTGACATCAGCGCTCGTCGCTCAAAGTTTAAGCGAAAACGTTGCGATCGCCCAAGGGTTGAAGAGACAGAATCCCGAGCTTTTAGATACGCTCATTGAGCTTTATCAGCACCGGCTCCTCAGATACCTCCTTTTCCTAACAGGAAAGCGTGAAGTTGCTGAGGATCTCTTTCAAGAAACGTGGATGCGGGTTCTACTGCGAGGAGCGCAGTACAACGGTAAAGCTCGCTTTGACACGTGGCTTTTTACGATCGCTCGGAACTTGGTAATTGATCTGTCCCGGAAACGAGTGATGGCGAGTTTGGACGAGATGAGCGAAGGGAAAGAGGACGATCGTCCGTTCGAGGTTGCTATGCCTGGACCTTCACCACTAGAACAGTTTCAATCTCGGGAAAACTGCGCTGAGGTAGGTGAGGTTTTACTGAAGTTAGAGCCTAGTTACAGAGAGGTTTTGGTTCTTCGTTTCTATGAAGAACTCTCTTTAGAGGAGATAGCATCTGTGACTCGGGCCCCTTTGTCGACGGTGAAATCGAGGCTTTACCGGGGGCTTGCAGCGTTGAAGCCGGAGATGGAGCAGCTTCGATCTCGCCGCTTGGCGGAGGATGGGATATGAGTGATACCGTCAGCAGGTCCTCATTGCGCGACTCATCGGGATCGTCTGGCCGGAAGGTGTTGTCCGATCTGAATGTCGGAGCTCCCGCGTCGTTGGTCAATCGGACTCATCGTGTGGTGCGGGAACGGGCAAAGACGATTGCAGCGCGGCGCATGCGCATTCGAAGTTTGTGGATTCCGCTGGCGGTTTGTTCCTCTCTTTTTGTGATTATCTGCACAGCAGTCTGGAGCGAGCTCGATGCATACGATGTCACGCCGAATGGTGTTCCGGATGCAAGCAACCAGTTTTTAGTTCTCTGTTTATGGTTTTTCCCTGTGTCCATGGCTTTGCTCGCTTTGGTGTTATTTCACCGTGCTCGTAGACGCGAGGTGGCTGGATGATGAGGTTTTGGAGTCAGGGATCGGATCGATCGCAGGACACCGCTGCGGGGGGTGAGGATGAGTTGAGCATGATACCGACGTGGTCGGTGGTGCTGGCCATCCTGGTGTTCGGGGCAGTGCAGTATCTGTTCCATGGCGTATTGCCGCACCACAAGCATGAGTTGTTGCCGATGCGGCTGTTGATGGGCTACTCGTGGGGAACTGCGTTTGCCAGCTATGTGCTGCTGGTTGGGTATGTGAGCCGCGACGTTCGGCGGCGGCGAATGTCTGCTGGTTTGTGGATGCTGATCGTGGTGGTGTTGCCCGGCGGGATCGGGGCTGTGGTGTACTTCCTGCTGCGGCAGCCGATGCTGATGCCTTGTCCGCATTGCAGTACGGAGATCACCTCGAGCGTACACTTCTGTCCGCAGTGCCAGTTTCAACTGGCTCCTGTGTGTGGGCGATGCTTCCGCGGGGTTCAGATTACGGATGTGTACTGCACGCAGTGTGGACATGATCTGGCCGAGGACCATACGCCGTCGCGGCTACGCGTATATAGTGACTAGTTGCGAGCATGTCACTGACTGCACTTATCATCGATGACGAACCTCTGGCGAGACAGGAGCTTCAGTATCTGCTGGAGCGCGCGGGCGGAGTCGAGGTTCTGGCGCTTGGGACCAACGGAATCGAAGCGGTGGAGCTGATCAGGACGCATAAGCCAGATGTGGTGTTTCTGGATGTGCAGATGCCTGGTTTGGACGGCTTTGGCGTGCTGAAGAAGTTGCTGGACCGCAAGGTTCCGATGCCTCAGGTGGTGTTTGCGACTGCGTTCAATCAGTACGCTGTGCGCGCTTTTGAGGTGAATGCGGTTGATTATCTGCTGAAGCCGTTTGACAGGAAGCGAGTGATGCAGACGATTGAAAAAGCGCAGGCGCGGCGGGTGGCCCCGGTCGAGTCTGCCAGTGATGCGAAGCTGGATGCGTTGCTGCGACTGGTGGAAGAACAGACACAGGCACCCAAGGCGAACTCCGGAAAGGTGATTGTCCGGGCGCAGAGCCGGTTGCTGCTGGTGGATCAACGTGAGATCTGTTTTGCCTCGATCGAAGACGGTACCATCAGCGTCGTCACTCGAACAGTTGAGGGACATTCGAACTGCAGGACACTGGAGGAGCTGATGGATCAGCTCGATCCGGAGACGTTCTGGCGGGCGCACCGGTCGTATGTGGTGAATATTCAGCACATACGAGAGGTGGTGCCGTGGTTCAAGTCCAGCTACCAGCTTCGAATGGACGATGTTCAGAAGACCGAGATTCCGGTGAGCCGGGCACAGACCAAGCGGTTGCGGGAGTTATTCAATCTGTAGGGATGGTACCCCCTCCCCCTGGGGGTATTTTGGGAGCAAAATACTTAGAATCATAGATTTGCGGCGGCAATAAATACGTTGGCTAACCCAGCTAGTTTTAGATTGTATGCGTCTGGACCTATATGATAGGTGACTCGATACTGGCTATGTTTTTCGATTGACAGTGTTTACAATTGCATTGAACATTGTTCGCACGCATGGATAGACACCTTCTCCTGACTCTCTCTATCCCAGCGTTGTTCTTGCTCGTAACTGGAGGGATCAGGTCGCTGGTTCGCGGCAAGGTCACTTGGGCCAACTTCTACTTAGGATTGGATCTTTCTCTTGCGGCGTTAGCTAATGGACTTGTGAATGTTGCCGATGTTCTACATGACATAGAAAAACAAGAGATTACGGACTCTATCGCTGAGAGCAGGATCATTTACACGCTCATCTTCATAATTCTGTCCGGTGCGGTGCTTCTTGTTGTGATGTTGATTCATCAAAGATGGGAAGGGATCGGCCTAGACGTTTGGGGAGTGAAGCACAAGCGCAGTCGAGGATTGATGCTGGGAGTGCTGAGTAATATTTTAGGTTTGACGACGCTACTGGGATTCATCTGGTTCCGTCTAAAAGGTGTTCTATGAAGATTCTGCACATTGCCGTATTGAATGAAGCAACGAAGATGGATATTGCGTCTCTGCTCATAACCCTGCTTTGCGTCGTGGTGGTTGTCGTTGCCATTGAATTTAGTGCGCCGATCATCGCGGGATTTGGAGCAGCAGCTGCTGCTGCCACAGGCATATGGCGCGCTCGTGCGGCCCACATAAAGTCCTAAGGCTGAAATGCCTAGGCAAGCGGGTGGTAAAGTGACATTTGTGAAGGCGAATTCTCCATCTTCGGGGCAGGACAAGTTTGCGAAGGCTTTGGCTTCCGTCCTCTCCGCCGATCCAAAGAAAATCCAGGATAAGCTGGCTCAAGCCAAAAGCGAGAAGCCTTCTCCGCATACGAAATACAAGTACGTCCCCGAAGAGGGCCAGTCCTAGGCCACTTTTTTGGACTCCTTGCCCGTCAACTCCACCCACGTCAGACGCTTGCCACCAACCTGCGCCAGAGCCTTCTGGAAGCGGGTTCCATCCGTGTGCCCGATGCGGTTATTGAAGCGGAACATCTGCTCATCAAGGTAACGCTCCATATGGAATGGCTCCACTGCCACGTATGTTCCGTTCAGAGTACGCTTGAGACATGACCAGAAGTTTTCGATAGCCTGAGTGCTGACCTCGCCCCGAACATATTCATCCATGTGCGTTACCGTTTCATGGATAAACCGCTTTGCGGTGAGACCATCATATCCGGGCCAGCCGTCCGTGTAGACCGTCGAACCAAATCCCACCTGCTCCAAAATCTTCTTCTGCAGTGTCTCACGCTTGACGTTCGGAATCACCGTTGCGCGAACTTGACGTGTACCGCGCTCCAACATCCCGAATACAGCCGTCTTCTCTGCGTAACCGTTCATGCCGATGCGCTGCTTGAGACGCTTGCTGCGGTGCATGTTCTTTGGCTTGCCGCCGATGAAGGTTTCGTCCATCTCGACTGGTGTTCCCGTTGCCCCCATCATCACAGGCTTGATTTCCTTCAGCACCAGACGAAGGCGTTGGAGGACGAACCATGCGGACTTCTGAGCGATACCAGTAGCGCGCGCAATCTCATAGCTGGATACCCCATTGCGGCAGTTGCAGAGCATCCACAGAGCGATAAGCCAAATGTCCAGACCTAGCGGTGAGTCCTCGAAAATTGTTCCAACCTTGACGCTGAACTGCTTCCGGCACGAATAGCACTTCCATCGGGCCTGAGTCTTAAGCCAGTAATGATTACGCTCTTCCTGAGCCGCATTGCAGCGAGGGCAGACAGGGCTTCCATCCTGCCAGCGAAGCATAGCGACTGCGTTGATGCAGGTCTGCGTATCTGAGTAGTGGCGGATGGCTTCGGTGAGTGTGTTCGGATTCTCAAGGGAATTGAGCATAAGGTAATAGTATGCTTGAGCGGTCATGCAGTCAAGATGAATAATGAGTCCGCAGTATTCCTACATTAAATTGTTCATTTGGTATTGACTATAATGAAAATGTTCATTATTCTGAAACTGTCCGGGAGGTATGGCATATGGAGAGCGGCGCAGTCAAGATCGAGAACATCCCCCTTGCAGAAGACAAGAAGCGAGACCGCGGAACGATTGAGTTTCCCTATAACGCGTTGGACTCAGCTATCGAACTGGCGAAGGCTGTACACCACGTGGGAGGGTCGAGCTGCCAATGGGATCAGCTCGGAGCAAAGTTGAACATGGCCGCAGACGGCGGAAGTTTTCGCCAAAGAGTCATGTCGGCTAGAACCTTTGGTCTAATTAGCTACGCTGGCGGCGTGGTGACTCTTACTGCTCTAGGAACCCAGATCAATGATCCGGATCAGGAACAGGCGGCAAAGGTAGCCTCCTTCCTTACTGTTCCCCTCTATAAGAGGGTCTACGAAGACTTCAAGAACGGCACACTGCCCGGCCCCACAGGTCTTGAGACTGCGATGGTCACTATGGGTGTTCCGCCCAAGCAGAAGAGCAAGGCACGCCAAGCGTTTACCAAGTCTGCTACTGAAGCAGGGTTCTTTGCCTTCGGTTCAAACCGACTTGTATCGCCAGCAATTAAGCCTGTCGCTGCGGCTAAGCCTGCCGTTGCCCCGCCTGATCCCAAGCGCGGAGGCGGAGGCGATGAGCCTCCTTCAATCCCAACCAGCAACCAGCACCCTTTCATCGAAGGTTTACTAAATAAGCTGCCGAAGGCTGAAACTCCTTGGTCATTAGCGGACCGTAAGAAGTGGCTTCAGACCGCGTCCAATATTTTCGATTTGATGTACACGACTTCCCCCGATGACGGCGGAGAGCTGACCATTACGCTCAAGACAAGTTCTGCAAATTAAAGAACCCCCGGCATGCAGACCGGAGGTTCGGAAGGAGGCAATATGTGCGGACCATAAGAATTTCAGTCCAGACCCATCGAGTTGTGATCACTTATCAGAGTGGCGACACAACCGTTGTGGTCATCATTCCCAAATCAGCGTAGCTTAGCTGCTCTCTTGGTGTCTATGGCCTGATCAGTCATAGGCACTACTTTAATACTCTTTCGATTCGCCCAACGCTGCTTAGCGGCTCGCTGGGCAATCTCTTTGCGTCTCTCCGGCGTCATGGAGGCTGCCCTACCATTACCGCCCTTCAACCCACCTAGACGCCCTAGAGCGACCGCAGCCGGATTCTTCGCAGGCGTGGGCTGTTTGGTTGCGATGCTGACGACCTTTGAAGCCCTTGCCATGCCTCTATTATGCTTGAGCGGTCTAGGATTTTCAAGGATCATCTTGCGCCGTGCCTGATACTTCTGAGAGCATGACAGGCATGTCCATCATTAGAGTTGCTAGCAAAACAACGGGCAGGATGGTTATCACTTATAACGGCGATCCCCTCACCCCGGAATTTGACCCCAAAAACCCAGAAGAAACACTGATGGTTCTATCCACAGCCTTAGATAATGCCTATAACAAGATTCGAGACGCTGAAATCGAGTAGTGGGTTAGCCAACGTATTTATTGCCTTTGCGGCGGCATAAATATACTTGACTCAGCAGGATTATTGAGCTAGAGTGTACCTATGAACACCGAACCCAAGACGCTGCAACAAGCTACAGTCTATTTCAGTGATCCTGATAACTGCGTTGCGTTCCTTGTGGCACGTCGTTGGCCCGATGGCGTGGTCAAGTGTCCCTTGTGTGGCGCGGAAGGCGCGAAGTACATGCCAGCGCGTAGGGTTTGGCAGTGCAAGACGCGCCACGCCGGTTCGCAGTTCTCTATCAAGGTGGGCACGATCTTCGAGGACTCTGCTATCTCGCTCGACAAATGGCTGATGGCTATGTGGATGGTTGCGAACTGCCGAAACGGTGTTTCCAGTCATGAGATCAAGCGGACCGTAGGCGTAACTCAAAAGAGTGCGTGGCACATGCTCCATCGCATTCGGTTAGCAATGAAGGAAGAGCATGATCCGCAGTATCCCATTGGCAACGCTGGCAACAATCCTGTCGAGGTAGATGAGACCTTCATCGGAGGCAAGCCTAAGAACCGCCACTCGAAAAAACGTAGCGAAGTCGGAGACAAAAAAGCCGTCGTGATGGGGATGTTGACTCGCACCACCCGCGAGGTCCGCGCGAAGGTGATTCCGAACGTCAAGCGCGAGACTCTACAGGCTGAAATCCTCAAGCATGTGGGATGGGGAAGCATTATCTACAGCGATCAGCACGTTGGCTACGATGGCCTGAATAAGTTGGAGAACTTCACTCACAAGACCGTCAATCACATGACTGAATACGTGAATGGAAACGTTCACACGCAAGGCATCGAGAACTTTTGGTCATTGCTCAAGCGGAGTTTGACTGGCACATACGTTGCGGTTGAGCCGTTCCATCTTGACGCGTATGTGGATGAGCAGGTTTTCCGGTACAACAATCGTCTCAAGAAGGACGATGCTGCACGATTCACCAAGCTAGTCGATCAGATCGTCGGCAAGCGACTCACCTACGCAGAACTGACAGGCAAGGGCTCGGAAATACAAGCTAACTAAGAGGCAGGGACGGGGCCAGCGGAAGGTTTGATCTTCCGCTTTGGTCCTCTTCGCTTTGGATTCAATGCCGCTTGTTTCTGATACTCAGCCTCACGTCGCAGTATCTCTGCCTTTGGCACAGTCAGAACGCGGTCGACCAAGTGAGAAAACTTGTCGAACTCAGACGTGCTTGGGTTCGTCTTCATTCGATTATCATAGCGCCGATTTTATCCGTGAGAGTCTCAGCCTCACGTCGCAACGCCGCATTTTCTTCCTTAGTCCATTTCCTAATCCCGTCTTTGTCGCAGGTAACAACTTCCATATTTCTTACGACTCCATTATTTAATTTCTCCGCCGAAACATTGACCATCGCTCCGAGTCGAGCAAGTTGCATTAGAGAGAGTGATCCGCTGTAATAGCGCATGATCCAGTAGTAGGCGGGATTACCTGCATCTCCTGAGGGCCACGCAGTGAGGATTTCCTCGCATCGGATCTCACCTTCTTTAGCACCGCACAGTAACGCATAAAGAGACGGTTTCGGGTCGGCAAAAATGACCAAACATTCGACGTCGAATCCTTTGGCTATGTCTTTTCCAATATCAATAATCGCCTGCCAGCGGTTAGTGCAGTTTGGACCGATCCGTTGGAATATGGCCTCTGCTACTCGACTGGAAATATCCATGTTCCGAGCACATGCCACGGCAATCCGCTCGCAACTGCTCATCCTGAGTTTGCATGCCTCGTATCCATATCGCAGTTTGGGAAATTTAGGTTCAACGAACTGCCACAGATCGCCTACGATCACGATCCCGTCGTCGTAGCTAACCATCCCCACCTGGAGAGTCATTTCTTCTTCGCTCCGAAAAAAGAATGGTACCCCACCGCAGGTCAAAAAAGATTCCGATTGCATGATAGACACACTCCATGCGAAGATTCGCTTGAGAGTGTCGAACCGACCCCGCCTGCCAGCGGGGTTAACTTTTGGTATCCAACTACACTTTCGATAGCTACAACTAACCTATGCCCGCGATATGGGACACTCCGTACGGCCACGCGATGCTAAAGATCGAGCGGGCCAACAAGCACATCAAGGAGTTCGACTTGAGACTCCTTTCCTCTTCGAACCATTACGGACCCAGCATTCACATCAATGCGCAGACGGGGGAGAAGTACATCCATTACAGACTGAACGACTACATGTTGCGCGGTGACCTTGCGGTGATCGTCGGAGATGTGGCCCACAATCTTAGATCCGCTCTCGACTTCGTGTGGGTCAGCCTCGTCAGAAGAAACGGTTTCAGAGTGACCAGCCAAACCCACTTTCCTATCCGGAAAGACCAAGGCAGGAATTGGCTCGAATCGGTTCTTACGCAGAATGCTGGCGTACATCCCACGTCTCCCATATTCGATTTCCTCGTCAACAACGTGAAAGCTTACCAAGGAGGGGACAGCGATATCTTGGCCCTCCACGATCTCGACGTCGACGATAAACACATACTCCTCATCCCAATGGTGTCTGTAACGGGAATCAAGGGCTTGGAACTGGAGAATGAAGACGGGTCGCTTGACTGCTTCGATATTCTCCTCAAGGAACACGAAGTCTACAGGAAGGTGATCCCCCTCGAAACGAAGTTCAAGAAGCACGGAGAAGTCCAGTTCCACGTAACCTTCGCTAAAGGAGCGGGAATTCAGGATGCGGAGATCGTGGCCACTCTCAAACGCATCTCTCGAAAAGTCCTTCAAATCGTCAGAACGATAGAAATAATGAGGTGAGATCATCGACGCACCTCACCCGCTGCCCTGTCACGGCAGTTGCAGGATACCAGAGTTTTGCTGAGTCTGGTATATTTATACCTTTGCGGCTATAGTACTGCTGCAAAATATTCATTCTAAGATGGTTACGGCTAAAATACTTATAATCAACGATTTAGCGGATTAAACAGGAAGTCCCCGGTGGTTTTACCCGGGGCCTTCCTGTTGCTTGTTTCTATTATATCAATTCGGGCCTAACTGATACGCCATGTTTATCTCGTTGGATGGATTGGGTTTAGCTGGTTTTTGGACTTGACAGGTTTCTGAGAGCCCATTCCCCGATTGCCAACTAATCGATGACGGTCTCCGGATAAAAAGATTGGGCTAAGCCGGTATTTCAATGCGATTGCGACGTTCGACGATTTCTGATTTTCTGGCAGAATCGTCTTGACATATATTCTTATATAGGAATATATATTTGACCATGGCTAGAGCGGCAACAACGGCAGATGTCTTCAACGCAATCGCGGAGCCGCGGCGGCGCGAGGTGATTGGCGTGCTTGCCGATGGCGGAGAGTATGCGGTTGGTGAGATGGTGGTGCGGTTGCGAATGTCGCAGCCGACTGTCTCGAAGCACCTCGGGGTGTTGCGCAAGGTTGGGGTGGTGTCGGTGATCAAGCGCGGACAGCACCGCATGTACCGGTTGAATGCAGCGGAGCTGAAGCCGGTGCATGACTGGGTGAAGACGTTTGAGCGGTACTGGACGCATCAGTTGGGTCAGATCAAGGAACGTGCGGAGCGTAAGGCTCTGCAGCGGATGATTTCAAAAGACAGCGGAACCATAGACAGCGAGGCAAAAGACAGTGGAATAAAGGAGGAGTAAATGGCAGCGACTATTCAGGAGCAGGTAGTTCAGGCTTTCGAGATTGTGAAAGAAGAGCAGATTGCGGCGCCAATCGACATTGTGTTCGAGACGATTCTGGAGCAGATGGGGCCTTTGAACGAGACCCCTGAGAAACCGATGCCTATGAAGCTCGAAGCTTGGCCGGGAGGCCGCTGGTATCGAGACCTGGGGGATAACGCAGGGCACTTTTGGGGAGTGGTGCAGGCGATCAGGCCGCCGTCGCTGCTGGAGATATGGGGGCCGCTGTTTATGTCGACGCCGGCTGTCTCAAATATTCAGTACCGGCTAAGTGAGGAGAACGGACTGACGCGGCTTCGGTTTGTGCATCGGGCAATGGGGTGGATCGGCGAAGGGGACCGCAGAGTGGACGAAGGCTGGACGCCGATGATAGCCAGAATTCGCGCTACGGCAGAGAAGAAGTCGGTCGGGAGGTAGCCATGTGTCCGTTCTGTTTCGCAACCGTGGCCTGGATCGCCGTGGGAGCAACTTCGACGGGCGGGATCTCTGCGCTGCTTGTGAAGAAGCTTCGCGACAAGAATGAACAACCAACAACGAATGAGGGAGGAGATAGACATGAACAATAGCAATGAAGCACAGATGAAGACACCACCGATCGTGTCGGCGCAGGAGTGGGAGGCTGCACGAGAACAACTGCTCGTGAAGGAGAAGGAGTTAACCCGCGCCCGCGACGCGATGGCCGCCGCACGCCGGCGGATGCCGTGGCTGGCGGTCGAGAAGAAGTACGAGTTCGACGGGCCGCAAGGCAAGGTGAGCTTTCTCGACTTGTTCGACGGGCGGCGTCAGCTTGTTGTCTATCGGGCCTTCTTCGAACCCGGCGTGTACGGTTGGCCTGACCATGCCTGCAAGGGCTGCTCCTTAGGGGCGGACCAGGTCAGCCACCTCTCCCATCTAAACGCCCGCGACACCACGCTGGTTTACGCCTCGCGTGCGCCGCAGGCAGACATCGCGCGCCTGAAGGCCCGGATGGACTGGAAGATGCCGTGGTACACCATCACCGATGGCTTCGATAGCGACTTCGGGGTGAACGAATGGCACGGCACGAATGTGTTCTTCCGTGATGGGGAGCGAGTGTTTCGCACATACTTCATCAACAACCGCGGCGATGAGGCGATGGGGAGCATATGGAGTTATCTGGACGCGACTCCGCTCGGGCGGCAGGAACAGTGGGAGGATTCGCCGGAGGGGTATCCGCAGACACCGCCATACAGATGGTGGAACTGGCACGACGAATATAAGGCAGGCGCGCTCGATCCAGGCTGGGGCAAGGTGGTGGATAACGCACTGGTGACGTTGAACCTCAACGACTAGTACGGTGAGGAATGTGATTGTTCACGTGAGGTGGGCAACTACTTAAATTGGGAGCCGGTTTAGAGCCGGCTCCCATGCCGCTAGAAGTGCGGAGGAGTCTATTTCGCTTTGGGTTTGGACGCGGAGCCCTGGACGATGAGGTCGTTGTCGACACTGAAGGCGCCTGGGGCTGAGTTGGCCTGCATTCCTGCGATGGACGAGTCCATCTGGTTGAGGACGACGCCATAAAGGGTGACGTTACCGTTTTTTACGATGATATGGATGGCGTGATAGCCGATCGGTGGGCTGTTGGTAATACCGCCAGCAGCTAGGGCGATGCCAGCTCCGGGGCCAATTGCGCGTCCGATGTTGCCCTGGTTGGCGTTGTATTTACGTAGCGAGGGCTGGGTGTAGATTCGGCTATAGACAGAGGCGCGGATGCGGTCGTCCATGGGGGAGTAGGGAAGGACTTCGATCTCGTTGTCGATGGACTCGATGCCCTGAATGCCTTTGACAGCGTTTTCTGCGTCACTCTTTAGAACGGGGCGCGAGGCGAAGCCTCTTAGGATAAGCGTCTTGCCCTTGATGCCGAAGGTGAGCCAGTCGAAGACGCCCAAAGTGGAGAGGTTAGCGAGTTTTTTCTGCACTTGCTGGACGATGCGGATGGTGTCTTCCTGCGACCAGGTGGGGCCGGGTGTGGGCTCCTGAGCGATGAGGGCGGGTGCAGAGAGGGTAAAGACAAGAAATGCAGCAAGGGCCGGGATCACGCGACGGGTAAGACGAATCATCTGTTTTCTCTCCGGTTGCTTAGAATTTAGGCTTCGGCAGAAAGATACGCTATGCCAGAGGCTGAGTCCAGAGGCCAAGGATGATTGATGCGCTTGGTCGTGCTCGATTATTGGCTGTGGCGATGACGTGGGTTGAAGTCGAAGGTGTAGGTGGCACCGAGGGTAATGGCCTTGGGATTGATGCTGCCGGAGGCAACGGCGGGGGTGTCCCAGTGTTGGAACTGGAAGTCGGCTTTGACGGCGAGGTTATGGCTGAAGTTGTAGTCGAGGCCGACGCCGGGTGAGAGGACGAGGGTGTTGGAGCTGAGGTAGAGATTGTCGTCGAAGATGTAGCCGCCGCGCAGGTAGTTGATTTGACCGCGGCCTACGAGGAAGTCGGCGTAGGGATGAAGACGTCCGATGGGGTACTCGATTTTGGGGCCGAGGAGGAAGCTTTTCTGGCTGCTGATAGTGCCTCCGTCGATGGGGTAGGTGCCGCGAATCTCAAAGGCCGGGCGGAAGAAGCGGAAGGAGAGTACGGTGAGGTCGGCACCAGCGGTGATGTCGAGATTTTTTCCACCGGAGAGATCGGTGAAGGTGCCGGTTCCTCCGACGAAGGCTGAGAGCTGAAGTTGTTGGGTCGCGGCTGGGGCGCTTTGTGCGATTGCGTGGTGGACCAGGGGGAGCGTGGAGAACACAGCCAACTGCGTCAGCATCTTTTTGAAGTTCATTCGATCCTTTGACTCAACTTTCTCACGGAATTGATGCCGAGTGTGTTTGACGGCGCGCGTCGGGTTCAGTGGTCGCAACGTTCAAGTTTTCCCTGAGGGAGTTATCGGCTTACTGACTGCAATGCTTATTTTCTTCTATGTGCAATACTTTTGCTGATGGGAATCTGGATTGGTCGGCTGATTCGATTACTGGTGGCACTGATTATTGCAGCAGGAGTGCTGTGGGTGGCGGATTGGGCCGTGATGCGGGTTCGCGTGTCGCATGGGACGGCTTATGGTGTGGTGCAGGTGAACCAGTTTTTGGCTACTCCGCTGAAGGGCAGCAAGGTGGAGTATGACTACATGGGCACGGTGCCGGTGACGTGCAGCCGGTCTATCTATCCGCAGCAGGGAGATTCGGCGTGCTGGTGGCTGGAGCGGCATAAGACGCAGTGGGAATAATGGCCGCTGCAGTGGGGCGCTAGACTTCGAAGAGGATCTGAAGGATTTGCTTTGCCAGCTCTTCGGGCTGATGAAAGCGCTTTGGGTTGTCGCCGAAAGAGTCCTGGAGATAGAGGGTGTCTTCGTCGGAGACCTGGAAGGCGAAGTGGCGGGTTTTGCGGTCGAGGGCTGGGTCGCCCGCGATGCCGAGGCCTTTGGCGTAGTG
>Ga0302233_10001135_pt1 | contig 19173 bp, 23 predicted proteins | sample II_Palsa_N3_1_FD_193516 | JGI IMG/M metagenome (GOLD analysis project Ga0302233, IMG submission 193516) | Peat permafrost microbial communities from Stordalen Mire near Abisko, Sweden - II_Palsa_N3_1 | ecosystem: Environmental > Terrestrial > Soil > Palsa > Peat permafrost | place: Sweden... | reverse complement strand
GTCTGTGCCTGGGCGGGGGTTATGTGTTCAGCGCTAAGCAGGGGCTGATGACAGAAATTTGTAACAGCATCAATTTTAATATTTCGACGACTGTAGCTATTGCCGTAACACAAGGCTATGTGTTCTATGATGGCACGAACAGCAACCGCAGCGCGCAATACATGGGTTTCGCTTTTACCTATAATTTCCTGCGGAAGCATAGCGTCAATAACCAGCGAAAAAAGAAAGCGCTTGTGACCACCCAATAGCTAACCCATTCTTTTTTTCCAATCCGTCTTTAGGTTTATATAATTTTGATTGCTTTCGGCAAGTTTCCAGGCCTTGAAAAAGACCGCAGCAGCCTCCGCTTTTTCATTGTCCCCGGTGCCGCGTTCCAATTGCGCATAATCGTTCGCCTTATCATACTTCTTGCCGCCTTTATAATTCGCATAACGCCTTGCCCGGGTAAAACCCATCTGCAAATACTTTCGCGCCATATCAGCGCCGACAAAATCGCCGGCAGTTAAGTAATCTAAAAACAATTCATAAATCTTCTTACTGCTTTCAGTTGCTATTGCTACCGTTTTAAACCGCCAATATTACCCGATCTCACTTTTATAGGGTTCGCAAATTAATACACCCTGCTCCCCTTTACCAACCCGGTAAAGTTCAGGATGCAAGCGGTAATCAATGTCCGGCTTCCAGGGATAGGTAGCGTTATTAAAGTTCAGGTACGATGGTTTCATATTTCGCTGAGTTCTATCCAAGCCGGCGCGTGGTCGCTGGAATGTTCCCAGCCCCTTACTGCTTTATCGACCCCGGCAGCAACTAAACGGTCTTTCAACAGATCGTTCAATAAAAAGTGATCAAGCCGTAAGCCCGCGTCCCGCCCATAAGCGTTTCGCAGGTAATCCCAAAAAGTATAGATCCGTTCATCAGGATAAAGTTTACGGATGGCATCCGTCCAACCGGATTCCACTAATTGTTTAAAGGCTGTTTTACTTTCGGGGCGGAACAACGCGTTAGCTCTGTATTTCTCAGGTTTATAGGTGTCGAGGTCAGTCGGCATTACATTATAATCGCCGATAAGGGCGACCGGCAAACCAAAAGATAATAATTTATTAGCATGTCCCTGCAAACGTTCCATCCAGCGTAATTTATAATCAAATTTCGGCCCGGGCCAGGGATTGTCATTCGGCAGGTACAAACAACCGATCACGATCCCGTTAATAAAGGCTTCAATATAACGGCTGTGGTTATCTTCCGGTTCACCGTCCAAACCCCGGCGGGTCTCTTTGATCTCGTATTTAGAAAGAATCGCCACGCCATTCCAGCTTTTCTGCGCATGCCAGATCGCATGATACCCGATTCCCATTAATGCCTGTTCAGGGAAACGATTGTCTTCACATTTCAATTCCTGAAGGCATACAATAGCTGGTTTGGCTTCCGCCAGCCAATGCAGCAAATTCGGCAGGCGCCCGTTTATGCCGTTGATATTATACGTAGCGATCTTCACCTTAAAAATCCATCCATTCGAGCTTGCTGATCTCAAAACCGAGTTCGGCTGCTTTATGCAGGAAACGTTGTTTCATTTCTTCCGGCATACTGCTTTCGCGGGACAACAGCCAGAGATACCCCATACCACTCCCAGAAACTAGCGCATACTGGTAATCGTCATCAATATCCAGGATATTATAGTCCAGGTAGATCGGGAGAAAATAAGCGACCTCCATTTGTCCGCGGGTTTCTGCACCTTTAAATTTGATAGTGCCTGTTGCCTCCACCGGTTTATTTTTAACGGCATTGAAGGCACGGGTGATCACCTGGATCGTGCCGTCTTCATTCAGCGTGTACTCTTCGGTCAGGTTCCGCAGATCCTTTTCGATCAGGTTGGGTAAGCGGGCTACTTCATTCCATCTGCCCAAATATTTTCCCTTATCAAACGGGTCGACAATCGCTTCCGCCGGGATTTTCTTTTTTGGCCAAAGCGCATAAGCGATACCTGCAAGGCCTGCGGCTGCCGCAACGCCTATCAATGCTTTACCTTTTTTCATATTAATCTTTTATGACCGCATCGGTTAGGTATAACCAGCCAAGGCCAATGCCTGCTGTCACGCCAACTGCCAGTCCTACGATCAGGCCGGTATGGTCTTCTTTTACAAATGGATTTTTCATGGTCTATAGCTAACTCATATTTCTTATAAATGTTTAGACAAATACGGTGCCGTTCTGCTCAGCTTACTTGCCGCAATATCACCAGGGCTGCCCTGCGCAACAACCTGTCCCCCATCCTCACCGGCACCGGGCCCGATATCGATCACCCAGTCACTTTGGGCAATGACGTCCATATCATGTTCGACTAAGATCACGGTATTCCCCGCATCCACCAGCCGGTTCAATTGAAGCAGCAGCCGCTCTACATCAGAAGGATGCAAACCGGTGGTCGGCTCGTCCAGCACATAAAGTGTTTGGCCGTGCTGCGCCCTTTGCAATTCGGTCGCCAGTTTGATCCGCTGGGCTTCGCCACCCGATAGTTCCGTAGCGGGCTGGCCCAGGCGCAAATAGCCTAAACCAACTTCGCGCACTACTTCCAGCGCACGGCTGATCGCAGGTTCTTCGTCAAAGAAATTAGCCGCCTCATCGACGGTCATGCCCAGTACTTCAGCGATATTTTTGTCCTTGTAGTTGACCTCTAAAGTTTTCGGGTTATAGCGCGTCCCGCCGCAGGTCGGGCAGGGCGTATAAACGCTGGGCAGGAAGAGCAGTTCGACCATGACCATCCCCTCTCCCTCGCAATGCGGGCAGCGGCCCTTGGCCACATTGAATGAAAATCGGCCTGCATCATATTTCCTCGCTTTTGCCGCAAGGGTGGCCGCATATAATTTTCGCACATGATCGAATAAGCCCGTATAAGTGGCGAGGTTAGAACGCGGTGTCCGCCCGATAGGTTTCTGATCTACGACTACCAGTCGTTTGATATTTTTCATGCCGGAAATGATCCGGCCACCCAGCGTCACTACTTCGGTTTGCTCCAGCGGATCAGCTTCCGTATCACCGGAGATGTCAATCTGTAAGCCCAAATGTTCGGCTACCAATTCAACCAATACCTGGCTCACCAGACTGCTTTTTCCGGAACCTGATACACCCGAAACGCTGGTTAAGACGCCTAAAGGAAAACGGACGTTTAAGTTTACCAAATTATTCCTCGTTACACCATCCAGTTGCAGCCAATCCTTTGGCTGCCTGGCGTCGTTCCGAACCGTTTTACGCTGATCATAAATATAGTGACGGGTAACAGATGCTACCACTCCCTTTAATCCTTCGGGCAAACCGCTATATAAAATATGACCGCCTTGCTCACCTGCTGCCGGGCCAACATCCACGATCCAGTCCGCGTGGCGGATCACATCGATCTCGTGCTCGACAACGAACAGCGAATTACCCGAAGCTTTAAGTTTGTCTAAGGCGCTTAACAGCGCTTCAGTATCTGCCGGGTGTAAACCCGCCGAAGGTTCATCCAGCACATAAATCACGCCGAACAGATTGGAACGTACCTGTGTCGCCAGCCTTAAGCGCTGCAGCTCGCCGGGCGATAATGTCGGCGTACTGCGCTCTATCGTCAAATAGCCCAAACCAAGATCCAGCATCACCTGCAGCCTTGCCAGGAAATCTTCGGCGATCCGTTTAGCAACGACCACTTTCTCTGGATGTTTAGCTTCCAACTGTTTTAAGGCTTTAGCCTCCCCCGTAGCATATGGCGCAAAAATGATAGCTAATTTATTTAAAGCTAAACGGGACAATTCAGCGATATCGTAACCAGCGAATTTAATCGAGAGCGATTCTTGCCGTAGCCGTTTACCATGGCATAGCGGGCATTCACTGCTCAGCATATATTGTGATACGCGCTTCTTCATCAGTGCGCTTTGCGTATTGGCGAACGTATGCCTGACGTAACGCCGGGCCCCGGTGAAGGTGCCCATATAATCCGGCTGGCGTTTGTTTTTGATGAATCGCTGAATTTCTTCATGCGTGTACCCTGAATAGACCGGTACGACCGGCTGCTCCTCGGTAAAAAGGATCCAGTCGCGGTCTTTTTTAGGCAGGTCCTTCCAGGGCACATCAATATCATAACCCATCGTGGTCAGGATATCGCGCTGGTTCTGCCCCTGCCAGGCCGATGGCCAGGCAGCGATCGCTTTTTCCCTGATCGTTAAGGTATCGTCGGGTACCATCGTCTGCTCGGTCACTTCGTAAACCCGTCCCAAACCATGGCACTCGGGACAAGCACCTTCCGGTGTATTCGGCGAAAAAGATTCAGCATAAATGATCCCTTGCCCTGCCGGGTAATCACCGGCACGGGAATACAGCATTCTTAATAAATTAGAAAGTGTGGTCACACTACCGACCGACGAGCGGGTACTGGTCGCGCCCCGCTGCTGCTGCAGAGCGACCGCGGGCGGCAATCCTTCGATCTCATCGACTTCAGGAATGGCCATCTGATTAAACAAACGCCTTGCGTATGGAGAAACCGACTCCAGGTAACGCCGCTGCGCCTCGGCATATAAGGTCCCAAAGGCCAGTGACGATTTGCCCGAGCCCGAAATGCCCGTAAACACGACCAGCGCATCACGGGGAATATCGAGGCTAACATTTTTCAGGTTATGTTCCCTTGCGCCCCGAACTTTTACAAAATTGTCCATAGCTGACAAAAAAATTATGCCGGGTCAATTGGCTGTAAGGCTTTCGTAGCCGGGCCGGTCAGCACCTTACCGTCGATATCAAATCTGGCGCCATGACAGGGACAATCCCAGCTCGTTTCCGCGGCGTTCCAGCCAACGATACAGCCAGCATGGGTGCAGGTCGGGTTAAGCGCGTGTATCTTCCCCTCCATATCTTTATAAGCTGCGATCTTTTTACCATCCACTTCTACTACTTTACCGGTGCCGGGGCTGAGTCTTTTGACCGAATCAGTCTCCTTCACTTTAAACCGGTCAGCAACGAAATGGTAAGCTACATCCGCGTTCTCTTTGACAAACTCGGTAAAGCCGTCAATTGGTTTGATCCGTGATGGGCTGAACACTTTTTCATATTTCGATTTTTTACCAAGAATCAGGTCGGCTAATATTTTGGCAGAAATACTTCCGAGCATCATTCCGTTCCCGTTAAAACCGGTAGCGCAATAAATACCATCGATATGCCCGATATAGGGAAAGCCATCCACCGGGATGTAATATTGCGATGACCACCGGTAATCAACCGAGGCGACTTTGTAATATTTGCGGACGTATTTCTCCAGTGATGCAAACGCTTTTTCCGGGTCGTCATGGCCGGTTTTGTGGTCGTTACCGCCTATCAGCAAATACTTTTGTCCGTCAATAACATGGCTCCTGAAATAATGATAAGGCTCCTGCAGATCATAGATCAATGCATCGGGATAATGATCATCCTTTAATTTTACGCCCAATACATAACTCCGGTAAGGTGCGCAGCGAAAACTGAATATCGTAATACCAGGCGGTACGTGCGTGGCATAGATCACTTTTAAGGCTTTAAAAGTTTGTTCACCGGCAATTGCCAAGTGAATCTTGTTTTCCATTTTAACCGATTCGATGCGCGTGTTTTCCAGGATCAACCCGCCGGCCTTTAGGTAGGCCTTTTCCAAACCCTGCAAATATTTAAGCGGATGAAATTGTGCCTGGTTTTCCATGACCACCGCCACTTGGTGAGGCACCGGAACCGGTACGTCATCGATGTATTCGCAATCTAATCCCACATCATGCATCCCTTTACAAAGATCTTCGAGTTGTTTCACCTGGTCTTCCGTCTCCGCATACACGTAGCCTTTTTTTAGTTCGAAGTCGCAGCCTATTTTATACGTTTTAATATTTTCCTTGATAATGGAGAACCCTTCGTTGATCGCATCCGCAAATAATTGCGCGCCTTCCTTGCCAAAAGCGCTTTGCGCTTCGCCATATGTCGTATCTGCAAATGTGTTAATATGCGCGCTTGTCCCGCCGGTTGTACCAAAACCTATACGCGCTGCTTCAACAATGAGCGTCTTCATTCCTGCTTGTTGTAAGAACAATGCAGCCGTTAAGCCGGTAATACCGCCGCCTATGATCAGGCAGTCATAAGTATAAGCGGCCGGGTTTTCTAAAACTTTCGGCGCAAGCGGCGACAAATTATTTTGCCAGGGGCTTTCCAGCCGGCCGTCTCTTGGAATGTTATTTGTTGTTGTCATGTTTTTCATTGCAGGTTAACATTATACAATAAAAGCCGCCCTCTGTTTTCATTAATTAGCTGCTCCCACTAAATATATTTTTTTGAATTTCAAAACCTGTGTATAACACCTGTGTTAAAAATATATCTATCTAACAAATAAAATTAATTACTAATTAATCTATCTTATGAAAGCAGCAGTATTTCACAAACCCGGCGATATCCGTTACGATACAGTTGAAGATCCCCGCATCGAACAGGACACGGATGTTATTTTAAAAGTTACCTCGACAGCGATCTGCGGTTCCGACCTGCATATTCTGAGCGGCGGCGTGCCGCAAACCCACCCGATGGTGATGGGCCATGAATTTATGGGCATTGTGGAGGAAGTGGGTAAAGCAGTTACCAAACTGAAGAAAGGTGACCGCGTGGTGGTGCCGTTCCCTATTTCCTGCGGGCATTGTTTCTTCTGTCAGAACCATGCTTCACCTGCCTGCGAGAATTCCAACTATAAACATTACGGCCCTGATGGCGATATGGCCGATCAAAAAGGCGCTGCGCTTTTTGGTTATACGGATCTTTACGGCGGTTATTCCGGCGGACAGGCAGAATATGTGCGCGTGCCGTATGCCGATATCAGCCCGCGCGTGGTACCCGATAATATGACCGATGAACAGGTATTATTCCTGACCGATATATTCCCGACCGGCTGGTCTGCTATTGATTGGGCACAGCTAAAAGGTGGCGAAGTAGTCGCCATTTTCGGTTCCGGCCCGGTTGGTTTGATGGCGCAAAAAGCCGCCTGGCTGAATGGTGCCAGCCGCGTGATCGCTATAGATCCTTTAAACTACCGTTTAGAAAAAGCTAAAGCCGTAAACAAAGTAGAAACTCTTAACCCGCACGAAGTGGATGTGGTGGAAGCCATCCGTGCAATGACCGGCGGCCGTGGCGCTGACGTTTGCGTGGATGCGGTTGGCTTTGAGCCGGAACGCGATATCCTAGATAAAGCCAAAGCCCTTTTCAATTTTGAAGTTGGCAGTATGAAGGTGCTGGATATGGCTTTCAAAGCAGTAAGACGAATGGGTACCGTTTCCATTATGGGCGTTTACGGATCTACTTACGATAATTTCCCGTTACATCGCTTGTTCGATAAGGGCATTACCCTGAAAATGGGCCAGGCGCCGGTACTAAACTATATAGATCACCTGATCGATTTGGTGACCACTGAAAAGGTTGTACTGGAGGATATCATCACCCATACCTTACCGCTAAGCGAGGTAACGCGCGGTTACGAGATCTTCGACAAGAAAGAAGAAGACTGCGTGAAGGTCGTACTGAAACCCTGGGAACAGCAAAAACCAACCGAGAATACCGATCCTGTAAAAATTCAAAATTAGTTATGAAAACGCCGCAAAAACAACATCAGCAACCAGGCATCGAAGCCAAAATGGATCCGGCTCCCGAATATATCAAGCCGACCTACGTCGGCTCGAAAAAGCTGTTGGATAAAGTAGCGCTGATCACCGGCGGCGACAGCGGTATAGGCCGGGCGGTAAGTGTGCATTTTGCCCGCGAGGGAGCGGATGTTGCCATCGTTTATTTTAATGAAGACGTTGACGCAAAAGAAACCAAAAGGCTAGTGGAGGCTGAAGGCCGTAAATGCATCTTATTAAAAGGCGATGTTAAAAAAAGCGCGTTCTGTAAAAAGGCGGTCGGGCAAACAGTTAGTAAACTTGGCCAGCTGAATATCCTGGTCAATAATGCCGGGATGCAATCTCCGCAGAAAGATCCGAAAGCCATTGACGAAAAACAGCTGGAGGATACTTTTCGCACCAACATATTCGCCTACTTCCATTTTGCCAATGAAGCGCTGGAATATTTGCGGGAAGGCGATTGCATCATCAATACGACCTCGGTTACCGCCTATCGATCGTCCCCCAACCTGATCGATTATTCATCGACCAAAGGCGCGATCACCTCCTTTACCCGTTCGCTGGCAACCAACCTTACTGAAAAGAAAATCAGGGTCAATGCTGTCGCGCCGGGACCGGTCTGGACGCCATTGATCGTATCCACCTTTGATGAAGAAAAGATAAAATCCTTTGGGAGCGAAACCGCGATGAAAAGGGCCGGACAACCATCGGAACTGGCACCGGCTTACGTGTTCCTGGCTTCGGATGATGCCTCCTTCATTACCGGGCAGGTCATCCATGTGAACGGCGGTGAAGTGGTGAACGGCTAACAAAAACATTAATATTTATCAACTAACTATGGAAAACACAATAAACGTATTAGAAAAAATAGCCACCAAGGGTTACGGTGCATCCGGCTCTTTGATCGGGGGCGAAACCCTGAAACCAATGGACTTTGAGCGTACCCCGCCCCAAGCCGACGAAGTTTTAATTGAAACCCTTTATTGCGGCGTTTGCCACTCGGACGTGCACCAGGTAGAAAACGACTGGAAAAACACCATTTATCCCTGCGTCCCGGGTCATGAAGTGATTGGCAAAATAACTTTTGCCGGCGCCGCCGTCACCAAATTTAAAGTGGGCGATATCGTTGGCGTTGGCTGTATGATCGACAGTTGCAAAAGCTGCTCGGCCTGCCAGGAAGGCGAAGAACAATTTTGCGAACATCCGCACGGGCCGACCATGACCTACAACGGTTACTTCGTTCCCGATGGCACGGATTATAACACATTTGGCGGTTATTCCAATAACCTGGTGGTTAAAGAAGATTTTCTGCTGCGCATTCCGGAAAGCCTGGATATCACCAAAGCAGCCCCGATCCTGTGCGCTGGTGTAACCACTTACTCGCCATTGAATCATTGGGGCGTCAAAGCCGGTGACAAAGTAGCGGTTGTAGGTATCGGCGGTTTAGGTCATATGGGCGTTAAAATTGCCAAGGCGATGGGCGCTGAAGTGACCGCAATCACTACCAAAGAACAGAAACGCGGCGCGGCCTTGGATCTTGGCGCTGGCCAGGTGATTGTTTCAGAGAACGAGGAAGAAATGAAAAAGTACGCCAAGTACTTCAACTTTATACTTGTAACCATACCTGACCCTTTTGATATCACGCCTTACATCAATTTGATCCACCGCCGGGGTAATTTGGTTACTGTTGGATTGCTTGCGCCGTATAAAGCACCATTGAATAACATGGAACTGGCCAGCCAGGCAAGAAGCGTAGGAGGTTCGCTGATCGGCGGTATCGCTGAAACGCAGGAGATCCTGGATTTCTGCGCCGAGCATAACATCCTGCCCGATGTGGAAATGATCAATATTGAAGACATCAATGATGCTTATGAAAAAATGAAGGACGAGGATGTGCGTTTCCGCTACGTCATCGACCTGAAATCTATTAAATAATTACCCGATAAAAACATTACCATGAAAAAGACCATCGTATTTATACACGGCATGTTCCAAAATCCCAAAAGCTGGGAAAAGTGGATCGCCTATTTTAGTGAAAAGGGGTACGACTGTATCGCGCCGGCCTGGCCGCTGCACGAAGGCGTACCGGCAGATTTGCGAACATTCCCGCCCGAAGGGCTGGGTGACCTGCACCTGCAAACAATAGTAGATGAAATGGAACGGGTAGTAACTCCTCTCCCTGAGAAACCTATCGTTATTGGTCATTCTGTTGGCGGTCTGATCACGCAATTATTAACGCAAAAGGGATTGGTCGAAATTGGCGTACCGATCAGTTCAGTTGCTCCAAACGCCATGCTCGCTTTCGACTGGGGCTTTATGAAAAACAGCGCGCTGATCGCTAACCCTTTTAAAGGCAATGAACCCTTTTACACCGATCTGGAAAGTTTCCATGAGTCATTCTGTAACACGATGAGCATGGAAGAAACAGCAGCGGCTTTTAACGAAACCGCTACCCATGACAGCCGTAATGTCCTGCGTGATTGTATGGGCGAACACGGCCAGATCGATACCGATATGATCCATGCGCCGCTGTTATTTATTGGCGGAGAGGAAGACCAGATCATCCCTTACGAGTTGAACCAGCGAAATGCGGAAGCTTACAGTGACGAAGTCAGCATTGTTGACTTTAAGGCTTTTCCTAATCGCGGCCACTGGATCTGCGGGCAATCAGGCTGGGAAGAAGTTGCTGACTATATCAATGAGTGGTTAACCATGCACGAAGTGCATCAATATAACACAACCGAAAACGAAAACTAAAATGAACGAAGAAAATAAAATGAGCCGGCGTCAAGTAGTCGCCGGTTTGGGCGCGACCATAGCAGCAGCGGCTGTATCGCCTGTTTTGGCCGCTTCAGGCACAAAAAAGACCGCAGATGGCCCGGTAAAAATTAGCGATCCGACAAAGCTTTATTCCAATGCGCCATTTAAAAGCCAGCCACAGCCATGGCCAGGCTTACAAAGCAAAATGGATCCCGTTCCTGATTGCGGCGAAACCAGCTATAAAGGTTCCGGCAGATTAATGGGCCGGAAAGCATTGATCACCGGCGGCGATTCCGGCATGGGCCGCGCAGCGGCTATCGCTTATGCCCGCGAAGGCGCTGATGTGGCCATTAATTATTACCCGACGGAAGAACAGGACGCGCAGGAAGTCATCGCATTAATTAAAAAAGAAGGCCGTAAAGCGATCGCTATTCCCGGTGATCTGCGGAGTGAGGCATTTTGTAAAGAATTGGTTCAAAAAGCATTAGCTGGTTTAGGCGGCCTGGACATTATTGTCAACAACGCCGGCAGGCAACAATCCATCAACTCGCTCCTGGACGTAACCACTGAAGAATTCGATTCCACGATGAAGACCAATATTTATGCGCCTTTTTTTATCATCCGAGAAGCGCTGCCGCACCTGCCTCCGGGTTCGGCAATCATCGGCACCACTTCGGAACAAGCTTATGATCCATCACCCGACTTATATGCCTATGCGCAAACTAAGGCAGCAACCATGAACTATGTCAAATCGTTGGCCAAGCAATTAGGCCCAAAAGGCATTCGTGTCAATGGCGTCGCACCGGGCCCGATCTGGACCGCACTGCAGATCAGTGGCGGCGCGGGACCCGAGAAACAACAAATGTTCGGCAGTTGGACACCGCTGGGCCGTCCGGGACAGCCGGCAGAACTCGCTTCCATTTATGTTCAATTAGCGGCCGCCGATGCCAGCTTTGCCACCGGGCAGGTTTACGGTTCATCAGGCGGTTCAGGACAACCATAAAAAATAAGCAAATGAAAAAAATATTCATCTTTATGATTTGTGCGTTGAGCGCATTGACGCTAAAAGCACAGATTCCGCAACCGGACCCCGATACGACGGCCAAACATTTTTTGATCGTTGCCAGTATCGGCAATTTGCAGGAAATCAGCGCCGCGCAGCAAGCGGTACAAAAAGGGAAGCGTGCCGACGTGCGTTCATTTGGCCAGATGATGGTTAAGGATCATAGCGACGCCGAACAGCAATTACTAGCTTTGGCTAAAACGGGTGGCTACGATTTACCGCCAGCAGCGACGGGAGGGATACAACCAGATCTAAACTTGAAAAATGCAACGAGTTCGTTTGACCGGATGTATGTGCACGCAATGGTCGTCAACCACGCTAACACGGTCGAAACATTTGAGAATTACGCTACTACCGGTAAAGACCCGGCGGTGAAAGCCTTTGCTCAAAAAATGTTGCCCACACTCAAGTCGCACCTGGCGATGATCAAAGCTATTGACGAGCTGTTGAAAGAAACCGCTCCGTAACAGTAAACCAAAGAAGGCCGGTTTTTCAGGCGGCCTTCTTTTATAAATACCAATTAAGGAATAACATCCTCAGCCAAAAAGAAAGCCGCTCATCAGGCGGCTTCCGATTTTACTTGAGCGCTATTTGGCGGCTCGCTATTTTAGCTTCTTCCTTTTTAGCTATATCGACCTTCAAGACGCCATCTTCATAGGCGGCTTCGATCCGGCTTTGATCTGCCAAATCGGGTAAGGTAAAGGAACGCACAAATGAGCTGTAACTAAACTCCTTTCTGCTGAAACGTTTGCCTTCTTCGCTGCTTTCATTTTGCTGCTCAACGGAGATATTCAAAACCTTGCGATCCAGGCTAATTTTAAAGTCCTGTTTTTTCAGTCCCGGCGCGGCCAACTCCAGGTGGTAGCTTTCAGCAGTTTCGCTGATGTTTACCGCCGGCACTCGTGCAACCATGCGGTCATTAAAAAAAGTGTCATTAAAGATCGATTCAAAAACGTCATTAAAGCCTGGCAATAATGCGTTTGCTCCTTTGTTGTTGTTAAATTTAACCAGTGTCATGGCTCTTTTAAATTATGTTATTAATAGATTTAAGATATGCTGTACAAGCAAAATGCCAATCCGTAAAAACTGAAAAAATTACAGTCGTCCTGTCATTTTTTCACAGGCTGAGGGTCTTGAAAACCTCGCGTGTAATGATCCGCGCATTATCGGCGATCTCATCCAGCGTGCAGTGCATCATCTCTATCGGCAGCGGGATCCCGTCCCTGATTTCCGAAAAGTCCATATACAAGATCGAGTTTGGCGCGATCTCAGGGGTGCCCTTTAATTCTTTGAATATCGCCAGTGCCTGTTCGCGGTCAGGCCCCAGTTCGAAGGTACCGTAGGTTTCAAACCCTAACGGCGTCTTCAGGTGCAGCGAAATTTGAAATAACGTGTTCATTGTGTGGCTTTTTTCCAAAGCTTACAAGTTCCGTTCCAATCCTATTATTTACTGTCAGCCGGTTCTTTAGCTTTCAATTCATTGGTCAAACTTTCATGGAAAGCCTGAACAAAGGCGTTCTTCAGTATCCCGACAAAGGTTGCCCAGCCGCTCGTCTTCAAATCTTTTACGTTTCCTTTAATGGGAATAACCGTAGCGATCTTTTTCGTCTTTGGATTGGTAACCGCTTTGGCAAACAGACCGACCAGGGCTTTTTTAACGACACGCAGCACGCCTCCCTTTTTCTTAATATCTTTCTTGACGTCAAGCACTTTCAGGTCTTTAATAAACGGTTTGATATAGCCATCCATTTCGCCGTCTTTCAATTTTAACTTACTGAAAATATCAATGCCGCCCCGTTCGATATCCATCTTTGCGTTGGCCTCGAAAAAGCCATTGAGAGCCAGTAAATTTGCGCCGGTCAGCAGCATACCCGTGTCAAAATCGGGAATATCTTTGAGCACATTGACCTTCGCGTCCAGCTTCAGCTTACCGTCACCGATAGAGATACCTGTCAGGCTGACCTGCGAGGGCAGCGGGTCGGCCGCCTTTTGCACGTTTGCCAGGTTAGCAGCGGTGAGGTGCATTTTTTCAATGTGCAGATCCGTATTCGGCTTTTTGTTCAGGTCGCGGTAATCGAAGCGGCCATCCGTGACTTCCAGTTTATTGATCTTCATCGGCATCAGCGCTTTTACTGTTTTTGTCCAGCTGTCTTTCGAAGGTTCTTTGTCAATGGATTCCGTGGTCAGGATATTGATGACCGGCTGATCCAGTTGCACGATACCGGTCAGCCTGCCTTTGAAGAGCGCGCCCCACTCCAGGGCCAGGTCAGTTTGTTTGATTTTTAAAAAAGGATATTGTTCCGGGTCGGTCTTCTTTTTAAGCAGCAGCCCCTGGATGACATAGGCGCCGCGCAATAAATGAATATCAATATCGTCCACATGGCCGGTATAGCCCGGTAGTTCATTCAGTTTTTTGTTGACATAGTTTTTAACGATGCCCGGTAAAGCCAGCCGCAGCACGATCACCGATAACACGATAATAGCCACGATAATATACCAAAGCTTTAATCCTCTGATGAAGATCAATGACCGGTTACTGACCTTTTTTTTAGCCATTTTGCTGCGCGATGCTTTCCAGCTCATGAATATCAGACTGGTGTTTTTTACCGGGTTTTGGTTTCAGGTAATCGCTGGCGTGTTCCTGGTGATATTGTTCCTCTGCTACTTTTGCCTTTTTATCTGCGGCATTTTTAGCAAAGAATATCATGGCAAGGGTACCTGCCGAGATCAGGCAGGTTAGTATAGTACCGATCCACAGGACATCAGTAGTTTCTTCCTTTACAAATGGGTTTTTCATATCAGGCTCCTTTTTTTACATTTAGACTGTTCATCAATTGATCGTACAGGTCGTCGCTTTTAGCGGCTTTTGGTTTGAGTTTCTTAATGGTTGGGCGTTTACCTTTGGCTTTTTGCTCGATGATATTCATCAGTTCCGTATGATACTCGTCTTTATATTTGGAAAGGTCGAGCGGCTCCGCGTACTGCTCGATCAATGCCAGGCCCATTTTCAGTTCCTTGTCACTTACCTCTACTTTTTCATCCAGATTCAGTTCAGCTTGATCGCGGATCTGTTGTGCGAAACGGATGCGAGTGACCACCAGCGCATTTTCCACCGGGTGGACGATACAAAGACTCTCGGTGCTGCGTAGCACGAACCGCGCCAGCCCCGCTTTTCCCGACTTTTTTAAAGCCGATAATAGCAGTGCATAAGCTTTATTTTTCTTGGTAGCGGCTTCGGTATAATAGGAGGTTTCATAATACATCGGGTTAATCGACGCTATATCAACAAAGCTTTCAATTTCGATGACTTTACTTTTTTCCGGCGCAGCCGCCTCAATATCGGCGTCTTCAATAATCACATAATCATCATCATATTTATAGCCTTTTACGATCTTGTCATAAGGCACTTCCTTTTTTGTATTTTCATTGACCCGCTGAAACTTGATATGCGCATGGTCGCGGCTGTCCAGCATGTCCAGGTCCAGCCTCGTCTCCTGTACGGCGGAAAATAATTTGATCGGTATGCTCACCAAGCCGAAACCGATGGAGCCAGTCCAGATACTTCTCATAGCTTTAATTTTCTAATGTTATCATTTATTGCTTGCGGATGATGCGCCTCGATCTGGTCAGCAAGCAAATGCAGGATCTCCTCTTCGATATTGGCAGGGTTTTCACAGATATGCAGGAAATCATGGTCGTCCGGTGTAAAACTGGCGACATAAGTTCCGTTCTCAAATACCCGTTACTTGCATTTATCCTCCACATGATGCACATATTCTCCTACCTCGAAATGATGTATCTCTTTATCCTTGCTGATGGTGATTGGATAATTATCCATAAATATTAGTTTTGTAGATAACTGCCCAGCGCAGGATTTGTTTAAAGATATATGGCAGGAAGTTCTGATTTAAAAAGATTTACCGACGCGCAGGAGCGTGATTATGAAGTGGCATTTACCGAGATCAAAAATGGAAGGAAACGCAGTCACTGGATGTGGTACATCTTCCCGCAGGTCAAAGGGCTGGGATTCAGTTCGACCTCGCAGCATTACGGAATATCCGGTATCAAAGAAGCGGGCGAATATTTGCGGCACCCGGTTTTAGGCGAACGGCTGGTAGCTATTTGCCGGGCTTTGCTGGAATCAGAAACCAATAATGCTGGTCAAATCTTCGGCACGCCGGATGATATGAAGTTAAAATCATCTATGACTTTATTCGCGGCGGTGCCTGACACTGACCCTTTATTTCAGCAAGTACTGGATAAGTTTTTCCAGGGAAAAGGAGATCCGCATACGATCACTATCCTCAACAGGCATTAAATGGCGCGTTATAATCAGTGTGCTGTATTTGAAATATTCCGGATGACGGTGTCCAGTTCCTTCGCATTGGAGATCATCATTTCATTGATGCTCCGCTGGTGATCATCGACCGTGAGCCCTTCCAGAATATTAGCTAATCCCATGATATTAGCCAGTGGCTTGCGGATGACATGTGATTGCAGGAAACCGATCTCGCTTAGTTTATCGTTTTTTACATTTATTTCTGACTTCGCGTTGTCCAGCTGATTCTTCGTGTCCACATAATCCGTGATGTTATATCCTATGCAATAGATTCCCATGGGCTCACCCTGCTTATTAAAGTAAGCTTTCATTTCCCATTGCGTAATGATGTAGCCTCCCCTTCCATCATGTTTGCGGAGGGTTGCCGGCAGCAGCTTATCAGGATGTTGGAAACATTGCATACCGACTTCAGCACAGATTGCAATGTCCTCGGGGTGCAGCGTAACAGAGAAGTGCTTACCCAGTAACGTTCCGTTTGACTGATCAAAATTTCGATTGTAATTATTGCTGACATAAGCATACGTCCTATCCATGCCGATTCAGCCCGTCCAGCAGCCGTGCAGCAAAGAACAGCCACAGGCTGTTTGCCAGTCCAAATAAAATAAACGACAGGCAGGTCCACAGCAGGCTGAGGGCTAAAATAAGCTTACGTCCAAGCCGGTCAGACAGCGTTCCCAGCACGGGCGTAGCAAAGAACTGCGCTACAGAATAAGAGGCGGTCAAAAGCCCAAGCATTTCATTATTGACGCCAAACTTTTTGCCATAAGAAAGAATGAGCGGGATAATGATGCCGAAGCCCATCGAATTGATCACGGCTATAAACAGCAGGATCGAAAGCATTTTGCTGGTTTTCATAGATGTACCGCACGATTGTCCGATTAGAACTGTTGATAGCGTGATAAAGTTTGTACTTAATTGTCGCCTTTATCTTTTTAATTCAGGACAGTTATTAGGGTTTAAAATCAAATTTCAATGAATGAACTGATTGGTATATGAATTGTAAAAAAAACAATCATCATATTATTATTAAAAAAGGAGGAATTATGCCCTGGTATAACGGAGATTACCCGCCATCTTATAAGAATCAACCGAAAAAGCTTCGGGACAAAGCGGTAGAAATTGCGAACGAAGTGAAACTGCATGACCATAGCCGCAAAGCGCTGAAGCAATTCGAGAACGAGATCACCAAACTGCCGGAGGTACTGGAATGCCTGCACGTTACTGGCGAATATGATTTTATGCTGAAAGTGATCGTTAAAGACATTGCAGCTTACCAGCAGTTCCTGGAAAGTTCGGTTTTTGAAAATGTGCCTATGCCGGGTTGTGCAAAGTTCCATTGTGCTGAAACAGGTTAAGTTGAGTACTGCGGTATCCATCAGCAGCAGCAAATCCAAATAATATTGATTAATGTTCGGCTAAAGCCAGCTTTTCTAATTCTTCCCGACGGATCTCGCCCGGTCATAATAACCGCTGTATTTATATTATATTAGCTGCTGATGACAAGAAAAAAAAAGATCCTTTTTGTCCTGCTGCATGCGGCCTGGCTGCTGCTTTTAACCATCATTTTGCAATATACATCGCTGGTTAAAGGGGAAGAATTATCTTTTTTCAGAGCCGAAGCGATCGTAAAAAAACTGGTGTTTCGTGATGATGAACAGCCATTAGGTAAACAGATCCTTTTTATAGACATGTCTTATGATCTGGCGCTCATGGATCATGCGGAGATTTACCCGGGTGCCAAAACGGTGATCAGGGACAGGAAGAAGCTCGCCAGGCTGCTTTCTATTTTAAAAAGGCCCGATGCGCGTTACCAGTATGCCTTATGCGATATTTTAATGACGGATTCCGTTCCTGAGGATAGCTTATTAAGGCCGGTGATCGAAAAAGTCCCAAGGCTGATCCTCTCCTCCGTTTTCCAGGATGAGCACTTGATCAAGCCCATTTTTAAAGTGGCCTCGGGCTGCGTGAACTACCAGGCCGTAAACGGATCGACCTTTGTCAAGATGCCCATCTTTGTGAATGATACCATCAAAAGCCTGCCTGCCACCTTGTGTGAACTCACAGGTGCACATCGGTTTACGCGAAAGGATAAAATTACGTTTATAGATAACCGGCCGTCGTTTAATTACGTTATCCCTGACTTTTATTACCGGCCAGCCAATGTGGATAAGACAGAAAGATATCCATTGGGTAAGCTGATGTTGTTCTCCGATTCAACTATTTTAGCTAAGATCAAAGGAAAATTCCTCGTAATTGGCGATTTTACCAATGATATCCATACGACCTATCTGGGTTCATTGCCAGGATCTTATGTATTGCTGGACACGTTCCTGACCCTGAAAAATACCAAAGCGGCCAGCATGACCTGGCCCTGGCTTTGCTTGCTTTTTTTGGTATACAGCCTGATCAGCTATTACATCCTGACCCACCGGAAGACCGATCCCGATCTGCCGGCAAAATTGATTAAAAACCCGCTTTTGAATTCATTTTTTACCAGGTACGTTTCTTTTTTGGGTATTTGCGTGCTGTTAAATACCATTTCCTACTTGTTCTTTGGTATTTTTATCAGCATGTTATACATCTCGCTATACCTTACTATGTTTGAATATATCATGTACCGGCGCGATGAGCTCCGGGTAAAGGTCAAATCTTACTTTCAATTTCGCTGAGATGAAAAGTCTGTTTATTTTGATGACTTTATGGGGCTCGCTTAGCATCGCTAAAGCGCAGGAATACCTGGTGTCGTCCGTGTCCGGCAAGGTATACGAGGATAATAAACCATTAGGGGCCGGCAATATCATCAAAATGGATGGGATGCTCCGCTCGGAAAAACACGACTGCGCGCTAAAAATAGCCGATGCCTCCAGCGATGAGGATATATTGATCCTGTTCAAAAACGGGCACGTGTTCCGGCGTAAACCGCTGACCGGCGCGAAAGAAGATGAGCTGAAGGATTTGACTTTCGGGCAATTTCTGAAAGACTATAACACCCATAAATATTTAACGATAAAAGCGATTTTCAACTGGGATGAGTTCCTGACGGAATTTAAAGAAGATGATAACCGCTCACTCATTACCGAAACAGAGAAGATTCCCTTTATCCCCGCTTACAACCTGGAAAATAAGCAACACCTGATCATCTGTGTATACCATCAGAGAGATAGTGTCAATTATGATTTAAAAATAGAACAGGATTCTATATTGATCGGTAAGGCATTTTCAAAAGAATTCGGACAAAATAAGGACCTGGTTTTATGGAAGCTGAAACTGGCGACCGGCGCTGCCTACGAGGAGATGAGTCAAAACAATACCTCTACCCTGAAAAAGGAAAGCCAACTGACCGATGAAATAAAATCCCTGGTGGCCCTGGAAAAAGCGGA
>Ga0302233_10001130_pt1 | contig 19214 bp, 27 predicted proteins | sample II_Palsa_N3_1_FD_193516 | JGI IMG/M metagenome (GOLD analysis project Ga0302233, IMG submission 193516) | Peat permafrost microbial communities from Stordalen Mire near Abisko, Sweden - II_Palsa_N3_1 | ecosystem: Environmental > Terrestrial > Soil > Palsa > Peat permafrost | place: Sweden... | reverse complement strand
ACAATTATAACGCAGGCGGTGTTGGTCATGACATGGCGACGTCGCTCCCCCCCTCAACGATCACTCGTACGACAGCGATCGCAAGCTCAACGACGACTTCCTCCACATCAGCAAGAGACATCTCACCGCCCACGCAGTTTGAGCTTCAGAGTTTGCATTATGTGAAAAAGCCCAAGCCGTCGTCCACATTGTCTCATCAGCCACCAATACCGCAAATTCAACAACAGCAACAGCATCAAAATCAAAAGGAAGACGACAACGATGCCACACAGTTGATCACGACACCGTCTCCGAAAAAGACATCTGCTCCGCCTCCTGTTGCTCTGTCTGTGGCTGCTGCTCCTTCGGCTTCATCGTCCTCTGCCCGTTTCAGCAAAGGAAAGGCACCCATGACATCAAGTCCCTCACCGGCCAGCAACGAACCTACATCGATGAGCGCTCTTATACGAGAGATCGGTCAGAGCACCCCGGAACCTGCCAAGTTCCCTCAGTACCGCGCACTTTCTTTTAAATGCTCTATTGACTCCTACTCTATTGCAGACGTACAACAAGATCTCAGAGCCGCCAGTCCCAAGAGCTGGAGGCCGTGATCGCTGCCGTAAGAACAAATATTATTTATGTTTGGTCAACTGGTTTGCTGTGTTCTAGCCCAACAAGCCGATTACCATCCCAAGCCGTGAAGCCTCTGCCGGACTAAGTCAGCCACAGAGCATCCAGGACGTCTTTGCTCCCCTCGTAGGACAGCCCTCGCGGCCAGCTATGTCCAGAAACGCTGTGGAGGAGGACAATGACAAGACCATCATCATGGCCACCAAGCAAGTCCAGCCGCTGATCACGCAGAACCACAACGTGCAAAACGACGAGTTGTCCATGCACTCTGAGATGATGATGGCTAGCAAGACCTTTTCGATCAGCGCTTGGGTACGATCAAAAATAAGTATTGAGATAAATTGATTCTCTGTTTCATAGATTGTTCAAAAAACGCCCGCAGCTGGATCTGTCTCTGCATCCGATGTACAAGTCTCTGCGACGTTCAAGCGCAACCGTCTACGCGTTCCCCATCCGGAAAAGGCTCTAGAAGTGGTCGACGCCAAGACAAAGCAGGTGCACCCGGGCAACACGGTCGTCTCCACGTCCAAGGATACGGTGCAGGCTGTGTTCACGCCCACAACGCCATTCCTCCCAAACAAAGCATACTCGGTCAACGTGCACGCCGCAAACATTTACGTCCTTCTGGACGACCACGGCGGTCGTGCGAAAGGCTACTATTGGAACTTTACGACGACAAACTGAATTTTTTGTATTTTAAAAAAGTTCATGTACTTGAAAAATTGCATCTTCAGTTTCATCGCTTGTGACGCGCCTTGAGGTGCTCTTGGTACTTGGCCATGTCCAGCATGATTTGCTGCAGAGTCTCCGTCAGATGCTCTTGGTCGTCCCTGGTGTTGACGAGTTCTTCGTCGTTTGTGGCTTTGATGAGGATTTGCAGCTGCGTCTCCAGAATGCTGCAGACGACCTCAATGTACGCGTCCGACTTTTGGGGCAGCTGCACAATGGTAAGAAATTTTTTTTTAATATTAAAAAAAAAAAAGATGTACACAAAAAGGAACAGACGTCTTACCTGATCGTCACTGATGGCCCACTTTGTCAGCTGGACGTAGACCTGGTCGAGACGCTTGTCAAACTCGACCTTGCGCTCTTCGTCAGTCATGAGGCGCGGCACCATGATGACATTGTTTTTCCGCTTGCTAGACTTTTCGTGCTTGAGCCGCTCCTTGCGCACGATCGCAGACGTGTGCAGCTTGAGTTGGCGCTCGTCCTTGTCTGTTACAAGTTCCTTGTATGGCCGCGGATGGAGAGCAAGTGACTCGTCAAACGTCGTCGGGAAACGGTCATAGACGTACGTCGCGGCTATCGTTTTTTTTTTTCCCCGGTTCAAGGAAAGCAATAAACTAACAAAACATACAGTCAGGGATGCCAGATCGATTGGGCTCGTCTGCGACGACGCGTTTGGAGATCTTAAAGGTGTCTTTGTCCTACAATGCAAGGTCAGAAATTGGGCTCGCGAGCTTGTGTTTGCTTACATTTATGAATGGGGTGGGCTCTTTGGAGGTGAAGAGTTTGCTCTTGCGGTTCTTCTTGACCTTGATGCACTCGTCAAAGTAGAGGATTTCATGATCTGTCTCGATGCCCATCGCTCTCTCGTGCATGAACTGGGTGACCATCTGTGAGTTGATAAACTCGGCCAAGTATTCCTACAAAGTACGAATAAATGTTTATATCTTTTTTAATTTCAAGAACACGTACCCGCCGCTCAGCAGTCTTGGAGACAGTCAAAAAGATGTCCCTTTTGAATAGTTCCTGGTTGGGATCGAATGGCACAGATGCGGGCACAATATGTCTGCGGTACTCCTTGAACCACGAGACGTACATTTTTAAAAAGGAGTCCTGGATCATTGTCTCGTTCCACAAGGACAGCTCCTTGACTCCTAAGAAAGGACCAGAAAGCGGTTGTTGCTATATGCAAAAAAAAATTTTTTTTTGTTGTTGTTTTAATAAAGCATAATAGTACGTTGACAGGCGCCAGGTTGGGCTTGTCCGAGACAAGATCAACACGCGATGCCGATATGTCGCTGCTGGATGCCTGAGACGAAGACGCAGAGTCAGATGCGGACGCATAGAAACTCGAGTTGCCCGTCTGCGCTTGGATAGCACCATTGAGAATCATGCCGATGTCTGCACTCATCCTGGTGTCGACCGGAACGGTAGAAGACGCACGGGTGGGCTGGACTCTGAGAAAACTATTGGCCGGTCTGGCCCCGCCTATCGGGGAAGGGGGCGATAGTTTATCGCTTAACGGACTTGATACATCCGATGACGAGACACTCGTCGAGAGAGCATCATTCGACGTCGAAGAGGCGGCACCAGAGTCGACATTTCTGGCCACTGTAGGGCTCTTTTTGTACAGTTGCAAGGTGACCGTCTCGGGGATTCCCTGGATGGCCCAAAGGAAAAAAAAAAAAAAAGGAGGTCAGAACACTCACGAGAGTGCAACCAGGCTCCATTCTTACATTGCGGTGGGCGTAGGTCTCGTACCCAGGTATTGACAGGGAGGACTTTGTCGAGACGAGAGTGCATTTCTTGTTGTACAAGATGGGGGTGAAAATCGACGGCGACTCGACTCCACTGGGCAGCGTGAGGTTGGCATGTTTCTACAACACGAGTTGATTGGTGTGCACTCGCTCGCTCAATGCATACCTTGAGGCTCTCGATCAATCGTTTCCTGTCCTCGGAGGGCAACCTGCGGACGGGCTCCTCGGCTGTGACAAGGTTAGCGTCCAGGTCGGCCACGACAAACTGTATGCGCAGCACTGAATAAACCAACAGCCCAAACAAGCAAAAACAAACCTCTGAAGGCAACGTGAAGAGTGTCCTCATTTGAGAGTGCAGACCGCACACGATCGGAACGGGTGACTCTAGCAGGTCGCCGTCAATGATGGTATCGACAGGCAGACATGGCAGCCAGGGCATGTGCCACGAGAATGGATAAATAAGCGCGGCGACGGTCTCTGCCGCCAGATTGAGTGTCACGAGGTTTTTCGAGTAAAACATGATCTTCCGTTCGCTGAGCATGGCTTCCACGAGGGTGACAATGTTTTCCAGGGACATGAGACGGAAGATTGGATGGAACGAAAACTGCAAATAATAATAATATTAAAAAACGGATGTACAGGCAAGGCAACGCGCACGTTTTTCAGCATGGGCAGGTGGTTCCGAGGCGGGCGAGATAGGTACAGGACGACGTGATCAAGTGTGACCGCGACCTCGTCCTTGCCTGCGGGCGGTAGCGGGATCTCAGAGGTGATGTTGACAACGTACCTTTTTGTACGCACACAGGGTCAGCGCGCCTCGCTGACTCAAAAACATACCTCTCCAGGGGCAACAGCAGTCCATTCTGGCACGACCACACAAGTTGGCTGAGGTAGTCTCTGAAGAAATCGTAAAACGGATAGTGGCTGACGATGCACACGGCCTTGGGCAGGTACATTGCGAGGTTGTTTTGGTTGACGTCTTTGTGGTACTCTCCGAGGATGGTCGTGTGCAGTTGGATTGTGTCTTCGCAGTCGCGGATCTTTCCCTCGATCAGCTTTGTTGCTTTCGCATCGTTTGGATCCACCTTGCCCAGTTCTGCCTTGTGCTCGTCGATCTCCTGCTCGACTTTGGCGATCTTTTGCAGCAAGGCGTTGATAAACACGCGCATCTCGGGCTCCGGCTGCAAAGGGCCAACAGTGCACTCAACTACCAATAAAAACGACAATACAACGTACGACGCCGTATTTAAACTTGTTGCGCAGCTTCTCCTCGGTGCTGGGCTCCATCGGCTCGTTCAGGATGATAGCAAAGCCAAACGACTTGACGCCGTACTCGTCCGTGAGAGACTAACAGGCCACGCAAAAAAATTCTTTAGCCACGACGAATACGGTGGGCAGCATACGAATGAGTGGTAGGTCGTCTGTGGTACGCCCGTCTTGGCGTTGACCTGTTTGACCTGGATGTAGGTCGGAAAGCAAAACTACGGTAGTGCGTCCGTTGTTAAATCCACCGCGACAGCAGCAGCAGCACACGTACACTGGGCAGCTCCTTGTTGTACTTGTAGTCGGCATGGTCGTCCAGCGGATACCTCCACAGCGTCTGTGCCCTAAAGTTGCGAAAGATCGGGTGCAAGTCTGTTGGCCCGCCAGTCGGGACCGTGGCGTCTTTGGTGATTGCTTAGATTAAACGTGGTCGGGTCCCAACAAAACAAAGAGTCGGTACCAGCTGCCCCACCCGTCCCTGCGTCAGCGCCTGCGCCTGCCCTCTCTCCGTGTGCGGCAGAGGGGTCGGCGACCGACAGCAACGCCTCCTCCGTCAGCCCCGCGACGAAAAAGTAGTCGACAAGTCGACGTCGCGACGAAGTCATCGATCGTTTTATGTAAAATAATTTTCGACGTCTCTCTGTTCACAATCAGTGCGTCTTGCGACGCTTGTCGTTGATACCAACGATCACCGGATGATGGGGCTGTTGAGGTGGCGGCACGACAGAAAACCACTCTGGCACAAACGAGTAGGACGTGGTCATGCGCAGGGAGAACCGATCCATGTTGTCTGACGACTGGACGATATAGCTCACGCGGCGATCATCGGTGCTCACGGAGCGCCGTAGCCACGACAGGAACTCGTCGAGGAATCGAAGGCATACGATCGGGTCCCACATCCCTGGCTTGCCCCGGACGAGCCGCGGCATAAACAACGTATCAAACGTCTCCAGGCTCCGCACAAAGCCGTTGTCGTCGCGAAAGCCGACGACGACCTTGGGTACACCTGCTAGGAACGACTGTGCCCAGAATTTGAGCAGCTTGTGCCTATTAAAAAAAAAGGCATCGGGAAAAGAAAAAATAAAAAAAATTTTTTTTACACTGCGAAATTTACCTTTCAAAGCTATACTGATCCTGCTCTGTCACGATCTGTTTTGAAGTTTTAAGCTCAATGTACGCCGACGACGCGGTGGCTGCTGCTGGATCTTGAAAGAAATGGCAGTGAGTAATTAAAAATTACGTATTTTTCACGTACCTGTGCAATCGACCTCAGCGCCAAGGACAATCGAGTGGTCGCCAAACTTTGTGCGCAGGACAGAGCAGTACGCCTCGTTGCTGTTGACGGGGGAGACAATGTCGCGCTGCTTTTGTTGCATAGATGGCCTCTGGACCGACCCGTTTGTGACGAGCTGCTCAAACTTGTAGCCCCAATAGGTGTTTAGAAGATGCCTCTCCATCTGTGTGTGACTATGAACATGTCGCACGGGGTTTCGCCCCGGCTCCTCAATGTACAGGGTGCCCTGCAGACAAGGAAAGAAAAACTCAGCAGCTCGCTTGTGAATGAAAAGGGGGTTACCTGGTAAAGAGTCACGGCAAGCGTCAAGGGCTCCTTGCGATTGTACGGCGCACACAGGATCGACGTGAGGATGCCTCGCCACGTCATGATAGACGGCCCAGGTCTTGGATGTGTCAGTTGGAGGTTCTGCACAGGGGTGGGCGCGTCAGCCCCAGGATTGAGTGGCAAAAAAAAAATCAATGGCATACGCGCCAGCACATGAGCAGATGGTCGAGGTGCTCAGGGACCGAGTCGTCGCGCCGCACAAACGTGTTGTACCCGTGCGACAGATTGTTGAGCGATGGCTCGAGACCGTGGTAGTACCTCTGTTTGTTGGCAGCGCGCAACCATCAACAACACAAGACCACGCTGCCAAAAAAAAACAACAACGTACGAGCCGGCTCGCGTCTTGGAGGTACCGCCTGTTCTCGTCCAGGCTGAAGAAGCCTATTTCCTCGGGTTTGGACACGGTCGGACATGCGCCCTGCAGATCTTCGTTGCGCTTGAAGTTCAGCTCGCTTATGACGGACGCTGTTCAAGGGAGAGTCAGTCACGTTCCTTTTAGCGCAGGCTCGCGGTTACCGTTGACGAGGAAGGGCGGCGCACTGGGTTGCTGCTGCTGGTGCGATGGCCGTGGCGGCTGTGGCGGGGAGGCAAAGAAGCCAGTGTGCTGCGGTGGGGCAACGCCTCCCTCTTCCACGACCTCTTCGTCATCGTCGTCGCCCGCCGAACGTTTCATCAGTCCAAGCTTTTGAAAATTCTCGCAACACCAGTAAGTCTTCCCGCCTCGTGTATGGTACAAATCCTATTGTAGTTTCTACTGCTGCACACTCAGTAGCCTCTCGGTTGTCCGCGATCGCTTGGAAGAACCCCCCTCGTCAATGCGACGTTTTAGATCATTCTTGGTTCTCAGCCGAGCGGCCGCTAACCTGGCTTCATCGACCAGAGGATCCTCCACGCCCAAGGCCGACGACGGCATGATGAGCGACGTGGCGGCCCCTGCCGCAGACGACGACGTTGAGGATAAGGGAACAGAGAGGAGAGACCGCCCTCCGAAACTTAGTTTAAGCCGTGGGGGGGTGCTCTTGGGGGCAGAAGGGGCGCCTGACGTAGCTGAGGACGGGGAGGGGGTGATGGAAGGCGCCGCCGTTACCCCACTTGCTGCTGTTGACGTGGCGGCAATCGTGGGTACAGATGTCGACGCCGTCTCCACAGCCTCTAACAGGTCCTTCATACGAGGCACAATTCCAAAGGGGTTGGCTGATGTCGCCTGGGCCAGGGCAGCCTTGGCCCCTTTGAGCGTGGGTGGCTGGACCGGGAAATTGGGGAACTGGCCGCGTGTCCACTTGAACGGTGGCTGCGACAGCGCGTACACCTCCAGGTCCTCCGCATCCACACCAAGCTCGTCCATCGCCAGTGTTATGTCCTTTTTTTTTGGAGGGGGGGTCGAGTAAGCACCACTGTCGTGGGCACACACCAAAAAATCGTAGGCGAACCTGCATGTGGGGCTGCGTTCGTTGGCTGTGCTCCTGCGCGTCTTTGACCCGTTTGCCGGTCTCCGTAATATAGTGACCCATGATTTCCACGAGCGCGTCCACCGCGTCCCGGTGCACCGAGTCAAAGCCCGCCCGCCGCACGACCTCTGCCACGGGCACGACCGAGCGTGCAAACGAGTCTTTTGAGGTCATCCACGTGGACAAGGTAAACGGTCGACCATTTTACCCGAGTGCGACGCCCACATGCCTGCTGAGACCAATCCTCTCCTGGGGCCACAAAGGTAACGGCGAAGGGCCTGGCGGGTGGGCGGGTGGGCGGGTGGGTGGGAGTGCGGGCGCGTCAGCAAGCAGGTCAACAATGCGGCGGTGGAAATGACGTGCAGCGGGGCATGGGGGATTTGAAAGGATGATGCTTGTTGGTACGAAAGAACTCGTGCTGTTGTCGAAGAAGAAGAACTCTTGCTGTTGTTGACGAAGAGAATGGGCCTACCATAAAGTCACGAGCCAAATGGACTAACGCGCTCTTTCCCTTTCCTGTGCTACAGCTCGATCGCTACCACGATCCCGACCTTTGCTGCGCTTGGCTTTGTGACCCAGTCGTTTGCCAACGGGCTGCGCATGCTCCCTCCTCTGCATAGTAACGTCCCTCTTTTCCGCTCAGAGAAGCGCATAACACCAAAGCTAACGCTGTGACCTGCCCTGATTATTAGAACTCCACCACCACCTTGTATGTGTCGGCGTCGGCGGTGTTATTGGCTACTTTTACACGCAGTTCTACAACCACCAGCTGACGGTGTTTGAATACAGCCAAAACAAGTACCTGGAGCGTCGCCAAAAGCAGCGCGAAACCATCGAGAAGTATCATTCAGAGCAAGCTGCAGCATGATCAATTGTTCGTTTCGTGTAACTTACAGTAGCTCTCTTTATATAATAATGCGACAAAGACACTGGATTGACTGTGTTGCTGATGGAGGCCGCCGCTACTAGGGTCGGGTAGACGGCAGACGATGCGTGCGTGCCAGGAAAATCCGAATTTTTTTTTTTTTGTTTGCGTTCTTCTCCTGGTTGCTTTACAATGTCGTCGTTCATGGACATTGCGCCGGCACCGCCAAAGCCAGTGTCGGTGCGTTTGCAGGTTGGCTTGTGTGCGTGCTTACTGACTTGCTTTGGGCGGGGGAGGGTTAGCCGCCGTCGCTGTCGGTGTCGCCAGAAATGCGGACAAAGATCGACTATGTGTTTAGGAATCAGCCGACGCACCACCGCAACAGGAGCATCTCGGTCGTGTGCGTCGAGGACAGGCTGCAGGTACCACCACATGAGAGGAGGAAGAAGAGGGTGGTGGTTGGTCTGGGCTTTGCTAACGAGAAAGCAACGACAGGTGTGCGAGTTCCTCAAGAAGCACACTTGCTATGATTTGCTGCCGCAGAGCTACAAGGTCATTGTGTTTGACACGACACTGCCCGTCAAGAAGGCCTTTTACGCCATGCTGCAGAACGGTACGGACAGGCTTGCCCACAACAGTGAATGAACCCTCCAATTTTTTCTGTCTCTCTATTCTCTGTCGCAGAAATAAGGGCAGCGCCGCTGTGGAACAACAGCGAGCAGGCCATCGTGGCAATGCTCACCGTCACTGATTTCATCAACACGCTCAGGTACGGTTGGCTACTGCCGCAGGCAGCATGTACGCTTATGCTACATCAAATAGACACTACCACTATTTCCCGCCGAGCGAACCCATTGCTTTGCAAGACCATCAGATCCAAAGCTGGCGAGGTTCGGTGCACTGTTACCCCTCCCCCTCCCATGTAAACCCTGACGGAAACCTGTTGTTTCATAGACATGGATATCTCCAAGTCATTGCCAGAGACATCGCCATCAAGACCACGCAAAAAGCTGTTGTTTATCACGCCGATGCAGACGCTCCTGGAGGCGGCATCTCTGTTGGTCGCGAATCGTGTGCACCGCTTGCCACTGATCGATCGGATGGGCCTCAACCCGACCACGCCAACGGAAGCCGAGAGCGCCCAGGCTCAAGAGTGCTGCATCGCCGTCATGTCGCAGTTTAAGATCTTGCGCTTTATTGCGTCGAATGTAAGAAAATCGCCTCCCCGCGTGTGTTTTTCTCCTGCATATTTCTAACGCGGGTCTGTCCCCTGCAGTACAAGGCCAGGCCGGCGTTCTTACGGAAAACAGTCGGGGACCTCGGCCTAGGCACGTTCAACAACATTGCCACTGCCAAGATGGAGACGCCACTGATCCAGGTACAATTGAGTCGACAACCAAAAAAAAAAAAAAAATTTCCAACAATGAAAACTAAAAAAAAGGTCCTGGACGTCTTTACGGACAAGAGAATCTCGTGTGTACCCATCATTGACGACCACGGTGTTGTCATCGACGTATATGAAAAATATGACGTGACGGTAAGAGTGCGACAAACGGAAATGTACCTAGCTAATCCTTTACCGTGCAGTATCTCGCTCGCGACGGTGCTTACAACGACCTCAACATGACGATCCGCGACGCACTGCAACACCGTATTGAAGAGATCTTTGAAGGTGTCCACACGTGCACGATCGACGAGACACTGGGGTCGATTTTCACAACCATCAAGAATCAACTCGTGCACCGTCTGATCGTCGTGGACGCCGAGAAAAAGCTCAAAGGAATCGTCTCGCTTTCCGACATCCTGGGTTTTCTTCTAGTATAGGAATTTTCTGCCAGCACATCGCTTTGAAAATAACGAAAAACATGATTATGCTCGCTTATTGGACCTTGGTGTACTTTTTGCGGTACGGCACGATTGCTTGCTGCACGATCTCCTGTTGCTCTGGTGGATCGCCAACAAACTCGATTAAATAGTTGTTGGTTTGTTTTCGCTGCAGTCAAAAGGAGAATGTTTGTTTTTTTTGACGAGGATTGTCGTACTGGAGTACCTTGCTCGGGGGCTGAAGGACTGTGCCCTGGTAGAGACAAGTTGTGGTAGGGTACAGGGCCAAAACGATCGATCCCGCCTCGTACTCGGCTTCCGGAGGCTTCTGGCGGTTTGCGTCTGGAATAGACGTTGGCAGGGGGATGACATGTCGCGGTGCGACGTAGAAACGCTTTTCCAGGCCCACTGGATCGGGCTCGGGGTCGACGTCCTCCATCTCATAACGGATCGTTCCACCACGCTCCTTTTGCGCCTTGATCACTTGACAAACAATCCACTGCTCCTTCCGCCAGACGGCGCACTGCGTAATGTGTGTGAAAAAGTAATCAAAAAAAAAAAAAAAAAAAAAGGTAGACTAACCAGAGAATTCTCTGGACAGATGTAATCGCTTGCAGCAGGCAGAGCGCCACAGAGCGGAGGGAGTGGCCTTGTTTTGTTCATTTAGTAGTTTTTGGCGTCAGCTAAATGCAGGAACGTACTGTTTGCCCTTGATAACTGGGACGTTTGCGACGTGCTCATCCAAAGCACTCCTCGGGGCAAGCAGGGGGTCAAAGGAAGAGGCTGCTGTTGCCGCCGCCGCCGCCGCTGCACTGGACGTTGCCATTGGGTTTGGAAGAATCGCAGATGGCGCGATCGAGAACACGGAAGGAGCATGCGACGAGTTTATCGACGAGGAACTATTGGCCGAATTCGACCTCTCAAGCGAACCCGCAGCAGCGATCACAGCCTGCTGGTGTGCCTCTGCCTGTGCGGTGCGTTCTTCGGCTGGCAATAGTGGTATGTGTTTTTTTTCATGTATTAATTTAAGAAACGGGCTGTTTTTGGCCGCACGTACGTGTGTCGAGGACAGAGAGCAGGATGGCCAGTTTATTTTGTGTACTGGTGATTGTCCTGCGATTAAACCGCTTAATGCGTGCGCGTGTGGACGAAGAATAAAAAAAGCATACATGGACAAGTCGCTCAAGTTCTTGACGCGATCGCTGTGTTGCTTCTTGATCTGCGGCAGCCGTTGCACGATGTCGCCTGTGCGATTTTTTTTCTTTCTCTCAGTATGCGAAATTTCAAAAATATACATTTTTACAGCACGTACTTTCTTTCAAGTCCAAGACCTGCTCGTTCTGCGTCTGCAACGCAAACAGATCCTCCACCTCGCGATGCCTCTTGCGCTCAAACTTTGTCAGGCTCGAGCACACCTCCTGCCAGTTGGCGAGCTGCGCCTTTCGTTGCTTTGACGAGCTCATGGGCGATGCACATAAAAATCATGGGGGTTGGAAGGGAGAATCACGCGTGGGACTCGAGAAGAATTTTATTTCGAGCCTCGCTTGTGTCTGTGTTGGCGAGTCTGCCGGTATAGGTCGCTCTTCGGGATCCACAAAGCTCACGGAGATGGGACGCAAAAACAAACGGTCATCACGTGACCAGCCTGATCTAGTGTGGCAAAAAATATTGCGTCAACGACTTCGAGACCAATCTCATCAAGATTTATCTGCCACCTCCCTGGGAGCGACGGCGGACGGCGCCTCGAGTGCCCAAAGCGGCTCAAACCTGTAATAAAATTTATTTGGGATTTTTCAAGTTAACCCCTTCTTTGTCCCATAACATTTCCAATCACGCCCACGTGGCCTCCCACGTCTGGGTTCAGTAGCCGCCTGATTTCCTTCATCGTACCATGGAGCAGCAGCAGCAGCAGCAGCAGTTTGACCTGCTGTCACTGCCGTTCTCGCAGCTGCAGTCGATCAAGAAGAACTTTGAGCAGGAGGTCGAGTTCCTGACCAACCAGTACACGGCCCTTCGTATGGCCCTGCAAAAGTTCATCGAGTCCAAGGACGCGCTCGAGTCTGTGGCGCCCGACAACGAGGGCAAGGGCGTGTTTATCCCCATGACTGCCTCTGTAAGGTGTAGAGAGTTTCTCTTGGCCACTCACCCCCTCTTTTGGGCAAATAGCTGTACGTTCCCGGCAAGCTGTCCGACATAAAGTCGGTCATGGTCGACATTGGCACAGGCTACTTTGTCGACCTCCCCGTGCCCGATGCCAAGGACTACTTTAAGCGAAGGGAAAAGTTCCTGACCGAGCAGCTCTCGTCGCTCACCAAAAGCATCAACGAGAAGCGCAAGTCGGTCGAAGGTAGGCAATAATAGAAAAAGGCGGCCTTTTCCCGCTAATAAAACCTGAAAATAATAGTCCTCACCGAGGTCATGCAAGCCAAGCTTTTCGAGATCCAGCACCAGTCCACGGCGAACCGACTGAAGACGACTGCGATCGCATAGAGGGGAGGTGAAAACTAGCAAGTAAAAATATCGTCTGTACACAAAGGGAAAAAAAAAAAGAAAAAAGAAAAGCAGAACTATCGTTGGCTTTTTAGGCAGAGTGCAAAGAGGACGGCAGGGATGATCGACGGCTGGTAAATACATATATGACGAGACCGATACAGACGACCTGAGCAATTGCTGAGAACTCGAGTAAGGAAAGAACATGTACATACCGCGACGGACAGGGTTTTTGCGGGCGTGATGCATTGGAGAGTGTCAATATGACAGAAAAATACAGAGCTTGCAACAAACATGGATACGGTGCGAAGAGATTGGAGGATGCCTGTAGAGATAGATCCCGCAGATCCGATGAGTTTAAAGTAGCTCACGTTGTGGACGAGGCTGGCCAGGACGAGCATCGCGTATGCGCCCAAGACATTCCCGACGTCTGCAGCATGGGCGTTCATACTCTGCGTCACGAGCGTTTGCCAGTTTGGTAATGTGTAGGAGAAGAGGTAGATCGTGCACAAAAAACAGCAGTAGCAGCCGACCATCGTGCAGATCCTCTCGGGCGAGAGTGTTGCAAAGCGTAACAATCGCTCATTGGCAATGTAGACACCTGCATATACCGCCGTTCCGAGGAGGGCGAGGACAATTCCGCTTGAAAATGACCAATACTCTTTACAGAAGGATATCTCTTAGATAATATCGAGGTAAAAAGGCGTTACCTTCTGAGGAACCTGTCTCCACCGAGGAGATGCTTAGCATCAATCCCATGGTCACAACGCCAATCGAGAGCCACTGGCCCGTGGACAGAACGGTGCGAAACACTGCGACAGAGAACAGGGCGATCATCACGACAATGCTTGCGTAGATAACTTGATACAACTATATATAAAAGATGACTTTACACCTTTTTTTTTTAATTTCCGGAAGGTTGCGATACCGAGCTCCCGATAAGCGTGACTGCGGCGCTGCAAAGGGAGAGGCCGAGCAGGTCGAGGACGCTGATGCCCATTATCCACCCCTGTTCGACCAAATAGCTGTGCTGCCTTGGTGGTAGAGAAACCAGAGTCGGCACATCTGCAGTTGCTGATGCTGATGGTGCTGTTGCCAGCCCCCAAAGCGAGGAGAACTTGGGAGCAAAGAACGCCAGGACCATCCCGACATAGGTCGCAGTGACGGTGAGCAAACTCCGCCGGTCTTTTTTTTGGGGGTGCTGTTTCAGTGAGCAAGTCCCCTTTACGGCACGGTACCAGCGGCTCCCTCATAGTGCAAGTACTGGACGAGGAGCACTTGCATCACGCCCGTGAGGACGTACACAATGTGGTTGAGCGGCAGCGACCGCGTCACCGTAGACTCAGCGCTCGACGTAGTGGACGCAATGGTTGCTGTGCTTGCAGCAGCAGCCGATGGACCCGCATCATCGGGCCTCCTCGCCACTGCCGATGGCGGTGAAGACGCACCACTGCCGCTGCCGCTGCCGCTATCACTGTTGCTGCTGATGAGGCCATGCAGCGGCACCCGCAGATCAAACGCTTTGAAATCGAGCGGCACGAAGTCAGGGCGCAACATACTTTGCAAATATGTCAGCTGCACCTGAAGCAGTGCCGAAGACGAACGACAACTTGAGCCAGGGCCTGGTGCTGCAACTGGTGCCCGTGCTGGACCAAGTGGGCGTGCGTCTGGTCGAGCTCGAGTATGTGCGAGATCGTCCTGCATTTTTTTTCATTTGTTTATGATTGTTCTATCAACCATGCGTCACCACCGCCCAAACAGGACGAGCCAGAAGGAACTGCTCAAGACGTTCAGGCAGTTTGACGAGCTCAAAGACAACGTGGAGCTGGACAGTGTCTTGGAAGTGGTATGTCGTTCTATGCGTGTCTGCGTGCGCCAACACCTGCCCTATCTCGTCTCGTGCAGCTCAACAAGCTGCCGCAGTACGCAAACAAAGTCAAGGACCTGCGACACGAGATGGTCGTGCTGCAGGAGCGATCGAGCCGGTTAGCGAAACGCGCAATCAAGCTACAGCGCAAGCGGCAAGAGGACGAGATCCAGGAGGAATTGGAGCGGAGAAAGTTTGCCGAGCAGGACCAAAAGCTCGCGGCCAAGGTCGTTTCTTCGAGCAGTTAGATGCCAATGATGGTTTATTTTTTTCCTTTCTTAGACTTTCATAAGGACAATGGAAGCACTGAGAGCACACACGCCCAGAAAATTTATTATTATGCATCTTTTTTTTTCAGTCGTCATCATCGTTCACACCAGCAGTGTCGTGGGAAAACTCCTTGAAGTGGTCGGGGTTCTTGCGGTAGCACTTGGCACCGAATCGGCAGGCTGGCTTCTTTGATTTATCGGCATCGGCATGGGCTGCAGTAGCGGCGGCGGGTGGAGGCGAGGGTTCGTCGTCCACGCTTTGATTGAGCTCGTCGTCGAGTGCGGCGGCGATCGCGGCATCGTTCTTGGTTTGTGCGTCGTCCTCGTCGTCAGCAAAATTGGCCGAGTTGAAGCGCTGCAGCATGGCAGGCTTGGGATCGGCGGCGGGTGGTGGCATGATGATTGTGTCCGAGTGGTCCAGCACTGGCGTCGCAGCGGCGGGCATGAGGATCGTGTCAGAATGGTCCAGGACTGGCCTTGGTCGGTGAGCAGCAGCGGGTGCGGGCGCAGACGACGACGACGACGACGACGCAGAAGGCGCCTTGGGCAGCGGGGGGTGGTAGTATTCGTCCAGGTGGGCCTTGTTCTTGCGGTAACACGTCGCGCCGTACTTGCAGGGCGGCCTGTCGTCGTTCGAGTCGTCCTCGTCGTTGTCAGTGTCCGAGCCGTCGTCTGCGGCTGCCGTGGGTGCCTTCTTGGCCTTCTTGCTAGGAGCTGTGGTGTCTGCATCGTCGTCCTCGGCATCTTTGTCTGCATCGACCTTGCGCTTGCCATTGTTCACGGGCGCGGCAGGGGATGCAGGAGCAGCTGCTGGAGCGGATGACGACGACGACGACGACGCTGCTGCTGCAACGGCTGCACCCGCGGCGGTGGCAAAATGGTTTGTAGCGCCGTACCCGCCATAGAGCAGCGAGTGGGTCAGCTTGAGTGTAGGCATCGCTGGCAAGTCGTCCACGGGGCTCTTGTAGTTTTTGCAGTAGTCTTTCCTGTTACATGAGCGAGTTGTTTGAATGAATCATCCTTTCAAGCTCGAGTTACCAGTCGATGTCGGTACGCACGCCCACAAACGTCGGGAAGCGGGGCTTGTTGCTCTTCTCGGTCAGCTCTTGGTACTTGTACGTGATCACCGATCCGATCTTGGGCGGGCGATCACGCTCCTTGTCGGTAAAGCCAGATCCGACGCTAAACTCGCGGCCATCGGGTGTTTTGCACTCTTTTTTTTTTTCCACATATTTAAATAAAAATTTTTTTTTCTCTTTTGCTGTTGTTTACCGAGGTGGCCCATGCGGTGAGAGTTGCGGCCAGAGCCCTTGCCATGCCCGACGACGATCGCTTCCTCGTCGACAAAGGTCTTGACCTTGAGCAGGACATTGGATCGCGCGCTGTTGATGATATTGCTTTTGTTTAGGTTCGTGTTTTTTTGCAATGAAGACCCTACTGGACGTAATCCGAGCCCGGCTTGCGCAGCATCAGGCCCTCGCCTCCGGCATCCTCGACGATCTTGAGCTGGGCGAGCATGTGGTCCTTGTCCTTGCAGCGGCGCATGCCGACGGCCGCGGCGTACGGCGTCTTGCCCGGCTGCACGACATCGTTGACGTAGGCGATGCGCTGTTCGAATTTGCCGGCCTGCCTGGGTGCGTCAAAGACAAAGTACGTGATGTACTTCCAGTCATCCGACTGGTCCTGGCGCTTGGTGATGGACACGCACTTGCGGAACTGGCGGTGGCCGCACCACAGCTCACCGTCCAGAGGCGTGCTCGGCAGGCCCTTGGTGAACCATTTGGGGGCGTACACGGGGTTTCCGAGGCGCGTGTAAAAGTTGCTTCCGGACCAGTACGCGCGCATGCCGTCCCTGCGCGCGCCAGTGTAAATAAAAAAAAAGGGAAAGCACAACAACGAAGCAAACCGTACAGCTTTTCAGAGATCCACCAGCCAGAGATGTCCTCACCTTGCCACGTCTCTGCGAGCATGACATGCGTCGCGTCTGCGGCCATAGCTGCGTCGTAGGTAAACGAGTCTTTCGCGGGTTTGCTGGCAAGTGAGCGGCGGACGAGATCTGCGCGGGGGCCGAGAGGAAAGAGCAACGAGCACTTGTTGTTGTGCTGGGCAAACACGAGCGCACTTAAATGGGGCGAGCATTTCCCGTTGACCAACATGTTGACTGAAGTGCCACTTTCTTGCCAGGATGGTGCTGATCGCCGTGCACGTCGGCGCTGGCTTCCACGCGCGCGACAAGGAGGCCGACTACAAGTGGCTGTGCCGCCAGGCGTGTGCCCGTGCGCGCAAGGTGCTCAAGGATGGCGGATCGGCCGCGGCGGCCGCGATGGAGGCGGCAGTGTGCCTGGAGGACAGCGACATGACAAACGCGGGCTACGGGTCCAACCTCGCGCTGGATGGCACGGTGCAGTGCGACGCCAGCATGATGGAGAGCGGGCACGGCTGCTTTGGCGGAGTCGGGGCCCTCGAACGTACCGTTCTTTTTGTTTTATGCTTGGATGAGTGTTGGATTACGACAAGCAGATGTGAAGAACCCCATCAAGGTCGCCGGCGCGCTCATGGCCGAGGACGCCCGCGTCGAGTACTCGCTTGGACGCATGCCGCCGTCGATGCTCTGCGGGGATGGCGCGAGGTTGTGGGCGATCGAGCACAGGAAGGACCTGGCGATCGAGGTCGAGGCCAAGGACGTGCGCAGGTCGTTCCTCGTGTCGGACGCAGCCACTGTGCGCTACGTCAAGCAAATGGACCTGCTCAACAGCAGCGGCGGCAGTCGCGACGAGACAGCAGACACGGATGGCGCACATGCGGCACAGGACACGATCGGCGTGATTTGCATGGACGATCGCGGCCTCATCGTCGCTGCATCGTCCAGCGGAGGAACAGCCCTAAAGACACCGGGGAGGGTGAGCGCCGCGGGGCTCTTTGGCAGTGGGACATGGGCCGAGTCACTCGAACCGGAAGGAGAAGCGGGCAAGGCACGGTCCGCTGTCGGCTGCGTGACCACGGGCAAAGGCGAACAGATCGTCAAGACAGTGCTCGCCAGATCATGTGCCCAGTCCTTGCTTCACCTGTCGGCAAGGGAGGACGACGGTGAGACCAGTGCCACCGACGCCATGAACCAGCTCTTTCGCAACCACTTTTACAGTAAATCGCAATGTTAAAAGAGTGCTTTATTTCTTTATGTAGACTCGACCCTGCTCAAGAAGCACACGCAAAAGCACGCAGGCGTCCTGGCACTGCAAGCGCATATGTCGTCAGAACAAGGAGAAATCGATGCCGAGCTCGTGTGGTCGCACTCGACGCCCAGCATGATCCTCGCCTACGACAATGGCGACATATGCCAGTCGATCGCGTCGCGCCTCGAGGGAAACCAGCAGGTGGTGCTCTCTGGTGTCCACTTTACGTTGCCATTGTTGCCATAATAAAAAACAATAATACAGAAAAGAAGAAAATAGCGTTTGTTATCTCACTTGGCACGCTTGAACGTGGCCGAGACTTTATTGGACGTGGAGGAGGACGATCCCGAGCCACCAGACTTTGTGATTTCCATGTAGGTGAGGTTGTTGGCACCAGACAGAGCATTGATGCGACCCTGTCGTCGGATGGCGCTCTTGCGTCCTCGTCCAGTCGGCATCTCCGAATCGTCGTCCTCGTCTCCTTTCTATTGAAAGATTAATTTTTCTTTCCTCTTTTTTTTTTTTTCCGGGGGGGTTGGTTACCTCGTCGGCGGTCATCACGTCCTTAAGCAGCTCCATCTGCTCGCGCTTTGTGGAAGCGACGAGATCGGGAACGCTCTCGATGTCGGCCAGCTCGGTGATCACCTTGAACGCATAGCCTTGGTCATTGAGGAACTCCTGGCGTTTGGTGGAGTAGTACATTTCCTGTGTGTCCTGCGAAACAAGGGTGTAGAAGAAGGCATTGAAGCCCTCGTCATTGCGCCGCTTGGCACGAAGGATCCTCCCTTTATGAAAATAAAAGAAAGTGAATACGATTTCACAAAAAAATAAAAAGAAAAAATAAAAAGAAAAAGCTTTGCGTACCCAGGCGCTGTGCCTCCTGGCGACGGGAGCCATAGTGGGACGAAATTTGGATGAGGCACGTCGCCTCGGGGAGATCGATGGACGTATCACCAATCTTGGACAAGAAGATGCAGTTGAGCATCGGGTTGGTCTGAAATTGCTGAAGGATCTCCATGCGGTCGTTCTGCGGCGTCTTGCCATAGATGAAGGGCTTCTTCAAGCGTTTGGCATAGCTCTTGAGCGCGTAAAGGTTGTCGGAGAAGACGATGATCTTGTCTCCGCGCTCCTCGTGCGTGCGAATAAGGTACTGACACGCCTGGAACTTGGTCGGGTTCATCACAAACAGCAGCTTGCGCTTGCGCGCGTCCGCCGACAGGTACTCTCGATAAAACTCGGGTGTCATCGGGCACCACACTTCGGCACACTGCGTAAAAAAAATTTTTTTTTTGATTATTACAG
>Ga0302233_10001118_pt1 | contig 19394 bp, 30 predicted proteins | sample II_Palsa_N3_1_FD_193516 | JGI IMG/M metagenome (GOLD analysis project Ga0302233, IMG submission 193516) | Peat permafrost microbial communities from Stordalen Mire near Abisko, Sweden - II_Palsa_N3_1 | ecosystem: Environmental > Terrestrial > Soil > Palsa > Peat permafrost | place: Sweden... | reverse complement strand
ATTTTATTTTTCGTGCTTTTTGTCCAATCGGGTCTTCTTCCTTGTTCAGACTAGACTGAAGAAATGGCCCTTCGTGCTACTCGTGCTCTGCGCCAGTCGTTCGACCTGCTGTCGGCCGCCCAGAAGTTGTCGCCCGCGGCTCGCTCGCAGGTCCTCAGCCTTAAGAAGCAGGTACGGGTTTTTTTTCCCCACCACCGACCACCGACGACGAGGGATTGACCCTTTTTCGTGCATTGCAGTACGACGACCTCAAGATCGAGCTCTCGACAACTCCCAAGGAGCTCGAGCCCATCAACTGGGACAAGTACACCAAGGTAAAGCACCCCGCCCTTTTTTGTGTAAACCAACCCTCTCTGTCCTGTTAGGCTGCAGGCAACTATGCTGGTGTCGTCAACCTGATCAAGGCCGACTTTGACAAGGTCAAGCTCAGCCCGATCAACTATGCCGCCCACGTTGCCGAGCTTGAGACCCTCGAGAAGGATGCCGTACGAAAGATGTCTTTTTTCTTTCCTTCTTTCTTACGGTCGGCGTTGTCGCACAGGTCGCCCTCGCCGAAAAGTCCAAGAAAGAGGCAGAGCAATACTTGCAGGTCCTCCAGAACACCCTCAAGGAGCTCGAGCAGTCTGGCGCTGTCGATGAGCTCAACGTATGCTTTTTATTTATTTATGCGTTTCTGTTATTTGCTGACTTTTTCTGCCGCTCAAACAGGTCGACGATCTCCTCAACAAGAACCCCCAGTGGACCAAGGACTTCAAGCACGAGCTCGAGAACGACAAGTACATCTAACGATTCAGCTTCGCACCCCATACCTACTTTTTTTTTCCAACTATTAAAAAAAAAAAAAAAAAAAACTTGAAACGAACTTTGGAAATGTCGACCGCGTTGCTGGTCAGTGTCCTTTTGCTGAGCGTAAGCAGCGGAGCAGACGCTCACGCACGCTGGTCGTGCCCCGCGCCGCGCGACCCTTCGACGGGCATCAAGACGGGCCCGTGCGGCGCTCAGAGCGGAGACTTTTCTGGCGACATGTACGAGATCCAGCCTGGTCCCATGACGCTTGTGTTTGAGGAGAGCATTGCGCACGCGGGCGCCCCGTTCACGATCAGCCTGTCGCGCGAGGGCGAGGACGTGTACGACGTGGTGCTGCTTGCGCACATCCCCCACAACGACCTGAACGCGCCCGTGTACGGCGTCGAGAGCACGTACACCAAGACGTACATCACGGTCGAGATCCCCGACGTGCTGTGCGAGCGGTGCGCGCTGCAGCTGCTCAACCCCATGACCGACAAGCTGGCCGGCAACGGCATGGAGAGCTGCATCTACGACCCCGATTGCTCAAACTGCAACAACGGAAAGAACTGCTTCTCCAACTACCACAGCTGCGCAAACGTGCGCATCAACGGCACAGCGGTCGCCCGCAACGACTATGTCGCACCCGCACAGTCGGTGGACTGGCCCTACGCTCACCTCCCCACGGACGAGTACTTTATCGGCGAGGTGGCAAACTATACGGCCGACAACCTGTGGCTTCTGGATGTGCCCAAGCAGTTCACCACACCCATCGGCCCCTGCGTTTGATCCCACACACACCCTCACCTTGTTGAGTGTTGCATCGTAATTCCCTCTCTTGAATTGTATCATGTATTTTTTATTTTGCAGTGCGAAACTATTTTTTTTTTCTCTGTAAAACATCAGTCGTTTGTGCTTTGGTTTGTCGCTGGCTCGCTCACTCAAAACTTTTTACTCGTCTATCTTCGGGGCCAAATAGTAGCGCAAAAACCCGACGTCGGCGATCTTGTACTCGACGAGCAGTGGTACGTCCTTGGAGAAGCTGAGGCTGACCGAGGTTGACAGGGGTGTTGCCTGATGGGGAAAAAAAAAAAAAAATAAAGAAGTTGGAATCTTTTTATCCATCACGCAGCATAAGAAAGTAACCTTTGTGAAAAAGTTGAGGTATCGGAGGGCAAATGTAAGGTTGATGGGCGAGTTGAGGTCAATCACGACGTTGTCCTCCTCCTTGTCAGCGCTGGCGTTCTGCTTGAGCATGATGTTGCCCGTGCCGAGCTCGCCCGTGGCAGTGAACTTGACGCCCTCCTTGGTGCAGGCAATGCCGACTGTATTTATGTTCAGTTTAACAGTGGCAAAAAAAAAAATAAAAAAAATAAAAAAACATACCAGAGTCGCCGATGATGGCGAGGTCGCGGCAGATGCGCTGGAACTCGGACGAGGGCATCTTGACGATGGCATCGTAGTTGGTCTCCGGGATGCCGAGGTGTTCGCTGTCGATGTCGAGGAGCTTGAGCTCATAGTCGGACACACGCTCGCCGTCTGATTAATGTTATATATACATATTTAAAAAACATGATTCTAGTACTAGCATGGGAGGGCGATCATACTGGGAGACTCAAAGAGGAAGGTGATGTTGTCGGCGTTGTCGTTGGCCTTGAGGGTAATGATATCGTCTGCAATGGAAATAGGCGTCAAAAAAAAACAACGAAAGAAAAAACAGAAAGGGACGGCTACCGTTTCCGGAGCACTTGAGGATCTTGGACATGGACGAAATGCTGATGCCGAGCGACAGGTTGCGGTCGCAGCGATAAGGGTCAAAGCCCTCGGCGCGGAGGAGCAGCGCAACCAGGGAGACGTGCGAGCTGTCCATGGCCTTTTGTTTTTTTTTGTTGGGTTTGTAATGTTTGTTGGGTGTGTTGCACTCTGGGTTCAAAAAGTAGGATACCTGGAGAGAGACACCGGTGGCGTTGCAGTCAAAGTTGGCGTCGGTGACGAGGTCCTTGATGGCCTCGACGACCTTTTTGATGAGGCTGCCAGTGGTGAGGCGGGCTTCAAACATGGTGAATGTTCGGCTGTTTTTTTGGGGGGGGCGGGCTATCGAGGAGAAGAAGGTTAGGTCAAAGAGAGCAACAGGGAAGCAAAGAGGCGGGCGGCTGCCGATTTCGCGCGCGTTTTCAAAAAAAAAAAAGACAAAATGAAAATTTGGCGCGCTTTTCTGGCCAACCTTGTGTGGCTGGCCACGATCTCTTTTCTCATCATCGATTGCATGCACTTCGTAAAGAAAAACAGGAAAGGAAAGGACACACATACAAAAAGAGAGAGAGAGATACTCTGCCTATAAAAGGTAAGAGGTTTTAGGCGCTAATAATCTGCTTGTATTGGGCAAACTGGATGGTGTTCTGCATGTGCTTGTTGATCTGGGCCGACTGCTCAGAGTTGTCCATGTTGCCGACGTTGGTGTTGATGAGGTCAACGAGGCCGTTGATGTACTTGAGCGCGATCTAAAATCCACGCGTTTTTTTTTTTTATTAAAAAAAATTTCCAAAGAAAACAAGGTTTCTTTCTTACCGCCTCGTTCTTCTGTTCGAAATAGTACAGGTAGCGGTTGAGGATCTCCACAAACAGCTGCACATTCATGGACTGCTCCATGCACGTATCGGCGATCTTGAGGGACTTTTGCAGACACTCGAGCACGCGCTTGCCGTCGCGGTAGAGCTGGGTCGAGGCATTGTCGCGCGAGGTGGGCACGGCCCAGAACAAGTGAGAGCACAGCTGGACGGCGAGGCACTGGTCGGGCTTCTTGAGCAGGCGCGAAGCATAGAGGGCGCACTTGGTAGTGACAGTGTCGTGGTTCTCGGGGCCGAATACTCGCATGGTCTAGCAAACAAAAGAGGTTTTTTTTATTTAGACACGAGATTTATTCCGGGCAAGAGAGGGGGAGGGAACGCGTACCTGGAGGGTGCTGACGATGAGGGAAATGGCGGCGAGCTGGGCCTTGGAGTCGGATATGTTCTCTTCGTAGATCAGGAGGGCCTGGGTCACAAACTCGTAGGCAATCGTCTCGAGGTTGCAGACGTCGGCGGCCTGGGCGCACTGGAGGAAGAGGCGCAAGGAGATCTCGTGGTGGCCGGCCTTCATCAGGGCCGATGTCGTTTGATGCGAGTACTGGAAGACCTTTTGGCATTTCTTTGTCCAGTTCTCGTCCTCGTCCTTGAGCTTCTCGTAGCGCAAGCCGAGCTTGAGCGACGAGAACACGAGCGGGGGCAGGGTGAAGCGGATGCGGTCGCCGCCGGCGCCAAAGTGCTTGCGGATGGCCAGGAGGAGCTGGTAGTGCTTGTCCGCGACCGAGTTGCTGAGGAGGTGGACGAGACGGGCAACCAGTGTCTGCTCGTGCTCAAAGTCCTCGTCGTCACGCTTGGCGGGCTGGTCGTCCTCGTCCTTGACGAGCGAGCTGATGAGCTCGAGGAGTTTGCTCGCCTGCTCGGCTTCGGGGATCTGGGTGCTGTTCTTGAGCAGGCTCTCGACAATCTGGATGGCAATGTTCTTGCGACCCTCGTACGAGAGGAAGATAGGGAGGGCGGCATAGTTCTCGAGCTCGAGGAGCGTGAGGGCATTGGGGTACTGCTCGATCGGGATCGACAGCAGGCGGATGAGCTGCTTGCCGGCGGCCGAGTCGGTCTTGTCGAGGCTGTGCAATTTTTGTAGTATTGTGAGTTTTTTTTCAGAATTAATATAAACAAACAAACAAACAAAAAAATTATCTCCACGTACGCCTTGAGCTCGGTGTTGCTCTTGAGGCGGTCGAGGGCGACACCGAGGACCTGGTCGACATAGCCAAGGTTGTCCTAAGCACAATGCAGATATTTTTATTTAGCGTGCGGGTAAAAAAGAAAAAAAGTCATTTTACGGGGTAGCAGCTCGTGCTCAAGTTCATGAGGGCAACTTGGAGCGAGAGAACGTCGAGGATGCTCATGTCGGGACGGGCCTCGTAGAGCAGCTTGATCTGCTTGGAGAAGATCTCAAACAGAGCAATCTCCTGGGGGATGCCACCGTTCTCGGCAGAGGCGAAGCGAGCAAGACGGTCAATCATGGTGATGATGATGTTCTTGACGTTGACGTTCTTCTGGAGCTTGGAGCAGGCGTCCAGGAAGGGCTCGAGCGTGCGCAGGTGGAGCTCATCGTAGAAGACCTGGATGATGACCTCCATAAGGTACTCTTGGGCGAGGTTGTCCTTGCAGCTGACGACCTGATCAAGGACGTTGGGGAGGACAAGCTAAAATTTTTTTTTGTTGTTGTTTTCAATACAATTTTTGTGCAAAAAAAAACAAAAAAAAAAACAAAAAAAAGAGAGTTACCTTTTGATAGGTGCTCAGGTCAACACCTTCGAGCTTGCTCAGACGCTCGAGGTTGGTGCCGACGAGGATACGGAGCTCGCGACGCTCCTTCTCGCGGCGTTCGCGCTCGCGGGTGAGGCCCTGGTGCTGCATGCGGACCCAGAGCTTGTTCATCTCGATAAAGTTGGTCAGGACAAACTGGATCGAGTCCTGGACCGAGCCGAGCTCACTAATTTGCGGAGCAAAATATCGTTAGTGTTGCTTTCCCACAGTCGAAATAATAATTAAAAAAAGAGAGAATAAACCGTACGTCGAGTTGCTCACATCGGGAAGCTTGTTCTTGGTCATCTGCGAGAGGTAGTTGCGCAGGAAGAGACCACGAGTGGGGTGCTGGACACCGCGGCACATCTCGACCATGTCGATGAGGATGTCCTTGGTGGGGGCCTCCTTGGTCTCGATGTAGACAGAGCCGACTAAAGAGGAAATTCGTTTTATTTTATTTTATCCAACAAATAGTACGCACCAGTGACGAGAAGATACAGACGGGGCAGGATGTTGCCAGCGTACTGGACGAGCTCATAGAGATCGCTAAGACGCTTGCCGCGCTTGTGCTCCTCAATCAGGAAGGCCTCGAGGTGGCGGAGCTCGTCAAAGATGTGCACGTCTATGTTTTTTTTTCCGGTTGACATCGGGTCAGAACAAAGAAGGGACGCCAGGCAACAACGTACACAGCTCGTAGTAGTACTTGGGCGAGAGCAGGCCGGTGCGCAGCTCAGAGAGCATGTTGGAACAGTGCTTGAGGGCGTCCATGAGCTTGCCGTTGTCCTACGGTGAGCGTGTTAAAAACGGGGAATGATAAGACACGGCAGACGAAAAAAAAAAATCGCGTACGAGGCAACGCTTCATCTGGAACGACTGCTGCTTGACGACCGTGTTGGCCTCCTCCAGCAACTTGAGCTGCTCCTCAGGTGACGACGAGTCCTTCTCCTGTATTTTTGTTGGGTGGGTTTTTTTTTTTCGCGTTTGGGGATTGGGTCAATCTAAAGGGACAAGCAAAGGCACCCAATTCAACGTTACCATTTTTCTCACAAAGAGTTGTCCCTTTCGGCTGTCTGCAGGAGCAACGGGGACAAGGTGCTGTTAGTATTACAAAAAGCGGTGCACTACACAGCAAAGCAAGATCGACCGACTTGAAAGTATATGGGTCCACTACTTTCAACAAATATGTCTGCAAGGCCAATTGGGCGTCCGCCTCACCAGCAGCAGCAGCAGCAACCGCAGCCGCAGCAGCCGCAGCAGTACCAACAGCAACAGCAGCCGCAGCAGTTCCAACAGCAACCACCACGACCGGGTATGAATTGTCGCTCTTGTTTTTCTTTCAAAACACTAACCGATCGTGCCCTGGATCATGCCTACAACAGCACCTGGTCCACGCCCACCCATGCCCCGGCCCACTGTGGGCACGCACGCATGGTCCGACTTGTCCAAGACTGGCGGGGTAAGACCCAGTTGCTGTTTAAAAAAAAAAAAAAGAAAGCTCACGGTACTTGTGCTCAGCAACTCGTGCACAAACGCAAGCTGCAAGAGCTGGTTGAGCAGATCGATCCGCGCGAACAGCTGGATCCAGAGGTGGAAGAGGTACTCGTGGAGCTGCCCCTTGAAGGGAGACTGACGTGGTTCTCGCAGGTGCTGCTCGAGATTGCCGACGACTTTGTCGACACGGTGACATCGTTTGCCTGCGCCCTTGCCAAGCACCGCAAGTCGGAGACACTCGAGGTAAAGGACGTGCAGCTGCACCTAGAGCAGAACTGGAACATCCGCGTGCCAGGATTCGGGGTGGATGACACGTCAGCGCCAGCGGTGAAGAGGGCACAGGTGCCCGAAGCGCACCGACAACGACTAGTTTCAATCAAAAAGGCCATTTCTACTGCAGCCGCGGCTGCATCGGCACCGGCAGCGACCGCACCGGCACCACCAACAGCGACTGCAGCTCCAGTTGGAGGCACTGTAACCGCCCCATCAGCTCCCGCGCCTGTTGGCGGTTTTGCTCCTGCAACCGGGTCAGGTTTGCCAACGCCCGCGCTCTCCCTCGCTGGTGCTGCGCCTGCAAACCTTGCCGCCAAGAAATAGATCTTCTTCTTTTTTGTTTGTGATGACGTGATACGGAATAGAAGAAAAAATACAAATAATGTCACAACCAAAAAAAAAAAGAAAAAAGAGTCTAGAAATCGTGGAGAGTGAATTTGGTAATAATGGGACTATTGGTTAGAGCAGGGGTAGTGGTAGTACCGGCATCGTCACCTCCTTTGAGAGGCGTGCACATATCTTGGGGCATAAAATCGGCGAAGGGTTGGCCAGGGGTGTTGTTGGCGAGGAACCCGTTGCTGGTGTTGTTTTGAATGGGCGTCCATCCACTCTCTTCGCTGGTGCTTGTGACATTGCGAAGGGGTGTGCCAGAGGTCATTGCCGGGGACGACGAAGTCATGAGTTGCCTAGCTTTCGTGATGGACGAAAACGATGATGGGCGCCCGGACGAAAGCAGTCCGCTGCGAAACACCTGCATCTTGGGCGTCCTGGGCGAGCTCAATTTGAGCTGTCTAAAGATGCCCGAAGGCGACGCCTCATGAAGCTGGAGTTGCACACCGTCGTCACTCGCCATCGAGAAGCGCTTGTCGGGCGTCATCCCTATTCTCCTCTTGGTGGCGGGCGAGTGGTGGTGGTGGTGCTGCTGGTGCAGCATCGGATTCCTCCCAGGAGTGTGCTGGGCACTGACATCGAGCAGTGCCTTTGCCCTGCGGCGCGGGACAACAGGCGACTCCTCCAGCAGCGGGGCGATGCTTTCAAACCTTTGCTGTGCCTCCATTGCCGACTGCTCCTCCAGTCTGTCGTACGTCTGCTTGGTCCGCGGCGTGTGCACAGCCATGGAAGATCCGTCGATCTCTTTGGGCAATCGGTTGAGGAGAAATAAAAAAAAGAGGTGCAGGCCGCGTTACCGACAGGGTACATCAGCGCGATCTCGTCAAACGACCAGTCTAGCCGCTCGTTTTCGTCATCCTCGCCCCCATGCTTCTTTGCAGGGCTCTCACGAAACACCCCCGCAAACTCGGGGAAGTTCTCCCTTGTCGTGGCCGCCGTGAAGGGATTCAGTTTGTAACCGTTTTTTGAGAGCGAAAACTACGCGATCTCCATTTCAACAGTGTGGCCCATTATGAGGTCACATGTGAAAGAACGAGAGCCGTGTGGGGGCTGCTGGGTTGAATGGTGGCCGAAGGGACGAGGGGGCGTGGCGTAGCGCGGCGTGTGTGCGTGGTGCTGTGGAAAGCGTGCTTTATCTTTTTTCCCCCCGGCGTTTGCACGGCGACAGCCGAAAGGTCCCTTTGATCTAACCATGCGTTCGCAAAAAAAAAAAAAAAAAACAGGTTCGCACCACCAAAAGCAGATGGAGTACCTTCTGTTCAACGTTGAGGACGGCTACCTCGAGGGCGTCGGTATGTCGTGCCACTTGCTCACCCCCCTCCCCTACTCATGCTGGCTTTTTTCAATACAGTTCGCGGCTATCGCGCAGGCATCCTGCGTCAGTCCGACTACACCAACTTGACCCAGTGCGAGACCCTTGACGGTACCGAGCGGGCGGGCAGACGTGCAAACGCGACTCATTCACTCTTTCTCCTTTTGGAAATAGACCTCAAGCTGCACCTCGCCAGCACAGACTACGGCAACTTTTTGCAGAACGAGCCCAGCCCAATTGCGACTGCAACCATTGCCGAGGTAACGTGGTGCTCTGCTTGTGCGCTCATGTCCTCAACGAAATGGCACAATCCAGAAATGCACCCTCAAGCTCGTGGATGAGTTCAACTACCTCCGCGCCCACGCCGTCGAGCCCCTTGCCAAGTTTCTCGACTACATCACGTATCGCAGCCCATTGTGCAAAACACAACTGACCAATCTTCTTTTATTATTTTATTTTTTATTTTTGATGTGCACAGGTACAGCTACATGATCGACAACGTCGTCCTGCTTATCACCGGCACCCTCCACGAGCGTGACACCAAGGAGCTCATGCAAAAGTGCCACCCGCTCGGCATCTTTGAGACGATGGAGACCCTCAGCACCGCCTCAAACATGAGCGAGCTGTACAACTCTGTCCTCGTCGACACCCCTCTTGGTATCACCCGATAAACAAATTGAAAAGAGTAATGCTGAAAAAACAAATATTTTAACAGCACCCTACTTTGCCGCCTCCATCTCCGCTGCCGACCTCGACGAGATCAACATTGAGACGATGGAGACGATCGAGATCATTCGCAACACCCTCTACAAGGCTTACCTCGAGGACTTTTACCAGTTCTCCCTCTCGCTCGGCGGCAGCACCGCCGTCACCATGGCCGAGATCCTGCAGGTAGGCGCTAGAGAAAATACGACATTAACTATAAATTCTTTTTACATAGTTTGAGGCCGACCGACGTGCCATCAACATCACGATCAACTCGCTCAATACCGAGCTCACCAAGGATGACCGCGCAAAGATGTCCCCGTCCTTTGGCAAGCTTTACCCCGAGGTAAGAGTCCTGAAATGTTTTTTTTTTGTTTGTTTGAATGCCGAGTGTTTGTTCTCGATATGTTTACAGGGCATCCAGCGCCTCCGCAACGCCAACGACTACGAATCGGTTGTCGCAACATGCGGCATGTACGCTGTACGTCATTTACAACGTGTTTTTTTTTTTTTCGTTCCTCATTTTTTAACCCACCAAAAACAACAACAAAAAATTGGGATCGCCGTAGGACTATGCCAAGCTCTTTGACGACGTCGGTGGATCGGACCGATCATTGGAGGACCGGTTCTTCCAGCGCGAGGTCCACCTCGCCAAGCTTGCATTCATGGGCCAGTTTGACTATAGCGTGTTTTTCTGCTACATCAAGCTGAAGGAGCAAGAGATCCGCAACATTGTCTGGATTGCCGAGTGTATGGACATTTGATATCTCTTGTTTGCTTTTGCCAACTTGTTTTCGTCTACACAGGCATAAGCCAGAACCAGCGCGACAAGATCAACCAAATCGTGCCTATTTTCTAGAGTCATCATCATATTTTGTTTTTCCCCCCCCCCCACCTACCTTTGAAAATATTATCTCCTTTCTTTTTCTCTCAGTTGTTTTAAAACCGAAAGCCATTTGACCAACGTCATCTTTTTTTCCCTCTCTTTCTTACCCGGCGACGGACAGGATTTCAAACGCAACGTTTTGATAACGTTTGCTGGTCTTACCATGGGGAGTCGGTCTTACAACGCCCGGCCCAGCCATCAAAAAGCGGAAAAAAAAAAAAAACTTTTTTTCCATGGTTTTGCATCCCACATGCTGAAGCATCGCGATTTCAGGGTGTCTTGCAGCCACCCCTCGCGTCGCCACGCCCTCTTTAACGCTATTAGAGCGACGTCGAGGTCGGGAGACCTCGCGTCATCTAAATGGAACTTTTTATGAATGGAGCATTCGACCTAACGTGCAGCCGTCCAGACGAAGTTTCTGACCAAACTGCCCAATAAAAACTGTGTGCACGTGGCGTCTTTGCGATGTAGGGTTGCGATTTCGCTTGTGGTGCAACCAACCTGATTGGGCAACAATCACACTCTTCTCCCTTCTCTCATGAAACCAAAAAAAAAAAAGGAAAAAAAAAAAACACTGATGAATCAACAGATCTGATTTACATGCAGCACAGCCACCACCTAGAAGAAATCGTAATTGGTACTCGCAGCAGCGGCCTGCTGCTTGGCCAGCTCGACGACGGCCAGGTCCAGCAGGAGAGCAGACGGCCTCCGGTTGACGGTGGCTGCGACGATCTGAATGGCGCGGGCGGCCTGGTCGACGGGGAACCCGGTGCAGTTGCTCAGTCGGAGGTGCAGGGCCGCGGCGGCTCGCTGTGTCTCGGCCCGCTCGACGACCGAGCGGGCGCCCTGGATGAACGCCTGGCGCTTGGAGGGGGCGATGGTCTTGATCGGCAGGCGGACAAAGGACCACACGGGCTTATGGTCTGACAGCGTGGGCTCCTGACGGCCGTACGCCTCCTGGATGACGTTGGGACCGCGGTAGAGGATGCGGTCGCACCACGCAGGCGAGCGGTTCTTCTCAGAGGTGTCGTACACGTTGGACCCGACGTCGTACTTGTACGTGGGGCTGAACGTGATCGGGCCCTCTGTGAAACCCTGGATCCACGTGTGGTGCTTGAGCTTGTTGAGCTGGTCAAACGGCAAGAGCGCTTCCACATTCTAACAGATGACGAAAGGGATTAATAGGTGAAACTTTGAAGTGTACTTTACAGAGGCCTCGGCAAACTTGCGCACTTGGTGGTTGGACATGTCGATGCGAAAGTTCATGTCGCCAAAGAAGAAGCAAAACTCGTTGTCGGGATACCGCCCTCCGTCGCCGCCAAACACAAACGTGTTGCTGTCGACCGTGTTGATCGGCGAAAAGGCCGCAGTCGTGTAGATGGTTGCAATGTCGCTGCACCGCTCCTACAGGACATGTTTTTTTATTTTTATTTATTTTATTTTATTTTATTTATTCACACCGAAAACTGGCATGTAGTACCTGAAAGTGCGAGTGCCCAGCAGCCAAGTGCGTGTTCATAAAGCAGATGGACGAATCGTCAATGACAAAGCGGACGGCCACGCCTCCCTGGGAGCAATAATTGAAGGAAAAAAAAATTCACAAAAAAAGTCGTCTTTACCTTGTTGCCGTGAAGACCGCCAAAGCCAGTCTTGACCGTGGTGGATTCAACAAACTGGGTGGCGTGTTGCTTCCGCGCGAGGACGACAACGAGGAGACCGACCATGCTCTTTGAGTCGACGACCTGGTAGTTGCTGTTTGGGAAGACTCTCCTCGCGCCCGAGTAGATGGCCGACGTCCAAGCCTTGGCCGAATTGTCGTCAGAGCTCATGAGCTCCTTCATGAGCGATTTGGCGTTCTTCTTCTTCAGTTCCAGATCGATGATCTCTTGCAGGCCAAAGACAATCACGTCGGGCTCGCGCGGCGCCTTGGACAGGAGCTGCTGCACGATCGAAAAGTCGCTTGGCTTTTTCGCGTTCACATTGTACGAGAGCATAAACACGTCCAGTGGCTTGTAAGTGCAGTACTCGCTCTCGTGGCTCCTCACGGCGGCATCTACACACACACACACAAAAAAAAAAAATACGAGTCAGTGTGAGCATTATTCGTTCCTGCATACCGATCTTGTCAAAGCTCAGCGACGAGTCCCAGAAACTCACACTCCCCTGCTCCGACGAGCTCAAAATGAGAGGAAGACTGGGGTCGCTCGACTAGATTTCAAATATTGATTAAATTTTTCCAACCAGCACGTACCCTCTGGAGATGCATAACACCAGTGTTATGAGCGCGCCAGTCCTTTATGACAGCCCAGTCTCTTGTCGAATCCAACACCAACTGGTAATGAGAGAGAGAGAGAGAGAGAGAGGGAGCAACGATAAATGCACAGCATAAACGAAAATGAAAAAAAAAAAACTCACAATGCTGCCGTCACCAAGGCCGACCCAAAGGTACCCTTCGACCCACTCGAGCGAGAGGATTCGACCTCTGTCTATGGCGATGATCAGCATCGGGCTGTACTCTGCGACTTTCCACACAACTAGAAAAGGGGATTCAGTGTTAAGGAAGGCAAAAAAATCGTGACCGTACCAATCTTGCTGTCTTCGTGCCCCGTGAAAACAATCCCACTGTCACGATGTACAGCGACCGAGCTGAAAAGGCCCACAGACAGGGGCGCCTCCATCCGCCGTTTATACGTCATCCTGCGCAAGCATGGTTGATTTCTTTTAAGAAACGGCTTATTTTTTTAATACGTCAGGCCCGCACAGACGTCGATCGTTCGGTTGACAAAGAGCCAAAGCTCGGTGTTGGTGCCTGCACCATCTGTGGATACAATGGCCGCGAGGGAAGAGCGTGCGGCGATGGTTTGGGTGGTCATGTTGAGCTCGCGTCGGGCGCGGACACGATCGAGTCTGTCCCTCTTGGTCCAGATCTGAGCGGAGCCGTCCACCGAGATCGTGATCACGACCGCTGGGCTCACAAGGATATGGCTGATCGCCTGAGGGTGGAGCCTCTCGTCCTCTGGGTTGTTGCTGTTGTTGCCATTTGTCTCGACACGCAGCAATCGTCCGTCGCTAAGACCGACCCAAACAAACGAGCCGTCGAGGGCAAACGGGCACACGGCTATTTGCGCTTGGCTCAGCAACACGCCGGGGAGGAAAAAAAAGGCTCATACCCATTGCGGTGATGCGAACGTCCTTGAGCTCCACGGTGGAACTGTTGTCGCCAGAGGAGAGCGACCAGATGCGGACGTTGCTCGTCCCGGTGCAGAGCGTGTTGGGCGTGAGCGCGAGGCTGCGGATCTGACCCTTGTGCTTGATCGCCGTGACAATACCCTCGCAGCGCGAAACAGGGGGCCTCCTGTTGACCAACGCGATCGACGCCTTCATGGCGGGGATCTGCTGCTGCCCAGGGCGCGAGCCCCCGGGGCGCTGCTGCTGTTGCATCTGCTGCAAGCGCTGCTCGCTAAAGTCGTCGTCGTCATCCTCTGGGAAGTCGCCTATCGTAGTCGATGTCGCGGAGGTCGTCGTAGTGGACGTCGTGGACCCGATCGACAAGGGACGGCGGGGCGGCAGCCGCGGGGGCAGCCCGTCCCCGCTTGGCCCGGTCTCCTCCTCTTCCTCGCCCTCACTGGCACTCAAAAACGGGTTGCTACTGGTGGTGGGCGGCTTCACCGTCAGCAGGTTGCTGCTGTTGCCGGTGTTGCCGGTGTTGCTGGGCGCGGTTGGTGCAACCCCCTTATTGACGGCCATGTCAGCAACACGCGCCCTGAACGACGCGGCGGCGTCCCCGGCCATCGTCGCACGCTTCTCTCGCATCGACGCATCGCCCGTTCGCCTGCACAGGTTGAACGCTCAGTTAGTTGGCAAACGAGAGTCAGTCGGCCGTACTGTCGAACGTCGTTGACCCACTTTGGTGGCTCACCAGCGGCGGCAGCACCTGTGGGCGGCACAGTCCCTACCGCCGGCCTCGGTGCAGCTGGCAGCGGAGGCTGCTGAAGCTGTTGCTGCTGCTGTGGCCTGGCCGCCCTGGCTGGCACCGGAGGTGGCACGTCAAACGTCGTCGTCGTTGTTGTGGTCGAAGCGGTTGTGCTAGTCGTGGTGTCCTTGAACGCAGCAGAGCCAAAGCCGTCAAAGGAATCAAAATCGAGCCATGTGTGCTGCTGCTGTTGCTGCTGCTGCTGCTGTTGTTGCTGCTGCTGGACAGCGGCGGCGGCCAGCACCGCACTGAACGGGTCATTGGGATCGTCGTCGACAAAATCAGGCGACCGCGTGAAACTGCTGCTGGTGTGCAGACCGCCGCTGCCGCTGGGAACGAGGTTTTGCCGTGCCGCCGAGGCCATGAGATCCCCCCAGGGATCAGCACCAGCGGCACCAGCGGCCGTCGCTGCAGCGGACGGTGCGAAACCAGCGCCGAGCCTGTACCCGGATGCCGCACTCATCACCTGATGAAAATGATTTTTTCTTTGCCAGGCATGGGCGCGCTCTTCTCACGTGGAAACCAGAGCGACGCGGCGGCTGGTGCCACGCGTGCACTGAACGGGCGCAAGCTGGCCCTGGCCAAGATGCTGGGCGAGGGCGGGTCGGGCACGGTGTGGCTGGCGAGGGAGACACGCACGATGACGCAGTACGCGCTCAAGATCCAGCACATTGTGTTGGAAGAGCAAATCGACGTACGTCCGTTAAGCACACTGCGTTCGCACTAATTCGCTGTTGCACCGATAGAGCTTCAAGTCGGAGGCGCTCAACCACAAGCTTGTGCAGCACAGGAGCATTGCGCCCGCGATCGACTGGTGCATCGTGCCCGTTGCGGGCAACAGCAAGACCAGGGGCGTGGTCAACGGCGACAACGTCAACATGGAGTATGGGGGCGGGGCGTGCGAGGGGCTGTTGCTGCTGCCGTTCTACGAGGGGGGATCGCTGCAGGGGAGGATAGACAAGGGCGAGCGCGACGTCGGCCGTGCGCTGGACGTGTTTGAGCACGTTTGCGAGGGGCTGCTGGCGCTGCACAGCCTCCCCACGCCCCACGCCTTCCGCGACCTCAAGCCCGCAAACATCCTGATCGATAAGGGCACTGGGATCCTGATCGACCTCGGCAGCGTCGTCCCGGCGAGGGTCACCGTGCGCGACCGCAAACAGGCACTGCAGCTCCAAGAGCTGTGCGCCCAGACCGTCACCGCGCCCTTCAGGCCACCCGAGCTCTTTGAGGTCGCATCGGACGCCGAGCTCGACGAGCGCACCGACGTCTTCTCCCTTGGCTGTTCGATCTACGCGGCGCTCTACGGACAGTCGCCCTTTGACGGCTCTGCCACTGCCGCGACCTCGTGGCGAGTCCCGTTCCTGCCCGAGAACCCGAGCTGCCCAAAGGATCTCCAAGCCCTGATCAAGCGCATGGTCAACCCGACCCTCAGCGAGCGGCCGTTTATCCCCGAGGTTGTGGCAGAGCTCAGGCGCATCCACGGAGCTCTTCCTTTATGAATAGATCTATGCTTTTTTTTATTTTAAATTCTCGCGGGGGATTAATCGTTTACACTGTGTCGAAACAAAGTAATGGGGGTGGGAAAAAAAAAAAAAACTAAAGTCAGGGAAAGGTCAAAAGGGTTTTGCTTTTTTTTTAAAAAAAAACAAACAAACAGTTACGTGGTTAACCCCACAGCTTGACGTGGCAGGGCATGCAGTAGGCTTTCCCCGTGTTTTCCTTGAACGTGCCCTTTGCGAGCTGCTTCATGCAGAACGCGCACACAAAGTGCTCTGGGTGGAACTTTTTTCCTGTGGAGGCAAACACAATCGAAAATACTTCAATAATTATTGCAGGAATCTCTCATACCGAGGGCAGTGACGCAACGACCAACGACGGGCTTTTGGCAGGATGCACAGAGCGAGCCCTTTTGCGAGTGGTAGTGCTTCTCACAGTAGGGTTTGTTCTCGTACTCGAAGAAGCTTCCGGTGAACGGTTGGCGGCAGTCCTGTCGTTGGATGGTCAAAAAAAAAAAAATAGACTGTGCAAAAAATACCATGCAGACAAAGCACGTCGGATGCCACTGGCGCCCGAGGCCAGAGATGCAGTCGGCCATGATGGGCTTCTCGCAGCCGCCGCATTTGGGTGCAAACATGTTGAAGTAGTCCTCCTCGCAGTACGCCTTTCCGTCCTTTTCCATGAAGCCGCCTTATTTATGTTTTTTTTTTTTTAAAAAAAAAAATTAGAAATCAACGTGGCTTGGGCATCTTACCGCCGGTGAAGTGCTTGCCGCACTGTGAGCAGAAGAAATGGTCGGGGTGCCACGTCTTGTTGAGGGCGTTGACGCAGCGCTCGCGGATGGGGCCGTCGCAGTAGGCGCACTTGGGCGCAAACATGTCGTGGTAGCACTTTTCGCAGTAGGGCATGCCGTCCTTGTCGAAAAAGGTCTGCGAGTTGAGTTGCTTGCGGCACTGGAGGCAAGCAAAGTGCTCCTGATGCCAGGTCTGGAAAAAAAACAAAAGAAATAATAGGATTGCGTTTTTAGTTGTCCTTCTATTTTTATATTTTTATTTGAGGCACCTTTCCGAGGGCAGTGACGGGCTGTCCACTGACGGCCTTCTTGCAGAGCGCGCATTGTCCCTTGAAGTCGCCCGCGGCGCCAATCTCGTTCATCTCGGATGCGAGCGAGTTGAGAATGTTGTCGAGCTCATTGTTACGACGACTGGCCGCAGCGGGCGCCGGGGCAGCCGCAGCCGGGGCGGGTTGCGCCGCAGCAACTGCGGGGGCCGTTGACAGGCCTTGCAGCGAGCTCAGCATCGAGTCCAGCTCGTCCTCGTGCGTGGAGGTGGCGGCAGGCTGGTTGCCCACGGCAGCCTTGGGAGGAGCGGACGTGCTCGCGGTGAGCTCAGCCAGCAGGTCGTCGACCGAAGCCGCGGCACCGGATGCTATTTTTTTTCCGTGTTATTTTTTAGCGAGCAGCAGCAGCAGCAGCAGCAGCGACGTACGCTTGGGTGCAGGAGCGGCAGCGGCGGGGGCAGGTGCGCTGGGCGCGGGCTTGACGATGACCGAGCCCGTTCCTAGTTCGGCCATCAAGCTGTCGAGCTCGTTAAAGTCGAGCTTTTGGGGCTTGGCCTGCTCAACGACGACCGGCGCCGCCTTCTGCTGGGCGGGCGCCTGGGTGACAGACGTGCGCTCGTATGTTTGGGCCTTGGGGGCGCTCAAATCCTGCAGGAGCTGGTCCAGTTCGTCCATCGTGTGCTATTTTGGTGGATCTACAGGGAGTGGGAACAAAGGGATTAAGAGAGCAATAGGCCACGCTGGATACAGCCGCAGTTCAAGGCCACAAGGAAAGAGCACACGAAAGAGCACACGAGGGGCTTACGCTGTCCTCAACAGACGAACAACCACCCAAAAAAAAAAACACACACACGGTGACAAGGGTCGCGCTGATTGGCCAGTCCGGTCCAGCCAATCCGCGAATTTTGTTGCAAAAAAAGCTTTCTGCCAATGCAAGTGGTCATCGTGACTGGCGGAGGTAAGGGCCTGGGCAAGGCGATCGCGCTCGAGTACGCCGCTGCCACTGCCACTGCCGCTGCCGCTGCCACAGCCACTGCCGCTGCCGCTGCCACTGCCACTGCCGCTGCCACTGCCACAGCCACGCCCACTGCCACAGCCACGCCCACTGCCAGAGCCACGCCCACTGCCAGCGAGAGCGTGGTCGTCGTCCTGCTGGGCCGTGAGCTGAGTGCGCTCAGTGCGGCCGCTGCCGAGCTCACGCAGGCCACCTGCGTTGTCAAGGCGGTGGACCTGACGCAGGTTCGCACGCTGCCATCGGTGCTGGCCGAGCTGGAGACGGAACTGGCCGGCGTCGTCCTCGGCAACGCAGTGACCCGAGCCGTGCTGGTCAACAACGCGGGCTCGCTGGGAGACATTGCGCACACGGTGCAGGACTACGACGTGGGTGCCCTGCCCGCCTACTTTGACATGAACGTGACGGCGTTTGCGCAGCTGAGCTCGTGGTTCCTCAAGCTGGGCAAGACCATCGGCGCCCAGCAGCGTGTCCTCGTCAACGTGTCGTCGCTGCTGGCCGTGCAGCCGTTCCCCTACTGGGGCGTGTACGCAGCGGGCAAGGCTGCGCGCGACCAGCTCTACGCCGTCATCGCCAAGGAGGAGGAGGCCAACAGTGTGCTCACGCTCAACTACGCGCCTGGGCCTCTCGACAATGATATGCAGCTGGCCGTCCGGTCACAGATCGGCGACGTGGCACAGCGCACCTACTACACGGCGGCATTCAACGACAGCAAGCTCGTGCCCATGAAGGACTCGGCTGGCAAGCTCGTCCACCTTCTGCTCACCCCGGGCTCGTTCACATCGGGATCCCATGTCGATTTTTATGATGCCAAATAGAAGACAAACTATCTCATGCAATTCTACTCGTCGTCGTCAAAGGTGATCTTGGTGGCCGCCTTCATCGGCTCGCCCTCGGTCGCCTTGTAGTGAGCACCGTAGAGCTTGTGCTCCTTCTTCTTGGTGTGCGTGCCAAACTTCAGCAGGTTCTCTGGCACGGGCTGCTTGGCCTCCTTGAGCACGTTGACGAGTTCTCCCGAGTGTGCCTTACGTACCCAGAAAAAAGCTGAATTAGAAAAACAAAACAAAATAGAAATCTTTCCTCCTCCTCACCTTGTCAAAGGTCGTGAAGAGGGTGTGGGCAATGCCCTTGGCACCAGCGCGGCCGGTTCGACCGATGCGGTGGACATAGTCCTCGATCGTCAGCGGGAAGGTGAGGTTGATGACAAACTCGACGTTGGGGATGTCGAGGCCGCGGGCGGCAACATCGGTGGCGATGAGCAGCGGCCGTGAGCCGTCCTTGAAGGCCTGGAGGGCTGCGGTGCGGTCCTGCTGGTTCTTGTCGCCGTGGATCGACCCGGGATTCCACCCCTTCATGCGCAAGAAGCGCTCGATCCTGTCGGCCTCCAACTTGTACAGCACAAACACGAGCACGCGGTTCTTGCGCGACTTGTGGTAGTCTTGCAGGAGCTCGTGCAGACGGCCCTCCTTTTGCTGTTGCTCGATGACCTCGACAATCTGCTTGACAGAGTGCGAAGCGGCAAGGTCTTGCGAGCCCACGATCACCTTGACGGGGTTGTTGAGGAATTCTTGCGCGAGGGTTTGGATAGACGAGGGCCATGTTGCGCTTTTTTTTTTTTTTTTTTTGCTTGGATT